>ENA-OQAS01001384-OQAS01001384.1-human-gut-metagenome-genome-assembly--contig:-NODE-1384-length-11343-cov-1.473698_pt1 | contig 11343 bp, 12 predicted proteins | sample MGYA00242733_ERZ504523 | MGnify/ENA primary metagenome ERZ504523 (study PRJEB26092, sample SAMD00036239) | human gut metagenome | host: Homo sapiens | study: EMG produced TPA metagenomics assembly of... | reverse complement strand
TCCTGCCAGTCATCGACCTCCACGTCAAATCCTCCGTCTTCCGGCAGCGGTTCGGGGAATTCGGCATTGTCGATGATGATATGCACGTGCCGTTTGTCCGGAGCGCTGTGCACCTGGTCGGTCACATCAAAAGTCGTATAGAACTTTTCCTTGTTGGAGTACCACACATAGAGCGCCATCATGTGCGGTTCCATGTTCTCCTCATGATGTCCGAAGGTATAGAACATTCCGGTCATCGTTGAATTTTCCGGATGCAGGTTCGTCTCAAAAGGCACCGTCACACACTCCTTGCCCAATTCCTCGTCGGCAAGCCGTATCGAAGGCGCCATGCCCGAAAGCGAGCCGCATGCCTGTGTCATATACTCCATATTCTTCACATTGCGCACCTCATACGTGTAGGTACATATCAATTCTGCCGGATAGAGCGTGATGATATGTTCCGTACTTTCCATCCACTCCGTCTTGTCCTTATCCTCAAAAGGCACACATTCATAGCTCAGTCCCGCTTCGGTGATCTCCACGTTCAGCGCGTTGCATCCCCACATCATATCCGGACAGATAACCACCCGTTCATCTTCCGCTCCTTTGGCAGGAGGCGCATAATGGGCAGCGTTGCCATAAATACTTTCAAACACATTTCCGTCGCGTGTATACCCCTCGTGCGCGTTGAAATCTTCCATTCCCCTGACTGTACGGCTTCCGTATCGTTATTGTAGCAAAGCACTTTATACCTTCCCACCTTTATATCTATCTCTCCGCCCGTCTTCCCGTAAAGTCGAAACGTACCGGTTCTCCCCCCTCTTCCGGATAGAAGAACACGCACATACCTTCCGGATTGGCTTGCGGAGCATTCTTCCAGTCAAACTCAAGCTTCACGACAGCCACATGCGGATGATGGTAACACAAGTCCTTATGCTCGCACGAAAAAAGAATCATGGACAGCAGTCCGCATACCATAATTTGTATCCTGCTCTTCATCGTCTGCCTCCCTTTCCTTCATTAAGTTTCCGCGGCAATCAGCCACACCAATGACACTTCCGCCTTTGTAGGTCCAAACCAGTGCCGTTCTTTCGTACTTTGCCATACATAGCAGTTGTCCACAGGCTTATATTCGTAATAAGTACCGCCCAATAGCCCACGCAATGCTGAAATCAATATTCAGCCTGTAGCCACCGGTAATGAATAACCATATTCCACCCCTGCCGAATAGTTCATCTTGTCCCAAAGCGTACCGCCTGGCTTTCCGCCTATGTATCCTTTTCCGCCTGTTTCAAAGTCATAAGTAAAAATCTGTCCGTAGACTCCTAAATGATGTCCGGTCAGCGGTTTCGCTTTAGCAGCCTTTCCCAGCCACTTGCGCACGGAAAGGTCTCCTCCGTAAGTACGCCAATACCAGTGTCTCCGGTCGGTTTTCCACCAGGCATACATCCAGTTGGCTGCCACACTCCAATCCTTGCCCAAATAAGCTTCCACACCGATGTTGGGTACAAGCAGCGCATCATACAGCATATTGGTCTTTACAGCCATATACCACTTGCGCGGTTGTGGAGGCACGTAAGGAACAATCATCGGCTCTACCGCCCTTGTCTGAGGCATGGTTGGTTTAACGGGCGGCATTGATACAGGTGCAAGGGGATTCCACACCTTTTCATACCACAAATACAACCGCGAAGCACGCAGTTCCGGAAAATATTTCCTATACATGTACCAATAAGGCTCTCCGCCGCGCAGCCGTTGCATGCGCGCAAATGGTCACCTTTCGACAAATCGTTGTTTGCCGCATCCTCCGCCAGCTCGTACAACAGTTCCATCGTCTCTTCCCGGTAAGGCAGATTCTCGTCATCCTTTACCAGCCGTATCAGTCCGTTCCAGTCTCTTCCGAGAAAGACATTCGTTTTCAGCGAGTCGGGCAGTTCACCATAACGGGACAAATAATTGAAAAGCACCTTTGCACGATTCACAGACAAACGCCTGTTCAAAGGGATACTTCCTTCCGGTGAAGCTCCGCCCACAACCATGATACGCCGCAACTGATAAACAGAATCCGCATAACTGGTCTTCAGGCTGTCCGCTATCCTATCCAGCGACTGTTTGTTGTTTCTTCGCGAAAGGTCCAGCACGGAGTACCCCTGCCGGAAATAGATTTTCACGGAATCACGCAGTTCCTGTGCCTGGGCATATCCGCCATAAAGCAACAACAGGAAAAAAAAGAATCCTTTTATTCTCATGTCAATCCATTTTATTATATGTACCATGATTATCAGCGGCATCAGACGGCCGATACGTCCGGGTAATTACCGGAAAAGAGACAGCAGGTCTATAACCTATCGGTGAATATATGTCCGTAAAACAAATAGGCATATCACCAATGCAAACCTCTCCGAAAAATTTGATACAATCAGCAATAATCACCATATTATTTTCCTATATATTAATGTATATTTATCTTTATCCGCCTCGCAATATGTAAGGCATCTTTTTATTACATACCATTCAGCTAAAAAGACTTTGTTTTAGCATTTTTATATCAAGAAAAATATTCACATCGCAAATGTAGTAAAAAAATATAATATAGAACAAAAATTGGGAAGAAAAAGCCATTAAAAACTAAATTATATTAATTATAATATGGTGATATTTAAGATAATAAGGCTTTTATGATAGAAAAATCACTCTTTTTCTATCTCATATATCTACGATTCATCTTCTTAAAAAGCCACTTATATTTATGTATTTTACACAACAAATAACCTGGTTTATACCTACCTTATTTAAAATATAATTATAGACTAAATATTTACAATAAATCACCAAGTCCAAGTATATTTAATTGAAATTAGCTCATCCGCATCCAGCCTGTCGGACTATACATCACAAAAGCCGGATTATCCGGTCGGTTTTCGCGCCTAACAATCTCTGTTTTATTTCCTTAAATAAGAATTCAACCCTACTTTTGCATTACTGATATTTTTACATATTCAAGAATTGCAACGAAAGGATGTTATAGCTTTTCTCTTTTATAATAAGTATATAAAGAATAGCATATACAATTTCACATCTCTTTCTATTTCTGTTTTTAACGGACCTTCGAAATTGGGGTTAGGAGAATTACATTATGAAAAAGAAATTTGAGTTGGCAAATTTGAGCAAGAACCTGCTGTACTGTGTTTGCTTTTCAATTTGCGCATTGAATCTTACAGCTTGCGACGACGATGACGAAAACGGCATGCAAGGTAACGGTCCTGCACCAATCGGCATTCCCTCATCGGTTGTCGACGGTGTACGCGCCACTTCCATGTCGGGCGTTGACGTAACCTACAATGAAGACGGAACCATCAAAGAAGCGGAAGTAGATGGAAACACTCTTGTTTTCAATTATGCCTCTTCGCGTGCAATAAAGGTAGACCCTATCCGCTCTTTAATCAGCATCACTTCATCCGAACGTGAAAGCGAACGCTGGATTGCTTCCGATTTTACTTTCAACACTTCAGGGTTTGTCACTGCCTATAAATTAAAATATACAGATACGGATCCGGAGTTTAGAGAAGAAATGAATATAGCCTATACTTTCAATTACAATGCGGACGGACAGATGCAGAAAATCAGCATGAAAACCGACGGTAAAGATGACGAAGGTTCTTACTCCGAATCAGGTGAAATCAACTACACCTACAACAACAAGGTATTGGAAAAAATAGAAGCAAAAAGCAAAAACGTCACCTGCAGCCAAACCTATGAATATACCCAGGCAATAAAGAACACCTATAACGCCATGCCCCTGCTTCTTCTCCCGGAAGAGCTGGCTTCGGACGATTGCGTATTCAACGTCTTTGCCATAACCGGTTATCTGGGAAATGCCGGTGCAAACCTGCCCACCGCAATGACTATCAAAAACACCGACCTGGAGGATCCGAGCGAGAACTCAACCGAACGTTATAATCTGAGCTACACGCTCAATGAGAATAATGCCATATCTTCATACACCCTCAGCAGATATGGAGAAACAATGACTTTCCCGTGCGATTGGACAAACTTCTGATATACTGAAACACCTCTTGTTTAACACGTTATAAGAGGACGTGCAAAATGCACATGATATTTTTTTCAGGCACGATTACACGATTTCACAGAAGAAGAATAAAGAAAATCCGTGTTTTCCGTGTAATTTGTATTTCCGTGAAATCCGTGTAATCCGTGCCCGAAAATATACGCTGCTCCCTTAGAATCTGTATGCAGCTCCTATATTGATAACCCCCTGGTCGAAATCGCTTACCAGCTGGTATCTGAACTCAAAATTCATCGCCCAGTTACGAGGCAGTGCAAATTCCGCTCCCGCTCCCAGATTTACACCGAACCGGCATTCGTTATGATTGCCGTTATCGTCGATATGCACATGGCCTCGTCCATATCAATATCAAAGTCGTGCATGTCGAACATCCAGTTGGACAATGTCAAACCGAACAACGGATAAAGTTTAACGCTCTTGGCCACCGGAAACAGATAGTGAAAATTCACGTTCAAATCCAGCATGCTTACATTGTCATTCTCGAAGAAATAGTTGAAAGACGGCTCTATACGGATAGGATTGGTAATATTGTACTGATACTTGATACCCAACCCGATACTTTCGATTTCCGTTCCGTAACTCAGGCCAAAACCTATCGCCTGTTTTCCTTTCTGTGCATGGGCACTACCCAACAGCACAAAAAGCAATCCGAATAAAGTTAATACTTTTTTCATACGTTCATTTTTTATTAATTTATTTAAGTTAGAGTGTAATATTTGGCAAAATTAATGTTTTAATTCTATTTAGGAAATAATACGCATTATATATTTCATACGCCACAACCGCCCGGATTTTGATTATCTTTGCATGTTGAATATACACCTATTTTATAATATTATTTTATTTATTGCGAAAAAGAAATGAATTTACTTTTATTGAACACTCCCGCCGCCGGTGGGAAACTCGAACAGGCATTGGAAAAACTGATAGATTTTGGAATGGATGCCGGCAAGGACATATTAATCGCCATTTTAATCTATGTAATCGGACGTTTCATCATCAGGCAGATAAGCGCATTGGTAGCCAGAATACTCGAAAAGCGGAAGATTGAAACCAGCGTACAGACCTTCCTGAAGAGCCTGATAAAGATTCTGCTGAATATGATTCTTGCCTTTGCCATCATCGGCAAGCTCGGTGTGGAAACCACCAGCTTTGCGGCGCTGCTTGCATCCGCAGGTGTGGCTGTGGGTATGGCGCTTTCCGGAAACCTGTCCAACTTTGCCGGCGGACTTATTATACTTATTTTCAAGCCATTCAAGGTAGGAGACTACATAGACGGACCGGGAGTAAGCGGCACGATAAAGGAAATACAGATTTTCCACACCATACTGTCCACCCTCGACAACCGTATGATTTATGTGCCCAACGGAAGCCTCAGCGGCAATGCCGTCACCAATTACAGCAAGCAGGACAAGCGCCGTGTCGAATGGGTGTTCGGCGTAGAGTACGGCGAGGATGTGAAGCGAGTAAGAGCCGTGCTGCAACGCATCATCAATGCAGACAGCCGCATATTGGACACCCCCGCTCCTCTCATCGTCTTAGGTTCACTGAGCGCAAGCAGCGTCGATATCACGGTACGCGTATGGGTAAAAAGCGCCGACTACTGGAGTGTACTGTACGATATCAACGAAATCGTCTACCAGACATTTAATGAAGAAGGCATCGGATTCCCGTTCCCGCAACTCACCGTACACCAGTCGAAAGAGTAAAAAACAGAGGATGTTCCCCAAACACAGCATTCTGTCGCAATCGGGAAACATCCTCTTTAAATATCCTCTTCAAATATCACCGGCCCGGTTCAGGCCAGGCACCGGCTCATTCCTTTCCGCCGGCAACTATCTTCCATGCTCCGGCACTCAGCACCGCACCGATAAACGGGCCTACAATAAAAATCCACAACTGGCTCAAAGCCTCTCCACCCTGAAAGAGCGCAGGGCCTATACTGCGAGCCGGATTAACCGAAGTACCGGTATAACGGATGCAGGCCAAATGTACAAGTACCAAAGAGAGACCTATGGCAAGTCCGGCAAAATTACCGGCGCCTTCTTGGCATCGGTAGTGCCCAGTACCACCAGTACAAACACAAATGTAAACACAATCTCGGCCAGCAGGGCACCCGTTACGGAAACTCCTTCCTGGCAGGCATTGGCGCCTGTTCCGCTCACACCCGAATTGGAAGTCAGCACCCAAAGAACGGCAGAACCTAAAATAGCTCCTATCACCTGAAACAGCATATACATACCGGCATCCTTTCCGCTCATACGGCCGGAAAGCAGGCAACCGAGCGTTATCGCCGGATTAATGTGGCAGCCCGAAACACCACCGATAGTATAGGCCATAGCCACCACCGACAATCCGAAAGCAAGCGCCGTACCTATTACCGTGGCCGCCAGATTAGGGTCGGCCGATGTGCACGACAGACTGACTGCCGTGCCGCAGCCCATAAGAACGAGAACCATGGTTCCCAGCATTTCTGCAATGTACTTTTTCATAACATCAATTTATTAGATTAAACTTAAGGCATCCCGATATACCTTATATATAAGGTAATATAACCGGATACCAACGATGCAAATATAAAATTTAAGTAGCATTTATTCACGCTTTAACATAAAAAAAGAACTCAATTATTCATTATAGCGGAAAAATCATTCATAAATTCCTTTAATCATTTTTTAACAATACCGGCTTACGGCTTTATCAAATTACAGTTATAACTTTGCACATGATTAAGGAAAGGAAATCACTCCTTGCCCAATATTTACAGAACGAATTACAAAATGAAAAGTCAAACTAAGAAAATACTCAAACTGTCTGGTATCATACTGGGAGCACTCACAGCCGTTGCAGGCATACTGATTGCCGTAGTCCTGAACTTCATATTCACTTCCGAGAAGCTGACTCCCATAGTATTGGAAGCCGCCAACCGCAACCTGAACGCCAAGCTGGACATGAAAAGCGTGGAGCTTACCTTTTTCTCAACATTCCCCCGCTTCGGAGTGCAACTGACCGACGGAGCCCTGGTTTCCAAAGCCATCCGCGACACGTTGTGGCAACGGACCGACACCCTGGTATCATTCAAAAAGGCCGTAGCGGTGGTCAACCCCATGGACTACCTGCGGCAACAGAAAATCAGTATCCACCGCCTGGCGCTGGAACATGCCGATATCTACGCCTATAAAAACAAAGACGGCATTGCCAACTGGGACATCACCGTTCCGGATACGTACAGTCCGCCTCTTCACCTGCCGGAGACGCATGAACATCAGCGAGCTCGACATCCGGCAAATTTCCATCAAGCACGCCACGGTAACCATGGACGACCGCGACACACGCATTTTCGCCAACCTATGGGACACAGACCTTACCCTGAAAGCCAATATGAAGAAAGGCCATTCCATGCTGGCGGTAGATTTCCGCAACAAGAACCTTCTCTTCTGGCAAGACGGGCAGTTGTTGGCAAACCGCATCGCCACCCACCTGCGCACCGACCTTGAACTGAATACCGCCCGGCACTCCCTGCTCCTGCACGATGCCATGATTGACATCAACGGTACGAAATTGGGAGTAAAAGGAACCGTGCGCCGCGACACCGCAGCAAAGCACTCGACGTCAATTTGCAATACGGACTGCACACCCCCTCGCTGGAAACCGTACTGCACATGATTCCGGAGAGCATCCTGAAAAAGGCAGAAGTATCGGCAGGAGGAGAAGTAAGTTTCATCGGCACGCTGAAAGGCATGTACGGCAAGCAGAAGATGCCCCTTGCTACGCTGGACATCAGGATAAAAGACGCTTTCGCCAGATACGCCGGGCTGCCTTACGGCATAGACAAGGTAAACGCCGACTTTTCCGCCCGGATAGACCTCATGCGGAACACCCCCTCTTGCCTGAACCTGAAAATCTTCCAGTTCAAAGGCGCCGACACCGACATATTGGCCGATATGAAAGTGGACAACCTGCTCACCGACCCGGACATCACCTTTCATACCCGCTCCACCGTCGACCTGAATACGCTGGCGCAGATTTTCCCTCTTCAGGAAGGCATCGGCATGGATGGAAAGATGAATGCGACCTGAAACTGCGTTGCCGCCTGTCCACCCTCAAGAAACAGGATTGGGGACGGGTAAAGGTTCAAGGCAAAATCAGGACGGACAAACTCGTGCTGCGCCATACCCAAAAGAATTTCGAGTTCACAAGCAACGCTACGCTGGACTTTGCCGGCAACGAATGGCTCGGAGGGCGTGTTGAAATCAAGGATATGACGCTCCGCTCACCTGCCTGAACTCAGCCACGGAAAGCTTTACGGCGGCAATCAGCACCTATCCTTCCCAAGACACACTGCGCCCTGCCAAGACGGAATGCAAGATAGAGATGAACAAGTTGAGAGTATCCCTGGCGGATTCGCTCGACCTCTTTTGCGGAAAATCATCCGCCCGCCTCAAGCTGCAACCCGGAGAGCACAACCCTGCCAATCCGCAGATAGGGCTTACACTGGAAGCGGACACACTGTTCTGCCGCAGTGGCGACACCGCCTGGGAATGGACAAAGCAGGAATCGGAATAACAGCCGAAAAGTACGCGATTCGCTATGGACACCCAAAGGCATCATCGGTTTCCACCGCATGGCATTCCGCACCCCGGAATGTGCACTTCCCATACAGGTGCAGAAAACTTCCGTCACGGTAAACGACCGCGTCATCACCCTGCGCAATGCCACCATGCGCATCGGCAAATCCGATATCACCGCCACCGGTTCGATTCACGACCTGTACGGCGCCATGCGGCATCACAAGCTCCTGCGCGCCAAACTGGACGTATCGTCCGAACAGTTGGACTGCAACCAGCTGATACGGTCGATATCGCTCCCGTCGGATACGCTGGCTGCGGAAAGCGATACGGTCTCCACCGAAGTAAAGCTATTCGTCATCCCCAAGAACCTGGATTTTGAACTGCAGACCGATTTCAGGAAAGTCTATTACGAGAAAGTCACATTCAACGATGTCCGCGGAGCTGTGGACATCCGCAACCAGTCCGTCTACCTGAAACAACTCAGCATGAAAGGCATGGGTTCCGACATGAACACCACTCTCGTCTATCAGGCAAAATCTCCGGAAGAGGGATTTGCCGGTTTCGACTTCCGGCTGCACAACATCAACATCGGGAAGCTGGTAGACTTCGCCCCTTCCCTGGACACGATTGTCCCCATGCTGCGCTCATTCGAAGGAACGGTCGATTTCAATGTGGCTGCCGCCGCTTCCCTGGACTCCGCCCTGAACATCAAAATCCCCACCATGCGGTCGGCCATTCATGTCAAGGGAGACAGTCTTGTGCTGATGGACGGTGAGACTTTCGCCGAAATCTCCAAAAAATTCTTCTTCAAAAACAAGAAGAGAAACATGATAGACAGCATATCCGTAAACATCGGCATCAAAGACGGAAATGTAACCGTCTATCCGTTCGAAATATCAATGGACCGTTACAGAGCGGCGGTAGGTGGCACACAAGGGCTGGATATGAAGTTCGACTATCACATCTCCATCCTGAAATCCCCCATTCCGTTCAAACTGGGCCTGAATATATCCGGAACTCTGGACGATATGAAATTCAAGCTCGGCAAAGCGCGCTACAAAGATGCGGTCACACCGGCAGAGGTACATAAGTCGATAGCGCAATAGTCAATATGGGGCAGCAGATTGCCGAGGATTTCAAAAAGATTATGAAAAGGTAAATTTTCAGCGAATCGCTAAAGACAAAGAGGAGATGCAGAAAGAAGCTTGATGATTTTTTAGGCACGGAATACACGGAAAACGCGGATTATCTTTATTTTTTCCGTGAAATCCGTGTATTCGTGCCTAAAAAGAAACATTCAGTAAATGTCTCTAAAAAGTAAGATGGCACATGAAGCTGATAGATGAAAATTACATAAGAATAAGGCTGCTGAAAATATAGCACTATTAGCTACCTGTAAAGCACAGGAAATTAACCCAAGGGAATATCTGAATGATGTCATAACCAAACTTCCATATTATCTGGAAAAGGACTCCGGGAAAAATATTCGTGAACTTCTTCCCGATGTTTGGAAGTTGGAGAAGTCTAATACGAATACAATTGGAGTTTAAATATTTATGTTGAAGAAACTCAATATTAACTTGTGATTAAAGTTGATATCGAGTTTTCTATTTATGAAAATACAATGTGTACTTTATCGGATGCTTACAAACTATCTATAACTTTTTATTTTACTTAATTTAATATTTATTTCTTTATATTTTGTCCTTAATAGCGTCTTGATTTGATATAAATTAACATCTTTTGCCACCATTGCCGGTCCTAGAATGATAGACTTTAATTCAAATGAAATGCATTTCCTCCATTTCTAAATAACTCTCTTTCAGTATAAGGAGTCAAAACATTATTATCATTGTTTATGTACCAACCAACAGGTTGCTCATTTTTCAATAAAAATCGATATTCATCTTCGTCTTTATAGTCTTTGTGCTTGATGAAATGTTGATTATTAAGTAGTAGATAAAAATAAAAATTTATATTTAAATCTTTGAGTGATAACATGAGTTGGTTGAGTCTTTTTATAATGTCATCCTCTTCTGCCACATATTGAATTTTCTTTAAAACACTATTTTGCTGAGATTTGAATGAGAATACCATACAAATACCTCTCGCATTATCACCATATAATCTCCACATATTCAAATCATCCTTCTTCCCAGAAAAAGAAGTAATAAACTTCTATTTGCTAATAAATACTCATCACCCTCTTCTTCTATTGGTTCCCTAAAGTTCTTAATCATATCTATCATAAAATTTGTTTCAGTTTTGTCATTCATTCCTACAATAGAATTTATTCTTATCTTACCAGAGATAAGAGTAGCCAATAAAGTTTGAAGAGACGTATACTTACCACATCTTTATCTCTTTCATCTTCATTTAAAAATGAACCTATTATCTGCTTTTCAACTTCCGGCTTTACGAAATAGCTTTCTTTAGACCAATCGTAGCATACATCATCCAACGAAATATTTATATCAAAAATAATTTAATATTATCTATTATCATCTTTTGTACTTCTCCTATCTGACTTGGCGTACTAAAATCATAGATAATAAATCCTCTTTCTTAATATCTGTATATGGGTACCAGACCGATAATTATACATGCGTATTTTACTATCATAGCTTATATTGATTCCCCAAATAGGTAAATCATATTGAGAATTGACGATATATCCATAATTAGCACCTATACAGGCTGATAAAA
>ENA-OQAS01001383-OQAS01001383.1-human-gut-metagenome-genome-assembly--contig:-NODE-1383-length-11348-cov-2.097050_pt1 | contig 11348 bp, 10 predicted proteins | sample MGYA00242733_ERZ504523 | MGnify/ENA primary metagenome ERZ504523 (study PRJEB26092, sample SAMD00036239) | human gut metagenome | host: Homo sapiens | study: EMG produced TPA metagenomics assembly of... | reverse complement strand
TGGACTATGAAGAATTTTAGCAAGATGCGACAAGGATTATCCTACATGGTAATGGCATTCCTTCTGATGCTGATTCCGGCAGGTGTTTTCGCACAAAACTCTATTTCCGTTTCAGGAATAGTTATGGATGACACCAATGAACCTGTCATTGGCGCTGCCGTTATGGTGAAGGGCACCACTATAGGTGTCATTACCGACATTGACGGACGTTACACCATCAGTATTCCTGCAGATGGTATTCTCAGTTTCTCTTATGTGGGATTGAAGGACAAAGAAGAGAAAGTGAATGGACGCACCACTATCAACATCATTATGCAGACTGACTCCAAGATGATAGACGAAGTAGTGGTGATAGGTTACGGAACACAACGCCGCGGATCGGTGACGGGTGCTGTTTCTGCCGTCAAAGGGCAGGATATGATAAAGACCAAGAACGAAAATCCGCAGAATATGCTGACAGGACGTATTCCTGGTTTGCGCGTATGGCAGAAGAGTTCTGAGCCCGGAACTTTCAATAACAGTTTCGATATTCGAGGTATGGGATCTCCATTGATTATCATCGATGGAATCCCTCGGAGTACGGAAGAATTCCAGCGTTTGAATGCAATGGATATTGATGATATATCTGTGTTGAAAGATGCTTCTGCTGCTATTTACGGCGTACGTGCAGCCAATGGTGTAGTGTTGGTGACCACCAAAAAAGGAGGAGCAGGAAAAACGGAATTCTCTTACAATGGCTCCTACACTTTCCAACAACCTTCACGTATGCCTGAACTGTGTGATCCTTATGAATCTATGACGCTGTTCAACGAAATGTCGATGAATAACATTAATGGCGGTTCATGGGTCTTCAGCGAAGAGAGCTTTGAAGCATTCCGTAACGGTACGCGCCGTACGACGGACTGGAATGACTTGATTATCTCTAATGTGGCTCCACAGACACAACACGACATCAGCATTTCCGGTGGCAACGAGAAGACGAAGTTCTATATCAGTATGGGCTATTTTACCAGGAAGGTATCTTCCGTTCGGGAGACTTGAATTATAATAAGTTCAACCTGCGTTCCAACATTTCAACTGAAGTTGCTAAAGGTATAAAATTCGAACTTGGTGTAAGTGGCATCTCCGACGAACGCAATACGCCTTACAGCAGCGCACAGGATATCATTCGTAACTATTGGAGACAAGGTGTACTTTATCCTGCATACGCTGATCCTGAAGGGACGATGTTGAACTACAATGGTTTGGACATGGAACAGAATACTGTGGCTATGATGACAGCCGATATTTCCGGTTACAAGAAGTACAAGCAGAAATATTTCCAGTCCTCGGCTACTTTGACGGTAGATTTCAGTGATACACACCGGTATTGAAGGGATTGACTGCCAAAGCTATGTTCAGTTACGATTATCGTGCCGACAACAACGAGACTTCCGTAAAGAGTACTACCAGTATGCTTATGACGAGCAGACCGGCACCTACAATCAGAAGGTCTATAACGAAAGCTCGCCCAGCAACATGCGTCGCGAGTTCTATGACAAATCACAGATGCTGGGACAATTCACAGTGAACTACGACCGCACCTTTAACGATGTCCACCATGTGGGTGGTGTTGTCGGTTGGGAGGTACAGAAGCGCAACGGTGACAACTTCTACGCAGTTCGCGACCTGGCATTCTCTATGCCTTACCTGCTGGCTGGTGTGACTGAAGGACAGATCGGCGCCATGCAGACTGGTAATAATGATTTGTATGAACAAGCTAACGAAGCTTTGATAGGTCGTGTCAACTATTCGTTTGCCGACCGATACCTGCTGGAAGCACAGTTTCGTTACGACGGTTCCAGCAAGTTTGCCAAGGGGCATCAATGGGGTTTCTTCCCTTCAGTATCGGCTGGGTGGAGAGTATCCGAAGAACCTTTCTTCAAAAGCATAGATGCTTTGAAGTTTGTCAATCAGCTGAAGCTGCGTGCCAGCTACGGTGTGCTGGGTGATGATGGTGACTTGAATTATGACTGGGCTATGGGTACACTTATCCTGCAACTAGCGGTAACATATCTAATGGCGACTATAACGGTTATTCGCCGGGCTATATCTTCGGTGGCAAGTTCATCAGTGCGGCAAGTCCGATGGCATTACCTAATGAGAATATTACTTGGTTCAATCGAAGACATTCGACGTGGGTTTCGATTTTGAAGCTTGGAACGGTCTGCTGGGCGTTTCGTTCGACTATTTTAACCGTCTGCGTACTGGCCGTTTCGCTCGCCGTACCGGTGACTTGCCTACAGTGGTAGGTGCCTCTGCTCCACGTGAAAATCTGGATAGTGACCGTCAATTCGGTATGGAATTGGAATTGACTCATCGTAACAAGATTGGACAAGTGGCCTATAATCTGAAAGGTATTGCTACCGTAACCCGTCAGAAATACCTGACTGCTTCAGAAAAAGGCCCTTGGGCCAACTCCTACGACCGTTGGCGTAATGATAACTTGACAAACCGTTATCAAGGAGTACAGTTCGGTTATACTTCTGCTGGACGCTACACCAGTTGGAACGATATTTGGAGCTATCCGGGTTACAAGGAACGTGACATTCTGCCGGGTGACTACAAATATGAAGACTGGAATGGTGACGGTGAGATTAACGGTCAGGACGAACATCCGTTTGCCTTTGACCAGACTCCATGGTTGCAGTTCAGTTTGAATGCCGGCTTGCAATGGAAGAACTTCGACTTCAACATGTTGTTGCAAGGCTCTGCGCTGGCTCTATGGAGTACAAAGAGCCTTTGCATGAAATTTGGGGTAAGAACGGTGGTGGTGCATTGACACAATTTCTTGATCGCTGGCATCCCGTAGACCCGAAAGCCGATCCCTATGACCTTCTACTGTCTGACTTCCGGTCATTACGCTTACACAGGCCGTTGGGCGAAAAACAATTCAGCTTTCAATCGTGTAAGTACTGCTTACCTTCGTCTGAAGAGTATCGAGCTGGGTTATACATTCCCGAAATTGAAACAGATTCCCAATGCCAGTCTGCGCATTTATGCCAATGCTTACAACCTGCTGACATTTACGGGTGTGAAATTTGTAGACCCTGAGCATCCCGATGATGATTTGGGACGTATGTATCCGTTAAATAAGACCTATACACTGGGAGTTTCCCTCTCTTTCTAATTAATGATATAAACCTAAAAAATAATAAATATGAGACATAAACTGATATCCGCGATGCTGTGTATGACTCTCGCCACTTCATGTGTCGATATGGATATTACTCCCAAAAATATCGTGACTTCTGAGTCGTTGCTTTCCAACGAGTCAGGTATGGACATCTATATGGCACGTTTGTATAGCAATATGCCATGGGAAGACTTTAAGTATCTCTCACAACGGGGATGAACTTTAATGGCTGGTTGAGTGCATGGGTATTGACGGTACTGGTGAAGCATGAACGGGATGGTATTTGCTGTGCGTTTACCGGTGAAGAAAATGCTTACTGGGGCAAGGCTTTTGAATTGTTGCGCGATGCCAACTTCCTGCTTGAGAACCTGCCGAAATATCAGAGTTCCTATGCAGAAATTACTTACAACCACTATTTGGGCGAAGCTATTATGTGCGTGCCACAGTTTTCTACGCCATGGCCCGTCGTTTTGGAGGTATCCCTTTGGTGACAAAAGTCATCCAATATCCTGGAGACGGAAATTTGGAGGTCCCCCGTGCCAGTGAGGAAGAAACATGGGACCAGGTTTTGGCAGATTATGACAAGGCCATTGAATTGATGATGCCTAGTAGCCCTAAGAGTGGTTACAGTAATAAGTATGTAGCATTGGCTTTCAAGTCAGAAGCTATGCTCTATGCCGGTAGTGTAGCTAAGTATAATGAAACGGTAAACGGACGTTTGACCGGTTTAGGTGCCAAAACGGGAGTACGCGTGATCGGATTCGATGAGGACCGCTGGCAAGAGGCTTCCAAGAAGTATTTCACTGAAGCCTACAAAGCTGCTTCCGAGGTGATTAAAAGCGATGTATATTCACTTTACAAGAAGAAATGGGCTGCTAATGATCCGGAAGCACAATATCAGAATATGGTGGATATGTTCTCCGATCTTAGCAATAATCCTGAGAACATCTATGTAAAGGAGTACGTTTACCCCACTAGTACTCATGCTTACGATTCTTACAACTTGCCGCTCACCTTTAAGGCTCCGCTGAACTGTGGTGTTTGTCCGACAGCAGACTTTGTTGAGTTGTTTGATGGTTTCGACCGTTATCCCGACGGTACCTTGAAGGTGACGACAGGCAATTCTTGTACCGAAGGTAATTACGTTATGTATGATAGTCCCATGGACTATTACAAGAATGCTGAACCTAGATTGCGTGCTTACGTCATCTTCCCCGGTGATGTGTTCAAGGGTAAGGAAATTGAGATTTATGCCGGTGTTTATACGGGGGCCGCGCCTGTCAAACCGCTTCTTAGTGACTATTCGTATGGTGCTGCCACTACCAAGTACAATCATCTGAGTGCTTATAAAGACAAACCCAAAACACTTTATCTCAGTCCGAAACCTGAAGATCAGCAGGAAATTGTGACCCTGCCCGACGGTTCTACAATGACGGCTGCCGGTCAGAACGGTCCTTTCTATGAAGATGGTGGAAGCGCAATGACTGGTCTATTGGCACGCAAATGTTGAACCCTGATCCTGCATTTGTTCCTCGGGAAGGCAATAGTGCACAACCTTTTATTTTGATGCGTTATGCCGAAGTGTTGCTGAATGCAGCCGAGGCTGCTGTGGAGCTTTCGTTAGCGAGCGTCTCTTCTCCTGATGGTACAGATATGTTGAGTGTAGCAACGAAAGCCATCAATGATATTCGTGAGCGTGCCGGTGCCCAGTTGTTGACTGCCTCGCTGACTGGTACAACAGACAGCCGTGATATTGTCCGCAAGGAACGTCGCAAGGAGTTGGCTTTCGAACATAAGACCAAGTGGGACTTGCGTCGCTGGCGTGTGAATCACTATGAAGGTCGCGATGGATTTTGGGGTGAGCAACGCAATAAGGATCGTTTCAGCAACACGACTCGTTATCGTTTCCGTGGTATCTATCCGTTCTATTCGACGGCGACCGGCAAGTGGTTCTTTGATGTTTGTTTCAACTATACGACTGCCGGTGACAAGGACTTTGGTTACACTCCGGTGGACTATTATTTCTCGATTCCGGACGGTGAGGTGTCAAAGAGTCCTGTAATCGACCAGCAGCCTAATCGATAAAACTCAATAATTAAAAAACTTAAAATGTATGAAAAAGACAATATTTTATAGCTTATTCAGCGTCTTGTTCACGTTAACCTCATGCAGCATGTTCGAAATAGACAATTATGAGGAACCAGCAGAAACAATTTGGGGCGAAGTGGTAGATGAAGCAACTGGTAAGCGTGTATTGACCGATCAGGCAGTGAAGGTATCCGTGTTCGTCTAACCGAATTGAGTTGGGGCGACAATGTGCAACATAATCCTGATTTTTACTGTATGATGGACGGTACATTCCAAAACACGAAGCTTTTCAAAGGTGAGTATAATGTCCGTATCGACGGCCCGTTCATTCCATTGGTACGTGAAAATACAGACGGTACCTTGCTCCATGATGGTTCCGTCAATACTGAAATTAGTGGTACAACGAAAGTGAAATTTGAAGTACAGCCTTTTCTGAACGTTGAGTTTGTAGGTGATCCGCAGGTGAGCAATGGGGTCATCAAGCACAAGTACGCGTGACACGTGGTGTGTCGGATGAAGTTTTCCGTGAAAAATCCAGCCAATGGGCAATTGGAAAGACGAATACTTGAATGTAACCGATATTCAGTTCTTTGTAAGCTATTCAAATACAGTAGGTTATCGGGCACGCGACGAGCGTTGGTCGAGCAGTATCAACTATGAAGGTAAGAGTTTCGAGGATTTACTGGGTAAGGAAGTTATTGTCCAGTCTAACGGCAATATACCTTCGGGCCGCAAAGTATTTGTACGCGCTGCCGCACGTATTAACTACGACACACCTGTAGGTAGCGGCACACGCCGTTGGAACTACAGTGAGCCGGTGGAAGTACTTATTCCATAGCTTGATGGCATACAGCCGAGGCTTTTGCTATAGTGCCAAAGCCTCGCTGTTGGGCAATCCTTTGCCATTATAGTGGCAAAGACAATGATTAATACCATAAAAACAAGAAACCAATATGAAGCAAAAACATTTTTTGATAAGTTTGGCTGTCTTGGCAATAGGCATCTCTGTAGATGCTCAGACCAAGGACAATGTTAAAACCACTTTTCAAACCTCACGCGAGTGGAAGCCTTCTATAGACAATAGGGCCGATGCGGTGATGGTGTATGGAGTAGGAGGAAATCCTTCGGATAAATCACGCAAACTATCTTTTGAGGAGCGGGTGAAGTCTTGGAAGGAGCGTGGATATATCATACACTTTATGACCGGTATTGCTTGGGGTGAATATCAGGACTATTTTACCGGACAATGGGATGGAAAATGGCATTTGGACGAGGGTCAGGTCACTCAGGCAGGAGACACGATATGGCACGGTCACATGGTGCCCTATATCGTACCATCGGAGAATTTTTTAAGTTATCTGAAAGAGAGACATGTGAAGAGGGTAATCGACGCCGGTGTGGATGCCATCTTCATGGAAGAGCCTGAATTTTGGGCAAGAGCCGGTTACAGTGAGTCTTTTAAGAAGGAATGGAAAAAATACTATGGCTTCGAGTGGAGACCGCAACACGAGTCTCCGGAAAATACTTACCTGTCGAACAAGCTCAAGTATTACTTGTACTATCGTGCACTGAATGAAGTTTTCACTTTTGCCAAAGAATATGGTAAAAGCAAAGGGATGGACGTGAAGTGCTACGTTCCCACCCACTCGCTGGTGAACTATTCGCAATGGCAGATTGTCAGTCCAGAAGCAAGCCTTGCCTCACTTCCTTGTGTGGACGGTTACATTGCTCAGGTGTGGACCGGAACTTCGCGTGAGCCGAATTTCTTTGACGGTCGCAAACGTGAGCGTGTATTCGAGACTGCTATCTGGAGTATGGTTCTATGGAATCAATGACTGCTCCTACCGGTCGCAAGATGTTCTTTCTGACCGACCCTATTGAAGACTGCGGCGCGTGCTGCAGATTATAAGAAAAACTATCAGGCTACCTTTACTGCACAATTACTCTATCCCAATATAGCCGATTACGAAGTGATGCCTTGGCCGGAACGTATTTACGAAGGACTATATCGCACAAGTGCCAATAGCGACAAGAAAGAACGTATTCCCCGTTTCTATTCCACACAGATGCAGGTGATGATTAATGCCTTGAACCGTATGCCTCTGACTGATAAAGAACTGACTGGAAGTAAAGGCTTCAGCGTACTGATGGCAAACTCCTTGATGTTCCAGCGTTTCCCTACACACAACGGATATGAAGACCCACAATTGGCGAACTTCTACGGTCAGGCGCTGCCTTTGCTCAAACGAGGGGTACCCGTCAAGACCGTCCACATTGAGAACCTCGGCTATAAGGAAGCGCTGGCTGACACAAAGTGTTGTTGATGACTTATGCGAACATGAAACCGCTTGAGCCTGAAGCGCACAGCCACATAGCCGATTGGGTGAAGAAAGGGGGAGTATTGATTTATAGTGGAACGGACAACGACCCTTTCCAGAATGTAAGGGAATGGTGGAATACCAATGGGTATAACTATGCTACCCCTTCCGCACATCTTTTTGAGCAGATGGGGCTTCCTGCCCGGCCGAATCAGGGAGAATACAGTTACGGTAAGGGAACTGTATGTGTTATCCGTACCGATCCTAAAGATTATGTCCTGCATGAGGGTGGTGACAAATATTTTTTGTATCTTGTGGCCCGGATGTACGAGCAGAACGCGAAAGCGGGAAAGCTGGAGTTCAAAAACAACTTCTATCTGCAAAGGGGAGATTACGACTTGGCTGCTGTGCTTGAAGAGAGTGTGAGCGACGAGCCGTTTACTGTGGAAGGATGTTTGATTGACCTTTTTGATCCCCAATTACCGATATACACTTCCAAGCAGATAAATCCGGGTGAGCAAGCCTTGTTCCTGAATGTAGAACGTGTAGCCGGTAAGAAGAAGCCTCAAGTGCTGGCTTCGGCAAGTCGCGAAGAACAGGAAGAATGCGGAAAAGGCTGGTACTCCTATGTGGCGAAAAGTCCTGCCGAGACTTCAAACGTATCGCGGGTACTGTTGCCGAGTTGTCCTAAGAGTGTAACAGTCGATGGCAAAGAAGTATTCGATACCAAGCGTTGGCATGCAGCAAGTCATACCTATTTGATAGAGTTTGAGAATAATCCTGACGGAGTGTCGGTGAAGTTTTGCTGGTAATCTCGGACCTTTTATTTTTAGCATTTAACAACATAAACAATTATATTATATAACGATATGAGAAAAAAGCTTTTATACCCCTTGTTGGCATCATGCTTTTTGCGTGCAGTGACAAGGATATGTCTTATGAAGTCGTCAAGAATGATTTGAGAGCTCCAGCCTACCCGCTTGTTACCATCGACTTATGCCAGTGCATGGTCCATGAGCGATAACCTTTATGACAGCCCCGTTCGCCACTGGACGGGTAAGGATTTCCCTCTGATTGGCGTGGTGAAGGTAGACGGTGTTTCCTACCGTTTTATGGGGACTGAAGAATTGGAGATGAATGCAATCGTGCCCACCTCTCAGCAAGGGGACTGGACTGGACGGTATGTCACAGACAAGCCCGCTGGAGACTGGGCATCTGCCGATTACAATGATTCCGGATGGAAGTCGGACCGTGGTGCCTTTGGTACTAAAGAAAATGAACCTACAGCCAAGACTCAATGGGGAACCCGCAATATCTGGGTGCGCCGTACGGTAAATATCGACCACGATTTGACCGGCATACCTGTCTATCTGGAATTCTCCAATGATGATGATGCCGTATTCTATATCAACGGAGTGAAGATACACAGTACCGGAACCACATGCAATAAGAACAAGGTCGTGAAACTTTCTGATGAGGCTTTGGCTGCTTTGAAACAAGGAGACAACATCATTGCCGCCGAGTGTATCAATCCGGTAGGCAACGGTCTGCTCGACTTTGGTCTGCAGATTCCGAAACATCAGGAAACCGTGTTTGGCAACACAGCCGTGCAGACCTCTGCCGATGTGCAGCCCATGCAGACACACTACGCTTTTACCTGTGGTGATGTCGACTTGAAAGTCACTTTCACGGCACCTCTTTTCATGAAAGACCTGAAACTGCTGAGCCGCCCCGTGAATTACCTTACTTATAGTGTTGCTGCCCGTGACGGCAAGGAACACGATGTGGAGGTGTACTTTGAGGCCTCGCCGCGCTGGGCGCTCGACCAGCCTTACCAGCAATCTGCAAGCGAGGGATATGAAGCTGACGGACTGCTTTACTTGAAGAGCGGAAGCAAAGAGCAGAATATCCTGGCTAAGCAGGGCGATGACCTTCGCATTGACTGGGGATATTTCTACATGGTTGCCGGTAAAGAAAACACAGCATACAGCATTGGCAACAGTTCCGAACTGCGCAAGAACTTCGTGAACGGCACCTTTAATTCAGCTTCGCTTGCGGGTGAGGACGGAAACGGGAATATGGCCTTGGTGCGTGACTATGGTAAAGTGAGGAAGGTCACCGACAAGATAATGCTGGGATATGACGACATCTATTCCATCCAATACTTCGGTACAAACTTGCGTCCTTACTGGAACTCGAAAGGCGACCGTACCATCGAGTCGGAAATGCTGGCCGCCTACAATGAGTATGACGAGTTGCTGGCACGCTGCTATGCCTTCGATAAAAAGTTAATGGAGGATGCTTCTGCCGTAGGCGGCAAGGAATATGCCGAACTCTGCGCGTTGGCCTACCGTCAGTCCATTGCCGCCCACAAGCTGGTGGAAGCCCCCAATGGTGACCTTTTGTGGTTGTCGAAGGAAAACAATAGTAACGGCTGTATCAATACGGTGGACCTGACCTACCCCTCGGCTCCCCTCTATCTGATCTATAATCCTGAACTGGAGAAAGGCATGATGAACGGTATCTTCCATTATAGTGAAAGTGGCAAATGGACCAAGCCCTTCGCCGCCCATGATTTGGGTACTATCCTCTTGCCAACGGACAGGTTTACGGAGGTGATATGCCGGTTGAGGAGAGTGGAAACATGCTGATTCTTACGGCTGCCATTGCTGCCGTAGAGGGCAATGCCGGCTATGCGGCCAAACATTGGGAAGTGCTCACCACCTGGACCGACTATCTGGTGGAAAAGGGACTCGATCCTGAGAACCAGCTCTGTACCGATGACTTCGCCGGACACTTTGCCCATAACACGAATCTTTCCATCAAGGCAATTTTAGGGGTGGCCTCTTATGGCCGGTTGGCCGAAATGCTCGGTAAGAAGGATGTTGCCGAAAGCTATACAGCGAAGGCCCGTCAGATGGCGGCTGAGTGGGAGCGTATGGCCAACGACGGTGACCATTATCGTCTGACCTTTGACAAGCCGGGTACCTGGAGCCAGAAGTACAACCTTGTCTGGGATAAATTGCTCGGAATGAACATATTTGACACAAAAATTGTAGAAATGGAGATACCTTATTATCTGACGAAGCAGAATATTTATGGTTTGCCTCTGGACAGTCGTGAGACTTATACCAAGACCGACTGGATCATGTGGACTGCGACAATGGCTCCTGACCTAGCCACTTTCCGTGAATTCATCGTCCCCCTGCATAAATTCATGAACGAAACGATAGACCGCGTGCCTATGTCTGACTGGGTGTTTACCGACAAGCCCAACTGGCGTGGCTTCAAGGCCCGCTCGGTAGTAGGCGGATATTACATGAAAATGCTTGAAGGCAAGCTGATTGGAAATAAATAATGACAAAATCTATTAAACGAATGAAAAGACTTTTTGCATGGGGAACCGCCCTCCTTCTTGTAGGCGGTATGCAGGCGGCCTTACTGCCGGTTGGCGAGCCGATTACTCCTGTTGATTACGTCAGCACCTTGGTTGGCACGCAATCCAAGCATGCCCTTTCTACGGGCAACACTTATCCTGCTGTGGCAATGCTTGGGGTATGAATTTCTGGACACCACAGACCGGTACTATGGGGGATGGATGGCTTATACTTATGATGCGACAAGATTCGCGGATTCAAGCAGACACACCAGCCCAGTCCGTGGATTAACGATTACGGACAGTTTGCCATTATGCCTATCACCGGAAAGGTGGCTTTCGACCAGGACGAGCGTGCCAGTTGGTTTTCTCATAAAGCCGAGACCGCCAC
>ENA-OQAS01001382-OQAS01001382.1-human-gut-metagenome-genome-assembly--contig:-NODE-1382-length-11378-cov-2.467958_pt1 | contig 11378 bp, 18 predicted proteins | sample MGYA00242733_ERZ504523 | MGnify/ENA primary metagenome ERZ504523 (study PRJEB26092, sample SAMD00036239) | human gut metagenome | host: Homo sapiens | study: EMG produced TPA metagenomics assembly of... | reverse complement strand
CGCAGGATATTGCTTCGGCGCAGGTCGCCGAGACCGTCCCCGCCGAAACCATGCCCGGCCAGGCCTCGCATGCGTCAGACGCGGCGATATCTGACGAGAGCCCAGTAGACAGCCCAGTAGACCATGACCGGCTTCTGGCGGCGCTCGCGAGGTGACCCCCGCGTTCGGCCGCGGCGAAACGATTGCGGTCAACGGCAGCGACGTGCAGCTGCTGCTCGTCAAGAACCCGATGGGCTTCAGGCTGTCGCTCGGCTCGTTCCCGCCCGACGGACATGACACGATGATTGCCATCTGCGACCTGTACGCGGACGGGCGCGACATGAGCTGGCTGTGGGATGTCGATTTCACCAGCCTGCGCCCGACTGGCGTCGCGATGGTGTCGGGTACGCGAGCCTGGGACATGGCGTTGCGGCTCGAATACGATCAGGTCAGGGTGGAGCAGACCGGCACGGATCTGGAGGCGGCGGTGCGGCAGTTCGTCACCGCCCGTCCCGGTGTGCCCAAACACATCTACTGCACGTACACGTCGATGCTCCGCGTGCGTGCCGAACTCGCCAAGCTGACCACCGTCGCCGATGCCGGCGTCGGGCGATGAACGGCGCGACGACTGACAGCATGAGCGGGAAAGGCGAACGGATATGGGAAAAGTGATCGACGTGATGTCCCTCTACCCGAAGGACATGAACATCTACGGGGATTCCGGCAACGTGCTGGTGGTTCTGCGCCGGCTGGCACTGTACGGGTATGAGCCGCGCCTGCACGCATACAATCAGGGCGACGAATGGCCCGAGCGCGTGGACATGATCCTCGGTGGCGGCGGTCAGGACACCGGGCAGAAGAAAATCACCGGCGACCTGTTCAAGCGGGCCGGCCGGCTGCGCGACCTGGCCGCGGACGGTACTCCGATGCTGATGATCTGCGGCCTGTTCCAGCTGTTCGGCGAATACTTCGAGACCTCGGAAGGCGAGCGGTTGGACGGCATCAACGTGCTCGGCGCGTACACGGTGGGGCAGAGCCACCGGATGATCGGCAATCTGGTCGAGCACAGCGACGAATTCGGCGACGTGATCGGCTATGAGAACCATTCCGGGCAGACGTTCCTGCGCGAGGGAACGTTGCCGCTGGGGCATGTCGATCATGACGGTACCGGCAACAACGGCGAGGATCATACGGAAGGCGCTCGTGTCGGCAATGTCATCGGCACGTACATGCATGGCTCGCTGCTGCCGAAGAACCCCGCGGTCGCGGATTTCCTGATTCGGGCCGCAGTGACGAGACGGTACGGGGAGTTCGAGCCGGACCAGTCCAGCGAGCAGATGTTCGAACTGGCACGGTTGGACGCTCTGGCGGACAAGGCCCGCAAGGTCGCCGCCGCCCGCCCCCGGTGAATTGGACGGTTCCGCGCCCTCGGACTCTGCGATGCTTGACGGGTCGATGAGCTTGATGGGCCGATGAGCGGATTGCCGGGGCGTGGTTTCCATCTCATAGCGGAAACCACGCCACCCCTATCGCGTTATGCGACGGGTGGGGGTAATCTTGGAACCACAAGTAACCAAAGGAGGTATCATGGCTGATTTCGATTTGGGTGAAGGCCTGCGCCGGGTGTTTCTCGCGGGCGTTGGGGCATTGGCCACCGGCGTTGAGCTGGGGCAGCAGAGCTTTGAGAAGAGCCAGCAGATCGTCGACGGTCTGGTGAAGAAGGGCGAGCTCACCGTGGAACAGGGCAAGGCGTTGAACACCGAGCTCAAGCACAAGGCGCAGGAGCCAAGGAGAAGGCCGAGGAAAAGACTGAGGGCGCCAAGGAGCAGAGCGATGCCGGTGCCGCCGCCGAAGATCCTTCCCCGGCGGAAGGCTCCGCTGCTTAGCATGCCGGAGCAGCACACCATGCCGTCCTATACCGCGGGCGGCCATGCCGGCGACCCGCGGCATGATCCGGAACGGGGGAAATCCGCATCGGGGTCGGACGGTTCGGCGAAAGACGGCGTCGTGACGCGACGTGCCGGCAAACGCCGCGAATGGGACGGGTCTCCCACCATCGGGCTGTTCAACAATCATCGCGACACCTTCTCCAGCCGATATCACCTGACGAGGCGCGGGAAAGTCAAGCGCCTCGGACAGATCATGCGCATTGCGAACCAGTTCGACGTGGTGCGCGGCCTCACTCCGGTGAAGATGAGGCTGATGCTGGAGGCACTGCCCCACATTCGTCAAGGTCGGCAGATACTGTCCATGCGGTCGGAGATTCTGCCGCAGTCGTTCTGCGACGAGCTCGCGAAGCTGCGCGCCGATGCCGACCCGATGCCGTATCAGATCGTCGTCGACACGTTGACGCAGGAATATGGCCGCCCCATAGGCGAGGTGTTCGCCCGCATCGATCCGACGCCGCTCGGTTCCGCATCCCTCGCGCAAGTGCATCGCGCCACGCTGGTCACCGGCGAAGACGTCGCCGTGAAGGTGCAGCGGCCTGGCGTGCGCGAGATCATGGCGTTGGATGTGTCCATCATGCGTTCGATCGCCCGGACTGCCACGAAGATGCTGCCCAGTGCGCAGGTGGTGGATCTTGGCGGCGTGGTCGAGGAACTGTGGGATACGTTCGAATCTGAGACGGATTTTCTGGTGGAGGCGCGTAACCTCAGCGAGTTCAAGCGCTCTGCGAAGCCTATCGGTATATGGACTGCCCGAAACCGTACATGGATCTGTGCACCGAGCACGTGGTCGTCATGGATTACGTCGAGGGCATCGCCGTCTCCCATACCGATCAGCTGATCGAAGCCGGGTATGACCTCAAGGAAATCGGCACCAAGCTGGTCGACAACTATGCGACGCAGGTGCTGGACGACGGTTTCTTCCATGCGGATCCGCACCCCGCAACATCATCATCTCCGGTGGCCAGATCGTGCTTATCGATCTGGGCATGACCGGGCGGCTCAACAGCCAGGCCCGCAGCGTGCTCCGGGAGATGATCTTCGCCGTCGCCAAACAGGATTCCGCCGCGCTGGCGGACGGTCTGCTGCGTTTCGCGGGCACCGAGTCCAATCCTGAGGATTACCCCGCGCTGCTGGCCGACCTGGACATGGTCGTCAAGGAGTTCGGCACGGTAGACCTGGGCGACCTGGACATAGCGGCGTTCCTGACGTCGCTGACGTCGTTGGCCCAAAGGCACGGCATCGAGGTGCCGGGCACGGTGACGACGGTCGGCAGGGCGTTGGTCACGTTGGAGGGCCTGCTGGATGAATTCATCCCGACGTGAACATGATTCAGATCATCTCCGACCATATTGCCGGCAGCAAGTCGTTGGATCGAGCGGCGAAAGACGAGATCAAGGCGCTGGGCGTCGAGGGACATCAGGCATTGCACGCTTGCTGTCCGCGGCGAGCGAGTCCAGGGTCGCGATGCGCATGCTCACCCGAGGCCAGCTGCGCATGAACATGGAGTCGTTGGTTCCGAGGAACCGATGCGCCTGCTGTCGGACATGGTCAACCGCCTGACGATGGCGTTGATCGTCGTCGGCCTGTTCGTCGGATCGTCGATCGTGTACTACGCGGGCATGAAGCCGATCATCTTCGGCATACCGGTCGTGGGATTCATGGGATATGTGATAGCGTTCATCCTCTCCGCATGGATCGTGTTCGACATCTACTTCAAGGGACGCAGATCAAAGCGCCGGTAGTACTCGACGGAATGATTTGCGCCCCACGATCCGGTCGGTCTTCAGACCGGGCAGTTTTACGGGCCGGTCAGTTTTCCAGGAACAGCTGCGGTGCCTTCATGAAGTTGTTGGCGCAGTGTTCCCCGCAGAAGTAATAGGTCGTGCCGTCGTGCTCGCGCGTGATGGCGTCGTTGTTGACGGCGACGGTCATGCCGCACACAGGGTCGGTCGCGGTCTGCGTCGCGTCGTTCATGTCTGCGGAATGCATGTGGTTCATGTGCATGGGTTGCTCCTTGTTCGGCTGATGGTGATGGCCCTCATCGGTGTGATGGCCATCGGCACGGGGACGGTCTCCGGTGTCGAGAATGATGTTGCGCGCGCCGTGTTGGTCGGGCGCTCTCCTGTCGGCGTCTCTTCCGCCTGCGGCGGTGAAGGAGACGGTGTCGGGGCTCAGTGTGACGCGCCGCATGCGGTTCGCGTTCAGCACCAGGCAGACGGAGCTGAGCGCCATCGCCAGGCCTGCGATCATCGGGCTGAGCAGCCAGCCGGTGAAGGGGTACAGCACGCCGGCGGCGATGGGGATGCCGATGATGTTGTAGCCGAAGGCCCAGGCGAGATTCTCCCGGATGTTGCGCATCGTGGCTTGGGATAGTTGAGGGTTTTCACCACGCCTCGCAGGTCGCCGCTCATGAGGGTCACGTCGGCGGATTGCATGGCGATGTCGGTTCCGGTGCCGATGGCTATGCCCACGTCTGCCTGCGCCAAGCGGGGGCGTCGTTGATGCCGTCGCCCACCATGGCCACCAGTCCATTGGGGACGTCGGCGATGGCGGGGGCCACCGACGACTGTGCCGCGGCGGCGTCGCGCGATATCTGCAGCTGCCTTATCCAGTAGGCCTTGCCGTCGGGCCTGACCTGAGCGATCACCGTGTCGATGCCGACTTCCGCGGCGACGCGTTCGGCGACCTCCGCCTTGTCTCCCGACAGCATCACCGTGCGGATACCAGCGGCTCGAAGCGCTGCTATCGCCTCCTTGGAACCCGGCTTGACGCTGTCCTTCGTATAGCTCGGCTTGGCGTAGTCGGCGTCGTCATCGATGGCTCCGACGGTGATCGTCCCGGTCTTGTCGAACACGACGGTTCGGATGTCGCGGGCCTGCTCCAAGGCCCTGGCGGATGTGACCAGCACGCCATTCGTGGCGCCGAGGCCGGTCGCCGCGGTCACCGATAGCGGCGTGGCCAGTCCGAGCGCGCAAGGACACGCGATGATCAATACGCTGACCGCCGTCACCAGCGCATGGGCTAGTTTGGGTTGCGGCCCGAACGTTATCCATATGGCACCGGTCCACAATGCGGCGATAATCACCGCGGGGACGAACACGCGGGCGATCCTGTCGGCCAGACGCTGCACGGCGCTTTGGTCGCCTGTACGCGTGCGACCAAAGCGATGATCTGGGAGAGCACCGTGTCCTCGCCGGTGCGTGTGACCTTCATGACCACATTGCCCTGCTGCATGATGGTCGCCCCCGTCAGGGGCTCTCCGACGCCACGCCGGGCCAGAACGGATTCGCCGGTGATCATGGACTCGTCGACGCTGGCCTCGCCGGCCAACACGACGCCGTCCAGCGGTATGCGCTCGCCGGCGCGGATCACCAGCAGATCGCCGGTCTCACGCGGTCGATGTCGATGTCTTGGGATTGGGCAGGGTCGAGCCATCCGTCGCCGGATGCCTTGCCGGCGGCCAGATCCTTGGCCAGTGGCGTTCCGACATCGAGGATGTGGGCGACACGTGGGCGCAGCTTGATCAGTGATTGCACGGCCTTTCCGGTGCCTCACGGGCTTTCGCCTCCAACAGGCGTCCGACCAGAACGAGCGTGATCACTACGCCGACCGACTCGAAGTAGGGCTCTCTCGACCCCTCGGGCATCAGCTCCGAGACGAAGCACAAGGCAATGCTGTACAGGTATGCGGCGGTGGTCCCCAATGCCACCAACGAGTTCATATCCGGAGAACGATGCCACAGTGCCGGCCATCCGACGCGGTGGATCGCGCCCCGCAGTAGAACATGACCGGGGTGATGAGTATGGCCTGCAGCCAAGGGTTCATCAGCATGAAGGAACGAGCGAGTGACTGACGAGCATGAGCATCATGGGGACGAACACCGGGAGCGTGAGAACGGTGCCGATGGCCACCAGCATGCCGGTATGGCGAATCTCCTGACGGCGTTCCTCCGCCTCCTGCCGCTCGGCCAGCAGCGCATCCGCGGCGGACATCCTGGGCGTGCCGGCCGGTATGGCGGTCCCGGTCGATGCAGTGCCGTCGTCCGGTTTTGTGGCGGAGTCCGTCTCCCCCTCGACGCGAAGCAACCCATGCACCATGTTCATGCCGCATGCAAAGGGGTAGTCGCCGGCCGGCAGCGGCGGAAGCGACATCTCGGTGGTCTCGTTGCCCGGCAGCATCGTGTCCGTTCCGAGATCGGGGAACACGACATGCGACGTGCATTCGCCGGTCTCCTTCCGATCGAACCTCAGCGTGATCGGAATGCCGGCTTGCATCGTGACGATATCGGGGGAGTACCCACCCCTGACCGTGATGGTCGCCTGTTGAACGCCGTCATGCAGCGTCGCCCGGGCGCCTCCCCTTCTGGGCGCGAAGAAGAATCGCAGGATGCACCATGTCAGCACGGCGGCTATCACCAGTGCCGCCACACCGAGGAAGATGTCGAATTCCATCGCCGCTCCTTTCCCCTCTCTATCATAATCTCGGATATTAACTATACCCTATACCCCTAGAGGGTATATAATGCGTGTTGTCAGGAATATTCGCGCTGGGCGGAAGGCTGGTTATGCAGGGTTACGACGGAGACAAGGCGAAGATCCTCGCGCGGCTGCGGCGTGTCGAGGGGCAGGTCCATGCGGTCGCGCAGATGGTGGAGGATGATGTATATTGCATCGATGTGCTGACCCAGATCTCCGCCGCGACTTCGGCATTGAAGGCCGTGTCGGTGATGCTGGTTGACGACCATCTGAACCATTGCGTGCGGCAGGCGGCGGCCGAGGGCGGCGAGGTGGCCGACGAAAAACTGTCGGAGGTCGAGAAGGTGATTTCCCGACTGGTTCGCTCATAAGTGCGGCACTCGCTCGTCCGCGGGATGATGTGTAATAATACACATGTTCGATGAAGTGCTTGATGTGGTGATCGTTGCGGTGGTGGCGTTGTTGGGTCTGGCCGCCGGATTCGCGCTGGGCAAAATGCGTGGCCAAGCCTCCGCCCGCATGGCGAAGGCTCCGAGGTGGACGCGCTGAGGGGATCCTGCGAGGCCATGAAGGACGACAATGCGCGGCTTGCCGCCCAAGTGGCTCAGGCCAAGGCCCAGTCCGAGGGACTTCTGCAGCAATTGTCGTTCGCGAAGTCCCAGCTTGCTCAGGCGCAGCAGGCGGAACAGGTGCGGGTGCAACGTGAGCGCGAGCGGGCCGAGGCCGATGGCTGCGGCGCCGGGGAAGAGCAGGAAAAAGCACTGACAGAGCAGGGCAAGGTGCTGTCGGCGTTGGCTCCTTTGCAGAAGAATCTCGATGAGCTGCAGCAGAAGGTCTCGAACATCGAGGAGGGGCGCAAACACGAGATGGGCGTGCTGGGTGAGCAGCTCAAAGGGCTGGGTGAGCAGCAGGCGAGGCTCGACCGTGAGACGAGCTCGCTCTCGGCGGCATTGCGCAACAACAAGGTCCGCGGCGCTTGGGGAGAGGCGCAACTGCGCAACATTGTGGAGTCCGCCGGTTTGCTGGAGCACGTCGACTTCGATACGCAGGTGGTGATGACCGGCGTCGACGGTAAGACGCTCCGGCCTGACATGATCGTCCATCTGCCGGGAGGCAAGACGATTCCCATCGACGCGAAGGTGCCGTATGCCGATTATCAGCGGGCCTGCATGATTCCGGAAACCGCGGGGCCTGAGGATCTGGAACGGCGTGACGAGCTGCTGCGGTCGCATGCGAAAGCTTTGCGTGAACACGTCAGGGCATTGGGTGATAAGGCGTATTGGAGTGCATGCGACACGGCCCCTGATTTCGTGATCGCGTTCATTCCCAACGAGGCGTTGCTGCAGGCTGCAATGGAGCCGATCCGACATTGATGGATGACGCCTTCGCCCGCAAGGTCGCATTGACCTCGCCGGTCACCTGTGGGCCGTGCTGAAATCCGTCGCATACGCTTGGCAGCAGCAGAGCCTCACAGACGACGCCAAGACCTGTTCGACCTGTCGAGGGAACTGTACGAGCGTTTCGCCGTACTGGGGGAGCGTGCGAACAAACTCGGTACCGCGCTCACTCGCACGGTGACGGCGTACAACCAATTCGCGTCATCGTTGGAATCCCGCGTGCTGGTCACCGCGCGCAAACTGCAGAAGCTCGATCAGGCCACGGTCATCGGGTCGGTGAACATCATCGATCCGGACAAATCCGATGTCCGTGAAATCACCGCCCCGGAAACCACCTCCGAATAAAACCAACGCTAGAGCATCCAAAGGAATACCAGCATGACTCGGCCCCCGCTGGCGGGGCTGTCGGCATAGCCGACTGGGGGTGGTCTCGGCTTTATCCCGGCTTCATTGTCGCTACGGATTTCGACCATCCCCAGTCCGCTTCCGCGGACAGCCCCGCCAACGAGGCAAATACGCAACCGCTCGGATATGCATGGCCATTGCCGGCGGTGACTTGACGGCACGCAACGATATCCTGAGAACCATGAATGAAGAGCAAGGATTCCGCAAGACCGGGACGACCGGAACCGCTGTGGGCACGAACAACATTCCTTCCGACGCATCGCCGAATCAGACGGATGACTTCTCCATGCTGGAGCCGCGCGAACAGCTCCGACGGCTGATTGCCGCGGAAATGGAAGGCAAGCCGTTCTGCGAGCTCGCCGGCGTCACCTTCGACCATCGCGGGGCGGCTATCGTCGGTCACATTCTTCTGGACACGCTTGAGGAGAACGGCTATTCCATCGATGATTTCGACGCCGTCGGTGCGTTGACCGCCGCGGCCGTTCCACTGGTCGGCGCGATGATTCAGGCGGCGGCATCGCGCGGTGAAGACCTCGACGGATTCGTCATGGACTTCGTATACCCGTCCATCAAAGGCCCGTCCATCAAGGGCAAGCGCGTAGTATTGCTGGATTCATGGCTCTCGGAGAAATCCTATGTGCAGACCTCGTCGCTGGTGACGCTGCGCAACGGCAATGAGCTGAGCCTCGATTTCGGCGTGGTGGAGCATGAAGGCGCGAAGTGGTTGCCATCGCATCGCTGATCGGCGGCGTCGACATGACCGAACCCGTCATCGAGGTCGTCAACCCCGTGAGCGGTGAACGGCAGGAGCTGCCATTCGTCGAAATCTACCACGAATCCGAACTGCGATAGCCATGCACAAGCCCAACCCCATCTCTCTGGCGGCAAAGGCTTCGGGGGAGCCGGAATTTCGTGAAGTCGGCGTAGGACCATGGACGCAGGAGCACCCCGGTGAGCCACGCCGGATGACCCTAAATCGCCGAACTACGATCGACGCTACGATACGACGCTGCTGGATGAAGGCGATCGTCGCAACGTGCTCGACCGTTACCGGTACTGGACCGTGAACGCCATTCGCGACGATCTGGACGCGGCCGGTCGCCACGGCTTCGAAGTCGCCATCGAAAACTGGACGCACGATTTCAACATCGGTTCCATGGTGCGCACGGCGAATGCGTTCACCGCGAATCGCGTGCACATCGTTGGCCCGCACAAATGGAACCGCAAGGGCTCGCTGATGACCGAGCTGTACCAGCACGTTGAGTATCATCCCAGCATCGACGAACTCGTCACCTGCTGGAAGCTGCGCATCGCGGGAGAAATTGCCGCCGCCCAGGCACAGGCTGCCGCCGCGGCGATGCACTCGCATCAGGCTCACTCCGATGCGAGTGCGCTTCTCTCGGACGATGACGAATCCAACGGGTCCCCCCGATTCGCGTCCGCAACGGATCATTCGGGCTATGATGCGGTCGCGCGGGCCGACGCTCGCATCAGGACGCTGGAATCGTCCCGCATCATCGCATTGGATATCATTCCCGGTGCCGTACCGATGGAAACCTACCGTTTTCCGGAACGGTGTCTGATGCTGTTTGGCGCGGAAGGCCCCGGATTGTCGAACAAAGCTCTCGAACTCGCTGATGACGTGGTATACATCTCGCAATTCGGTTCCGTGCGGTCCATCAACGCCGGCGCCGCAGCGCAGTGGCCATGCACAGCTGGATTGCGCAGCACGGGTGACGCGGGCGTGTATGCTCGAATCATGATAACGATAGAGGCCTTACCAAACGCTTCGGGCGTAAGACCGTGCTTGATAATGCCAGTTTCACCGCCGAAGACGACAAGGTGACCGGTTTCCTTGGGTCGAACGGCGCCGGGAAGTCCACGACGATGCGGGCCGCCCTCGGCTTGGTCACCCCCAATGCGGGCCGTGCGCTGGTTGACGCAGTGCCGTTCGTCAAGACACCATCGCCGATGACCGCCGTAGGAGCGGTTCTCGACGCCAAATCCGCGCATAAGTCGGTCCGCCTACACCCATCTGCGTGGCCTCGCCCTTACCAACGGCATACCGCGATCCCGCGTCGATGAGGTCATCGAATTCACCGGCCTTGCGAGCGTGGAAAAGCGCAATGCAGGAGCATTCTCGCCGGGCAGGGCCGTGCGGTGCTGTTGGGCTCGCACCTGATGAGCGAGGTCGCATTGACCGCTGACGATCTTGTCATCATCGGTCGTGGCCGCATTCTGGAGACCACGACGGTCGCGGCGTTCGTCGCAGAGCATTCCACCCATCCGATCCGTGTCGCGACGCCGGAATCCGACAAACTGCACGCGGTGTTCGAAACCGCGCCGCAGGTCACCGTCCGCGAGGTGCCCCGCAATGCCAACGACCCGCAGCAAGGCCGGGTGTTCCGCATTGAAGGTGCCGCATTGGAGCCGACTGCGCGGGCGCTCACCCACGCGCAGGCGCAGTACGAGACCCGCGCGATACCGGGGCAGGTGCCGGCCCAATACGGCGAGCCTGCCGCAACCTACACTCAGCCGAACACGCAGGAGGTGCCGCGATGACGCAGCCTCATATCCCGCCGCAGCCTCAGCCCGTGCCGTCGCTCGGCGTGGCGAGACTGGTGTTCCTCGGCCACGAGGTCACGCCACTGGCTGCGACGAGTGGAGGATTCCATTGATCGGCCTGCTGGTGTTCAAGAAATCCGACATCAAATGACACCCATTCGGCCATATCGTCGCGCGCTCGGGCACAGCCGCGCGATATGGCCGCTGCCGCAGGGCCGCCGGACGCCGCGCAACATCGTGAGAATGTAATGGTGCGTGTCACATACGGCTCATATAGTTAAGGCCATGCCTACATTCACACGTGAAGAAATCGAGCACCTGGGCGATCTCGCCCGTATCGCGCTCACCGATGAGGAGATCACCCGTCTGCAGGGTGAGCTGAACGTCATCGCGGATTCCACCTATCAGCTTTCCGCTTACCTCTCCTGCATAATTTGTCAGATCAATGACGATTGTAACAGAACTTGCCGCCATGGCGGCAGGACTGCAAAGCGATAACAGGAGCGACACGGCCAACAGCAAGGAAAGAATTTTTTTCTTCATCACAAACTATGGAACCTCCCAGGCAAAGCTTCCAGGCTTTCCGAAAAATACCCCTGGCCGCCGAG
>ENA-OQAS01001381-OQAS01001381.1-human-gut-metagenome-genome-assembly--contig:-NODE-1381-length-11386-cov-2.417000_pt1 | contig 11386 bp, 16 predicted proteins | sample MGYA00242733_ERZ504523 | MGnify/ENA primary metagenome ERZ504523 (study PRJEB26092, sample SAMD00036239) | human gut metagenome | host: Homo sapiens | study: EMG produced TPA metagenomics assembly of... | reverse complement strand
TGCGACATAGGCATTACCTCTTGCAACGGCGTGATCTGTAAGGACTGCATCGCCGCAGACAACTGCATTTCACAGGCGATGGCATCTTCCGAATCCACGCGCGTCCCTCTTGGTCTAAGTTATCGCAGCTTTCCACATAGCCGCCGAGCATCCCGGCAAGGACATCCTCAGTCAAGTCCGTCACTGCGCGGATGCGGTGCAGGTTAGGGTTATCGGGATGGGCAATGTCGGTGATTTCGTATTTCTTCATCTGGCATCACCCGGTCACGCTTGGGCGTAGGGCTGGGCGACAGTTCGGTTTCCACATACTCGGAAACGATGTTGAGTGCTTTCTGGTAGCTGTCGCAGGACATAACGCGGTCACGCATTTCTTTGGCTTTGTCACCTTGCCCGCTGCTTTTCAGCAGCCGGGATGCGCGCCCCATAATGGCGAAAATGTTGCCGTCCTGCCCAATCAGCTGCATCTTAGGCTTCTTCGGGCGGTTCAGCAGTTTGTTGAATTCGGTCATATCCGGCACATCGCGTTTCAGTTCAAAATCGTGATCCTGCCAGAAATGGACATACAGCTTGCCGTCCCCAACATCGATTTCCCGCTGCTCGAAGCCCTCGCCCCAGCCGTCGCTGTACTGACCGGTAATGTAGTTGCAGAGGACGGTCTGCTCATCATCGAGCAGAGTTTCTTTCAGTTCCACGGTCAGACAGCCGCAGAGCTTGTTGCCATGCACCTCGACGGACGGGACAGCCGTGACGACTTATTACGAACAGAATCGTCCTCGTGGTAATACTGCATGAGGTCGCCGCCAAAGTCGCGGGTATCGTTTTCGACGGCATCGCGGATGCTGTCTCGTATTCCAGCAGTTCATGCCCGTCCTGCGGGTAGCCCTCGTACTCGTCGTAGAACTCGTCCTCATAGTCCGGTTCATTTGGGAAAAAGTCCGCAGTCAGCGAGAATAAAATTTCACCTGCAAATCATGTCACCTCTTTCCGCCGCACAGGTCGTGGTCGATCTGCGCGGCATAGTAGTTTTCTATCGTCAGCGGCGCATTGTAGAGCGCCGCCAGTAGTATTGCTTGATGTTTCGGATGCGGGGCGGGTTGTCCTTGAGACAATCCAGAACATACTGGATGTGTTCTGCGCCCAATTTTAGGAATCGAGATTTTACTACTTCGGCAGGCATTTCCTCACCCGAAATGCGGATAGCCGCCCGTTTGGAACAAACCACATCCAGCATCAACTCCACCAGTTCATCCAATCGCATCGTATCCATCGGGTTATTCTGCGCCAAAATCGGATACTCGATATTTTTCAGCAGCAGGGCGCGGTACTCTGCCCGCTGGCCCGCCGCGCGGATAGGATTCGATACGTTATTTGTTTCTTCTTTATTTATTTCTTTAGTATTTAATTTGTGCAGGATTTTCCTGTACAGGTTTTTCCCGTTTAGGCTCTGCCTGTTTTGGTTGGGCACACTTAGGCGCAGCTTCTGCGGGACCCTGTTCCGAGGGCTGCGGCTGCTCTAAAACCGTGTACTCCATACCGCGCATCTGACCGTTCTTGTTGCGGATGCGGCGGCGGATAATATACCCCGCCGCTTCTAACTCGCGCACGGTGGCACACACGCTGTCCACGCCCTCTTTACAGATGGACGCCAACCCTCGCGTGGTATAATCCCAATCTTCGGGAAGGGACAGCATCAAAGATAAAAGCCCCTTCGCCTTGAGCAAAGAGCCTTGTTGCGCAGATGATGGTTGGACATAATGGTATAATTTTGCGTCTTTTGTACACGGAACACAGCCATAACGATTTACCTCCTGTTTATGCCCTATAAGTGGGCGAACGATTTCTAACTTCATGTTGATCTCTCTCTATCGGCAAGGCGCCGCGCGGTGGGCGGCAGTTCTTGCCATCCGGTTGTTTTTTGCCATATCAGCGTAATCTCCATTCTCGATGTTGGGCGGAAGGTCATACACGGCGTAGCGGTCACCGTAGATTTTCCGGATGCCTACACTCGCCATGCGCCCTTTGGCATCGTTGTCCAGCCGCAGTTCTATCGTGGTAATTTCCGGGTGCTGGCGCAGGAACTCCTGTAACGCCAGCGGCTCTTTGCCGGAGGACGAGACCCCGCCCAGCGACAAACGGTATTTGTCCGCAGCATCGCCGCAGAGCGTCATCTCGGCCATGGCATCTATGGCGGCTTCAAACACCGCCACGGTAGTGCCGGGCTGCATCGGCGGGATGCAGAATCCGTACTGTTTCTGACTGCCCGGTGCTTCGCGCTTGAATGGTTTCCCGTAGTCATAAATACCGCGCAGAGCAGCATATTTCGGCACACCCTGCGGTCTTTGCCCAAGAAAACACAGTTGTGATATTCTGCACTTTCGTATAGAATTTTTCTCTCAATACAGTACCGGATGGTGGGCAGTGAGATGCCGCGTCCCAGCAAATACCGCGTTACGCGGTCATTATTCAGCGCGGGGTTCGGCAGATGGAACGGTGGGCGCTCGCGTTCCACCGCCCCATGCTGCACTGGGATGTACATCGGGCTTTCCTCACACAGCAGCTGCACCGCCTCTACAAACGGTACACCTTCCACATAAATCAAATATTTCAGCGCCGACTTGCCGCCGATGTCGCGGCTTTTCCAGTGCCACACACTGGATTCGCCGTTTATCTTGAAGCTGTCATGCTCCGCAAGCTGGTACTCGCCCCGCGCGCTGCTTTTCACCAGCGAACCGGGTCTATACCGCCGCAGGAACTCGATTGCCGTCATCTGATTGGCGGCACGGATTTGTTCTTTACTGACGCGCGGCAATTACACAATGTAAGCGGCGAGGTCACTCATATGTTCAACATTTTCCCACGGAAATCCTCGCGCCCGAAGTGACCGCCCGCCGCCGTGCGGCTGTAATGGGGTTCAGTAGGTTCAACTGCTTGATGATGCCCGCAGGGGTCAGGTCATACGCCTTGCGCACCGCTGCTGCCAAACAGTCATCCTCGCAGATGCCGGTGCCGAAGGTGTTCACATCCACCATGACAGGGTCTTTTTCCCCGATGGCGTAGGCCAGCGTGACCTGACAGCGGTCGGCAAGATGGGCGGCGACCATGTTTTTGGCAATGTACCGCGCCATATATGCACCGCTGCGGTCCACCTTGGTGGCATCCTTGCCGCTGAACGCACCACCGCCGTGGGGCGCAAATGTGCCGTAGCTGTCCACCATGAGCTTGCGTCCGGTCAAGCCGGTATCGGCATCCGGACCGCCCTGCACAAACTTGCCGCTGGGGTTCAGGATGATTTCCGCATCGTCGGCGGGCATACCGTCAAAAGCCAGCAGGAATACATACTCGTCCAGCAAATCTGCAAGCTTGTCCATATCGATATCCTCTTTGTGCTGCACAGAGACGACCACCGTGGTGATGCGCACGGGCGTGTCGCCGTTGTATTCCATCGTGACCTGCACCTTGCCATCCGGGCCGATGTCGGGGATAACGCCGGTCATGCGGGAGATTTCCAACAGCGTTACAAGGCGCTGGGCGGCAACCACCGGCATCGGCAGATATTCGGGCGTTCGTTACAGGCGTAGCCGACCATAACCCCCTGATCGCCCGCACCGAGGGTGTCCTCGTCTTCTCCCTCAGCCAATTCCGGCTCGACAGCGCCCGCAATGTCGGGGCTTTGGTCGTGGATGTAGCAGTCGATTTGGTACGCCTTCGGGTCATAGCCGACATCCCGCAGGGTGTCGCGGACGATGTTGAACACATCCGGTTTAGCGTTGGTCGTGATTTCGCCCGCCACAATAATGTGACCGTGGGTTGCCATTACCTCACAGGCCACGCGGCTGGCGGGATCATGCTGCAGACAGGCGTCCAGCACGCTGTCGGCAATAAGGTCGCACAGCTTGTCGGGATGCCCGCGCATAACGGATTCTGCGGTGTGAAAATGGGGATGTTCGTTTTCTTTCATAGTTTCGGTGTTTTCAAAAATGTCGTTCATAGGTTCTTCTCCTTGCTTGTTGGATGATTTCGGACAAAGAAAAAAGCCCGCAGGCGGGCTGCGGGCTAGGATAGTAGTATTCATATCAGCGCTCCGGGGATTCTTTTGTGTTCGGCGGCGGGGTCATAACACGGGCGTATTCTTCCGGCGTGGTGTGTTCCACACACAGGGTCTTGCCCAGCAGGAAAAACAGCTGTGGGTCATGGTACAGTTCCTCGTAGTGTTTCATCTGCTGCGGCGTAAGGTCAGTAAGTCATCGCGGGTCAGACCGCAGATGAAAAATGTGCCATGGATAATGTCATAGTCGCCCAGCATACGGTTCAGCGGCAGGTTTTCTGCAATACCGTTATCGTTGCAGACAATGCAAACACGGTCCCGCCAAGGATACACGACCTCGATGGTGCCGCCGACAACTGCCTGCTCGGCTTCAAGGGTGTGTTCAATGTCGGCTTCGCGGGGTATTTTCCGGGTTCAACGATCAGAACTTTCATCGACATCCTCCTCATCAGAAGTTTCCTTCAGCGTAATTTTCTGCTTAACGGTCAGCAATACGATACCTGTCGCAGACGCAAGGAACACGACCACAATAGCCAGCAGCGGGAAACCATCTCCTGTCTGCGGGAGGGTCTGCACCTTGTGTGGCGTAATAACCGGCGTGGGAACAGGAGTGGGCTCCGGGGTTGCAGCGGGCGTCGGCTGCGGTGTGGGCGCCGGAGTTGGTGTGGGCGTATCCTCGCGGGGTGCGGCTTCGTCTATCATCTGAATAAGCCGCTTGTCAGCGCGCACCCATTCGCCATCGGCGTTTTCACGGACGAACAAGCAAACACTTTCGTCTGCCTCCTGTACCTTAAACTGCACCGATTCGGCAATTTCAAAGCCAGCCGGGGCTGCATCTTCGGTCAGGGTGTAGATGTACTCTTTGGCTTCGCCTGACAGCTTGAGGAAATCATTTGAAACGGGAACACGATGCGTTTTGTAGTCGGTTGTCCAAGTGTCGACGACCTCATCATTCGCATCACGGATCGTCAGAGTGGCACCCGGCAGCAGATTGCCCGCAATGTCCGTTTTGTCGATATCCAACACAGGCGCATCCTGCATGATGACGGTGGCATCGTCGAGTTTTACCCAACCATCGTTGATTTTACATATACCTCATTGACCTGCTCTATACCGTTCTGCACCAGCTTGAACACGATGCTTTCGGCTTCGGCATAGCCGTCCGGGGCGCGGGTTTCGGTCAGGGTGTACTCTTTTTCCAGCTCCAGACCTCGCACAGTGTGCGGCGTTTTTGTGGAAGTCCAGCCCTCCACCAGATTACCGTCTGCAGCACGGATTTCCAGCTTTGCACCGGGCAGCTCCTTGCCGTTGGTAATATCCTGCTTGGAGATATCCACGGTGGTGCGCAGGTTGGTGTTTGTTCCGTCCACAATCTGCCAAGGGGTCTGCTGACCCTCGTAGGTGAAGGTGACTTCCATAGGCGTGCTGTCCAACAAATACCCGGCTGGGGCTTTTACCTCAACAATCTGGTATTTGCCACTGTTGCCGGAATCCGGATAAGTTTCTGCGCGGATGGGAATGTCCACAGCAAACCAAGTAAAGCCGCTTTCGTTGGTGGGGCTGCTTTCTGCCAGCTTGGTACCGGCGTCCAGAAGTTTATTACCGTTGTTATCGTAAATGGCGTCCACAGTATAAAGTTCATACACGGCTCCTGCCAGATAGGTCAGCGCCTCACGGTCCTGCTTGTAAATGCCTACACCGATTTTACTGACTTTATCGCCGGGCTTTTCGGGCGTGGGCAGCACCCGCGCATTTTCAAACACGAGCGTCTGCCCACTCTTGTGGGCAGACGAGGCATCCTTTACATTCACAATGCTATACGAACATTTCTTGTCGCCGTCCTGCTCGTGGCTGACAATGGTTTTCGCCAGCACAATGTCGTTTTTCTGGTTGTCCCAGCTGAATTCCACAGTGTAGCTCTGCTGGTCAGCACAAAACCATACGGCGCTTGTACCTCGGTAAGGGTGTACTTGCCCAGCGGCAGGGTCACGGTTGCTTCGCCTTTGGTGCCATCGTGGCTGACTGTCAGGAAATCATAGGTTGCCTGCGTGCGGGTGGGGCTGAATTTTACCTCGTCCACTTGCCCCGCTGCGCCGGTGGTAACAGTTGCCACCAAGTCACCGGATTTGTACCAGCAAGTGCCCTGGCGGTCGGGCGTGGCAATATCTCCGTCCGCGTGGATTTCATACACCGCGCCTGCAAGGTTGTCCTGCGTGTAGATGAACTGTCCATCTTGGTAGTCGGTCAGGACATTGCCCTGTTTTCGGATGGTAAGCTGACCGAGCGTTTCGTGATTGCAGTATTTCTCCGTGACGATGTACTCATCCATGTCGTTGGTGGCATTGCCCACGACCTGCCAGACACGGTCGGACTTGATTTCAAACTCCACCGAGTAGGCAGGATCGTTATAGTATCCTTCCGGACCTTGCAGTTCCTCAATCAGGTATCTGCCCAGCGGCAGTTTTTCGGGTGTTTTCATAAGACCGTCTGCATCGGTGTAGAACACATCCGTTTTCTTGGTGGCGCTGCCGCTGGCGGGGTCGATCATGGAAATGCGGGTCTTATTACCCTTGTCATCCAATTTGTACAAGGCAAAAGAGGTGTTTGCGATTTTGACCGCCCTACCGGTTTCGGTGTCGGTCTTGATGAGCTGCAAATAGCCCTCCAATTCCTCATCCAGCACGTTGTAGGTCATATAGTTATTGGTGGCTGTAATGACACAGCCCGCCGGAACCGTGAATCGACTCTGCGGGCTGTTGGCGTCCACTGTCACGATGAACGGATCACACTGGAATACGTCTTTCGGAATAGTAGTTTCGACAATAAGGTACTGCCCATAGGGCAAGCCTTCAACGCGGAAGATGCCCTCATCGTTCGTGAACATTTCTCCCAGTCTATATTCGGCTGGCTGATCCGTGGGCATCCAGCCGTTACCCCTGCCGTTGGCGTAGTCGCCGTCTGCGGTCAAGGTCGCGTTATAGACGTTGACCGTATCGGTGCTGCTCTCGAACATATTGGCGATGGCTTGTCCCTCGGCGGTGAAATCGTACTTTAGTGTTGCGTTATCGTAATTGTCCTTGCGATAGGCAGACAGGATGCTGACGGCATCATAGCTGCCATCCGGGTTCTGCTTGAACTGCGCCGCCTTGCTCAGTTTAGAGATGCGGTAAACGGTGAAGCCCGCACCCTCCAGCTTCAGCGCCGGAGAGGGCTGGCCTGTGGTCGATACCAGTTTGTTCAGAGAAAAACCGGATTTCAGCACTTCGTCTTGGCTTTCCTGCTCGGCGTGGATGTGTAGGTGGATTCGTCAGCATAGGACAAGGTTTTGTAGTGGTTGACCTCATCGCAGAGGTAGCCTTTCGCGTAGGACAGATAGTAGCCATCCCACGCCTTGCTGCCGTTCAGCTTGCGGCTCTCGGACACAGCAGAATACTGGTTTTTGTAGATGTAGTCGGTGTACTCGCCGCCCTTGGTGGCAAGGCTACTGTACTTGCCGGTGCGTTCCAGCTTCTTATTTAGCTGCGGATACTTCCCGGTAACATACAGCTTGCCGTTTCCGTCAATCGGCAGAACAAGCCCTGTGGCGCGTTCGACAAGGTAATATCTGCCCATGTACAGGTTGGCAAAAGCCAGCTTGCCGTCCTTGATTTGGGCGGAAGCCACAAGTCGATCTTTCTGCAAAATGGGCAGGTAATCGGTATCCCAGCCGCCGTTGGTAAGGACAGTGGTGTGCCAAAGGGGTGTGCCGTTGCATCGGTAATTTTGGAGTAATCCACGACACCCGAAACACCGTCCGGGTGTTCAATCGCGTCAGCGGCGTACAAATCGTACACCGCCCCCTCCAGCGTGGTGTCACCGTTGCTGCCCGCAGCCAAATACCGCGCGCATCCAAGTCCACTTTTGTCAGCAGAATATTGCCGAGGACACGGTCGTTCTGCATCTTGTCGGCATTGGCGTGCATGGTGTAGGAATCTTCGTTGTTGGCAATGCGGTGGGGTCTGTGGCGTAGGTCTTGTCTGCATTGCGGCTGCCAAAGGTGATGGTTACCACACCCTCACCAGTGTCGATGAGCGTGCCGCCGCTGTTGGCCGTGGTAATGTCGGCGTTATAATCGGCGTTGCCCAGCCAAATCGTCTGGGCGTCCAATGATTTGGTAATTTCAAAGGCATACGCCCGCTTGCCCAGCACAGAGCCTGCCGTGCCGGGAGTGTTCACATCCGTCCAATCACCGTAGTACCGCTGGGTGCGCGGCTCTCCACGATGACGAACTTGCCCTCGTTGCGCTGGGTGTAGAACAAATCGTCCGAACCGCCTGCATAGTCGCTGTGGTTGATGACCTTATAAGTGCCGCCACTCTGGCGTTCAACTTTGTATTGGTTATATCCGCCTGTCGGAATATAGCACTGCCGGACGGTATCCCACTCGAAAATCTTAAACTCGGCATCGCCCTTGATGCGCTGCTTGGTTTCGCTGTCGATTTTGTCAATACTGACTTTGACCGACCACTCATCGTTTTTCATCTGGTAATCGTTCGAGCTGTTGGCAGGAACCGTAATGGTCTGGTGGCTTCCCAGCGCGCCGGGTGTGCTGTCAAAACCGTGCGGGATGGTGACTTCATCGTAGCTGAATTTCAGACTATCGAAGTACCCATGCGCCGCAGACAGCGCCGCTTCGATTTCTCCGTTGACTTGACTCTCGCAAGCACTCTGCGCGGCAGATTGTGCAGCAGATGCCTGTGCGTCTGCATCCTGCTAACTGTTGGCGGTTACGCTGCCGCTTTGGGATGCCGACTTGCTGACGCTGTAATGTACCGTCCATGTGGCAGAGGCATCACCGCCGTTGAGATGGTAGCTGTCATCCTGCGTGTGGCCAGAAGTGGTTACCGACTGCTTGCCAGCCGGGGTAATCGTCCAACTGCCGCCGTTTATGTCCGAAGGAATACCGTCCAGAATCGGGGCAATATCGATGCCTGCTCCATCCACCTTCTCCAGCGTTTCCAACTGGATTTCGTCCGTGTTGATGGTATACGAAAAATCCAGCGTTTCGGTGCGCTCATAGCTGGCACTCCACGGTTTATCTATGGGCTGGCCTTCCGGGGTCAGTTCGGGGATCTCGTTATCTCCGCCCAGCGTGACCGGGGTATAATCTAGAATGACAAACCGCTGCCACGCAGCGTTGCTGGGAACATACAGCGTGCCAATGTACACCGTTTCGGCATCGTCGTCTGCATAGACTGCTGTGCCGTTCATGATTTCACCGGCAAGGCTGTCCGGGAACTGCTCTGCCTGCCACGCAAGGCGGTCAAGGTAGGCGTTGTTGTCGGTGGCATCTTCGACCGCGCAAGCAGAAACCGCGGACGGTGCGCCGCTGTTGAATCCCTGTGCCCACATGGTTGCCTGATCCGCTGTCCAGCCTTTACCAAAGAACGAGGCCAATACCCAGACACTGCCCGCCGAGGAATAATTGGCTACCGGCGGATACTTGTTGGCATAGGTTGCACCGGGTCCCCACGCCCATTTGCCGCTATCAGCACACAGGGCGGCTGCCCGCCGAGATAGTTCATCCAGCCCACGCTGGTGTAAACGCACTGCGTGACCTGCAAACCTGCGTAAGCTGCAACACCTGCGTCCGCCGAGCAGAAGGCAGGTTGTGCCTCCTGCGCAAAGCGATCCTGCAAGATGCCAGGGAACGGCGCAGAATCGTTGAGGGTGACATGGAGCGCTTTTGTCAGGCTCTTTTCCGAGTCTGTATAGGTCAGTGTGACACCGAAATCCTCTGTAGCTTTGACATAGATACCTGTCACCGATGCCGTGACTTCGGAAAATCATAATGGAGCTGCCGCTGGCGTTCTTCTTCGGTGGCGGCACACAGGTCGCCACTGGTGAAGCTGTATCCCAGCAGTTCTACATTGTCGGGCAGCGTGATGTCCGCACTGCCGCCGTTAGCAGGATACAGCACCTGTATACTGATGGGAACGATGGCGTAATCCTCACCCTCCATGCGGGGGAAAGAGGCTGTGGCGCTGTCGGTATTGAGCAATGCCTCATCCAGTGCGACTTGAATCGTGCTGTCGGCATCGTAGTCACTGTAATCCTCATCGCCCCAACCCTCGATGCTGATTTTTGTCTCACCGGTCAGCACCGGCAGACCGGTGGAGTCGAGGTAGTACCCGGTGGCCGTCTGCGGCAAGCTGGGATACATCCGAGATTGGGATTTCTTCCACGGACAGCCCGCCGCCCGATGCAGCAGGCTGCTCTACTTGTTGGTGGCTTCTGCGGCTGCGACTTCTGCCGTTTCCGGCGTGGCAATCTCATCGGCCGAAGCGGCAGGAATCATCGTGCAGCACATAGCACCCGCCATGAGCGCCGCAGATAAGCGGTGTTTGCGTTTATATTGCATTTGCATAGCTCCTTCGTATTATTTTTACATCAAATGCGAAAAATCACGATGCTACATCTACATCACCTCCGTTAATCAGCTTGGCAACGACAACAGGCGGCTGTTGGGGTCTGCCGTGCAAGTGGAGAGCGTCAAGATATGGTCAGCGGTCGTCACGTCCACACCGTAGTCGAACGCACAGCCGGCAACAGCCTTGTCCAAAATCTGCTGAAATGCCGCATCGTCCGGGTCAGCCTGAATGCAGTCGGTATCGGCGTTTGAATCGCAGACCCACACACTGAAAATCTGATAGGTCAGCTTTTCATCTGCCAGCGAGACATAAATGTACGGGTTCTCCTGCCCAAACTCGAACACGCGGTATTTGTGCAGATCCTCAAACCCGCCGGTATAGTCTTCGTCGGTAAAGGTGTGGCCGTAAAAAATCAGATTGCGAGAAACTTTTACGCCACTATCCATGCGGCAGGCGTAGTCGGCATAGAGGCAGCCGTGGTAATCCTCAGTGCCTTTTTCATCACGACGCAGATAATAGTCATTGTCACCGTACTGCTGCACAGGCGCGTCAATATTGGTGCCGGGAATTGTAATCCACGCCACGGTGTCCGGATTTTCTTTCTGCGCGGCGGCAAGTCGTTCATCGGGTGGCTCCACGTGCTCAGCCTGTGCCCATGATGGCAGGATAGAAGCACCATCACCGGAACGTCCGAAGAGCAAGAACTCGGCCAACAGCAGCCCAACCAAAACAAAAATGATGATAAGCCGCAGCAAATCGGGATTGGCGGTATCGCAGAAGCGCTTGAATTTTTCTCTCACTGCGGCACCTCCGCAACATCATCCTCTGCCACGGCGATGTACAGCTACGTACGTCTGAGCATCGATCGATGTACAGCTACGTACGTCTGAGCATCGATCGATGTACAGCTACGTACGTCTGAGCATTGATCG
>ENA-OQAS01001380-OQAS01001380.1-human-gut-metagenome-genome-assembly--contig:-NODE-1380-length-11387-cov-2.093606_pt1 | contig 11387 bp, 11 predicted proteins | sample MGYA00242733_ERZ504523 | MGnify/ENA primary metagenome ERZ504523 (study PRJEB26092, sample SAMD00036239) | human gut metagenome | host: Homo sapiens | study: EMG produced TPA metagenomics assembly of... | reverse complement strand
CCGATATTCTTATAACTACTCAATACCGTTCCCGGCACAGTCGCCACGATCCAATTTCCGGAGAGAAAGAAGGTTTCGATATTCCTCACCGGAAGCGGTTACCTCGGAAGCTCGTTGTACTTTCCAGTTTCCGCCCGACAAACGGATCTCATCTTTTGTAGCAGCCGGAGCAGCAGCCGGTTGGGCAAGCAAGCCACCTTTACCCATCACCTCTATCTCGCTTAAGATATAGCGTCCGTCATTAGCCGGTTGCTCCATCCATACCCGTACGTAGCGGCCTTTTCCTTTTAGCTTGATCTCATCCAGATTAGCATCTCCACCCGGAAGATTCGCTATGTCAACCCATTGTTTAGCGTCGTCGGAAACTTGAATCTTACCCTTGATCGCTTTATTGATCCAATGTAATTTTACTTTGTCGAATTCGGATTGGCTACCCAAGTCCACATAGACCCACTCCTCTCCTGTCGTGGCACTCATCCAAGCGCTATTAAAGAATTTGGAAGGAAGCAAATCTATCAACTTATCTTGGTTATAGAAATTCATCTCGAAGAATGCCCAATAAGCGGCACCTTCCATTTTCAATCGCATCCGATAATAAGCATATTCACCCGGTTGATCGAATGTCAAAGTCTCATTCAACATACGGTGGGCAACGTACCCGGATCCCAGCTATTCTTGTTCGGGTCTGAATGGGCCTTATACTTGCTGGCCTTACCCGGCATACCTTTACCCTTTAAGGCAGCCAATTCCGTCCAAGTATTTCCATCATTCGATCCCTCGCAAACAATCTCATATCCATCCTTAATCTTATTCTCGTCATAAGCCACGCTGCCGCGGAATTGTACCTTGTCGGCTTTCTCTTTCCAGTTATTCAGCGTGAACAAGAAATAGGCATCCTCTCCCGTAACCGCATTACGAGAATAAGGACCTTGATCGATCATCCACTCACGCTCACGACGAGCTATATCCCCATTTTGCGTGGAGAGATCGAGATACTGAGGTTGTTTATCGCTAATAACACCATCCGTCACCAGTTGGGCCGTTAGATTGTAATCATAACTGGATGAGTTGTAAGCGCTACGCAAAAGAGCTATGTTACGATACGTGGAATAATCCGGACGTAATGAAGGAGAAAAATCCTCCCCCGGATCTCCCGGATACGAACCGATACCTCTGGTATAATAATCCGACCGATCGAAAGATTCCGCCGGAACACCGCTCTGCCCACATCCTCCTAGCAATGCTGAGACCGCTACCGCTCCACAAAGCGTCAAGAGTCGAGGCAATTTTTTCTTTTTACTGAATGTTCTCATACTACTTATTGTGTTTCTCTAAATTAGTTAGTTTAATAAGATACCGTCACGTCAAACCCTCCTTCCGGCCTTCCGCAATCGCATCTAATTCTTCTTTAGTAGCTTTTTTCAAAGCTTTAACCGGGGTCTCCCTATCTATCGTATAATCATGACTTGTTTCGGACGGATTTGTTTTAAGGCGGAGATCCAGCCCGCTATCTCCTCTTCTGTCATATTATTAACCGATTTCCCATTTACTTCCCCCTTCAAGAACATGGTCTGTATAATCAAGTTTCCGTTAAAACGACATAATTGCTTTAATAAAGACTCGAAATTAACGCCGGAGAATTAGGTACGTCTATCTGCCGAATCCGACTGTCTAATACAGAATCCAGTTTCAATATGTTATCCTCTATTTTATTCAAGGCTTGAAAGACCTCCTCTTTCTGGAGCATCGTAGAATTAGAAAGCACGGCGATTTTAGCATCAGGGAAAAATCATCCCGGATAGCGACCGTATCATCAATGATTCTACCGAATTCCGGGTGTATCGTAGGCTCTCCGTTTCCGGCGAATGTAATTACATCCGGAACGATCCCTTCCGCTTTCATGGAACTTAGTTTTTGCTCTAAGGCTTCCCTCACTTCCGTACGAGTAGGCAGTTTACTATGGTCCTATGATTCTCATTCAATCCACATTCGCAATAAATGCAATTAAAAGAGCATAATTTCCCGTCTGTAGGAAGTAAATTCATCCCTAAAGAGACACCTAGACGCCGACTATGTATCGGGCCAAATACTATTTTATCAAAAAGAATTGTAGACATAGCGCTGTTTGTTTTTACCCACGCAAATCTACTCTAAAATTTCCAGCGAAGCAAAGCATAAAGATCTGTTTTATCAGAACCGCTTATCTCCTCCGTATCAGTACCTATCAAATCCCTGTCCCAATAATGGGTGTGAGCCAGTTTCGCAGACAAGGATAAAACGTTTCCAAATATCCAGACGAAAGGTAAGGGCAAACCGCATCCCATCCCCATAAAAAAAGGCATATTAAAGGCATATAATATATTCTTCTCATACGAACTGACCCGGCTATTGTAATCATCCGTATAAAACCACGCTAGATAACCATCTATTTGAAGAGGTAGGGTAGTGGGCTTCCAGCCTATACTTTGGGAGATCATAATTCCTTTATTAAGTTTCTTTATAGGATCATCGAATAGAATACCATCTAAGGAAGTCTTAAAAATAAAAGGAGAAGAAAAGTTATAAACCTGTTGAAAACGAATACGATGTTGTTTACAAGTATTGATTTTCAATAAATTATCATTTTCAAAAGTTCCATTCTTTTCTTTTTGTCGATATTTATAACGAAGATAAGCTGAATAGTTTCTACTAGGGGTATAATCTATCTGAGCCATATATTCCTGTCCTCCGGAAGGAGCGTCTATCCCGTATTTCAACCAAGGGAAACGGAATAAGTCCGCATAAACGGATAATTTCCAGCGGGCGATCGGAGTCAACTGAAATCCCATATAAACCCCTTGCTCGTTCTGAACCGTAGAGCCTTGCGAGAAAGCGTTCCCAAACAAAGCTTGATAACGGCGATCGTAATAGCGGTATAATACCAAGAAAGATATGTAGGAGGCAGGCGTTAATTGCAAGGCATTCAAGGTCGAAACAGCTCCGTTTTTCGAAAGGGCAATCTCGCCATAAAACTTGATACGGTTCGTTTTCAACATATAGTCAACACCCATGTTGAAATTGTTGGAACCTTTGAAATAGAATAGATTATAAGGTTTTGGATCAGGATCCATCTTAAACTTACCGAATGAATAGGAGAGAGCCGTTAAACCTACATGAAAATGAGGCTTAGCATAGCGGATATTTCCTCCATATACCTGCATCGTTATCGTTTTCCTCTTTTCCCAATCCCGTTGCAAACGATGAAGTCCATCTGTTTTTAATGAGGTGAATGTCAAGCTATCTACGGCCGCATCCATTTTTCGGTACGAATAGAAAACACTTATATCCAAGTTTTTAATCGTGATCGTACCGGCCACCCCTCGAAAGAAATCCTGTTCATTGGTAGAAAAGTGCCTACGGAAGCCGTTTGTCCTTCGCTCTGCTTGAGCGACTACTGCCGTACGACTAGGAGAAAAGTCATTGCTAATCACCAGACCTTGTCCGAAAGACATCTTGTAATCCCCTATAGCCAAGCTTTTTAACCAGTTGATATCTTTTAGGAATAGATGTGCGGAATAAAAGTCATATCCTTTATGATATGCGTTCCAAAAAGGTTCGCCCGCATCTTTCTCGGCTACGAAGCCTGCTTGTAAACGATCCTCGAAAGTATAGGAATAACGTAAGGAGTGATAGAAGGGTTCTCCTCTATATTTACGATTCGGATATAACAAAAGTATGCTGTCCGTTTGTTCACCATATCCCTTTTTCTGTTGAAAACATTGATCATACCTGATTTGTAATTCATTACGACCATATTTCAACAGGTTCTTAACCGTAAGCAACCGTTTTTCAACAAGATTATCACCTATATAAACAAATGGAAGGAGAAGAGATATCGTCTGAAAATCGATATCCTCTATATTCTTCAACTCATAGATGCTAACCATATTTCCGTATCGTTTCCGATAGGAGAGGAGCTGCTCAATTTGGCGATCGGATAGAAAAGGTAATCGCTTCAGTTGTTCTTCCGTCACGGCATTCAAATCAAAAGGATGCTCAATTAAATAAGATAAATCGGCATACAAACTTCGATACGCTCCGTATCCTCGGTTTCCAAGGCTAGTTCCTCTACATACTCTATCCACTTATCAACAGTATATTCTATTTGAGAATTAGCGTAATAACTATTTATCAACAGGATTATCGACAAGATATAAACAATCGTTTCATAGCTAAGTATCATTTAAAAAGAGAATGATAAACCAAGACCAGTACTCATCCCTAAAATCGGATGGTAAATAGAGGCTACATCTATCGTAAAGCAAGAAAAGTTATAACCAATTCCTAAAGAGGGCAGGAGAGGAGCGGTCTGTATTCCGGCACGAATAAAAAAAGAATCGAAAGCGGTGTATTCAAGACCTAAGTTTCCAACAACTAGGTTTTCATTTTCCGTTCCTGCACTTCCTGTAATTAACAGACTGTTTATAATCTCCCATTGAAAACTTATTTGAATTAAGTAATAATTAAAATCTTCTATTTCAATATCTTTATCTCCTATAGAAACAGATGGTAAATTCATTATTAACATTCCTATTAAACAACTTATCAATAGGAGAGAAAAGTGATTCCAAGATCTGTTGACAGTCTGGATCTTGTATTTTCTAATAGATCAGTTTGCAAGAAACTATAGTGAACTCCAAGCCCTAACGCCCATTGATCCCCCCAAGCGTTTTCCTCCCAGCACACGAACCATCATCTCCCTGTATTTATCAAACCCGAAAACAGAGATATCAACACCTACGGATAATAGTTGATTCGGATAATAAAAACTACCGGACATCGTACCCAGTTCTTTCAACATGTACCGAGTAAAGTATTCTAAATGAATGGATTTTTTATCTTTATCGACAATAAGGGCCGGATTGAATAAAATAGATTGCGTCGCCACATTCCCTCCCATTCCCACGCTACGAACATCCGGTAAACGTAAGTTATCAACACCATGTACATACAATGAAAATACCCCGCAAAACAGGGATAGCAATAGATATTTCATAGTTAAGATTTTGTATGGTTTCTATTTATTCTTCAAGTTTTTCTTATTATCCTTATTTATCCTACGCTGTACCTTTTTAATATCCTCATTAGGAGAAAGTTGTTCAGGCTTAATCCCCCTTTGCAATAACATATCACGTACAGCAGTATTGTTATCAATATGTTCTTTTTCAATAGGAGATTGTCCATATAGATCCTTCGCTTGCACATTTACATTTGTCATTTCAGTCGCTAGGTCTTTAGCTTTTATACTTATAGTCGGTAAAAAATCAGCGATAGGTCTATTCGTGGGGACGTTCATTCTCTTTTTCAACATCTGTGTACTTAAATTGAATAAAGCTTGATCTCCCTTAGAACGAATAATCGCGAATCCTTTATTATCAATACCTCTTTCGTATAAGATTCCAGATAATTGTTTTTCAGTCTGACTCAATTTTTCCCTGGCCTTTAAGCGTTCACAATCCAATAGACGTTGTTCAATCACCTCGGCCTTACGGGTTTGTACCGCAAAATAAGTCTGTGCGAAAGCGACTTGTGGTTTACGGCTATCACCATTTTGTGCGATTAAATAGCATGCGTAGCGTGTTAATAAGATGTCATCTATTTGTTTTTCAACACCATAACCTATTGAAACCTTTCCGACGTCGGGAAAATGGTTTTGTACATCTTCTCCCGCATTCCGGCACGCTTCTTTGGCTTTCACCACTACATTATTGATAAAGTTATCCCATTTGGCATATCCTAATAGGGGTTGCAACTCTCTGGCACTCCAGCATTCTATGCCTTCTACCTCACATGAAATGGATTCGAATTTTCCGAATAGGGCGGTAATTTCTTCTTTCTTCATAGTTAATATATTCTTAAGTTGTTGTCAATTGCGCAATGTAATGTTTTATATTCATTTAGCAAGTTATTAACAGATAAATGATGCTGAGAGTCACGCAGTATTTATATTTTCGCGGTATATGATACGAAAAGGGATATATTGTGTTTTGGCTCTACTTGTTCTCTGTAGCTTTAAAGGGATGGCGCAGGCGGTAAAGACAAATATTGTTCCGGAAGGTTATCAGAAAGCTCAACTGTATGAAGGTGATACAATGGCTGTCGTCAACCTTCGGGAAGTTTTTATATATCCTCAAGTTAAGTTTAAGAATAAGCGTGAACAAGCCAAGTACAATAAGTTGGTACGAGACGTAAAGCGTACTTTGCCCTATGCCAAGATGGTGTATGATACGTTGATAGAGACCTACGAATACATGGAAACCTTACCGAATGACAAGGCCCGCCAAGCCCACTTGAAACGGATGGAGAAAGAGTTGTTCGCCCAATATAAACCGGAACTAAAAAAATTATCCTTCTCGCAAGGCAAGCTACTTATCAAACTGATCGATAGGGAATGTAATCAATCCAGTTACAATTTACTGAAAGCCTATCTGGGAAGTTCCGTGCGGGCTTTTGGAATTTCTTCGCAGGCATGTTCGGAGCCAGTCTGAAATCGGAATACGACCCGAAAGGTAAAGATGCCATGACCGAACGGGTCGTCGTATTGGTTGAGAATGGTTTAATCTGATAGTTGCTTGAAGAAATCCCAGATCACGATACCGGTAGTAACCGATACGTTCAAGGAATGCTTTGTACCGTATTGAGGTATTTCAATACATATATCACAGTTATCAACCACATTTTGTTGAACGCCTTTTACTTCGTTACCCATGACGATAGCGTATTTCTTTGTCTTGTCTAACTGCAAGTTATCTAACATGACACTACCTTCCGCTTGCTCTACGGCACATACCGTATACCCCTCTTGGCGCAGTTTATCAACAGCTCCGGGGTATCCTTGAAATATTCCCAATCTACGGTTTCTTCCGCTCCTAAGGCGGTCTTATGGATCTCCGCGTTCGGAGGGCAAGCCGTAATACCACAAAGATAAATAGCCTCTACCCGGAAAGCATCGGAGGTACGAAACACGGAACCCACGTTATTAAGACTTCTAATATGGTCTAAAACAACGATTAAAGGTATCTTCTTACTTTCCTTAAAAGCCTCGGGAGTCAGGCGGTTCAATTCGGTTACTTTTAATTTTCGCATAACAAATATCTTTGACCGCGAAAGTAGCGAATATCCGTGGATATGCCGTTGAAAAGCTATTAATAAGTAGTGGACATAAAATGAAAAATATTTCTTGCTTTATTCAAATACTTGTCCATACACCCCCCTTTCTCAAATTAGCAAATGAATAAGCCACTTATTTATTACGCGCTATCAACAGCCCTTATACACCTATTGACAGCCTTGCTGGAGGATCTATTTTTTCACAATCAAGGTTATCAACAATAAACAGCTAAATATTCATAAAGTCTATAACTATAAGAACTACAATCTATAGATAGACATCCATGCTGTTGGTATCCTTTTGATAAACCGTTCACAGACTTAATAAGTCAATAACCAAAGATTGTAACAAAAATGTATTAACCATTTCAACAGCCTATCATATTCATCATATTTATTTTTAAAATTAAAGATTAATAAGAATATAATATAATGATTGTGGATAACTCTTGAGGGTTGAGGGCAACTCATCCATCGGTGGCAAAGATAAGAATCTTTCTTGTTATTTCTATAAATGAAGAAGTTTATACCTTTGTGCTTTGTGAACAATAGGTTGATAAACTAGATAAGATGAAGATTATCAGTAATACTTTCTGTGGATAATATTGTTTATATATAGTGAAAAGCCTATTGGGAGCAGTAGAAACAGGAATCATTAATATATAAGGCTATGTTGACAAACCAATCAATCGGGTACATGGATGCGCCCGTTCCTAAGGATTTAGACCTTAAGGAAGCGATCGACAAGTTACGTAAAGAGAAGAATGCGATTATTTTGGCGCATTACTATCAAACAGGCGATATACAAGATATAGCGGACTATGTGGGAGACAGTCTGGCCTTGGCACAATGGGCGGCTAAGACGAAGGCGGATATCATCGTGCTTTGTGGGGTTCACTTTATGGGAGAGACGGCGAAGATCCTCTGCCGGATAAGAAAGTGCTGGTACCGGACTTGAATGCCGGTTGCTCCTTGGCGGATAGTTGTCCGGCTACGGAGTTCGCCGAGTTCGTCAAGCAACATCCCGGTCATACGGTAATCTCTTACGTGAATACGACCGCCGCCGTGAAAGCGGTCACGGATGTGGTGGTTACTTCCACGACGCCCGCCAGATCGTGGAGAGCTTCCCGGAAGGTACACCGATGATTTTCGGTCCGGATCGTAACTTAGGTAATTATATCAATAGCATCACGGGACGTAATATGTTGCTTTGGGATGGCGCTTGCCACGTGCATGAGCAATTCTCATTGGAGAAGATCTTATCTTTGAAGAAACAGTACCCGAATGCGGAAGTGATCACCCATCCGGAATGCAAGCAGCCGGTTATACAGGTCTCAGACTTCGTAGGATCGACCGCGGCTTTGCTGAAGCATACCATTAAGTCCGACGCAAAACAATTCATTGTAGCGACGGAAAGTGGCGTTATTCACGAGATGCGCAAGCGGAGTCCGGATAAGGAATTCATCCCGGCTCCTCCGAACGACAGTACTTGCGCTTGCAACGAATGTAATTTCATGCGCTTGAACACGATGGAGAAGCTATATAATTGCTTGAAGTTCGAGATGCCGGAGATATTCGTGGACGAGGAGGTACAGAAGAAGGCCATCAAACCGATCAAGAAGATGTTGGAGATCTCTGAGAAGCTGGGACTCTGATCCAAACAAATGCGGGATAGGTCTCAACCGATAGGCCGGACTTGAGTGATATAAAAGCTAAGCCCGGTCTATTATATGTAAATAATCAAAATTATGTACAATATCTACAACTATCCTTATAATCATTTGATTTTAAAATATTTATCCTATTGTTGTAGATAGGAAAACATCTACAATAGTAAGTCTTTATCTACCATCATTTCCCGCTTTTAGTAAGTGTCTTTGCCATGCCGTCAAAGGAATTTTCTACACTCTACGTATATAATCAGTCCGTTTTTCTTCCTTTCTTTATATAGATAAAATATTAATATATAAGTATTTGTGGTTTTTTATGGTATAAAACAAAAGTTTTACACATGGAAAACATTTGTTTTCATAGAAGAAAACTAAAGTTTTGTACTGAAGAAACTTCTGTTTTCCCATATAGAAACTTTTGTTTCCCTAGGAAGAAACCATCTGCTTCGCTACTCGAACTCGGACGATCCCGGGAAAGAATATATCAAGAATGATCGCTATTAATTACCGTAACATTCTGAATTTAGTTACTTTTGCGTAGAAATCTAATTGTAATTCTCAATATCATGAAAAAGATAGGACTAATGTTGGCCTTATTATGGGTGATTTGTGCGCTCTCGTGGGCTTCTTCTCCGGATGCCCGTATTAAGGGGCAGTTAATAGATGCCTCTACGAATCAAGTGATTAATTATGCGGATATCTTTCTGTTTACGATGGGAAGTGAAAAACCTTTGCAACAGACTTTTCCGGACGATCAAGGACGTTTCTCGTTTACTAAGGTGGCTCCGGGTAATTATGTGGTCATGGTCCGTCTGATGGGATATGATGTGTTTACAAAGAATGATATCATCTTGGATGCCTCGTCTCCGGTGGATTTAGGTAAGTTGATGATGAGTCCTTTGGAGGTAGGTATCGCCGAAGTGGAGGTAGTGGCCGAGAAACGTCAATTGGTTTATAAGTTGGATAAGAAAGTGGTCGAGGCTCTTCCAATATGATGGGAGGAGGCGGTTCCGCCGTGGATATATTAGAGAATACGCCTTCCATACGGGTAGACGCGGAAGGCGATGTTACTTTTCGTGGAAGCAGCGGCTTTTTGGTTTACATAGATGGTAAGCCGAGTGTCTTCTCGGGTACACAGGCTTTGGAGCAAGTCCCGGCCGCATATAGAGAATATAGAGATTATCACGACGCCTCCGCCAAGCATGATACGGAAGGCGACGTGGGTATCATTAATATTATCACGAAGAAGCATTCCCAGCGGGGATTGAGTGGGATGGTGAATCTCTCGGGAAGTACGTGGCTTTCCCGCCATGTCGATTTCTTGTTGGCACAGCAACATCAGCGTTCCCGTTGGTACATCGGCGGACAGTGGACAGACCGGTTGCGCAAGAGTGATTTCGACCAAGAGAAGATGACGGTGGTGGGCGATCAGACCACTACCTCGCATTCCGTCGGGCTCGTACGGGAAACAGCTATCATTATACGATGAAAGGCGGTTGGAGCCTGAATCTTCCCAAGACAACCATCGCGTTGGATCTGGAGGGCGGCTATGGCGGAAATAAGCGTAAGGGAGAGATGAACTATAAGGAAACCCGTTCGGTAGCGGGCGGCTCTCCGGTGACGGAAGATTATCGAAGCATAGATGATTATGATAATGATGAGAATATAGGTTTGGGAAGTCTGGCGGTACAGCATAAGTTCAACGATAAGGGACACGAGCTTTCCGGTAGTGCTTATTACAAATATGGCGGCCATGCCTTGGAATATTTCTTTAACGACTTGATGTCCTTGGAAGGGCAACGCCAACAGGGGCACCGTGCTTATGAGGCCGAGCACCGGGAAACGATGCGTATCAATCTGGATTACGCCTTGCCTTTCGGGAAAGGAGGTAAGCTAGAGGCGGGTTACCAATATTATTCTTATCTGGAAGACGGCGATTACAATATGGAATGGTGGGACCCCAAGGGACAAACGTTCTTTTGGCGTGACGATATCTACAACACGTTTTATTTTCAAGAAGGGGTGAATTCTATCTATACGATTCTTTCCCATACGTGGAAGAATTTAGAGGTGCAAGCCGGCGTTCGGGGAGAGCATACGCATACGGTCTTGCGAAGTTCCGTGGAGGGAGCGGATCGTACGAAGAATCGTTTTGAGTTTTTCCCATCGGTGCATTTGGGCTATACGTTCCCGAATGAACATCGTTTGTTGGCTTCCTATTCCCGTCGTACCACACGTCCGCAGCTTTTCTATATGGAGCCTTATATCACGTATCGCGACTTTATACGGCCGAGATCGGTAATCCGGATATACGTCCGGAGTACATCAACTCCTTTGAATTGAACTACCGGAAGAGTTTCGGGGAAAACACGGTATCCGCCACCGCCTTTCATCGGTATCGGAAGGATAAGATCGAGCGGTTGCGTGTTCCCTATTCAGCTGGTGTAACCTTGGATTCGATGGCGAACGTAGGACATGATTACTCGACAGGTATCGAGCTAAGCGTCAGCCTGCATCCGGTGCGCTGGTGGAATACCACGGTCAACGGAAACGTTTATCACTATAAGG
>ENA-OQAS01001379-OQAS01001379.1-human-gut-metagenome-genome-assembly--contig:-NODE-1379-length-11395-cov-4.975861_pt1 | contig 11395 bp, 13 predicted proteins | sample MGYA00242733_ERZ504523 | MGnify/ENA primary metagenome ERZ504523 (study PRJEB26092, sample SAMD00036239) | human gut metagenome | host: Homo sapiens | study: EMG produced TPA metagenomics assembly of... | reverse complement strand
CGTGGCGGGTGATGAGGCGGTCGATGCCGTGGTTCACCTCGGGGTCCACATGGTAGGGGCGGCCTGCCAGCACGATGATGCGCTTGCCCTGACGGCGGGCTTCATCGATGATCTCGCTGCCCTTCACGCGGATCTTTGCCATGTGGGACTCGTATTCCGCATAGGCGGCATCCGCTGCGGCCTGCACTTCCTTCTCGGAGATACCGCCAAGTACTTGGCAGGATGTTCTTTGCCATCTTGTGCACAAGTCCTTAGGGCGGTGGATGCCACATAGTCATAGATGAACTTGGTGCCCTCCAGCTCCGGGCAGTTGCCTGCCAGAACCTCGGGTAGTAGGCCACCACCGGGCAGTTATAGTGGTTGTCGCCCAGTCCCTCGTCCACATTGTAGGTCAGGCAGGGGTAGAAAATAGCGTCCAGCTGCATCTGGCTCAGGGCTTGATGTGGCCGTGGCTCAGCTTTGCCGGGAAGCAGGCGGTATCGCTGGGGATAGTAGCCTGACCGGCGAGGTACAGGCCGCGGCTGGACACCGGGCTGGTGTGCACGGCAAAGCCAAGCTTTGTCCAGAAGGCCCACCAGAAGGGCAGCAGCTCGTAGAAGCCCAGACACAGCGGGATGCCGATGGAGCCGCGGCTGCCGGGCACCGGCTTATACTCGGCCAGCAGCTGCTGCTTGTAGGCGTAGAGGTTCAGGCTGTCGTCGGCGCTCTTGCCGGTCACGGGCTTATCGCAGCGGTTGCCGGAGATGTACTTGCGGCCATCCGCAAAGGTGTTGACGGTGAGCTGGCAGTGGTTGCCGCAGCCGCCGCACTTGACGCTGACCACCTTCTGTGCAAAGGCTTCCAGCTCCTGCTCGTTCATCATGGCAGAAGCAGTCTTGTGGGCCTTCTGGCTCTGGCGCAGGCCGAACAGAGCCGCACCGTAAGCGCCCATCAAGCCGGCAATGTCCGGGCGGATGACCTCCACGCCCATCTCCTTTTCAAAGGCGCGCAGCACAGCTTCATTATAAAAGGTACCGCCCTGCACCACGATCTTGCGGCCCAGCTCTTCCGGGCTGGAAGCGCGGATGACCTTGTACAGTGCGTTCTTGACCACGCTGATGGACAGACCAGCCGAGATGTTCTCGATGCTGGCACCGTCCTTCTGGCCTGCTTGACCGAGCTGTTCATGAACACGGTGCAGCGGCTGCCCAGATCCACCGGGCGGTCTGCAAACAGGCCAAGGCTTGCAAATTTCTTCACGTCATAGCCCAGTGCCTGTGCAAAGGTCTGCAGAAAGCTGCCGCAGCCGGAGGAACATGCTTCGTTCAGGAAGATGTTGCTGATGGCTCCATCCTCGATCTTGAAGCACTTCATATCCTGCCCGCCGATGTCGATGATGAAATCCACATCCGGCATAAAGTATTTTGCAGCGGTAAAGTGCGCCACCGTTTCCACCAGACCGTAATCGCAGCGGAATGCGTTCTTCACCAGCTCTTCGCCGTAGCCGGTGGTGGTCACGCTGACCACCTGCAGGCCCGGGTGCTCCTTGTAAATTTTCAGCAGCTGTTCCCGGATGAGGGCAGCGGGTTGCCAAGGTTCGGTTGATAGTTGGTGTAAAGGATCTGGCTCTTCTCGTCCACCACCACCAGCTTGACGGTGGTGGAGCCGGAGTCGATGCCGATATGCACCGGGCCGCACTGCGCGCTGAACGGCACACGCGGCACACTGTGGGACATGTGGCGGGCGTGGAACGCCTCATACTCCTCCTTGCTGGCGAACAGCGGCGGCTCGCTGGCGTAGGTGGCGGTGGCGGCGTACCGATCCAGCGCATCGGCCACCTCAGACAGAACAAAAGCCTTGTCGGCATAGAGGGCAGCGCCCAGTGCCACATACAGCAGGCTGTTCTCCGGGCAGGTGCCGGTCACGTTCAGCGCTTCGTCAAAGCTCTTGCGCAGCACGCTGCTGAAGGTGAGCGGGCCGCCCAGATACAGGATATTGCCTTGATGGGACGGCCTGTGCAAGGCCTGCAATGGTCTGGTTGACCACGGCCTTATAAATGCTGGCAGCAATGTCCTCGGTGCGGGCACCCTGATTGATCAGGGGCTGCACGTCGCTCTTGGCAAACACGCCGCAGCGGGACGCAATGGTGTAGGTGCGCTGTGCGTTCTCTGCTGCCTTGTTCATCTCGTCGGCACCCATTTTCAACAGGGTGGCCATCTGGTCGATGAAGCACCGGTGCCGCCGGCACAGCTGCCGTTCATGCGCACCTCGGTACCGTTGGTCAGAAACAGGATCTTGGCATCCTCACCGCCCAGCTCGATCACGCAGTCGGTGGCAGGCACAAAGCGCTTGACCGCCACGCGGGTGGAGAACACCTCCTGCACAAAGGGCACGCCGCAGCTGTCGGCCAAACCCATGCCCGCCGAACCGGAAATGCTCAGCAGCGCCTTCTGACCGTGCAGCTGCTCGGCATCGATGCGGCGCAGCAGCTCCTGCGCCTTTTCCAGAATATGGCTGTAATGCCGTTCGTATGTAGAATACAGCAGCGCATCATGTTCATCCAGCACCACGCACTTGATGGTGGTACTGCCGATGTCAAGACCTACTCTCACGTTGTTTTTCCTCCTAAGGACAAATGCCGGAGGCAAAGCCCCCGGTGGACGGCAAAATCAATTTCTTTGCCAAAAATTAGTTTGTTAACGAATCATTTTGTCAATTCGCATACAAATGTATTATAATCCAATTTTGCAGCACAATCAATCAGCGTCCTTTATTTTACACAGAAAAAATAGTATTTTCCGCTCAAAAAGTTAAACATTTTGTGAACTTGTCGCTTTTTATGCGGCTGCGCCGGTGTCTTGGCAAAGGTTCTTAACCTTTGCCAACAAAAAAGGACTGCCGCACAGGAGCATCTCCCCCGCAGCAGTCCTTATTCATTATTATAATGCAATCATGCAGCATGCATCACAGCTCGTCCGGGTCGCCGCGCTCCGGCATGGTACGCAGCTCCCGCACCAGCATATTGCGCAGCTGGTACTGATGCTGCTGTGCCTGTGCCGTATCGCCGCCCGTATGCAGCTCTACCGTCGGCTCCATTATGCGGTCGGTGCACAGCGGAATGGTCACCACTGCCTGTGTGCCCTTTTCCGGTGCGCGCTCCACCCGCAGGCCCCAGCCCATACGGCGGCAGCACTCGCGGCAGAGCAGCAGGCCCAGCTTTGCGCCGCCCAGAAAGCAGCGCCGGTTCTCCAGCCATGTATCCTCGCCTGCTTCCGGCAGGCCGCAGCCATTATCCATCACCGTCAGCTGCCAGAAGCTTTCGCTGCGGCGCAGCATCAGCCGCACTTTGCCGCCCGCACTGCAGGCCCGCAAGGCATTCGAGAGCAGATGCAGGCACAGCAGTTCTGCATCATTGCGGTCCGCCATGACCCGGCAGGCTGTCCAGCCGCCATAGTCCAGCGTCAGTTCCACCCCAAGCTGTGCCTGCACCATATCGGCCTGTGCGGCGACCTGCTGCAGTAGCTGGCACAGGTCCAGCGGATAGAGCCGCGGGTCTTCCTCGGTGCGCAGAAAATCCAGCAGCGACATCACTTCGTTCACAGTGCGGTCCAGCCTTGCCGACGCAGCGCTGATATCGTTCACCGCCTGCCGGGTCTGCTGGTCGGCACCCACATGCGCAAGGTGCTGGTCCAGATATTCGCAATTGCGTCCGATCAGGCCCAGTGCATGGAAGCATGCCTGTTCCACATCCTTCTGCGGGATCGCCTGCGCGGTCAGTGCACCCGCCTCGTTCTGCCGCATCTGCTCCATACCCTTGCGCCTCCTGTGTTTTATGCTCAGTCGTCCTTCTGACGCTGAAGATAATTCTTGACAGTGTAGATCAGTTTACCAGTGGTAGGTTTCTCGTCCGCAAATCCGCTTTCGTCCTTGAAGCGCAGCCACTTGGCCGAGGGCTTTGCTTCCAGCTGGTCGATCATACGCCGGATGCCGCTGTCCACAGCAGAGACCGACACATCGTACTGCTCGCTCACCGCCTGCAGGATCTCCTTGCGGATGGCCAGCTTCTGGCTGGTGCCGTACACCACGCCCACCGCACAGGAAAGATAGTTGCAGTTCACGTCCGGCAGCTGGATGCCCCAGCCCTCGTACAGTTCCTGACACTTGCGTTCCATGCGCTGGCTCTGCCGTCCCGGCAGGCGGTACAGCTCCCACAGCAGGTTCTTCAGTTCGGCATGGCCACATAGCAGATCCATCGCCCGATTCCAGACAAATGGCACTCGTATTCTGCCGCCTGCCTCATCAAACAGAACAACATTCGGTTTGGGATCCATGCTGCGGATATTCATTAAAAACTCCAGCCCGCTCATATCTTCCAGCTGGCTGCAGAGGATCACAACATCAAACTGACGGCCCTGACGCAGCTGTTCCAGCAGACGGCCGCCGTTCTGGAAGCAGGTGCACTCCAACGCAGGGCTTTGCTCCTGCAGGTAGTTCTTTTCCACCCGCAGCTCCTTGCGGTCGTAGCTTCCAAGGGCGATCTGCAGCGTTTTTGCTGTGTGCTCACTCTCCACGCAACGCGCCGCCTTTCTGCCTGAGCTGTTCTGTATCGGTCAGTTCTTCTACCACATCCTGCCAGATCTCCGGCTGGACGCCATTCTCACACAGATAGCGCATGATCCGGTAGCAGAACTCTGGTGCAGCTGCAATGTAGCAGCTTTGCATGTACTGCCGGTTCCCGGTACGGCAAAGCGTCAGGCAGCAGCCGTTTTCGTTGCCTGTATCCATTGAGTATACCAGCGTATATGCTTTCTGCAACCCGTCGATTGCCGAAAACTGACGGATCATAGGTGAAAATGTACGTTCCATAATTTTTCCTCCCTTGCTACAAGGTCCTGCGACGTTTTCAAGGCATTCCTTGTTTTTCTTATCTTATTTTAAAGAGCAGAGAGGGCTGGTTCAATCCTGAAAAAGCGTCTAAAAACATCAAAATCACATTCGTTGCATTTTTTTGTCGTGTTTTTCTGCGCCGCGACACATTTTATTTTGTGCTTGCGGTTCATCGCAGATTTTTTGCGTCGTATTGGCAGTGTAATTCTGCTTTCGCGATGCTTTTCTGTTTTATCAGGATCTTCCGCTATTAAAATAGCACGACGGCGACGCAAATTCACCTCCACGTCAATTTTTCCTTTATTTTCCTGTTTTTCTGCCTCAAAAGCCAAAAATACCGGTCCGGTCAAAATTTATGTTGAAATATACACAGTTTTTTCATATTGTTTCGGTAAAATAGAAGTGTATAACGCCTTGCTGCGGGTCCTGTATCCGGGCAGTTTATTATAATGTACAGCGGCAGCGTTCCTGCGAGGATGCGCCGGAAAGGCTCACACATGCTCCAACTCAACCACATCAAGAAAGAATACAAAACCGGCGATCTGGTGCAGAAAGCACTGGATGATGTCAGCCTGAACCTGCGGGACAACGAATTCGTCGCCATTCTCGGCCCCAGCGGTTCCGGTAAGACCACCCTGCTGAACGTCATTGGCGGTCTGGACCGCTACGACAGCGGTGATCTGATCATCAACGGCATCTCCACCAAGAAATATACCGACCGCGACTGGGACTCTTACCGCAACCACACCATTGGCTTTGTGTTCCAGAGCTATAACCTCATCCCGCACCAGACAGTGCTTTCCAATGTGGAGCTGGCGCTGACCATCTCCGGCATTTCCGGTGCCGAGCGCCGCAGCCGGGCCACCAAGGCGCTGGAGCAGGTAGTCTGGGCGACCAGCTGCACAAGCACCCCAGCGAAATGTCCGGCGGCCAGATGCAGCGTGTGGCCATCGCCCGCGCACTGGTCAATAACCCCGACATCCTGCTGGCCGACGAGCCGACCGGCGCACTGGACAGCGACACCAGCATTCAGGTGATGGAGCTGCTGAAGGAGGTGGCCAAAGACCGCCTTGTGGTCATGGTCACCCATAACCCGGAGCTTGCAGAGCAGTATGCTACCCGCATCGTCCGCCTGCGGGACGGCGTGATCCAATCGGACACCGCACCGTTTGCGCCGGATGATTCCGCTCAGGTGCCGCCGGTGCACAAAAATCTGGGCCATTCTTCCATGTCGCCGCTCACCGCTCTCGCGCTGAGCTTCAACAACCTGCTCACCAAAAAGACCCGCACCCTGCTCACCGCATTTGCGGGTTCCATCGGCATCATCGGCATTGCGCTCATCCTTTCGCTCTCGGCCGGTGTGAGCAATTATATCCAGGAGATGGAACGCTCCACCCTTTCGGAATATCCGCTGCAGATCTCGACCACCGGCGTAGACCTTGCCGCCCTGCTGGACCCGGGAAGCTACACCAGCGCCGTTGCCAACAACACCAATGTGGGCGCCACCAGCGCTTCTTCCACCCCGGAGGCATGGTCACAGTGCGCGAACTGCTGAGCCAGCTGACCGAGGATAATTCCTCCGTCAATGACCTTGCCTCCCTGAAAAAATATCTGGACAGCGACGAGTGCACCATCTCGGAGGATGCTGCTTCCATCGAGTATTCCTACGGCATCGCACCGCTGATCTACCGCCAGAACAAGGACGGCACCGTGCGCCAGATCTTCCCGGACAGCAGCCTTTCTGCGCTGAACAACACCACCTCTGCCGCCGGCATCGTCTCTTCCATGACCAATCAGAGCGTGTTTACCGAGATGGCCGAAGAGCCTTCGCTGTACGAAGATCAGTACGATGTCAAGGCAGGCCGCTGGCCGGAAAGCTACAACGAGGCCGTTCTTGTGCTGAATTCGGATGGCAGCATCAGCGATTACGCTCTTTATATTCTGGGCATTGAGGACGACAGCGTGATGATGCGTTTTCTGCAGGAGTACGCAAAAAACAAGAACACACAGGCTCCCACCGGCTACGGCACCTACCCCTACGATACCTTTGTGGGCCTGAAATATAAGATCGTTACCAGCTCGGACTATTACGTTTATGACGAAGAACGCCAGATCTGCGCAACCGCTCCGACGATGAAGCGTATGTGGAGCAGCTTGTGGAAAACAGTCCGGATCTGACCATCGTGGGCGTGGTGCAGCCCCGCGCAGATGCCAGCTCCACCATTCTGCCCATAGGCGTTGCCTATACCCATGCACTCACCTACTACGCCATCGACCATGCAGCCGAAAGTGAAGTGGTAAAGCAGCAGCTTGCCGACCCGGAAGTGAACGTGCTGACCGGCGAGCGCTTTGATGCCGACCAGCGCGAAACCGATCTTGACATTTCTTCACTGTTCTCGGTGGATACCGATATGCTGAAGGATGCCTTCCAGTTCGATGCAAGCAAGCTGCAGTTCGACCTGAGCGGTGCATTTGATCTGCAGGATGGCAGCTTTGACTTTTCCTCCATCCTTGATCCGTCCGCATTCCAGCTGGATCTGAGCCAGCTGGACCTGAGCGCATCGACATGAGCGATGTGGAGCTTCCGGACATGGACGCGCTGGATCTGAGCCAGTTGTTTGCCGATATGGACCTGTCCGTCTCGGAGGATGCGCTGCAGAGCCTGATGAAGAAGATCATGAATGGCTATAAGCGCTATATCATCGGCAACGGCATCTTGAATCTGGATAAGATTGGTTTCTCTTCCTATATGGAGAGCGACCAGTTCAAACAGCTTCTGTCCGAATCCATGGGCGACCTGCTGGACACCACCGGCCTGCAGGAGCAGTTCACCGCTTCGCTGCAGCAGAACCTGCAGGGCATCATGACGAGCTATCTGCAAAGCTACTCGGAACAGCTGAGCCAGAAGCTGGGCGAAGCTCTGCAGACCAAACTCACCGCTGCCATTCAGACCCAGATGAGCACCGTGATGCAGCAGCTGATGACCCAGCTGACCACTCAGTTCAGCCAGCAGATCCAGTCCGCCATCCAGAACAACATCGCTCAGCTCAGCAGTCAGGTGGAAGATGCCCTGAAGATTGACCCCACTGTGTTCCAGAGTGCCGTGCAGGTGAACATGAGCACCGACGACCTTGTGGATCTGGTCAAGATGAACCTGCAGTCCAGCACCACCTCCTACAGCAGTGTTCTTGGTGCACTGGCTATTCGGATTATGCCAAGCCCGGCAGCATCTGGATCTACCCCAAGAGCTTTGAGGCCAAGAACCGCATCGTGGACAGCCTGAACGCCTACAACGCCGCCATGCGTGCGCAGGGCGAAGAGGACAAGGTGATCGTATTCTCGGATACGGTCGGCACTCTGATGAGCGCCGTGACCAAGATCGTGGATATGGTCAGCAATGTGCTGGTGGCCTTTGTTGCCATCTCGCTGGCGGTTTCTTCCATCATGATCGGTGTCATCACCTATATCAGCGTGCTGGAACGCCGCAAGGAGATCGGTATTCTGCGTGCCATCGGTGCATCCAAGCACAATGTCTCCGAGGTGTTCAATGCCGAGACCTTCATTATCGGAATGTGCTCCGGCGTGATCGGCGTGGGCCTGTGCCTGCTGCTGCTGATCCCTGGCAACATGCTCATCCACTCCATTGCAGGAACCACCAGCGTCACCGCTGTGCTGCCGCCCAAGGCTGCACTGGTCCTGATCGTTCTGGCTACCCTGCTCACGATCCTTGGCGGTCTGATTCCCGCCCGCAGCGCAGCCAAGTGCAACCCCGTCACCGCCCTGCGTTCTGAGTAATTTCCTTTCTCGACAAGCAAAAGGAGTCGCTGCATCACGCAGCGGCTCCTTTTTTGATGTCCGGTGCTTTATCTCAATTTCTCGTGTAATTCCTCATGCAGTTCCTCGCGCTCTTCCTTCAGTTCCTGCTTGAGAGTCCGGTCGATCTCCCGTGTCTCCTGCCGGATCTCAGCCAGATCCTTTTCGATCGCAGGGTTTTCTTCGATTTCTTCCCGAATGAACATGAGCGCAAAGCTTACCAGCAGCAGCCCGCAGGAGATCCAGATGGTCTTTCCTGCCAGCCGCGCTGCGCCCATGCTTCCAATACCGGCACCCATCGCGAACAACAGAATGATGCCAAAATAACGCATCATCCGGTCCTTAACTTTCGGTTCATGGGTCTTGCTCCAGATGCAGAATGCTTCCACACCGCTGCGCAGGTCACCAATGCACATGGTGCTGGCAAATGCATAGCCGTTCACCTTGCGGAACGCCTGCACCTGCATTGCGCAGGAGAAGGAAACGATGGCGTTTGCCAGCAGGTTTTGCTCCTGTGGCAGAAGCTACAATGAACAGCAGAAGCACTTCGCCCAGCACCACCAGCTGCCGCCAGTGAAGCCGCTGCATGTTGCAAAAGCTCTCCCGCATCTTTTCTGCCACCAGTACGCCCAGCGCAAAAGCACACAGAGGAACCAGATAGTGCAGCACCCGATCCCACTGACCATCCATGATGTTGGAACTCAGCAGCACGATGTTGCCGGTCTGTGCATTTGCAAACACCTTACCGCGGAACAGATACGTATAGGCATCCTGCAGCCCGCCCGAAAGCGAAAGGAACACCGCCGTCAGGAAGGACTCTGACATCTGCCCATGATGTTTTGTTTTCATATTACCTTTTCCCCTCTTTTCGTACCCTATTATAATATATTTTTACAGCTTGGTCCATATCAGTTTTACATATCCGGCATGTGTATCCTTGCGCTCTGCCAGCGCCAAAAATACGGCCCGCACTTTGCATTCCCTCACAGGTTGTGTTAGAATAAGAAAAAGCTTTTCCAAAGGAGAACTTCCTTATGCCGAATATTGTCGAGATCACAGACCTTTCCGCACCGGAGCTGGCTGTCTATGCCCGCCTGACGCAGGCGCAGCTGCGCAATCGTCTGGAACCGGAAAAAGGCATCTTTATTGCCGAAAGCCCCAAGGTGATTGCCCGCGCGCTGGATGCCGGATACACACCGCTCTCCCTGCTCATGGAGCGCAAACAGATCACGGCCCGGCTGCCGATATCCTGACCCGTTGCGGTGATGCCCCGGTGTACACAGCCGACCGCGAGACCCTTGCCAGCCTGACCGGCTTCGAGCTGACCCGCGGCGTGCTGTGCGCCTTCCGCCGCCCGCTGCCGCGCAGCGTGGAAGAGGTCTGCCGCAATGCCCGCCGGGTGGCCGTTCTGGAGAGCATTGTGGACTCCACCAATGTGGGAGCGATCTTCCGCAGCGCCGCTGCACTGAACATGGATGCCGTGCTCGTTACTCCTTCCTGCTGCGACCCGCTGTGCCGCCGTGCCGTGCGTGTGAGCATGGGCACCGTGTTTCAGGTACCCTGGGCGCAGATCGGCACCTGCCCTGCCGACTGGCCGGAAAACGGCATTGCTCAGCTGCACAGTCTTGGCTTCAAGACTGCTGCCATGGCTCTGAGCGACCGCTCCGTAAGCATTGACGACAGCGCTCTTTCCGCCGAGCCGAAGCTCGCCATCGTGCTGGGCACAGAGGGTGACGGCCTTGCCCACAGCACCATTGCCGCCTGTGACTACACCGTAAAAATCCCTATGTCCCACGGCGTGGATTCCCTGAACGTTGCCGCTGCCAGCGCTGTTGCTTTCTGGCAGCTAGGCAACCGCTGAGCGATGCTTTTTGGCCCTGCCCAAAATACTTGACAAATTTCCCGAACAGAGTTACACTTACAGGGTCATTACATGGGCCTATAGCTCAGTTGGGAGAGCGTTCGGTTCGCATCCGAGAGGTCAAGGGTTCGAATCCCTCTAGGTCCACTTTTAGCAGCAGCGTAATTTTAACGCTGCTGCTTTTCTTTTGTATCACTACCCGCACCAGACAAGGAAGATCCAAGCCTTTTCTCGAAAGAGAAGGGTTCGGATTTTTTGTTTTTGGCGGCGTGCCCCGCCGCACAACAAAAGCATCCGCAGTGCACTGCGGATGCTTATTTTTTATGCCGCGCCCTCTCTCCTGATGGGAGAGTCAGGGTATCGGCTGCGTTTTGATGTCATTTTTCGGAACACGCCTGCGTTCCTGGCTCCCCTTTGTAGAGCAACTGTCGAGCAAAGCGAGACTGAGAGGTTTTATCCCACCAGCTGCCGATAGGCATTGAGGGTCTTATAGGCGGGGGAGGAGCCATCGGGCCGCGGAACTTCAGATTCATCAGCCCTGCTCCACGCACACTGGGCTGCCTTGGCGGTATCCGGGTCCGCCACATCGGGGAAAGCGGGCTGGGCTGCAGGCTCGGGACGGCCTGCGGTGTTCCAAAGCAGTAGCGCGGTCTGGGCGCGGTTTCGGGTACAGCCACGCCTTCCGGCAGCAGGGCTTTCAGCTGCTGCTCGGACACATAGCTGTACACGCCGTAGCCACAAGGCCCGCCACCGCTACGCCGCCAACTAGCCAGCACCGCGATGCCTGCTCCGCCGTCCACCGCCGCCGGTAGAGCCGCCACCAGGTAGCAACCGCCGCCGGAAGGGACGGCCGAG
>ENA-OQAS01001378-OQAS01001378.1-human-gut-metagenome-genome-assembly--contig:-NODE-1378-length-11400-cov-2.035483_pt1 | contig 11400 bp, 21 predicted proteins | sample MGYA00242733_ERZ504523 | MGnify/ENA primary metagenome ERZ504523 (study PRJEB26092, sample SAMD00036239) | human gut metagenome | host: Homo sapiens | study: EMG produced TPA metagenomics assembly of... | reverse complement strand
ATCAACCTACGGCAATCAAATAGCCACCTACAAAATCTACCACAATACCCACCTATAAATACCCTCATACTTTGGATGATCACTCAAAATAAAATTTCTGCCTATGACCCAATTTCTTGCCTCGCTGAACACTTTACTCGCTAACACTTTACTCATGTAATGCGCTTAATTCCCTACACCACTCTTTCCTTATTCCGATAAGATTACCCTTACCGATTAATTATTTATAGTCATACCTATATTCAAAGACAGGATTGCGTTATGTCTCATTCGTTGTCTTCAGTTTCAACCTCTGCTTTTGAAATTCTCGCCCTATTATGGTAGGACCTTCTTCTTCACACACTGCAGGAGCACTCCGCTTAGCACAGGTAGCGTCTTCTCTTCTTGAAGGCAATATAGCTTCTGTCAAATTTACCCTCTGGAATAGCTTCGCCCAAACATATCGAGGTCACGGCACCGACCGTGCCTTGGTGGCAGGTATACTTGGCCTACAAACTGACGATGAACGCATTAGAAACGCTTTTGATATCGCCCAGAAGAATTCGATGCATTTTGAATTTTTTGTTGCAGGAGACAACCCTTCCCTCCACCCCAATACCGTCGATATCGAAATGACTAACACCGCAGGTATTCACGCTACCGTACGGGGTGAGAGTCTCGGCGGAGGTAAAATCCGAATTTGTCGCATTAATTCTGTAGAGGTCAATATATCGGGAGCTATTGCACCTTATTTGTCGCACATCGCGATGCTCCTGGTGCGCTTGCAGCACTCACGTCACTTCTTGCAGATGCTCAGGTAAACATCGCATTTTGCAGTACCTATCGTACCGAAGCAGGAGGACAAGCCTATTCCGTATTTGAAACAGATGAATACTACTCTGGAGCATCATTTATTAAATCGGTAAAAAGTCTTGATTTAGTTGACTATGCTAGCTTTATTGAGGTTCCAGGAAGTTCTGCCCTATCTCCTCTAAATTCCCTCAATCCCTATATGTTTACTTCGGCAGCAGATCTTCTTGAACTCTGTTCTAAAGAAAAGCTCACCATTGGCGAGATTATGAAACGACGTGAGTATTGTCTCTCGGATAAAGAAACTACTTTCCGAACAATGCAAAACGTATTAGAAGTAATGAGAAAGGAAACAAGTGAACCACTTCGAAATCCTCAATCGTCTCTAGGCGGTTTCATTGGCGGCGAAGCACAAAAGATTGAAACAAGTGCGCAACGCTATGCACAAAGCCTTATAGGCAGCGTACAAACCGATGCAGTAGCACGTGCTATGCGGTTTTGGAACGTAGTGCTTCAATGGGAGTAATCGTAGCTGCCCCCACCGCAGGATCGGCAGGAGTAGTTCCTGGGGCAATTTTAGCTATGGCTGACCACCTCCATGCCGAAACCGAAGAAATTCACGATGCGCTCTTCTGCGCTGCAGCTATCGGCCAACTCCTCTCAGCTAATGCTTGCGTGGCAGGAGCAGAAGGCGGATGTCAAGCCGAAGTAGGTAGCGCAGCAGCTATGGCAAGCGCAGCACTGGTTCAAATGATAGGTGATCACCAGAACAATGTTTCCATGCAGCTTCCATCACCTTAGGAAATCTACTAGGTCTTGTATGTGATCCAATAGGGGGACTTGTTGAAGTACCCTGCCAAAACCGTAACGCAATCGGCATAGCAGCTGCCTTTTCTTCGGCACAGCTAGCTTTATCGGGCATCACAAGCCTTGTTCCTTTCGACGAGATGGCGCATGTTATGTTAGAGGTTGGACACGCGCTCCCCTCTACCCTTCGCGAAACCGCACTCGGAGGCATTGCTCAAGCACCATCTGCAAAACAGGCTTGTCGTAACTGCAGTGCCTGCAGGTAAAGAAGCGCTTTTCTTTAGTGCAGGTTGTCTCCTGAGTTACCTTTCAACTATTAGCCCGTTTCTTACTCGTTAAGGCATGAAATACCAACCCAGATTAAGTTACAAAAACTCCGACTCAGATTTCTGGGTCGGAGTTTTAAAGTTTAGGCTTAAATTCTTGCGATCGCCGCCACTTTTATCTTTCTGTCTCCCAGATGTAATCCCTTATTTCAAGAGTACCTCGCAAGAGATTCCAGATAAAACTTAGTGAGCATCTACAGAGTGATCCTCACCAACGATTACGTGACGATTAGGATCGTAAACCTTACCACCGTGCTCTTTGCCAAGAAGCATGAGCTTAGCAGGAGCAGTACCTTCGATGAATACAAGATAGATGTGCAACATACTGAAGATGATGAACACAAACATCATGAAGTAGTGAATGATGCGCATAGACATCATGCCGCCTACCAAAGAGGTGCCCGCTGCGAAGAAGGTCCAAGATGCGGTAGGAACCCAAAGGCAGAAACCGGTGTAAGCATAATGAGAATCAAGAAAGCAACTGCCAAGTAGGAAATCTTTTGAGGAACGCCAAGCTTTGCGCTTAAGGATGATCCTTCTTGATGAACAGGTAGTACTTGATCCAAGAACCCAACTGGTGACGATTGTCTGCCTGAGGAAGCCAGGTTTATAGTCGCGAACCAGGTTGCGCGTACCACCCGTAGGAGCAGTCTGAAGCAAGAATGCAAACACAATACGCACGATGCAGTTAACCAAAAGAACAATACCCAGGAAAACATGTGCGCCGCGAGCTACACCCGTGAGAGCTGCCCAGAACGGGAAGTGAATCAAGAAACCGGAGAAGATCAAGCATGCCATGCAGATGAGGTTAATCCAGTGCGTCACACGCATAGGCATTGGATGAGCTTCTTTGTAGTGAGCCAAATGTGCCATTTACTTCACCCCCCAAGCTAGTAACCGTTTCGAAATGCTTACCGGTTGAAGGCTCAGTTACATGAACTGCACAAGCGGTGCATGGGTCGAAACTGTGAACCGTACGGAGAACATTGATAGGCATCTCAACGTCAGCAACAGGGTTACCAATAACAGCCTGTTCGATAGGACCAGGAACTCCTTCAGCATTACGAGGAGCAATGTTCCAAGTAGTAGGAATAATGATCTGATAACCGGTGATCTTGCCGTTGTTAACATGCTCAGTGTGATAGAGAGCACCACGTGGAGCTTCCCAGAAGCCCGTGCCGTCACCAGTAATGGTGGAAGGTGAACGGAAGTATTCGCTGTCGCCACCCTTAATTGCTTCGATAAGTTCGTCAACCCAATCGCACATAAGGTTTGCGATGTAGAGAGACTCAACCTGGCGAGCAGCTACACGACCAAGCGTAGACTGCAACTGAGGGATGGTGAGATTCAAATCAGCGCAGAGCTGATCGAGGTTAGTCTTGATGAATTCGTTACCACGCAGATAAGCAGCCAATACACGAGAGAATGGACCTGCTCCATGCACTTGCCGTCGTAGCTTGGTGCCTTAGACAGGTATAACGATCGGAGATTTCACCAAACTCATGACCGTTCTGCTCGAACAAAGTGCCCTCTTTGTAGTATTCAGTGAATTCTGGCTCGGTAACGCCTTCGCGAGGATTGAGATCAGAATCACCAACATACCAGGAGTGACCAACGTATTCCTTGATGAGATCCTCGTTAACCTCGGAGAGGTTGAGGTTTTCATCGATAACACCACTGGGTAGATAACGATCAGCCATCTCGAAGGATGGGCGCTCGAATACACCCCAAGCAACATAGCGACCGCAGCCTTTACCAAACTCAAGAGCTGGCAAGTAGTAAGGAGCAATTGCCTTGGTGTCAGGAATCATAGTTGCAGCTACCCAATCACGAAGTTCGTGACAAAGTGACCACAGATCATCAAGCTTTTCTTCGGTAGGTACAAAGGAAGTACCACCAGGAACCAGCGTCATAACGTGAGGCATCTTGCCGCCCAAAAGACCGCAGATCTCAGATGCCTTTGACTGCATGGTCAAAGCCTCGATGTAGTGAGCGGTGCAGATAAGATCAAGCTCTGCAGGCAGATTAAATTCGGTATCAGCAGCACCGTTCTTCCACCAGTTGCCAGAGAAGATAGACATCTGTCCATTTTCAGCAAACGTGGTCAAACGCTGAGCCAATGCGCGAAGGTCGGTGTTCATTGAGGTGCCTGCTGCCTGAGCCAAATCATAGGCATCAGCAATATTGGCATTTAAACCATTGAGTGGGTTTACGTAGTCAAGTGCTGCCAAGGTGTAGAACCACAGAATGTGGCTGTGCAGGAACTGACCGCCTCAATAAGATTACGAATGATACGAGCATTGTTAGGAATCTCGATGCCGTAAGCCTTTTCAGCTGCAATGGAAGAAGCATGAGCGTGAGAAACAGGGCAAACACCACAAATACGCTGAACAATATGAGCAGCATCTTCAGGGGTGCGATCCTGAACTACCAATCCATGCCGCGGAAACAACCGCCAGACATCCATGCATCAGTAACAACGCCGTTTTCTACTTCCATCTCCACACGAAGATGGCCCTCAATACGAGTAATCGGGTCGATAACTGAACGAGTCATTGTTTACTTGCCTCCCTTCAGAACATCTTCGTCATACTGACCGATGGCCTGATCAGGATGCTTTGCGTCCCATTCACGTACCTTCTCGAAGTCAGCGCCACCGCTGGTGCGGCCAGTCTTCTTCATGCCGAAGCCATGGATTACAAGAGCAGCAGCTACTACGCCAGTCAAGGTCCATGCAATAGCTTCAGGCTGAATGGTCATGCCACCAATGCGCAAGTCGCGGAAACGAGCACGGAATGGCGTGTTGGTTTCAACCCAGTTCTCACCAGGATCGTTTGGATTAGCGGTGCAGCAACCAATGCAAGGACCGCCCGAAGCAACACACCAAGAACGACGGTGGTTCCAGCGAACGATACCGCAATTAGCCTTGGTCTGAGGACCGCGGCAACCCATTGGATACAGGCAGTAGTTAAGCGCCTCTTCCTTAGTACCGAAAGCGTAAACAAATTCGCCATTCTCGAAATGACCACGACGCTCGCAGTTGTCATGAATGGTCTGATTGAACATAACGGTAGGCTTGTTTTCGCCATTAAGTTCAGGAAGCTGACCAATAAGAACTGCATCTACCAAAACAGCCTCGAGCCATTCAGGATTTGCTGGGCAACCTGGAATATTAATAACAGGAGTCTCAATTCCCGACTTACGCAAGAACTGCTGAACACCTAATGCTCCGGATGAATTGGGGTTAGCACCCATCCAACCACCATTTACTGCGCAGGAGCCCAAAGCTACAACAGCGTTTGCGTTCTCTGCTGCATGGATAAGGTGTTCGGTGCCGGGCTCATTGGCAACGCGCAACGCTTCACCGTTCCAGCCCTCCAAAACCGCACCTTCGTAGATGAGGATGTAGTTTCCTGCTCGATCGTCTGTGCCTTGGCCTCTTCCATTGACCAACCTGCAGCAGCAGAAAGGGTTTCGCAGTAGTTCAGCGAAATCATTTCCAACACTACGGTTGCTGGATCAGGGGCGTCAACCTGTGCGAAAGATTCCGTACAACCCGGTGCAAGAAGCGCCTTCGATCCAAATTACGGGATACAAAGCACCTGATTCTGCGCCGATAACGGAGTTCTCGATCGCCTGAGCAACGCGAGGAGCAGCGAGCTCAGACAAGCCTGCCGCAACGGCGAGCGAGCCGCAGAGCTTCATGAAGCTACGACGAGACACACCGCGTGCCTCCAGCTTACTTAAAAACTCTGGACTGATTGCCTCTGTTACCATGTGCACACCTCCTTAAGGGTGTATTGTCCTGTAAAACCTCTGTACACATTGTTATTGGATTTCTTCTCAAAAAAGAGTGACTAACTTGCGAATATCAGGTTATTCCCGCCAGCGGCACGAAAATGTTACCCAGAATATTGGTAGTAACACACATTTCCTTCATATCTGATCATCTGCCTTATGACCAAGCGAAAATGAGTCGTTTGCTGGTACAAAAATTCGTTTTTGTTACCTATTTTTTGAGAATTATCCAACGTTTGAACATTATTTTGAATTATACCATTAGCAAATGGTCATTTTTTAAAATTCGTCCCATCACAGGAAATGATGTTTCAAAGCCTGGTTTGTTGTCATTTACAGAGAAGAAACACAGAGTCTTTCTTTGGTGAGTTATTATGTTCAAAATTTACAAGAAAGGATCACTATGACTCAAGCCACCACAATCGCTTATTTGGGACCAGTTGGAACCTATTCTCACGAAGCCGCCCGTCTCTTTGCAAAGCGCATGAATTGTGAGGAAATCGAACTTATTGAATGCCCTTCATTTAATGAAGTTCACGAAGCGGTTGATCGTGGAAAAGCTGAATTCGGTGTCATGCCTATCGAAAACTCACTCGAAGGTGTAGTAACCGCGACACTTGACACACTCGCATTTAAAGGTGGCGTATCCATTATGGGCTCAGCAGTACTCGACATCCATCATTGTCTTGTGCTTCATCCCGACGCAAACATTGAAGACATTAAAACCGTAGTTAGTCATCCCCAGGGCCTTGCTCAGTGTCGTCGTTATTTAAATAATCGCTTTCCTACGCTTGCCCGTATCGCCGCCTCCTCCACCGCAGAAGGCGCTCGTGCTGCAGGAAAAGACAAAACAGTCGCGGGCATTTCTTCAGAATTTGCAGCTGAATTATTTAAGGGGAAAATCCAGGAACGCGACATCGAAGATCACTATGGAAATCAAACTCGTTTTGCGCTCATTGCTCGTCAAGGTCACGAGCCAGTGCTACATGGTGACCATATGAAAACATCGCTGGCACTCTCTTTGAATGCAGATAAACCAGGATCTCTTCTGATGATTCTCTCTGAGCTCAATTACGCAAATGTTAACTTGACCATGATTCAATCACGCCCCACCAAACAAGGGCTTGGAGATTATCTCTTCTTTATCGATCTCGAAGGAACTCCAGCAAATCCCGCCATAAAACCGCACTCGATTGCCTGCGTTTGAAGTTGCGCGAAGTAAAAGTTTTAGGTGTTTATCCCGCCGAGTAACGAGGGTTCTCATCGAAAGAGACTTGCTTAAAAAAGCCCTCTTTTACCAAGTCGTCAAGAATTGAACGAACGAGCTGAGCATCAGGTTCAGCTCGTTTTTGTTTTACTTCAAATTCCGTAAGAGCTTGAACCACTTCAGAAAACGAAACTTCACGCTGAGCAAGCACCAAACGCACTATTTCTGCGCGCTTTTGTCTGCGAGACCCCTCAAATTTTGATTGGATAACATGATACGTGAACGTCGTGAAGGATTTGGCAGTACCGATTTTAAATAGGCACCATAATCAAGCAGCGCATAATACCAACCACGGGGATCTTCTTTCGAGCATGTCTGTTCTACGAGAGGCTCTATGCGGCGGTCTGACACCTCTTCTTCATGAGGAAAAAATTCATGCAAAAATACCGTACGAACGTTAGTCTCTAAATAAAGAACGGGTTTTGGTAAGCAAATGCAAGCACTCCCCCTGCAGTAGCTTTTCCGATTCCGGGAAGCACGAGCAATTCATCATAGGCGTCAGGCAGAACACCCCTATACTGTTCGGCGCATTGTTCGGCACAACGCTTTAAGGCAAGAGCTCGGCGATTGTATCCCAATCCCTGCCAAGCTTCTAGCACAAGAGACGTTTCGGCACTCGCAAGCGCATCAAGAGTTGGAAATAATTTTAGAAACCGATCCCAATACTTCTCAACACGCGACACTTGCGTTTGCTGAAGCATCACTTCAGAGACAAGTACCGCATAAGGATCGTCTATACCGCGCAAGGTAGATCGCGATAAAGACGCGCGCCTTCCTCCCATACCTTAGCGATAAACTGATCTTCATGTGTGTTAGGCAATTGACCACCTTATTATTTTGATTCAAGCGCAAATGCTGCCTGAATAACAGGATGGTTTTCACCCTGATCAAATAAGTCTTTCAGCGAAATTGAAGAATAGAGATCTTTTAATACCATATCTGCTGCACGCCATATCGCATTAAAAGCACAGGAGCCTTTATGACAGCAGGAGTAATCGCAGTTTGTACACTCCGCGACCGACATGGTATCACCGCTGACGCTCTTCAAAACATCATAGACCGTAACGATTGAAGGGTCACAATTAAGAACAAGGCCTCCATGCACACCACGAATAGTGCGCAGAAGGCCCGCTTTAACTAATTCATGCTGAATGCTTCGAGCAAACGAATAGGGAATCTGTTCCGCTTCAGCCACCTCGGCAATTGAAACAAATGATTCACCATTTTTATAAGCGGCACGGATGATACGGCACGCGTAGTCACAGCGGCGCGTGATGCTCATCGGCTATTCCTCCAGTAGATCGTCAATATTTGCTAGTTCTTTTCTGAAGTGGTCAACCGCCAAATCTTCCATGCGCTTGTACTCTTCAGATTCCAAAGGCTGAAAGTTAGATAAGCGCATCAAACCTTGTCGGTCTCAACCGCACAGAAAGTATTTTGTGCAACGCTTTCGCGATACGCTTCCTCTACTGATTCATTCGAAATTGCATATATTTCGAAACGAGACAAACCCCGAGAGAAATCAACCAGTTGTCCCCTGTTGAGGCCTCTCATGGAAGGGTGCTGAGACTGTTCGCTAAGCCATATCTTTCGACGTTCGTCTTCATCTGGTAAATCTATGTCCACGAATCGATGATCACCAATTAAATCCCAGAAAAATGGATCGATCTCACTCGGTTCCGAAGCCGAGATAAGAACCGTCGCTTCAGCTCGTGAGAGCAGCTTGTACAAGCGCAAGAGCCTCTCGCGCTCCGCGAGAAAGCTGAATGGTTAAAAGCGACTGCACATCATCCAATGATCCGTCAAAAAACGGTAAATCCCAGAGGTCAAGATCCTCTAATACCACTACCGTTGGAGAGTCGAATCCGCTGCGTGAAACCCCCGACAAACGCGCTTTAAAATTCGGAGAAGCCATAACGCATAAAACAACCTGACCCATAGCGTTGCGATCAAGACGCATTCTTACTGCAGGCAAGCCAAGTTCTCCGACCGTTGCCACCATGAAACAATTTGCATCTTCACGTGCAGGACTACGGAAAATAAGAGTTCCCAGCCTGGCATTCCTGGCATCCCATGACGGAAATTGAGCATCTCCAAGAATTGAGCAAATTCAGGATCCTTGGCACGCCCTACCCCAAGCTTTGCCATTGAGGCGATTGCTTTATCAAACCCTACAAGATTGCGGTAGTTAAACTGCTGCTGAGGGGCTTCCTGGGTCTCCTTAGAGGCAGCACCTGTAGCAAGATTTGTCAGCTGAGCAAAGGCAGCAGCCAAGGGGGAATCAGAAGGAATAACTGCTGATTCGATTTCAAGTGCACCCTTATCTACTCCCGCATTATCTTCATTATGCACGCCACCATTACGTTCTTCAGAAGACGAAGAAGTTAGGGCTGCCGGATTGAGAGCGGCGAAATCTTTTCCTTAGATACCGAAGCAGGATCATCTGAGGGGTTGTTCTGCGAACTTGGATTTGCGGTTTTTTGTTCGACACCAGAAGATATGCTGCCCTTTTTGGAAGCTTCATTCAGTTTATCGTTTTCAGCCTTCGAGGAAGGCTGACCGTTTTTCGCAGAGCGTTTGAGGGGAAGTGCCGTATTATCAACCACATCACCATCGTAGCGGTACAGCACATCGTCGGTAGCTCCATAAGATCTTGGCTAACCATATCAGCCATATCTTCTACAAGACTGCGATCTAACCCATATTCTTCCAGCTTGTCAAAAGCAAGCTCTTGTAACTCTTGAGCATGACGCGCCATTTCCTCCGGGGTCCAAAACGCCTCAAGCTTTTCAAAGATATATTCCGCCAGTGAGCGCTGCTTGGCACGAATTGCCAAATCCCATGCTTTCGTCATTCCCTCAAGCACTGCTTCACTAGGAATTCTATTTTCGCGCAATGCGCGTTCATATGCCGCCAAATACAGGTGAATACCTAATACGATATCGCCCTCTTCTACTGCCGAAGCCGCACGCTGAAGGTATGCCTGAGAAGAATTGGAATGGGCATTTTGATCCTGAAACGATGATCCGCCAAAAATTGACTCCTCATTCATCATCGTGCACCTCCTTTGATTCTCATTTGCCAATGTATCAGTTGTACATGCTGTTCTTAATAATGCTAGTTATTTACTCGCAGTTAATTGTAAATCAGGCTCACGCAAGCTGTGTGAACAATCAATGATTTGTCAGTTATTTGTACCTTTTTCACAAGGAATGAACATTTTTACCACGAAAGAATGTCCCAGCCGTGTTCCTTTGCGCTACGGCGCAAGTCGATCGGGAGTTACAGCGCAAGGATTAACCGCTGCCTGGAGCATCGCTCGATCGGAATGATGGTCGCCATACGCATGGGTTATAACCAATTACCTTCACCGTATTTCTCGTTGGCGTAGGCGGTTATACGATTGAGTTTTTCCTCTCCTTCGACTGGCAGCCCCTCAACTTGGCAGGTATAACAACCTGATTCATCGGTAGCCATGCGCGTTGAAATTCATGCGTAACTGATGGGTTTTCATTGCTTGACGAATAAGGGCTCAAAGGTCGCAGAAACAACCCAGACCTCACGTCCACAAGATCGGTGATAGTTAATGGCCTGGTCTGCCTTTGCGCGAAATATTCGCTCTAGATGTTCATCGTAAAAGGTTTCAAGGAAACGGTCGACCTCTTCTTGCCTTTGACCTTCGAACGCAGAAAAAACTGCCCCACGAACCAGCTCTCATTTTGAGGAAGTCGAAGTTTATAGCGCAGACCCCAGAAGATAATACGGGTAAAGATGCGTTTCTTAAGCAACCCTTTACGCCTCAGATAGCGCACCAGAATAACGGGAGAATTACCCGAAATAGAAGTTCCATCAAAATCAAAGACTGCAATTTCTACAGGCTTTTCTTGAACGGTTTCCCCCATTTTCCCACAATTCCTTACCGCACTCCGTATTCCTACCGATATTCAAAACACACTCGAATATCAAAGCACGCTTGAGTATTAAGCAACAAAACTATACCACCACACCGATTTGAAACTAAACAGAATGCCAAAGAGCATACAAGTCTGTAAACGAATCGAGCTGTCTCTAAAACAAATGAAGCTCTTACGGGAGCTTCATGAATTACCAACTGGCGGGATGTACGGGACTCGGAACCGCGACCGTCCGACGACCAGGCCGGCGCTCTAACCAACTGAGCTAACACCCCGTGTTTCAGCAGCCCGTATAGTTTAACAGAATCGCTCTTCCGCACAAGCCCCTTTTTCGAGAATTTTTCCTACTGTGCCTCGCGGTAGAGCCCTCGAAGGTGAAGCGGCCCATCTTGGTGCCTCCGAGCACGTGAATGTGCAGGTGATTCACCGTGGCCGCCGAGTCGGGGCCCGTGTTCACCACGGTGCGGTAGCCGGACTCGCCGACGCCCTTCAAACGCGC
>ENA-OQAS01001377-OQAS01001377.1-human-gut-metagenome-genome-assembly--contig:-NODE-1377-length-11408-cov-2.147150_pt1 | contig 11408 bp, 17 predicted proteins | sample MGYA00242733_ERZ504523 | MGnify/ENA primary metagenome ERZ504523 (study PRJEB26092, sample SAMD00036239) | human gut metagenome | host: Homo sapiens | study: EMG produced TPA metagenomics assembly of... | reverse complement strand
AATATCCGCTTCCAAAATCATCTATCTCTATTATAAAGCCCTCATCGTGAAGTCTTTCTATAGTCTTATGTGCCGCCTGCTTATCCTCTGATAACGCTGTTTCTGTTATCTCAATGTGAAGCTTATCGAAGGGGAAGGCGTTGTTACAGCTGCAGATATCCAGGTCGATTCGGATATCGAAATCATGAATCCTGAATTGGAGATCGCACATTTAAACGGTGGTGCAGACTGCAAGCTCTATATGGAACTTACCATTACAAAGGGCAGAGGATATGTCAGCGCAGATAAGAATAAGACAGAGGATACACCAATTGGTGTGATCGCAATCGATTCTATCTATACACCGGTAGATCGTGTAAATGTAACGATTGAGAATACTCGTGTAGGTCAGGTTACTGATTATGATAAGCTTACATTGGATGTATATACCAATGGAACTTTAGAGCCAGATGAGGCAGTCAGCCTTGCTGCGAAAGTATTGAGTGAGCACTTAAATCTCTTCATTGATCTGTCAGATGCTGCACAGCAGGCAGAGATCATGGTTGAGAAAGAGAACGATACACAGGAGAAGGTTCTTGAGATGAATATCGATGAACTGGAATTATCTGTTCGTTCTTACAACTGTCTGAAGAGAGCTGGTATCAATACGGTTGCAGAGCTTATCAACCGTACTCCGGAAGATATGATGAAGGTTCGTAACCTTGGCCGCAAGTCTCTTGAAGAAGTACTTGCAAAACTCAAAGAGTTAGGTTTACAGTTAAATCAGGGTGAAGAATAATAAAAACTGGCGGTGTCAGTAATCCCGATGAGTGTGACAACGTCATAGAACATTTATGGCTTGTGGTTTGAAATGCCACAGAATTAAGAATAGGTTCTGCCGGTAAATCCAAAGAGTATGGCAGGATACCCCACAAATGGAGGAAAATTAAAATGGCAAAGTATCGTAAGTTAAGCAGAACATCCAGCCAGAGAAAGGCTTTAATCAGAGGTCAGGTTACTGCTCTGATCGCTAATGGCAAGATCGTAACAACAGAAGCAAAGGCTAAGGAAATCCGTAAGGTTGCAGAAGGCCTGATCGCTGCTGCTGTTCGTGAGAAAGACAACTTTGACGAAGTTACTGTTACTGCTAAGGTTGCTCGTAAAGATGCAGACGGCAAGAGAGTAAAAGAAGTTGTAGATGGTAAGAAAGTTACTGTTTATGACGAAGTAGAAAAGAAGATTAAGAAGGATCAGCCTTCCCGTCTTCATGCAAGAAGAGAAATGCTTAAAGTTCTTTACACAGTAAAGACAAATGACGGAACCAAGAAGGGCACAAAGGAAGTTGACCTTGTTGCTAAGTTATTTGATGAGATCGCACCAAAGTATGCAGACCGTAACGGTGGTTACACAAGAATCGTAAAGATTGGTCAGCGTAAAGGTGACGGCGCTCTGGAAGTATTACTTGAGTTAGTTTAAAATTTGTCAATGAGAACCCCCATCTGTGAAGGCAGATGGGGGTTTTTATACTTAAAAGTGAGAATCCGCGACGGTTTTGCCGATGCGGATTTTTTAAATTTATGAAATATGTGATTTGGGGAGCGGATAAGGTTTCCGTTCTGTTAAGGAACTAATTTAAAAGAGCATCAATTTCTCCAAAATCAATATACGATCATCATAAATATTTTCTGTCAAGTTTTTTGGACACATAAAACGGTCTCAGAGTTACAACCAGAGAATATTTGACAAATACTATAGGGGTATAACATAAGTGTGAAAATAAAAATCTTTCAGATAATACAAAAGGAGCAGACACAATGATCAAAACAACCTTAAAAATTGACGGCATGATGTGTGGCATGTGCGAATCCCACATGAATGACGTGATCCGCAAAAATTTTAAAATAAAGAAAAGTGACATCTTCCGCACGGGATGGGGAGACGGTTATCATCAGCGAAGAACCGATTGATATTCCGTGGGCAAAGAAAGTAATCCATGAAATTGGTTATGAGATGACTGGCAGTTCCAATGAGCCATACGAAAAGAAAGGACTGTTCGCTTCGGGAAAAAATAAGGAGGTTTTTTACCAATGAAAAGGCAAAGTAAATTCTTTGGAGAGTTCAAGAAGTTTATTCTGCGTGGAAATGTGATGGATATGGCGGTCGGTGTTATTGTCGGCGGCGCATTTACGTCCATTGTGACATCCCTGAATGCAGATATCCTGACTCCGATCCTGGGAATTTTCGGAGGCACGGACTTTTCTTACCTTACGGTTACGCTTGGAACAGGAGAAAATGCACCGGTTCTGCATTATGGCAATTTTATTACTGCAGTAATCAATTTTCTGATCACGGCATTTGTGATTTTTATTATGTTGAAAGTTATCAACCGGATCACAGAAAAACTGAGCACGTTAGCAGGTATGGAGGAAGAAAAGCCGGAACCGGCAACAAAAAAATGTCCATTCTGTTATTCGGAAATTGATATCAGGGCAACCAGATGTCCGCACTGTACATCCGTACTGGATGAGCAGGAATAAAAACAAAATAATAACACTATTGGAAGGGAGTGACAGAGCCATCATGGAGGTCACTTCCTTTTCAAAATCAGACGAGCATGAAATTAGAAATAGAAAAGAGGAAAACAATATGGACGAAAACACAAAAAAGCGCTTAGACCAGCAGTTTGCTTTTATCCGGGAAATTGACAGGGAAAAATTTATTGGGAGACAAACGTATTTATCGGATGGCAGGCGAAAGGAAAATGATGCGGAGCATGCCTGGCATATGGCGATCATGACCATGCTGCTCAGTGAGTATGCGAATGAACCGATTGATGTGCTTCATACAATCGGCATGCTTTTAATCCATGATCTGGTGGAGATTGATGCCGGAGATACTTATGCTTATGATGAGGAGGGGAAGAAGACACAGGCTGACCGGGAGAAAAAAGCGGCCGACCGGATTTATGGTCTTCTTCCGGAAGAACAGGGAAAGATGCTGTATGATCTGTGGCTTGAATTTGAGGCGCAGAAGACGCCAGAAGCAAAGTTCGCGCGTGTGATGGATAATCTACAGCCTATGATGTTAAACGCCGCTACAGACGGCAAAGCGTGGGTAGAACACGGGGTGCATCTGGCACAGATTATGAAGCGTAACGAGCATACAGCAGAATATTCTGAAACTTTAATGGAATATGCAAGGGAAATGTTTATACAGCCGAATCTTGACAACGGGCATATCATCGAGGATGAAAAGAAATAGTTCAGGGCTGTAATGCAGAACAAAAGCGTGTGAAAACCAGAAAATTTTCACACGCTTTTCGTCTGCGTTTTTTATGAGATTGTCATGAAATAATTACGCATTTTTTGCATCGTTGTACTTCTTTACATACTTCTTGATACGATCGTATGGATTCAACAGATCGCTGATAGAAGAATCATGATTTAAAGTATCAATGATATATGCAATATATTTACTCATATCGCAGCTGATATAGTACTCACGGGAGAGAAGCTCCGGAGTCTGATAAATCAGGTTTGTGGTTACTACACGGTAAATCAGGCCTTCTTCGTATGCTTTATCGAAAGAAGCAAGTCCGTTTGTGAATAATCCGAACGTAGAAACAACGAAAATACGGTTTGCTTTACGCTTCTTTAATTCACGTGCAGTGTCAATCATGCTTTCGCCGGAGGAAATCATATCATCAATGATCAGTACATCTTTGCCTTCGACGTTGGAGCCTAAGAATTCATGGGCAACGATCGGGTTACGTCCGTCTACGACACGGCTGAAGTCACGTCTCTTGTAAAACATACCCATATCAATGCCAAGTACGTTTGCAAGGTAAATTGCACGGTTGGTGGCACCTTCGTCCGGGTGATGATCATCAGATGCTCGGCATCAATGGTCAGATCCTTTACGTTCTTTAAGATACCTTTGATGAACTGATAGGAAGGCATTACATTCTCAAAGCCATTCAGAGGAATAGCATTCATAACACGAGGATCGTGAGCATCAAATGTGATGATGTTGTCGATTCCCATATTGTAAAGCTCCTGCAGTGCTAATGGGCAGTCAAGAGATTCACGGGCAGTTCTTCTGTGCTGACGGCTTTCGTACAGGAATGGAAGAATGACAGTGATACGGCGGGCTTTTCCGCCGACTGCAGCAATGACACGCTTTAAATCCGCAAAGTGATCATCTGGAGACATATGATTGGTATGTCCGCAGAGTGAATAGGTCATGCTGTAGTTCGTAACATCTACCATGATATAGAGGTCATAGCCCCGGACAGACTGATTGATAACACATTCGCTTCTCCGGAACCAAATCGTGGAATATGAGGCTCGATGATGTAGCTCTCTTTGTGATATTCCTTGAAAGCAATATCGTTGTGATGCTCGTGTTCGCGATGCTCTCTCCAGGTGGACAGATAGCTGTCTACTTTCCTAATTCCATACAGCTTGCAGTCGGAATCAGTCCGAGAGTACCGGTTGGCATGGTTTCCAAAATTCTTTCGTCGTTTGGCATGATTTTCCTCCAGGTTTAAATTAATTGATAAACATATATGCATATAATAGACCATAGCTATGGGGTATTATCTGGAAATGATACGTGTGCGTTTCTGTTTGCGGATATCTTCTTCTGTGAACAGATTGATAAAAGTATAGGAATCTAAAATACGTGAAAATGTTCGTTCAGAATAGGACTCCTTGATCCGTTCTACACTCAGGTTGGTAGAAATAATGGTGGATTTTTGCCGGATCAGCCGTTCATTCACACACAAAAACAGCTGGGAAGAGGTAAAAGAGTTAATCAGTTCTGTTCCCAGGTCGTCGATGACTAACAAATCGCAGTCGAAAATATTCTGGTGTGTGGCAATTGCATCGGAATCTTTTTCAAACACACCTTTGCTTAATATATCAAATAATTGGAATGCTGTAAAGTAAATTACGGAATATCCGTGGTCAAGAAGTTCTTTGGCAACACAGTTTGTCAGAAAAGTTTTTCCGACACCGGTTTTTCCGTAAAACAGCAGATTTTTTGGCTTGTGATCAAAATCGTCAATAAAATAATGACATTCCCGCACCGCTTTTTGTGCGGTTTCATAAGAAGAAGTCCTGTCAGCGGATTTTTTCCTCTTTCGAATAAAAATCGTAGCGGAAATTGTCAAAATTTTCAATACGGAGTATTTGGCGAATGTTGGACTGGGCATAGACGGTATTGATAATTGCCTGTTTAAAACAGTGGCATTTTTTCCCGTCGATATACCCGCTGTCTTTGCAATCCGGACAGGTATAAACCGGGTCCAGATAGTCTGCCGGATACCCGCTTGCAGTAAGGAGCTGCTGCCGTTCCAGAGACAGAGCACTTAGTTCCTGCTTTAAGGAGGCCAGTGCATGGGTGTCTCCATCAAGATGCAGACGCGCCTGACGGACGGAAGAAGATGCAACACTTGCATCAATTTCCTTCAGACGGGGAAGCTTTTTTAAAACCTCCGCACGCCGTGTTTCGAGAATATGACGGTTATGCAGTTGGCGCTCATCGTATTCATGCATGATCTCATCATACTGTGCATTGGAAAGCGGCATTTGATTCTCCTTTTATTGCTCAACAGATGATATGGGAGTGATTATGACCGGATCGGAGAGTTTAAAAGCATGGCTTCCAGACTCTTATAGTCATTTTCACGGGATTCAAAGTTATTAAAATTGTTTTTCTTCGGAGAAGCGGCTGCATTTGCTTTCACTGCGGCTCTCTCCTTTTTCTTTTGCTGATGGGTGGCGTCGAGGCGTTTGACATCTTCCAGAGAATGTACCTTGTCGTTATACCAGCTGGTCAGAATAGAATCGGCATAACTGAAACTTGACTGACCGGTACTGGAAATGGTGCGGGCACAGGCTTCCTGGATCAATGACAGATCAAAAGCGTATTCTTTGGTCCATTTGCGGATCATGGCTGTTTCGGAATCGATAAGGTTTCTTCCTGTGATGCCGAAAGCTTTCATGACGGCGTAGTACGCTTTGCTGCGGACGGCGGCTTCACTTTTGGCCTGTTCCACAGAAGTAATTTTTTTCTCATGCCATGCCAGTGCCACTTTATTCAGATAACGAAGATTTGTATGTCCTTTGCTGACGCAATATTCCACCAGATAGACGATCAGTTCGGCAGAAAAGTGAAGATCTTCATGCCAGAATAAGATCGTGTTGATATCATTCTCACTGAATGGATGCCGGATATAGGTTTCCACGACAAAAAGCATTTCCTGAATATCCGGATTTTTCTGAAATTCTGCGATTTCATCCAGCGTATAATGGCGGATCTGCGGTTCCTGTGGCAGATTCACAGGCTGGGAGGCACAAAACGTTTCCCCTGCAGCGGATGCCGGTGTTTCTTTCGGAGAAACAGCAGACGGGGCAGGAGAGGAAGATGCCTCTTCCGTGTCTGTGGAATCTTCTGGAAACGGAAGAAGACCGATTCCGCACAATTTACCGTCGGCGGTTTCCTCCAGAGAGAGGAGTCCTTCTTTCTGCCAGTAACGCAGTGCACGCTGAATGTCCATTTCTGTATTGTTAAATTTGTCAGCAATTTCAGAAATTGTACAATTTGATGCATGAGAATGGATGCACCGTAATAAATATAAATATACCTTAACAAATTCCCCGTTTGCTGACGGCATAAAGCGTCAATAAACTGGTTGGGAACGATTGTGTCCGTGGCTGGACAATCATTGTGCAGCTGAATGTTTATCATATGTCATAGTACCTTTCTTATTATGCATTTGTGATTATAGCACAATCATTTTCCAAATGGAAGAAGAAAAACACCCGTAAATCCCTGGTAATCAGGGGGATACTGATTGTGAACAACATTGTGGATAAAGTGGATAAGTCCATCAAAACGTACAAATCAAAACGGAAAGGAGTGGATAAATATAGACAAAAATCCACACAGAACGAAGAAAGAATCAACGTTTCTATGTGGATAATGTGGATAAGTTATTTTCCAAGGAGGGATTCGCCGATTTCTACGACATTTCCGGCTCCCATGGTTATCAACAGATCTCCGTTCATACAATTTTTTAATAAAAACTTTTCGATCTCTTCAAAAGAAGGAAAATAGTGCGCGTCTTTTCCTTTGGCTGTCAGGCTCCAGAATATCTTTCGAGCTTACACCGAAGGTATTCTGTTCGCGGGCAGCAAAGATGTCTGCCAGAACAATGACATCTGCCATGGAAAGTACTTCGGCAAAATCATCCAGAAAAGCTTTGGTGCGGGAGTAGGTGTGTGGCTGGAATACCAGCACCAGACGCTTATGCGGATATTTCTGCGCGGCGGTCAGTGTAGCGCGGATCTCTGTCGGATGATGTGCATAATCGTCAATGATGGTGACACCGTCTACGGTTCCTTTGTACTGGAAACGGCGGTTGGCACCGTGGAAAGCGTCCAGACCTCTGATGATGGCATCTGTGCTGATTCCCATGGTACAGGCAAGGGCGATGGCGCCATGGCATTTCCGGCATTGTGTCGTCCGGGAACGGCAAGTTTGATTTCACAGATGGCCTCTTTGTTGTGCATGGCAGTAAAAGAAGGACAGGCTTTGTCATCATATGTCAGATTATCTGCATAATATTCACAGGAATCATCAAAACCGTAGGTGATGATCTGCTGTGGAAGTCCGTCGGTCAGTTCCTGATGGTCTGCAATTTCTCCATTGATAATGGTTGCTCCGTCTGCTAGTGTATTGCCGGCAATTTACGGAAAGAACGACGGATGTCGTTGATATCCTTGAAAAAGTCCAGATGTTCTGCTTCTACATTTAAGATGATGCTGTATTTTGGACGGAAATTCAGGAAACTGTTGGTGTATTCACAGGCCTCCGAAACAAAGATTCCGGAATGACCGACACGCAGGTTTCCTCCGATAGAGGGAAGAATTCCGCCAACAGTGATGGTCGGATCGGATTTCGCAGCAAGAAGAATCTCACTGATCATGGAAGTTGTGGTTGTTTTGCCGTGGGTTCCGGCAACGGCAACGGAATTGTTGTAGTTGTCCATGATCTGTCCAAGCAGTTCTGCACGGGAGAGCATTGGCAGTCCCTGGGATCTGGCCTCTGCAAATTCCGGATTATCCGGATGGATTGCGGCTGTGTAGACAACCAGATCAATGCCGGGAATGATATTTTCAGCACTTTGTCCATAAAAAATCTGAGCACCTTTGGATGCGAGCATGCGGGTAAGATCGGATTCTTTTGCATCGGACCCGGAAATAGTGAAGCCTTTTTCTAGAAGAATTTCAGCGAGTCCGCTCATGCTGATTCCGCCGATTCCGATAAAGTGAATATGAATGGGATCATTAAATTTTAATTTATACATCAGGATTACCTACCTATTTATAATTTTTTTCTATTATACCACTCTGTAACCAAAGGCGCACCCGAAAATATGTTGTGCATTTTGCCAAAAACAACAAAAAACTCAGCATTTTTGTATAAACTGTTGTACATAAAAGGATAATATGATATACTACGGTAATAGTAAGAAACAAACATAATATTTAGAACAGACGAGGAGTGATGACGTGATTAAGAAAGAAATGATAGCCATGCTTTTAGCAGGCGGTCAAGGCAGCAGACTTGGAGTTCTGACATCGGACGTCGCCAAACCGGCGGTAGCATTTGGCGGCAAGTACAGAATTATCGATTTTCCACTCAGCAATTGTATCAATTCCGGATTGATACGGTTGGTGTGCTGACGCAGTATCAGCCACTCCGGCTGAATACACATATCGGCATCGGCATTCCGTGGGATCTCGATCGGAACAATGGTGGAGTGACCGTACTTCCACCGTATGAGAGAAGCAATAACAGTGAATGGTATACTGGTACAGCCAATGCCATTTATCAGAATCTGCGCTATATGGAAGTTATAATCCGGAATATGTTCTGATCCTTTCCGGAGATCATATTTATAAGATGGATTATGAGGTTATGCTGGACTTCCATAAGGCAAATCATGCGATGTGACGATTGCGACGATGCCTGTTTCCATGGAGGAGGCAAGCCGTTTCGGAATTGTGATTGCGGATGAAAACAAAAAGATTCAGGATTTTGAGGAAAAACCGGAAAAACCGCGGAGTAATCTGGCATCCATGGGAATTTATATTTTCTCCTGGAAAGTATTAAGAGATGCTCTTATCGAATTAAAAGATCAGCAGAGCTGTGATTTCGGAAAGCATATTATTCCGTATTGCTTCAAAAACAACAAGAGGCTTTTTGCATATGAGTTCAACGGTTACTGGAAGGATGTGGGAACACTTGGCTCATACTGGGAAGCCAATATGGAGCTGATTGATCTGATTCCGGAATTCAATCTTTACGAGGAATTCTGGAAGATTTACACGAAGTGCGATACGATTGAGCCACAGTACATAGCACCGGGGGCAAAAGTGGAGCGCTGCATTATTGGGGAGGCAGCAGAGATTCATGGAGCGGTGATCAATTCGGTAATCGGACCAAACGTATATATCGGACCAGGGGCTGTCGTGCGGGATTCCATTATTATGAAGGATACCAGTATCGGCAGGGATGTAACGATCGACAAATCCATAATTGCAGAAAACTGCAGAATTGAAGATGGGGTAACACTGGGAATAGGAGAAGCAGCACCAAACAAATTAAACGAGAGTGTTTATTCGTTTGGGCTGGTAACAATTGGAGACGATTCTGTTGTTCCGGAGAATGTAAAGGTGGGCAAAAACACTGCCATTTCCGGTGTGACAGTAAAAGAAGATTATCCAGACGGGGTATTGGCAGGCGGCGAAGTAATCATTAAGGCAGGTGACAGAAAATGAAAGCAGTAGGAATTATTTTGGCGGGTGGCAATAACAACCGGATGGGAGAACTGTCCAGAAAACGTGCGATTCCGGCGATGCCGGTCGGCGGAAGTTTCCGCTGCATTGACTTTGTCTTAAGTAATATGAGCAATTCGCATGTACAGACAGTTGCGGTACTCACACAGTATAATTCCCGTTCACTGAATGAACATTTAAGTTCTTCAAAATGGTGGGATTTTGGAAGAAAACAGGGAGGTCTGTATCTGTTTACACCAACCGTTACGGCAGAAAACAGTGACTGGTACCGAGGCACGGCAGATGCCATGTATCAGAATATTGATTTCCTGAAAACCGTCACGAACCGTATGTGATCATATCCAGCGGTGACTGTGTGTATAAGATGGATTACAATGACCTGCTGGAGTTTCATATCGCAAAGAAAGCAGATATTACCATTGCGTGCAAGGATATGCCGGCGGATGCGGATGTCAGCCGTTTCGGAGTCGTCCGTATGAATGAAGATTCCCGGATCACGGATTTTGAGGAAAAACCGCTGGTGGCACAATCCAATACGATTTCCACAGGAGTGTATATTATCCGGAGAAGACAGCTGATCGAAATTCTCGAAAAATCAGCGGAGGAAAACCGGTTTGATTTTGTTACGGATGTCTGGTGCGTTACCGCAATGTAAAGCGTGTGTATGGATATAAACTGAATAGTTACTGGAGTAATATTGCAAGTGTAGATGATTACTTCCGTACAAATATGGACTTTTTGAAACCGGATGTGAGAAAGTACTTTTTCCGCGAAGAGCCGAAGATTTATTCGAAAGTGGATGATCTTCCGCCGGCAAAATACAATATGGGATCGGATGTCAGCAACAGTCTGATCGCCAGTGGATGTATTATAAACGGCAGGGTAGAAAATTCTGTTTTGTTTAAGAAAGTGTTTGTAGGAAAAATTGCGTGATCAAGAATTCGATTATCTTGAATGATGCATATATTGGCGATAATACGCATGTAGAAAACTGCATTGTGGAGAGCCATGGAACGCTTCGGGCAAATACATTTTATTCCGGAGACGATGCTGTCCGGATTGTTGCAGAAAACAACGAAAGATATATGCTCTAGGGAGAGACTAGAAGGGGGATACATATGCAGATTACAGACGTTAGAATCCGCAAGGTGGAAAAAGAAGGCAAGATGAAAGCGTGGTATCTATCACAATCGATGATGAATTTGTCGTACACGATATCAAAGTGATCGAAGGGGAAAAGGATTGTTTATCGCGATGCCGAGCAGAAAAGCCGGCGACGGAGATTTCCGGGATATCGCACATCCGATCAATTCCGCGACAAGGGATCAGATTCAGGGATTGATACTGAAAAAGTATGAAGAGGTCTTGCAGGAGAAGGAATAAACGATTAAAATAAGAGAAATGGGACTGTGGAGTAATCCATGGTCCTTTTCTTTAATTACAGACTTTTTGAATCCGTAATTGCGAAACTTATGGATGGGCAGCCCCAGCCACCACTCGGGAGCCACCCGGCGGTACCTTTCGTAATTAACGGACAAAAATTCAAATAAAAGGAGAATT
>ENA-OQAS01001376-OQAS01001376.1-human-gut-metagenome-genome-assembly--contig:-NODE-1376-length-11426-cov-2.246747_pt1 | contig 11426 bp, 13 predicted proteins | sample MGYA00242733_ERZ504523 | MGnify/ENA primary metagenome ERZ504523 (study PRJEB26092, sample SAMD00036239) | human gut metagenome | host: Homo sapiens | study: EMG produced TPA metagenomics assembly of... | reverse complement strand
CATATATTGAAAAAGTAACGAAAGAAATCCAGTCTACGGTGATTAAAAGAAGAAACCATCCATCCAATATCATGTGGATGGGCGGTGAAGAGGTATATTTTACAGAAGCACACGTTGAAAGCGGAAACAAACAGCTTATGGAATATATCGGTGAGGTCACACACCAACTTACAAATACCCCCTATGCAGATGCTTCTCCGCTTAGTTCCCGCGAAGCGATCCGTATGGGTTATGCCACAAAAGAATCAATGCATGCGAACTCACATTACTATGCTGCCGGGGCAATTTTTATGGAAGATTATTATCCTAACCTGGACTATGCTATTATCCTGAACTCACTGCCGCTTCAGCACCCAATATTGACAGTCTGAAAAAATTTATTCCATCAGACGAACTATGGCCCATGGGACCAAGTTGGGGATATCATGCCGCTGATATAGACGTTCTTAAAAATCTGAATTATGAAGTATTCGGATATACCTGTACAGGTACACTGGAGGAATTTGTCGAGGCCACACAGATTGCTCAGGGGACCGTTGCTCAATTTGCTCTCGAACATTTTCGGCGTCAAAAGCCCATGTAAGCGGTGTTTCATTATGTCATTTTATTACCAACTGGCCTATTATTAAATGGGATATCATTGATTATTATGGACAGACAAAAAAATCGTTTGATTACGTAAAGCGTTCTTACCAACCGCTTCTGCCTTCTCTGGAAATCCAGAAGCGAAGGTGGATGCCGAATGAACTTTTCCGTGGCAGACTTACATTATCAACGATTACTACAAAAACTACCCAAGTCTGACATACAAATGTATTTTAGAGATTCCGATCAAAATGAACTGTATTCTAACACATTTACTGCATCGGTAACAGAGAACTCATCAACCGCTTATGAGTTTCTTGAATTTAAGCTGCCTTCCGATATTTCAAATTGTTTTATATACAATTATATCTTTCAGACGGAGATAATGTTTTAAGTGAAAATAACTATCGTCTGCTTGTTGGCGATCAGAAAGCTGCACAGGAAGCTGCATATGGTATGTATAAAATAATGCACCAAAAATCACGCGAATACGGTAAGGGTTATTACAGATATTTCCCAGACATGTTTTCAGATCTTTAAGTATAAAAAAAGCGAGGTGCCCATAATGGGGTTCCTCGCTTCGATTAATAGCGTTTAATCCTCAAAATCACATCAACTGATTTCACATACTATTCTTGGTTTCTGAATTCAGAGGGAGACATCCCTTTCACTCGCCTGAATGCGCTGCTAAAATAAGTATAATTAATAAATCCAACACAATGACTGATTTCGCTGATTTCATGCTGGAATTTAGCAACAGTTTCTCCGCCTTTTGTATCCTGATATTCAAGATATAGTTCGAAATTGTAATTCCCTCACACCGTGAAAATGCCGTACTCAAATAAGAGGCATTTAGTGCCATATATTCAGAAATCGACGACAAGGAAAGTTGCGGATTCTCATAATTCTGTAAAATATAGTTTTTAATCTTTTGATTATTATTCTCCACCGAACTTAGATTTTCTGTTCTTCTGGAAACACAGATCTCATTAACACGTTTTTTTGCCTTTTGAAACATTTCTTCGATCGAAAGCTCCATAAAATCTTCCTGCAAATATGAATTACATTTCTGATCTTCTTTGGAATTTAACGCATTCTCCTGTTTGTGATACGTAAAAAATAAATGTTCAAGATAAACCCTTACATCAGCCCCTTCAATCCTACGTTTAAGAACGATCTCTTTTTGTCTATCCAAAATCTGATTTACTTCATCCTTTTTCCTTGAAATCAAATTTTCTATAATAGTATCTTCTGATTCAAATAACTCAACAAACACATCAGTCAATATTTTTCTCTCTAGCACCCCTCCCTATCATTCTTTAAGTATGTGTTATCAAACGACTCAATATATGAATCCAGAATATGTTGGGTTCCTCGATAAATTCCTCCATTCCTTATTCTTAAATTGGAATAGGAAAATTCTGATAATTCCTTTCTAAGATTTTCTTTTAATTGATGAATTGTATATTCCAATCTGTTTTTTTCGCTATTCATTACGCAATACAGCAGCCCATGACTAGAAATTTCAATTTCAGCAAACTGATCAGACGGAAGATATTTTCTCATGATACCCTCGATTTTTTCTCTAAAATTCAACAAAAAAAAAAGTTGTGACTTAATTTCTGCATAATTACATCGAAGATTGATTACACAAAAATATTTGCGGTTTAGAGTTTCTTCCAAAAACTCATAATTTAGCAGATCCCCTTTTTTCTCAGCGCCTTTAAAATGATACTCGATAAAGTGTCTCAAGGGAATATTCTCACCTCCTATGTTGTACTTCTTAACAAATTTTCTGTACTTCCTTCTGCAATTCATCCGTATTTATCGGTTTCAAAATAAACGCTGACGCCTCGTACTTCATAGCCTCTTGTACATATTTGAAATCTTCGTATCCACTCACAAAAATAACGGGGACTGAACTCCCCTTTTCACGAAGAGATTTTATCAAATCCAATCCGCTCATTCTTGGCATCTTTACATCACTTATAATAATATCAACAGTATTTTCTTCTAGAAAATGAAGAACTTCTAATCCATTTTTTGCTGTATACACAACAGAACAATCAATTTCTTTCCATAGTATGCCCTTTCTAATACCTTCCCTTATTGTTTTTTCATCATCTGCAACCAGTAACTTTATCACTTTTAGCAATCCCCTCTTCTTGTGTACTATATGGTAAACGCACGACTACTTTTGTATATCTATTCTCTTCACTATAAAATGTTAATCCATAATCGAAGCCAAACAGTATCTTAATTCGCTCATCAATATTATAAACTCCATACCCGCTGGATTCTGTTTTCAGTGGACTTCTTTTTATTAAACTTTCATTTATTTGTTGCAATCGCGTTTTACTCATTCCTCCACCATTATCATAAACAACGATTTCATAATATTCATTATAACATTTTGTATAAATAATTACATACCCCAACTCATCTTTCTTTTTGATTCCATGATAGATAGAATTTTCAACAAGAGGTTGCAAAATCATTTTCGGAAGCATATTATCTTTCAACTCCGGATTATATTTGGTGCGGTATTCCATAATTTCTCCGTACCGATGCTCTTGAATCTGCAGATAACTGGTCACATGTTCAAATTCCTGTCCCAACGTAACCATATCTTCCCCTTTACGCAGAGATGTCCTGAAAAACTGAGTAAACGCCATCAAAATTGACAATGCTCTTTTATTATCATTTAGTCGGATATCCCACGCAATTGTATCCAGCGTATTATATAAAAAATGCGGATTAATCTGAGCTTGAAGAGCCTTATAGTTTGCAAGTCTGAGTTTTTTCTGCTCCTCAATAATTTTGGACGTGTATTTCTGTAATGCTACGATCATTTTATTGAAATTCTGATACAGTTCAACAATTTCTCCCGATGTATTCGGTATGTCCATTTGAACATCATATTGTCCTCTTTGTACTAATTTTGTGCTTTCTGTTAATTTTTTTATAGGCATTGATATTTCATTCGCTTTTTTTATCGAAACAATAATTATAATTGAAAAACACACGAGAAGAAGAATCGTAAACAAGATAATCAAAGATTTCACTACTGATAAAAAGATTTCTGTTTTTGAAATATTACTCACAATCTTCCAACCATTGTTTAATTCTTCAACATATGAAAATTTATTTTCATCCAGCATCTCTTCCGTGGCCTTTCTCTGATCGGAATCAGTTGTATAAATCACATGATTCTCCTGATTCAAAATCGAATACTGCGTAGAATCTTTTTCGCTGTCTTTGCGTAAAATTTCCCAAATCTCATCGCAATCCATTTCTATCAAAACAACGCCATTCATCTCTCCGGTAATATAATCAAGATATGGGCATAAGTATGCAACATAATTCCCTTCCAGCTGGTGTAACCAGTGAATGTTTGTATGGCGACAGCCAGATTCCCTGTTGTTTCTCCTGCACATCTTGATACCATTGTACATCTGTATTAAAATACTTGTAAACTGCAGTAGTATTCGACTGATAAACCGTCCCATTTTTCTTAATACAATAGATCCCTTCTATTCCACTGACCGAACTGTTTTTTATATAAGACAACGCTTCGTTTATTTTAAACAGGTCTTCCATTGTATGAGTATGACCATACAATCCTGATCTCATCTCTAATTGCATCATTGATGAATTATGTAAGCTATTTGTTATTTTCTCATTTACATCCTGGAGCATATTAATCTGTAATGCAACAAGTTCTGATTTTTATTAGAATACGAAACAGCATATTCGAAACTCACATTGTAAAACGAGACACAGCTAATAATTCCGGCAATTACAAGAGGAAAAACTGATACTACAAGAAAAGCTTTCAGTAAGTGCAGAAAAAAACTGTCCGACAGCATCATTTCTCTAAATTTCTTATTTAATGTTATTTTGACCCCCTCCTCAGTTTACAATATCTTCCAATTTTTCTTTTATAGTACATCGAATTACACACCACTTATATTATATCACCGATTTATAAACGATAGATATATAATAAAAACCAGGTATAAAACCAAACACTTTATACCCGGTTTTTTAACCATTTATTTTCTATTTTTCGCTATCGACTGTGCAACAACCACTGCCAGAAGAATCAAACCTGTGGCAATGTTCTGCCACCATGTATTAAGATTTCCCTGTAGGTTGAAAATCTGTTTAATGATTCCTAAAATAAGTACCCCGAAGAAGTTCCTTTTACATCGCCAACACCACCAGTAAGGAGTGTACCTCCAATAACAGTTGATGCAATTGCATCCATTTCCCAACCATCACCGGCACTATATTGTCCGGATCCCAGTCTAGAAGTCATAATAAGTGCAGCAATTGCAGCCATAACACCACTAAGAACATAATTTAAAATTCTTATTCTAGTTCCATTGATTCCCATCATTTTTGAGGCTGAAAGATTTCCTCCAACTGCATAATTATGTCGACCATATCTGGTGTTTCGCTGTACAAACATACATATTGCAAAAACCACCAAATATATGAGAATGGTATTCGGAACGTACGGAATCAATTCTCCATGTCCAATGGCCTTAAACACCTCTGTACATCCGGCTGTCGAAACAGACTTACTGCCAGTAATAATATGAACAATTCCTCGAACTCCAACCATTGTACCAGTGTGGCAATAAAGGGAACAATATCCATTTTTGCAACCATAAATCCATTTAAAAAGCCCCAAAAGATTCCCACTCCAAATGTTACCGCAAATACAATAAGAATATTCTGAGATGACAATTTGGCTGCAATAACTCCACAAAGTGCCATAACAGATCCAACAGAAAGGTCAATGTCTCCTGCTATTATCACGAAACTCATTCCAAAAGCCAGAAGTCCTATCATTGTGTTTTGAACAATTAGATTTTTTATAAAATTATATGTAAAAAATTCTTCATACCTCAGGGATGCAAAGATAAAAATCACTGCAAAATCATGAATGTACTATTATTCTTTACAAATAATAAAACAGTATCTTTTATATTCTTTTCTTTCGCCATTACGCCACACCCCTTTTTCTGCTCTGTAAAAATCTTTGTCCATATAAGGCTACCACAATAACAATTGCTTTTAATACAAGAGAATACTGATAGGAGATATTATTCATATTGACCATCGTCGTCAGCACCTGAATGATGATAACTCCAAATATTGTTCCTACAATATTTGGTTTTCCTCCAATCATACTTGTGCCGCCGATCGCAACAGCTGATATCGCGTCCATTTCAATCGCTTTTCCGAGCGTGTTGGCATCTGAAGCGTACAGACGTGCCGTCTCAATAATTCCTGCACAGCTGGATAAAAGTCCTGTCACCGCATAAATACTCACCAGAACCATAAGTGTGTTAATGCCGGAAAGTCTGGATGCCTCTCTATTATCTCCTACTGCCTCTATTTTAATTCCAAATATTGTTTTAGAGCTAATAAACCATATTATCACAATAAAAAATAACATAATAAGAATCTGTATTGGTAGATTTCCGAAAATTTTTGCTCTTCCAATCTGTGCATAGGCATCATTGTCAAATCTAAGGATTTTAGAATCATTTAGGATCTGAGCTACGCCTCGTAATCCAATCATTAATGTCATAGACACAATCATCGGTTGGATGTCAAATCGTGCAACTAAAAATCCAATCAAGCTCCCGATGCAATACCTACTAACATTCCTCCAGCCATAGCTGTCAACAAACCGTAATCCAGCAACTTGACTGATACCATAGACGAAAGCGCCATAACAGATCCAACAGAAATGTCTATTCCTCCAGATGCAATTACCCACGTCATTCCAAGTGAAATCAGTAAAGTAGAAGTCATCTGAATCACTATATTAGAGATTGTTGTTATATTAAAAAAATTCGGAGTAAAAATAACATTTATAATAATAAGCAATAATGCAACTATCAAGGCCGAATAATCAACTATAAAATTATACAAGTTTTTATTTAATACCTTTTTTTTCCCCATATCGTTCTCCATTCTACTTATTATCAAGATTAACTTCCATAACAAGAGCTACTACATCTTCAGTTTCACAGTTCAAAAAAGAATGTTCACTTCCCGGATTTATCATAAAACACTATGAGGTGGCATATGGATTTCGTTTCCGTCTGCGATCATAACAGCATTTCCTTTTTCAATATAGTAGAACTCTTCTGAATTAACATGTTTGTGCATTCCTATACATGTTCCTTGGGGCAAAACCAACCGATGTAAAAAGTTGACATCCGATTCAAAATCATCTGGATTACCCGGGAATCCAACGCCCTCCTGGTTTCCAAGCAATTGTACTACCTCCAGGACTCCTGTTCCTCCATGCGCTCCTTCCACTTTTGAGACGGGCAGTTCTTCTAGCTTCCTAACAAAATACCCCATACCAATTGATCTCCTCTCCCTTATTCCTTAGCTATGGTCTGCATAATAGATGCTTCACTGATTCCTTCATACTGTATTTCTCCTCTGGTCTTTCCATCTTTGATCACTTGAATGCGATCACATGTCTGAACCAGTTCTTCCAGAATAGAGGAAATAACCAGCACACTCATCCCCTGTTCTGACAACTCACATACCTTATCCAGGATCTCTTGTTTTGCACCCACATCAATTCCTCGAGTAGGTTCATCAAGAATCAGCAAGGAAGGATTAGCACACAGCCACCGTGCGATCAGAACCTTCTGCTGGTTTCCTCCGCTTAAACTGATAATAGGATCCTTTTCATTCCCTATTTTTATTTTCAACATTTCAATGTATTTTTGAACCAGAGCCTTTTGTTTCCTTCTTGGAAATAACCCCCCATTTTGAGATTGATTTCAAACATGCAAGGGTAAGATTATTGCTTATTGACATATTGGGAATAATTCCCTCTACTTTTCTGTCCTCTGAGCAGAAAGCAATTCTGTTTGAAATTGCATCTCTCGGAGTATTGATTTTTACCGGTTTTCCTTCTATTTCAATTGTCCCCTCTTTGCATGTATCTGCACCAAAAAGCAGCCTTGCCAATTCCGTACGTCCAGCTCCCAGAAGTCCTGCAAGCCCCAGCACTTCGCCCTTCCTGATTTTAATACTTTGTTCAATTACCTTGGGGAATTTTTTCATTCCTTTGGCTTCGAGGAAAATTTCTTTAGGACTACGATCTGACAAACAGACTTTTGTTTGTCCCATTACATCACTGGCGTTTCTTCCTATCATCTTTGATACCATATCCAGTTTATTTGTTTCTTCTATTTTGCATCTATGAACAAGTTTTCCATCCTTCAAAATTGTGACAGTGTCACATGTTGCAAAAACTTCATCTAGCCTGTGAGTAATAAAAATGACCGCAATCTTATCTCTTTTTAATTTTTCGATAACTTTAAACAGCACTTCAACTTCTGAAGTATCAAGCGATGATGTTGGTTCATCCAAAACGACAATCTGTGATTTTATGGAGATGGCTCTTGCTATTGAGACCATCTGCTGCATGGCTGTGCCTAAACTTGAAAGTTTCGCAGTAACATCCAATAAAATCCCCATCGATTCAAAATTTTGTCAGCTTCTTTATAAGTATTTTTCCAATCTATAGAGCCTTTTTTCATCATTTCCCGGCCCATAAATATATTCTCGCCAATACTTAATTCCGGTATTAAATCCAGTTCCTGATATACTGCGCTGATGCCATTATTATTTGCTTCGTATACACTGTGAAAATTAACTTCTTTCCCACTTAATACAATACTTCCTGAATCTTTTCCAATTACGCCAGTTAGTATTTTTATTAATGTTGATTTTCCGGCACCATTTTCTCCCATCAAAGCATGAACACTGCCTTCTTCTACAATAAAATCAACACCATCTAATGCTCGTACTCCCGGATATATTTTTGTTATTCCCTTCATTTCCAATACTTTTTTTTTCACTCATATTCCGCTCCTTTTTTGCAGAAAAGTGGACCTGCTCAGCAAGGTCCACTCCATAATTTCAAAGCCTTTTAAAGTTTCTAATCATTAGAAAACGAGGGACTCGGATTCATCCACATTTTCTTTTGTAATAACCTGATCCGGAACAATCGTTCCTTCTGAACTGTCTCTCCGTCAAGAATTTTTTGAATAACCTCGAATACTGTCGGTCCATGTTTAGGCGAACATTGTACAGTTCCCAACATTTCACCAGATTTTACAAGCTCCCATGCTTCCTTCTGTCCATCAATACCTACTACCTGAATATCTTCTCCTGGAGTCAGGCCTGCGTCTTTAATTGCCTGTACAGCTCCAAGTGCCATTTCATCGTTGTGGCAGTACACAGCATCAATAGCATCTGGTCCCTTAGCCTGAAGGATATTTGCCATAGCATCCATTGCCTCTTGCCTGGAAAAATTAGCTGTCTGCTCCACTACAATTTCCATATCAGGATATTGCTCAGCCATTACATCACGGAATCCTTTCTCGCGCCCCGCAACAGAAGACGTTCCTTCTATCCCTCGCAATTCTACAACCTTTGCATCCGGTATTTTCTCTCCGATAAGCTCAGCACATCTTTCTCCTTCCCATGCCTGATCAGAATAAACCGTGGTTACATATTCTCCCTGAGTTGTTCTTGCTGACAAAATAACCGGAACTCCCTTTTCCGCCGCCTCGTCAAGAACTGCTTCCAATCCTGTATCTTCCATAGGAGCAATAACCAAAATATCAAGATCTTTTGCCAACATGTCCTCTATATTGGCTACATGCGTCGCCATATCATCATTAGCATCTGTGTATATGTAATTCACACCATATTCATCTGCACTTTGCTGCATACTTTCCGTTAATGCAACCATCCAGGGATTTGGATTTCCGCTCTGAGCAAACCCCACTGTAAGATCCGGACCAATTTCTTTTGAACCGGAGCTTTCCTCTTTAGAAACCTCATCAGCTTTCACCGTATTACCGCATCCTGCTACCATTCCAACTACAAGTGTTGTTGCTGCAATAGCAGCAAAAAAGCATTTTACATTCTTTGTTTTCATAATCGTCTCCATTCTTTTTTATTTAGCGTGCACTGCTATTATGTTTTTACTTTAACTCAATTATGTATTTTTTTATATAAACAAATTTTAGGTATGGTTTAATTTTTTCTATCTTTTAAATTTCACCATTTACATATCCTCCATTCCTATAATATCTTTTAGATACCATTTTTTATATAAAGTTTAATAGTTACTTTATTCCATCGGCTTAGTTAAGCCCATGATATAATTGGCCTGGTGTCAATCAGATGATAGTTCTTTTTTTTCTCCTGTTGAACTCCCAGAGAGTTGCTTCATAGTAAGTCAGTTCCCCTGACATGGAAGTTAGCTTCAAACCTGCTGGCTGTCTGCGTTTCGGTAGAATCAACAAAGAGGTTTATATGGAGGACTACCGCTACAAAGCCTTCAAAGCCTTACCAGAGCACGCTATTACGCTGTTACCAACCTCACCAGAGAAAAACAACGTTTTATAAATGTGCTTTTCAAGAAGTATTCTACTATGACGCAGAAGAAGGTATTTTCAGATACCTTCAGCACTACCGCCCTTGCCGTCTACGAAGAATTCGAATTCGCAGAAGCATTGGAAAAAATGGACTTACAAGAACTAACTGCATTTATCATTGAAAAAGGAAAGAACCGTTTCCCTGATCCTGATGCAGTAGCCAAAACCATTCAGAAAGCTGCCCTTGCGAAATATGCTGGTCTCGCCTGGCAACAGCACCAATCAGGTAACTTTGAAGCCCAGACAACCAGAATGATTCATTCCAGCAACCGATTTTTAAAGTATTATCTGTGTGAAGCAGCCTTTTCCCTTGTAAGATGCGACAAGGAATACCGCGACTTCTATAACCTCAAGTACAAAGAAGTAAACAGATTTCAACATAAACGTGCACTCGCATTAACTGCCCGTAAATTTGTGCGGCTTGTCTTTGCACTGTTTAAAGACAAGCGCTTATACCGTTCAGCAGAATAGATGAATCTTCTGCTGATGAGTCAGCCCTGCTTATTTTCAAAAGTATGATCGACAGGGCTTAGGTAGATGTTTTTTGTCTTTATGAAATGTGGAAAAAATAAACTATTTGTTTTTCTTTTTCATCTTGACATATCACCGCTGGACTTTCCTAAAAATTTAATAGCCATCTTCTCATATTGAGAGTAAACGCAAAATAGCAAGTACCTGTTCAAAATCATTCAATGTGAGATAATAGACTCATCACTACAAAGTCCAAATAGTTTAGTACTCAACTTTTTAGACTTTATCACAGGAGGTGAGTCATGAAATCTCACACAAGTTTAGTTGCACAGCAAACCCGTCTGAGTGAATGGGCTGATCTGATCAGAGACTGTCAAAACCGTCCGCAAGGAATGAAGATTTAATAGCCAGACCTTTTTATGGGACTGGCTATGTATAAAAATGGATATGAAAAAACCGACTGGCTCTTGGTGAACCAATCGGCTATGTATACCGTGTCTCTAAAACTCTTTTTCATTCATTTTAATCATTTATTTTACTAAAATCATATCATTTTACGGAAAGACAAAAATCTAATTCATTTATATAATCTTTTTAATTAATAAAATATAGGTGTCATAGTTATTTTACAAGTAGATTATACAAATTGTGCACAAAAACAGCTATCATCTAGCTGGTTTTAGTATATCTTCAAAACTACATACATGTCAACATTCCCTGAAAATCATTCTTCCTGCGATTCTTTGGTCAAGCCCTCACCCGATTAGTAACAGTCAGCTCCATGTGTTGCCACACTTCCACCTCTGCCCTATCTACCTCGTCGTCTTCAAGGGGGTTTACTTCTTTCGAATGGGATATCTCATCTTAAGG
>ENA-OQAS01001375-OQAS01001375.1-human-gut-metagenome-genome-assembly--contig:-NODE-1375-length-11426-cov-2.321533_pt1 | contig 11426 bp, 17 predicted proteins | sample MGYA00242733_ERZ504523 | MGnify/ENA primary metagenome ERZ504523 (study PRJEB26092, sample SAMD00036239) | human gut metagenome | host: Homo sapiens | study: EMG produced TPA metagenomics assembly of... | reverse complement strand
TTGAAGATTCTGAGGTAAGTACAGGAGCTGGAGTACAGAGCAGAAGTTCGATGAAATATGTGGCTGGCATTGGAATTGTATTGATAGGAAGTATTTTAATTCTTAGTGTTTTAAAGAAAAAGAAAATAAGAATAAAATTCTTTTAAATGATACAAACTAATATATTGAGGAAAATAGAGGGGGAAGCAGTTATTTGAAACATTGGATGAAGAATTTATACAGGGTATGTTTATAGAAAATACAAATAAAGATAAGGTTAAAATTTCTGGAATTGTAACAATGAAATTTTGAAGTAATAAAAAGGAGGAAGTTATTATGGGAAAGTACCCTCAATCAGCTTTTTTAAAATGGGAATGTGGTCCAACTGAAAATACGGCCTATCTTTCCATTGATTATGAAGGAGGTAAATTAAATATGGGAGCAGTTGTTTCTGGTACACCTATTATAGGAACTGCATGTGCTATAACTGTAAAAGCAAGAAATTTTGAGTATAAAACAGGAGGAAATGAAGTACAATTGCGAGTTAATGGAGGAAATTTTGACGTAACACAAATAATACCAGTTACACCTGCTGAAAAATATAAGGGGAAGACATTGGAGTTTTTTGTTGGTTTAACTGCACATAAGGACAGTGTTATATATGCGAAAGTAGGATGGTAAAATACAGGATGTATTTGGAGGATTATGAATGAAGAGAATCAGTCTGTACTTATTAATTTTTACAATGCTATATTGTCTGTGTGCGTGTGGAAAAAATTCTGATGCAAAATCAAACAGTAGAGAAGATGATGGCAGAAAAGAACAAAAGATAATCATATCATCAATTCAGGTTGCTTCAAATACGAAGGTTATGCGTGCAAAGGTGTTCCTTCCGAACGCAAAATCTTTGGAAGGAACAAATTATTGGTTAGGTGGGTTAGATACTACCAGTAAGGTGGATGTAATAGATACAGGTGATGGTATTCAGATCAATGTGTGCGGCTTTTATTCCGATGATACTGCGTGGAAAAATCCGAAAGTATATAAGGGATTTCAATCACCGGATAATTCAAATACGCCATTAAAAAATGTTTTGGTTAAGGGAAAAGTTGTTCCAATGAAGGAGAAGATGTTAAAAGCGGATGTTAAGAAAACAAAAAAACCAATCCCTGTTGAAATTACACCTTATACGGTTAGTATTTGTCCCGTCAATGACTGGAGAGAAAAAGGGTGTTTTATCATGTAGTTGCAACAACAAAAGACGGAAAGCAATATTCCATAGGAGAGTTACCTCTTACCGATGACAGAAAAGGAGCTGAAAAAAAGAAACATCCTTTCATGGATGGTACAGATCTTGAAGAACTTGGAGATGGCTATGCATCTGCAAGTGAAATGAAATATTGTGGGGCTCGTTATATTTTCAATCAGAAGATTGATATCACACAGATAGAACAGATAGAAATAATAAAATATAAAATCAGCAGATGATATAGGTATAAAAACAGGTCATAAATTTGTTGACGATGATAGGAAACCATGTTAGGATGATGGCGGAGACTATCAATGAAGTGACAGGGGAATGAGTTTTTGACTCATCCCCCTGTTCTGATTATCAGGAGAAATGGATGAAAAAGAACAATCAGATGAAACCAGACAATGTAGCAAAACGTCTATGGGCATTTTTTATCGTGCTCACCATGTGTATTACCGTGCAGCCTGTCGTGCCGGTAAAGGCGCAGGAGGCTGTGCAGACAGCGGCAAGAACGATCTATACGGAATTTAAACATGGAAATTCTACTCGTTCCGGAGATGGAAGCTATGGAAATCCCTACAATTTATTTGAGGATGCCTATGCGGCTGCCGGCAATGGGGATGAAATCTCAATTTTGGGAAGTTGGTGCTTTTTTAAATGCCGAGGCTGCGGAACCGTTTATTTTTGATAAAAGCGTGACCGTCAACGGAAATGGAAATACTTTTTCCAACCGTAAGGGGGATTTATCCTGAATACGGATGTGACATTTAAAAACATTACGCTGCGGTTTTCCAATCGTCTGCACGATGCAATTTTTGCAAATGGGCATAAACTTGTTCTTGAGAATGTTACGTGCGACAGCGGATTCCGCTATGTAGATATCTTTGGCGGATCCCTTTATGAGAATGGAAAGAATATGGGGAATCATCCGGGATCAGAGGCACAGATTCTGATTACGGGTGGTGGTACCAATCTGGGGAATATTTATGCCGGTTCCATGAACGGAACATATGACGGTAAGACACAGATCGTGCTTGCGCACGTTTCCGGTACGCAAAATGGGGAAATCTATGCATCCGGTGCCATTGAACCATATGTAAATCAGGATGACTGGTTTTCCACGCAGGAGCCGGATCCACCGGCAGCGGATGGACAATATACGGTTTCCGGCGATGTGGAATTTCACTTACCGGTTCCGATATGAAACAGGTGTACGGAGTATCTGAAAATCACGCAGGGAAGACATTTCTGACCATAGATACCGACCAGTCCTATACCGGGATTCCAGGTATAAGCAAAGTAGGAAACCTCACAGTAAAGGGCGGTGGAACATTTGCACCGGCAGCGTTGGACAGCTGTACGGTCAGGCTGGAAGGGGCAAGTGCGATTGATCTTTCCCAGATGGAAACTCCACAGGTACATTCGATTGTGAGTGTGGATTCTGCAGGAAACCGACTGATCTTAGGAAAAGAACAGAAGCTGAATGTTACAGATACCATTACGGGTGCACTTACATTTGAAACCCTGAATGGAAGAAATGGAAAATCCGGAATTGCGGAGTATGGTCACACCTATCTGGAACTTGGAAGGGCTGCGGATACGGTGGTTTCTTTTACACCGACAGACGGACAGGCGGGAATGACACTGGAACGGACATCGTCTGGAAACGGAGAAATCTGGAAAACCAGTGAGTTGTCAGGGGATGAACCGGTTGCGGTAAAAAATATGACCATAAAAAATCCGGTAATTACCACAACGGTTTCGGAGATTTCAAAAGTCGGTGAGTATAAAAATAAGGATCCAAAACCATATCTGGCAGAGGTAGCCTGGCTGGAGCAAACGGATGAGTATGATCGGGATCTAGGGGTTGTTCCGATGGAATATGAAGTAACATTTAACGGGAAAACACTTTCTTCAGAGACGGTTACGAATGATGAAGGTAGTTTTATTTGTATTCCGAATTTTAATTTGATGTTCGAAACGGGAATAGAGAAGAATGCGATCACACCCATGTGCTATCGCACGGCTGAGAGTTCTACGGTAAAAGAAGGAACCTACTATATCACAATCCGTCCATTTTCAGCAGATGAACAAATTGAGCAGAAGGTAGTTTTGATTGTAAACAAAGATCCGGATACATCCGGTTCGACGGCTACTTCAAAGGAAACAACCACTACGATAAATGGATTACCAACGGCCGTGTCCATGCAGGATGAACTGAATTTTACCGTGCAGACGGTCTATACAGATAGCAGCTTACAGGGACAGAACGTGCCGTCTGCTGGTTTTTCGGTATACATTAACCAGACCCCTTATGAAGTATCCGGCATCACGCTTCAAAACGGAGAGGCAGCCATAAAGATTCCGGTTTCAGAGACAAACGGATTTCATATGGGAGAAAATGCAATTACAGTTTCTTATGCAGGTGCAGGAGCAGCCAATGAAAACTACAGGGCACTTCCTTCCCAGGCAAACGAACCGTGACGGTAAATCCAATTGCCGTAAAGATGCAGTATGATACCATCCAGCAGACAGCTGCGTACACAGGGCTGAAACAGAGCTGCCTTGTTTCCACGGTAAATGTATCCGAACGGACAACGGACAGACGGTAGATTCGCAGGTAAAGCCTGAAGTTTTTCTATCGGCAGGATGGGAAAAATGTTGTTCCGGTGCAGCCGGGCAGCTATGAGGTGTGGTTTAAAGTAACTGGAAACCAGTACGATGTGATAGTGGAAAAAGTCGGAACCTTTACCATTACAGCGGCGAAACCATCGATTCGTCTTACGGCAGAGACAGAAAACGGTAATTCCGTACATCTGTATGCAAAGGTAGATGGAGTCCGAAATGGCAGTATTCCGCTTGGTTCGATTTCTTTTTATCAGGACGGAACCATAATAAAGGCACAGGAAAAACTCGTATATGGGGAAGCCGATACGGTTGTATCAGGCTTAAAACGTGGCGGTTCTTATCAGTTTAAGGCAGTATATGAGCCGGATGATAAGGATGGACAGAATTATTACGAAACAGTGACAAGTGAAGCCGCGACCGTTACAATCAAAGAGGACAGTTCCACCGGAGGCGGCTCATCTTCCGGAGGAAGTTCTGGTGGCGGAAATACTTCGGGTGGTAACACAGCCGGAGGGGGAACACCATCCAACGGAAACAAAACCGATGTAGAAACTCCGTCTGACGGAAATACAGCTGGTACACAAACACCGTCCGATGGAACGCGGCCGGACAAAATACACCAACCGTAACCGTTACCGGAACCCGGAAAAATAAAGCCATCAAAACAACGGTGACCGCTGATCTGATAAATCAGATACTGGAAGAAAACGATGGAAACACACAGATGTGACGATCCAGGTCACCGATCCGGCTGGCAACGTAAGCTATACACTGACCGTAAATACAGCAGACATACAGACCGGAAATAAGCTGTATGTGTGTGCAAAAGATCAAAAGACAGGTGCCTATGTCCTTGTAAACGACAAGAGTTATACGGTTACAAAAGCCGGAAATGTGAATTTTTCAGCAGATTCCAAAAAGGATTATGTCCTTATGGATCAGAAAGATATGGATCAGGTCACAACGAAAATATTAAAAACGGTTACATTGAAGAATAAAACCGTTCAGGTGAAGAAGGGAAAACAAAAGAAGGTTTCCCTGTCGGCTGCCTTAAATATGGATAATGTAGAAAGTGTTTCTTATCAGAGCAATAACAAAAAAAATTGCATCTGTAAACAAGAAGGGTACCATAAAATCGAACAAAAAAGGAACTGCGTCCATTCGCGTGACAGTAACCTTAAACAATGGAAAGACCAAAGTTTTAAAATTAAAAGTCAAAGTCAGATAGCAGATGCAGGAAAAGACAAAACCCCGGAAATAAATATCCGGGGTTTTTGTTTTACCTAGAGAGAAAGTGCACACTGATCAATTTTTTTCAGTTCCTCCTCCGTAAACGGAGCAGAGTTTAACACTTTCAGATTTTCAAGAATCTGTGCCGGGCGGGAAGCTCCGATCAGAACGGAAGTGACCACACCGTCACGGATGACCCATTTGAGTGCCATCTGTGCGAGGCTTTCACCACGGCAGCCGCAATCTCATTCAGGTCCGGATACTTGCCATCCGCTTTTCATCAAACTGATCCGCATGCAGGAAACGTCCGTCCGTGTTGACACGGCTGTCTTTTGGAATACCGTTTAGATAGCGGTCGGTCAGCATACCCTGCGCGAGCGGGCTGAAAGAAATAATTCCTTTCTTCCCATCTGCTGCGGCCTGTTTTAAACCGTTTTCTTCAATGGTACGGTTAAAGATATTGTAGGAATTCTGGTTGATAATAAACGGGCAGTGCAGATCTTCTAAGATGGCAGCTGCGCGTTTCATGGTTTCCCCGTCGTAGTTGGACAGACCGACATACAGTGCTTTTCCGCTTCGCACGATCTGGTCGAGTGCACCCATGGTTTCCTCCAGCGGTGTATCCGGGTCCATGCGGTGGTGATAGAAAATATCCACATAGTCCAGACCGAGTCGTTTTAAGCTCTGGTCAAGGCTGGCAATCAGGTACTTGCGGCTGCCCCAGTTTCCATAAGGTCCCGGCCACATGTCAAAACCGGCTTTGGAACTGATGATCAGTCATCGCGGTAGGAAGAAAATTCTTCCCGAAGGATCTTCCCGAGATTTTCCTCCGCACTGCCCGGCTGCGGTCCATAGTTGTTTGCCAGATCAAAATGTGTGATCCCGTGGTCAAATGCCGTAAAGCACATCTGTCTCATATTTTCATAAACACCGGTATCTCCGAAATTGTGCCAGAAGCCCAAAGATACTTCCGGCAGCATCAGTCCGCTGTCGCCGCAGCGGTGGTATTTCATGGTTTCGTAACGTGATTCATTTGCGTGATACATAAGAAATCCTCCTTAGTTTGTAAAAAATTTATCATAAATGCCAAATCCAAAGATAAAAAGCACAATCAGCGGCAGAATATAGGTAATGTAGCCGCGCATCCAGTTTTTAATTTTTAATCCTTTTCCGGTATTGGCTTCGGTTGTGTAGTTTTTCCAGCCCCAGCCGTAGCGGCTTGTGCAAAACAGCAGATATACCAGGGAACCGAGAGGCAGGAACAGGTTGCTTACCAGAAAATCTTCCAGGTCAAGCACAGACCCGCCAAAGATTGAAAAACCTTTCCAGTTCCATACATTGTATCCGAGTACACATGGCAGGGAGAGTACAATGATCAGTACCAGATTAACGGCACAGGATTTCTGGCGGCTGCATCCAGTCAGTTCCATACCGCAGGAGATGATGTTCTCAAATACTGCCAGGATTGTGGAAAACGCTGCAAAAAACATAAACAAAAAGAACAGGCTTCCCCAGAGTCTGCCAAGCGGAATATGGTTAAAAATATTCGGCAGGGTGATAAAAATCAGGCTTGGTCCGGAAGTCTGGTCAACATGGAACGTAAAGCATGCCGGAAAAATGATAAGTCCGGAGGTGATAGCAACAAACGTATCCAGAATGGCAATATTTACCGATTCACCAAGCAGAGAGCGTTCCTTTCCGATATAACTTCCCAAAATTGCCATCGCGCCGATTCCAAGGCTTAACGTGAAAAATGCCTGGTTCATGGCACCCGTAATGGTTTTTGCAATACCGATCTGTTTCATCCGTTCAAAGTCCGGGATCAGATAAAAGGCAAGGCCTTCTTTTGCACCATCCATAAAAAAGCTGTTGATTGCCAGAATGATCATGATGATAAGCAAAGAAGTCATCATGACCTTTGTTACTTTTTCCAGACCGTTCTGCAGTCCACGGGAGCAGACAAATACGCCGGCGCAAACAACTACCACCATCCAGAAGCCCATGGTCAGAGGTTTGCTCAGCATTGTGGTAAACTGTCCGGAGACACCGTCGGCATCCAGTCCCTGAAACTGTCCGGTGACCGTCATATAAAAATAATGAAGCATCCAGCCGGTGACCGTTGTATAAAACATCATAAGAAGATAGCAGCCGATCAATGTGATAATCCCGTGGATATGCCATTTCTGTCCGGGTTTTTCCAGTGCCTGGTAGGCTTTGACCGGACTTTTCTGGCTGGCACGTCCAACCGCAAATTCCATCGTCATGATCGGGAGTCCGAGAATAATCAGAAACAACAGATAAAACAGCACAAAGGCACCGCCTCCGCCCTGTCCGGCAGTGTATGGAAATTTCCATACGTTTCCGATTCCGATCGCACATCCGGCTGACAGGAGAATGAATCCCAGACGGGATTTTAATTTTTCTCGTTCTTCCATAAAATAATCCACCTTTTTGTAAATATTGTATAAAATACAAACGAAATTATACAATCTATTGTGAAAAGTTTCAAGCCCTTTTGACGAAATTTTACCAGGTATGTGTTGCATTTTTTTACAGATACTAGAGGAGAAGGTTGCGGAGTGTTCATGTTCTGCAATCAACAAGATTATCTTATGGAAAGAAAGAGGGTTAAACCATGGTTTTAACAGAAAAAGAGATGGCTACAATTGAGGATCTGCACACACAGGAGCTGTCCTGCGTGGAGAAGTACAAACGTTACGGACAGGAAGCAAAAGACCCGGTACTTCGGGATTTGTTTGCCGATCTGGAAAAAAAGGAGCAGAAGCATGTGGAGTCTCTGGAACAGGTCATGAAAGGCAGCGTCCCATCCTGTAACGTCAATGACAGGGATGGAAAGATGTATGAGCCAAAGGCAACATATGATTCTATGACCAATCCGGAAGATAAGAAAAACGATAATTTCCTTGCCACAGACAGCATTGGTTCTGAAAAATGGTGTCCGGAACGTATAATACCGATGTGTTTGCATTCGGAGATTCCGATGTGCGCAAACTTCTGGCAGATATCCAGGTGGAAGAACAAAACCACGCGGAGATGCTCTATAAATATAAAACCGTAAACGGCATGGCATAGCCGGCATGTGGAGTGGATGTCCCCAAAGCATCCACTCTTTTTGTTTTTACAAAAGGATTACAGAAAACGGATAGTACATCTTACATAACCCATTTATCATAAATCCTGTAATAAATCTTACAGATTTCACAAGGAGAACATATGTCCCGATGGCGGTGATAAGTGGGGCATAGTTGGAAAAATATATCATATATGTCCCAACACACGATGCAAGTGGGACATAATCAATCCTTTATTTTCTATATGTCCACTATCAATTTGGAAAGTGATAGAACACTTGATTTTCTTAACAAACACATGCAAATCTGTTTGTTAAAAAATGGTCTGGAAAATTCAATTCTGAAACAATCCCAGCGTATTAAAAATATATTGACATTTACGAACTTTGCGCTATAATAGAATCAAACATATGAACAAATGCTCATATGAAAGAATGATAAAATGAAAAAGGAAAGTATGGAGGAAACCGACGATGAAGAAAACTTACAAAATTGATGTGGATTGTGCAAACTGTGCAAATAAAATGGAGGAAGCTGCAAAAGCTACTACCGGAGTAAAGGATGCAACTGTAAATTTCATGACACTGAAGATGAACGTAGAATTTGAAGAGGGTGTAGATGCGAAAGCGGTTATGCAGGATGTGTTAAAGAACTGTAAGAAAGTGGAAGATGATTGTGAGATCTTTCTTTAAATCCGGCTTTTCCCATAGGTATCAGTCAGATTGGAGGGCACCATGAATAAAAAGCAGAAAAAAGTATTGAAACGAATTATTGTGGCGGCAGTGCTTCTGGTTATCATCGGGATTGCAGGAAGCGTTGTTTCCATACCAAAGTGGCTGGAGTTTCTTTTCTATCTGGTTCCGTATTTTGTGATCGGTTATGATATTCTGCGGAAAGCCTGGAAAGGAATCTGTAACAGGCAGATGTTTGATGAAAATTTTCTGATGGCAGTGGCAACCATCGGAGCGATTGCCCTCAGCGATTACAAAGAAGGCGTTGCAGTTATGCTGTTTTATCAGATCGGAGAGCTGTTCCAGAGTTATGCAGTCGGTAAGAGCCGCCGGAATATCAGTGATCTGATGGATATCCGGCCGGATTATGCAAATATTGAAACAGACGGTCAGATGGAAAAAGTAGACCCGGATGAGGTGGAGATCGGCACGGTGATTATTGTACAGCCGGGCGAAAAAGTTCCAATCGATGGTGTGGTTGTGGAAGGACATTCTTCTGAATACCAGTGCACTGACGGGAGAGAGTGTTCCGCGGGAAGTCGCTGTGGGAGAGGAAATCATCAGTGGATGTATCAATATTTCCGGACTGTTAAAGATCCGCACCACAAAAGAGTTTGGAGAGTCTACGGTTTCTAAGATTCTTGATCTGGTGGAGAATGCAAGTTCCAAGAAATCACGTTCCGAGAATTTTATTTCCAGATTTGCACATTATTATACACCGGCAGTCTGCTACGGTGCGCTGGCACTGGCAATACTGCCACCGCTTGTCCGCATGCTGTTTATGGGGCTTCCGGCAGACTGGGGCATCTGGATTTACCGTGCACTGACATTTCTGGTTATCAGCTGCCCGTGTGCGCTGGTCATCAGTATTCCACTCAGCTTTTTTGCAGGAATCGGAGGTGCCAGTGCAGAGGGTGTTCTGGTAAAGGGTTCCAACTATCTGGAAGCACTTGCGGGAACGCGCACGGTTGTCTTTGATAAGACAGGAACAATTACGCAGGGGGTATTTGAAGTCTGCGGAATTCATGGAACAAATTGTGCATCCGGCAGCTGTCCGGTTGAGTCCGGACATCCGGTATATACGAAAAAGGAAGAACAGCTGCTGGAGTATGCGGCACTGGCAGAGTGTCACAGCACACATCCGATCAGTATCAGCCTGCAGAAAGCCTATGGTAAGAAACTGGATGTGGACCGGGTCACAGATGTACAGGAAATCGGTGGACACGGCGTGATCGCGACGGTAGACGGACACAGGGTTGCGGCAGGAAATGACAAACTCATGAAAAAAGAAAAAATTGCGTACCGCAACTGCAGCTGTACCGGTACAATCGTACATCTGGCAGTCGATGGTGTCTATGCCGGTCATATACTGATTTCAGATATGATTAAGCCGAATGCGGCGGCTGCCATGCAGGCACTGAAAAATTCCGGTGTGCACCGGCTGGTAATGCTGACGGGTGATGATGACCGTGTAGCACAGCAGGTAGCAGGGGAGGTTGGAATCACGGAAGTACATTCCAGCTGCTTCCGGCAGATAAAGTTTCCGAAGTGGAAAAACTGTTGCAGACCAGGGAAGAAAAGAGTACCGTTGCCTTTGTCGGGGATGGCATCAATGATGCACCTGTGCTTTCCCGTGTTGATGTTGGAATCGCTATGGGAGCACTTGGATCGGATGCGGCGATTGAGGCAGCAGATGTGGTACTGATGGATGATGATCCGCTCAAGATTGCGAAAGCATCCGTATCGCAAGAAAGTGCCTGCGGATTGTATATGAAAATATCTGTTTTGCAATCGGGATTAAACTGCTCTGCCTGTTTTTGGTAACGATAGGTATTGCAAATATGTGGATGGGAATTTTTGCAGATGTTGGTGTTATGGTGATTGCTGTGCTGAATGCAATCCGCGCACTTTTTGTAAAAAAATTATAGGGTATAATTCTGCCGGAAATGTTCCGGTGGAGAGGAGGAACTTCATGGAAAAAGAAAAGATTGAATGCTGTAGTGAAAATCAGGTACATCCGGATCTGCTAAAGATCGTGAATGACACGATGCCGGAAGAAACGGAACTGTATGATCTTGCAGAATTATTTAAAGTGTTTGGAGATTCCACCCGTATCCGCATCCTGTTTGTCCTGTTTGAAGCAGAGGTGTGTGTCTGTGATCTTGCAGCGGTATTGTCAATGACACAGTCTGCAATTTCCCACCAGCTTCGGATTTTAAAACAGAATAAGTTAGTCAAATGCCGCAGGGAGGGAAAATCTGTTTTTTATTCCCTGGCAGATGACCACGTCCGGTCAATCATTGCACAGGGCAGGGAGCATATTGAGGAAGATGCAATATAAGGATGATACCATATGGGAGAAAAGGACATTCGCTGTGGATGTCCTTTTTTCGTACAGACGGATCTTAATATTTATTTAAGTTTCTTTAAAGATAGCCTTTTTGGATGTGAAACTGCTATAATAAAGGTGCAGTAGAAAAATACATCAATAAAATATGAGGTAAATACATATGG
>ENA-OQAS01001372-OQAS01001372.1-human-gut-metagenome-genome-assembly--contig:-NODE-1372-length-11442-cov-1.573928_pt1 | contig 11442 bp, 14 predicted proteins | sample MGYA00242733_ERZ504523 | MGnify/ENA primary metagenome ERZ504523 (study PRJEB26092, sample SAMD00036239) | human gut metagenome | host: Homo sapiens | study: EMG produced TPA metagenomics assembly of... | reverse complement strand
TAAAGGATTTGATTTCAAAAATTAGGATACAAATGGAAAAGAATATGCGGATGAAATTTTTAAAGCAACGGATAACGGTAATATTACTGTTAGTGGCTAGCGTATGTATATGTGGTAGCATCAATGAATTCTATGTCTTCGAAAATGATTATTATTTTAAATATCTGCTGAATACTTTTACAGGAATCATCCTTTTGACAGGAATTGCCTATTTATGCTATCCTCAAAAGAAGACAAATCAGGAAAATGAATTGGTGCTGAATGAATACAAACTGGTGTATTGAAACGGAGTCTACCGCATCGCAATATTTTATTTCTGATACAGAAGCTTGGAACACATTAAGAAAACAATTGAAAACAACAGCTCAAGGACATGCTATTTTATATATCAGCGAAAGTTGCGAAATTGCCTATAATCAATAACATGATTTAAGCTAAAAAGAGAAATTTTCGATTGTTGGAAGCCTGCCTGTGCAGGGCAGATATCTAAAGATTTTGGTGAGATTTAAAGTGATCATAAAAATATATGGCAGCCATAAAACGATGTCCAATGGAAAGGAAATGTCAATTATCTGAAAATACGGGGAATAATATTGGAATTGGACCTATCAGCGTTGAAAAGCACCACATTCAAGAAAGTTCTCCAACATACTAACGGATACAAACCCGAAGCTGCTCGTCCTCTTGGGATAGCCTTAACCACACTTTATAGGAAGATGGAAGCCTATGGACTATAATGTGGAACACTTTGTTCTTGCATACCCGGTAGGTTTACCTAAAACAGGCAGCTTGCCTTTTTTATATACCTTTTCAAAATGAAAATATCTTTTTCCTTTTGAAAAGGATTGAGCATATTACATAATAATATTATTTTTGATATATAACTGATAAACAATGCATTGTGCAAGAACTCGATTTTTTGGCACAGCTTTGGCATATAGTAGGGTGGAAAACAAATAAATAGTATTAACAATTAAAAAAGACAAGTATGGAAGATACGTTATCATTTTTGTTCTTGTGTGCTACCGGTGTAGCATGCTATTGGTTTTTCTTCAAGTGTGTGGACTGGTTTGAGAAAATTTAATGTAAGAAAGGAGAATTAAATTATGTTTTTAGCACTGTTTATACTTTGCTTATTGATCTTCGGGTATTTGATGTATGTCCTAATTAAGCCCGAAAAGTTTTAATGGTAATTAGTTTTTTTTAAGTGAAAAGATGAATACAGAAATTTTAGGTGTAGCATTGCAGATATTGCTGCTGCTGGTTATCAGTTACCCGCTGGGAAAGCATATCGCCAAGGTGTATAAGGAGGGAAACGACTGCATGCGTTTCATGGCTCCAATTGAAAGATTTATTTACAAGCTGGCGGGTATCAACCCCAATGAAGAGATGGATTGGAAGGCATTCTTGAAATCTCTGCTTATTATAAACGTATTTTGGTTCTTCTGGGGTATGATCCTGTTGGTATCGCAAGGATATCTTCCTTTGAATCCTGATGGGAACAGCGGACAAAGTCCAGATTTGGCGTTCAACACGTGTATTAGTTTCATGGTTAACTGTAACTTGCAGCACTATAGCGGAGAAAGCGGTTTGACTTATTTTACACAGTTGTTCGTCATCATGTTGTTCCAGTTCATCACTGCTGCAACAGGTATGGCTGCCATGGCTGGAATTATGAAGTCGATGGCCGCCAAAACAACTAAAACAATCGGCAACTTCTGGCACTATTTAGTGATCAGCTGTACACGTATCCTTTTCCCGATGTCTCTGATCGTGGGTTTCATCCTGATCATACAAGGTACGCCGATGGGCTTTGACTCCAAAATGACAATCCCGACATTGGAAGGAGCTGAACAAACTGTTTCACAAGGTCCTACAGCTGCAATCGTTCCGATTAAACAGTTAGGTACGAATGGTGGTGGTTACTTCGGAGTAAACTCTTCTCACCCATTGGAAAACCCGACTTACCTGACCAATATTGTAGAATGTTGGTCTATTCTGATCATTCCGATGGCATTGGTATTTGCTTTGGGATTTTATCTGAAACGTAAAAAGTTAGGTTATGTGATCTATGGTGTGATGCTGTTTGCTTATCTTTTGGGGGTATTCTGTAACGTTCACTATGAGATGGCAGGTAACCCGAAAATCGACGAGATGGGTATTGACCAGTCTTGCGGTGCTATGGAAGGTAAGGAAACCCGTCTGGGTCCGGGCGCAACCGCTTTGTGGTCTGTGACTACGACCGTCACCTCTAATGGTTCCGTTAACGGTATGCACGACAGTACAATGCCTCTTTCTGGTATGGTGGAGATGTTGAACATGCAGATCAATACATGGTTTGGTGGTGTCGGCGTAGGTTTCATGAACTACTATGCATTCTTGATTATAGCCGTATTCATCAGCGGTTTGATGGTCGGACGTACGCCGGAATTCTTAGGTAAAAAGGTAGAAGCCCGAGAAATGAAGATTGCAACGATCGTTTCGTTGGCTCACCCATTCGTGATTTTGATCTTTACGGCTATCTCTTCCTACGTATGGGTATATGCCCCTGAATTCGTAGAGAGCGAGGGTGGCTGGTTGAACAACCCTGGTTTCCATGGTTTCAGTGAAATGTTATATGAATATACTTCTTCTTCTGCTAACAACGGTTCCGGTTTTGAAGGATTAGGCGACAATACCTATTTCTGGAACTACACTTGCGGTTTGGCACTGATCATTCACGTTATTTGCCAATTGTCGGACAGGTAGCTATTGCAGGTCTTTTGGCAAACAAGAAGTACACTCCGGAGAGTGCGGGTACATTAAAGACTGATACGGTTACATTCGGTGTGATGACATTCTTCGTAATCGTCATCGTTGCTGCCTTGTCATTCTTCCCGGCACAAACATTAGGCCCGATCGCCGAATATTTTAGTATTTACTAATTGACAGATTAAGAAGATGAGAAATAACAAAACTGCTTCTTTATTTCCAAAGAAGCTCGTTATAGAAGTTTGAAGCAATCATTCATTAAGTTGAATCCGCGGATGATGTTCCGTAACCCGATCATGTTTATCGTGGAGGTGGTGACATTCGTCATGTTGTTTGTTACGATTTGGGCGGCTACCACCGGTGATACGACACAAGGATCTTTCGGTTACAATATCTTAGTGTTTATTGTATTGTTCGCCACGTTGCTTTTCGCCAACTTCGCAGAGGCGATTGCAGAGGCACGAGGCAAGGCACAGGCCGACAGTTTGCGTAAGACCCGGGAAGAAACTCCTGCCAAATTGTGTGTCGGTAACAAGATCGAAACGGTCAGTTCTTCTCAGTTGAAGAAAGGCGACATCTTTATTTGTGAAGCCGGCGACACGATTCCTTCCGATGGTGAAATTATCGAAGGTCTGGCTTCTATCGATGAAAGCGCCATCACAGGTGAATCTGCTCCGGTGATCCGTGAAGCGGGTGGAGACAAGAGTTCTGTAACAGGCGGTACGAAAGTATTGTCCGACCAGATCAAGGTGAAAGTGACGACCGAACCGGGTGAAAGTTTCTTGGATAAGATGATCGCCTTGGTGGAAGGAGCTTCTCGCCAGAAAACTCCGAACGAAATCGCCTTGACAATCTTGCTGGCAGGTTTTACATTGGTATTCGTTGTTGTTTGCGGTACCTTGAAACCGTTTGCTGATTATTCCAACACGACGATTACGATCGCGGCCTTTATCTCTTTGTTCGTTTGTTTGATCCCTACTACGATCGGTGGTTTGTTATCTGCCATCGGTATTGCCGGTATGGATCGTGCGTTGTCTGCTAATGTGATCACCAAATCCGGTAAGGCGGTTGAAACAGCTGGTGACATTGATACTTTGCTGCTCGACAAGACTGGTACGATCACGATCGGTAACCGTAAAGCAACCCAGTTCTATCCGGTATCCGGCATTGACGAACACTCTTTTGTACAAGCTTGTCTACTGTCCTCTCTTTCTGACGATACGCCCGAAGGTAAGTCAATCGTGGAACTGGGACGTGAAAAAGGTGTACGTGTACATGATTTGAATACATCCGGATCAAAGATGATCAAGTTTACGGCAGAAACTAAATGTTCAGGGGTGGATTTGGCAAATGGTACTCGCATCCGTAAAGGAGCTTTTGATGCTATTCGTAAGATGAGTGAGGCTGCCGGCAACAAATATCCGAAAGAGGTGGCCGATTTGGTTCAGAAGATTACGAGTAACGGCGGTACTCCGTTGGTTGTTTCACAGGATGATTTCATCATCGGTGTGATCGAATTACAGGATATCATCAAACCGGGGATCCAAGAACGTTTTGAACGTTGCGTAAGATGGGTGTGAAGACGGTAATGGTAACCGGTGATAACCCGTTGACCGCAAAATATATCGCTGAAAAAGCCGGTGTAGACGATTATATCGCCGAAGCCAAACCGGAAGACAAGATGAACTATATCCGTAAGGAACAGGAAAACGGTAAGCTGGTCGCCATGATGGGGGACGGTACGAACGATGCCCCGGCCTTGGCTCAGGCAAACGTTGGTGTCGCAATGAACAGTGGTACGCAGGCTGCCAAGGAAGCTGGTAATATGGTTGATTTGGACAACGACCCAACGAAACTGATCGAGATTGTCGAAATCGGTAAACAGTTGCTGATGACTCGCGGTACGCTGACTACTTTCAGTATCGCTAACGACGTGGCCAAGTATTTCGCTATCGTACCAGCTCTGTTCATGGTTACGATCCCGGCATTGGCCCGATGAACATCATGCACCTGCACAGTCCGGAATCAGCGATCCTAAGTGCGATCATCTTTAATGCGATCATCATCCCGATTCTGATCCCTCTGGCATTACGTGGTGTGGCTTATAAACCGATCGGTGCTTCCGCATTGCTTCGTCGCAACTTGCTGATCTACGGTTTGGGCGGTGTAATTGCCCCGTTCATTGGTATCAAGTTGATAGATATGATTGTAAGTTTATTCATGTAAAAGTAAAATCAATATTAAAAACCTTCCTCCCTCTGTATGAAGATAGGAGGAAGGTTAAGAAAATAAAACAATAATTCATTATGATATCAAATCTTTTTAAATCATTAAGACTGACAATTGCATTTTGTTTGTTCTTCAGTGTTTTCTACATCTTCGTTTGTGGTTGTTTGCCCAAGTGGCAGGACCGAATAAAGGTAATGCAGAACTGGTTACATTGAATGGAAAAGTAGTGGGGGCCGCCAACGTTGGTCAGAATTTCACGCAAGATATTTATTTCTGGGGACGTCCTTCCCATGCTGGTGACGGTTACGATGCATCCAGTTCGGCAGGTAGTAACAAGGGACCTTCCAATGAAGAACATTTAGCTTTGTTGGAAGAACGTATTGATACATTCTTGGTTCATCATCCTTACCTAACCCGTGAAAAAGTTCCGGCTGAAATCATCACAGCCAGCAGTTCCGGTTTGGATCCCCATATCTCTCCGAAAGCGGCTTATGCACAGGCCAAACGTGTAGCGGACGCTCGTGGATGGTCGGAAGAAAAGGTCATGGGTATCGTCAATTCTCATGTTGAGAAACCGTTATTGGGTATGTTCGGAATGGAGAAAGTAAATGTATTGAAATTAAATGTTGCGCTTGATCAAGCATCAAATAACAAATAACAAATTTTAATAAGTCAATTAGATTTAGGTTATGAAATCATTCGTAAAAAAAGTAGCAGCCTTGGCAATTGTATTCTCAATGGCATCTTCTACGTTGGCTAATGCACAGGAAGAGGATGGTAAAGTAAGTTTTTCTGTGCAGGGAGATTTGGTAAGTTCCTATATTTGGCGTGGTTTCTACCAGACTGGTGCTAGCTTCCAGCCGACACTATCACTGGGGGTAGGTAATTTCTCTTTGACAGCCTGGGGATCTACCGATTTTCAGGGAGCAAACTCTACATCTATCCTGCGGCTAAAGAGATAGATTTAACGGCAGCGTATACATTCGGATCAGCTGGTCCTACATTATCTGTCGCTAGCTTATGGTGGGCAGGGCAAGGCTCTTGCCGTTATTTTAACTTCAAAAGCCATGAAACAGATCACCATTTTGAAGCAGGTTTGGCTTACACTTTGCCTATTGAGAAGTTACCTTTGTCTATCGCCTGGAATTTCATGTTTGCCGGTCAAGACAAAGATGAAAAATGGAAACCAAAACTATTCTTCTTATGTGGAGTTGAATTTTCCATTCACAGTGAAGGGCGTCGATCTGAATGCAACTTGTGGTGTTCTTCCGTATGATGCGGGAATAACTACGTATGGAGGTGATGTAAATAGTGGATTTGCAGTAACGAATGTTGCATTGAAAGCAACGAAAGATATCAAAATCACGGATTCTTTCTCATTACCTATTTTTACACAGGCAATTTGGAACCCTCGCATGGAGGATGCCCATCTTGTCTTGGGAATTTCTTTAAGACCTTGATATAATAATACGCATGGACCGAGAACAAAGTGTACAACATTTTTTTAGATTTGTTGAAAAAGTCTCGTCGTGGCAATTTTTAAAATCTACATCGCATGATTGCCGGTGTAGGTAAATCGTATCGGATGCTATCAGATGCCCACCAATTACTGGAAAGCGGTATCGATGTCAAGATCGGTTATATAGAAACACATGGGCGAGTCGAGACGGAGGCATTGGTGGAAGGATTGCCTATCATCCCCCGCCGCAAGATATTTTATAAAGGAAAAGAGATCGAAGAGATGGACTTGCAGTCGATTCTCAGTATCCATCCTGAAGTTGTCATCGTTGACGAATTGGCTCATACCAATGTCGAAGGCAGTAAGAACGAAAAGCGTTGGCAGGATGTCATGGATATACTGGATGCCGGTATCAGTGTGATCACGGCGGTCAATATTCAGCATATAGAAGGACTTAACGAGATGGTGCAGGACGTGGTTGGCATTGAGGTCAAGGAACGTATTCCTGATATCGTACTGGAGCAGGCTGATGAAGTGGTCAACATAGACCTTACTGCTGACGAACTGCTGGCTCGGTTAAAAGCCGGAAAAATATACAAACCCGATAAGATACAAACAGCATTAAATAATTTCTTTAAGGCTGAACATATTCTTCAGCTTAGGGAGTTGGCATTGAAAGAGGTAGCTTTGCGGGTAGAAAAAAAAAAGTGGAGAATACCATTCCAGAGAATCTCGGCGTACGCACGAAAGGTTTATGGCCTGCATCAGCAGTAATGAGAAAACTCCCCGTAAGATCATACGGAAAGTCGCACGGTTGGCAACCGATATAATTCCAAGTTTTTTGTACTGTATGTACAAACCCCAAGAGAAGTTCCGACAGGATTCCGTTGGCAAGTCAAAGGCATTTGCTTAACCATTTCAAGTTGGCAACGAACTTGGAGGAGAAATCATTCAAGTGCAATCCCCACATATAACGGATGCGATCGTACAGGCTTGTAAAGAAAAGCAAATCAGTACGCTATGTATCGGACGACCAGCTTTAAAATATCCTTCCGCTATCCTTGCATGGTCCACTATCGGAACATGTTAGAAGAGTTGGCTCAATTAGGCATTGATTTAATAATATTAGCATAAAAATCCTTCCATGAATATGAATATAAAAACAAAGTTGACTTATGGGATAGGACTTTTATTTGTCCTGATCACTTTATTAGGTGGATTGGCTATAAAAACATTCATAATGTATCGGATGACACGCAGAATATCCTAGCGGATAATTATAATTCACTCCTTTATTCCCGTCAGATGCTCGAGTCACTGGATGCCATTCGGGAAATCCGAATGCTCGAAAGAGTTTGAGGCCGGTTGGAAGCTCAGAAAAAAATCTGACAGAGAGGATGAAGACGTACTAACCAACCGATTAAGTTCGAACTGTGAAAAGGCGTTGGATGACATGGATGATGAATCGATTCGGCAGATACGCCAGACGATTTATACCATTATGCAGTCAATATGTCTGCCATTTATGAAAAGAATGAAGTGGCTGTCCATACGGCGGAAAGGTCTCTCTTTTGGATCTGGACGGTAGGAATTGCTTGTATCGTGATCGCCTTCCTCTTTCTGGCTCACCTGCCACGCTCGGTCAGCGTACAGATCCAGAAATTGACGGATGGCATCAAGGAAATCACCAATGCCAATTACAGCAAACGGCTCAATTTGGGCAATGAACCGGAGTTTAAGGAAATAGCCACGTTGTTCAACGAGATGGCCGAGCGCTTGGCCGAATACAGGAACAGTTCGCTGGAAGATATCCTGCAAGGGAAAAAATATATAGAAACAATTATCAACAGCATTGCAGAACCTATCATAGGCTTGAGTAAGGAACGGAAGATTTTGTTTGTCAATGACGAGGCTTTGACTGTTTTGAATTTGACACGGGAAAACATTATCGACAAACCGGCTCCCGAAGTGGCGTTAAAAAATGATCTGCTGCGCCGTTTGATCCGCCAGTTGGTACATCCCGATGACAATAAGGATCCGTTGAAAATCTATGCGGACAACAAGGAAAGCTATTTTCAAGTAAAATACATCCCGATCAACGTTAACAGGCAGACTGGACTGGAGGGTAAGTATGTCGGGGATGTGATCCTGTTGAAGAACGTGACCGAATTTAAAGAAAAAGATATTGCAAAGACAACCTTTATTTCAACGATCTCTCATGAACTGAAGACACCGATATCGGCTATCATGATGAGCTTGGAACTGCTGGAAGACAATCGGATCGGAAAACTGAATACAGAACAGGAGAGCCTTTCCAAGAACATAAAGGAAAATAGCAACCGTTTGTTGGAGATCACTGGCGAATTGTTGAAGATGTCACAGGTAGAAAGCGGTAAGCTCTACCTGAATCCGAAGATTACCAAACCGATCGAACTGATCGACTATGCCATCAAGCGAACCGGGTACAGGCCGAGCGTTTTAACTGTCAGATCGAAGTGGAGTATCCTGAAAAGATCACCAAATTGTTTGTCGACAGCGAGAAAATTGCTTGGGTTGTGACCAACCTGTTATCGAACGCCATCCGTTATTCGTCGGAGAACGGACGGATTATCATCGGTGCACGACAGATCGACAAAGCCGTCGAGATCTATGTCAAGGACTTCGGAAAGGGCATTGACTCGCGTTACCACGAAGTATTTTCGACCACTATTTCCGTGTGCCGGGAACAAAAGTACAAGGTAGCGGTTTGGGACTTGCCATCAGCAAGGACTTTGTGGAAGCTCATGGTGGTACGATCCGTATCGAAAGCGAAGTCGGTAAAGGTAGCACGTTCGTGATCAGATTCAATGTATAAAAAGTAAAATCAAAAATCAGATAGTCTAATGAAAGTATTAAAATTTGGTGGTACTTCAGTCGGTTCTGCCCAGCGGATCAAGAATGTCGCATCAATCATTTGCGATCAGGAACAGAAATAGTAGTACTCTCTGCCATGGCAGGGACAACAAACTCTTTAGTGGAGATATCTGAGTGTTTCCATAAGAAAGATCCGGGAAAAGCCAATGCGATCCTTTCTGCTTTGGAACAAGCTTATGTCAATCATATAGAAGAATTATACCAAAGCGATACCTACAAAGAAAGGGCCATGCAATACATGCTTGAACGGTCTCAACATGTCTGGTCTTTCTCTAATATGCCTTTCAGCATGTTCGATGAAAAGGAAATCTTGGCGCAGGGTGAGCTAATATCAACCTTTCTGATGACCTGCTATCTGGAAGAACAAGGAGTGAAGGTAGTTTTATTGCCTGCGTTGAACTTCATGCGAATTACAATGGACAATGAACCGGACATGGAATATATCGCTAAACACCTAAATACACTTTTGGAGCAAAACAAAGAGGCAGAAATATATATTACGCAAGGTTTCATCTGCCGGAATGCTTACGGCAGCATTGACAACTTGGAAAGAGGAGGAAGCGATTACACCGCCTCTCTAATTGGAGCGGCTATCCAAGCAGAAGAGATACAGATATGGACGGATATTGACGGGATGCACAACAACGATCCACGGTTTGTCAATGACACCGCTCCTGTTAGGCAGTTGAACTTCGACGAAGCCGCTAAGTTGGCACATTTCGGTGCAAGATACTACATCCGACTTGCATCCTGCCTGCCAAGGAAAAGAACATACCGGTACGCCTCTTGAACGCATTGCAGCCAAATGCGTCGGGTACATTGATCTCGAATACGGTGGAAAAGGGTACGATCAAAGCTGTTGCCGCCAAAGACAACATCACGTATGTCAAGATCAAGTCGCTCCATACGATACCGACACCTCATTTTCTGAGCATCGTGTTTGATACGTTCTATAATTACAATACGCCGGTGGACATGGTGACCACTTCCGATATCGGGGTTTCCGTAACGATTGATGATGACAAGCATATAGACGAGATTGTGGGTGTATTACGGAAATACGCAACGATTACAGTCGAAAAGAATATGGTGATTGTTTGTGTTGTTGGTGACCTAGAATGGCAAAATGTCGGTTTTGAGGCACGCATCATCAATGCATTGAAAGATATTCCCGTACGATGATTTCATACGGCGGAAGTAGTAGTAATGTATCGTTGGTGATGAAAGCGGAAGATAAAGTGCATGCTTTGAAGGCGCTTAGTGAACACTTGTTTTCCGTATCAGACAAACCTGTGTTATCATCCGTTTCTTAAAAGAAAATTAAGATTAATAGTTGAGCATATTTGTTTTTTGATTTGTTTTAGAAATGAAGCAGAAGCAGTCTTTTTTGTAGAGACTGCTTCTATTTTCGGTAATAAACAATGAAAATTCTTCTGTGTATTGACAGGTGGAAAATCTGGTATAAACTGTCCCCCCATTATCCTATCTAAAGAGTCCCCCAAAATCCAATTTAAATTGCCCCACCCCAAAAAACATTAAAAGAGTTACAGAATCAGTTCATAATTCTACATTAATCTATTAAATAGACAAAACAGATAGTATTCCCAATAAATCAATCAGCATGAACAAGATTTGTCAAGGAGGCGTGCGACTTGTTTGTCATGGGAAGCTCCGGTACAGGAAAGAGCTACATTACCACAGCCTTGGGATACAGAGTCTGCCAGAAAGGATTGAAAGTGCTGTATGCCAATACTTCCAGACTTTTAGGGCAGTTGAAGGCCACCAAGGTAAAAGGTAGCATCCTGTAGGAGCTGAAAAAGATAGAAAGGACGGATATGCTTATACAGGATGATTTCGGCTTGCAGCCGTTGGACAACGGAAGCAGAATGCATCTGATGGACATCATCAAAGACCGATATGGTAAGAAATCAACACTGATTACATCACAATTGCCGGTCAAAGACAGGTATGATGTCATCGGCAAGAAGACAATAGCCGGCGTAGTCATGGACAGAATAACTCACCAAGCCGCAAGAATTGAGCTGCACGGAGAGTCCATACGCAAATTTGCGGGAAGAAATGAATGATTA
>ENA-OQAS01001370-OQAS01001370.1-human-gut-metagenome-genome-assembly--contig:-NODE-1370-length-11447-cov-1.930742_pt1 | contig 11447 bp, 16 predicted proteins | sample MGYA00242733_ERZ504523 | MGnify/ENA primary metagenome ERZ504523 (study PRJEB26092, sample SAMD00036239) | human gut metagenome | host: Homo sapiens | study: EMG produced TPA metagenomics assembly of... | reverse complement strand
CCGGGCCGTGTTATAGGCCGTCAGGTTGGCGAACAGGGATACGATATTCTTTACGCAGGTATTCAACCCTTCCTCATATACACACCCGATGATCTGCCGGAGACCCGGTGGAGTAGTCTTGGTCGTATAGGCATCCGGATTATCCGGCAAAGTTTGGAATGTGGCAGTCGGCTCTTTCATCTCACCTCTCGCCAGCTTCTCGAAATAGAAAAACGGGGAACGGCTTCCCCCCTTAAAATCCGAGGGTTGTAACGCAAACTGTTTCAGCAACGCCACTCCCTCCTCTCCTAAACGTCTCGCCTCCGCCTCTACGGAGCGGATGATGGCGTATAGCTCATTCTTATAGGCATCGAGCGCCTGCTTATCCGCGATATCCTTACCTACTTCCTCGCTAAATGCCTTATAACTCTCCTTAAGACCTCCCGGCTGAGCGACATGATGTCTTGCCGCAAACTCCAGCCGCCTCCATCCTCGATCTTGTCCTCGGCGAAATGCAGCAGCAACCTAGCAAATCCTTGCTCTCCGGCTTCTCCAGATCGGCCAGCAGGTTATCGATCGCCTCGGTCAAGACCAGTTCTTGGTCCATCTCGATGCCATAACCGCCTTGCAAACCGATCTCGCGGGTAAAGGCACGCATCGTTTGCTGGAAAAAGCGGTCGATCGTACTGATATTAAAAGCGGAGTAATCGTGCAGGATAGCGACCAGAATCTTCCGGGCCTGCTCCCTCACCTGCCGCTCCGTCAAGGAATAGGCGGAAGAGAGTAGCTGGATATAATCGGACGCACGGCCGGAAGCGAGGTGATAAGTTCTTGAACGATACGGGTTTTCATCTCATCCGTCGCCTTATTCGTAAACGTCACGGCCAAGATCCGGCGATAAGCGCCGGCTGGGAGAAGAGCAACATCAGGTACTCCCCTGTCAGCTTATGCGTCTTGCCCGCCCCGGCGGAAGCCCTATAAATTGTTAGCATAGCGATCGGGGATTAGATCGTACGGCTTTTCGAATAGCCCTCTTTCCGGAGGATATCCAACACCTTGGCACGCAGGTCACCTTGGATGATTATCTCCCCGTCCTTAGCGGAACCGCCTACGCCGCATTTCACTTTCAAGAGTTTCCCCAAGGCGGTCAGATCCTCGGAAGTGCCCCGGAACCCGGTGATCAAGGTAACCATCTTCCCTCCCCGGTTCCGCTTATCCAAGGATATGCGCAAAGCTTGTTTCTCCTTCGGCAACGTATCTTCCTCTTCCGTATCTCCCGTATTATATTGAAAATCGGGATTCGTGGAGTACATCACGCCTAATCGATCTTTCCAATCATTATTCTTCATAAAAATACCACTTTATTGGCTCAAAGCTACGTATTAATCTCCGAATAGGCAAACAAGGGCGAAAAGGCTATCCTATCAAGATGGAACTATTACCATTTTACTACATATAAAACCTTTATTTTCAGGCAAACCTCTTGCTTAATAAAGCGGAATCACTACATTTGCTACCAGAATCACGTTTGCTACATATATCGCTTAGAATTAACGGCCATGAGAAATATCATTCTTTTTATTTTTATTATACTAACGGTCCACTTGAACATGAGCGCGCGAGGCTCCGGCGAGAAACCGTCGATCGTCGTACTGCACTCCATCAACTTCGAGGAAAGCTGGACAAAACAGACCTATCTTGATATAGAAAGAAAATTCGGGGAGGAAGGGTTTACCGTAAAGGCGATTCCCTTACAGATCCCCGGTATCCGCACTATGGAAGGGTTTCAAGAGAAGAGAACAATGATCCTAGAGAGAGTTCCCGTGCCACCCACCTTAGTCGTATGCATAGGAGATCCCTCTTGGCTTGTCGCCCGCCCGTTGTTTGACAAGGAATGGAAAGATATTCCCTCTATCATCTGCTACGCCAGAGATATATGTACCCGAAAGAAGAGTACCTGATAGACCTAGATAAAAACGTGCTCGATACGCTGGTTCCCATCACGGACGTAGTAAAAGGCTATAACGCCACTTTTATAAAATACCCAGTCTATATCAAGCAAACGATCGAGCTAATCAAAAAGCTACAACCGGAATTAACCAAACTGGCCTTTATTTTTGACCGCCGTTATATAAGCCAGCAAACGAAAGCGGATGTAGAGGCCGTGCTACGGAAAGATTTTCCGGGCATCCAATTCGAGCCACTGTCTACCACCTCCATTTCCACCGAGACTTATTGGACAGACTGGCCTCTTTCGACAATAAGACCGGAGTCCTTTATTACTCATGGTACAGGACCCGGAAGGATAACGAGAATCGTTACCTAGTCGATAACGTCCAGAAAATGACCAATAGTTTCTCCGTCCCCCCAATCTTTACCTTGCAAGACGTACAAACAGAAAACGGGAATTTCGCCGGGGGATATTATGTTTCTCCGGAGGATTATGCGCAGGTGACGGTCAACACGATCGAAATGATCCTCTCGGGGAAAGATAGTAAGGAAATCCCGATCCAGACCGCGGAAACCCCGAGGGCCTACCTAAATTACCAGCATCTATTGCTTCACCAGATCGATCCCGGCCTATATCCCCCGAACGCCACGTATTTCCAAGAGCCTCCCGGTTTCTTACAGAAATACAAGATCCATATCATAAGCCTACTCGTCATTCTGGCGTTATTGATAACGATCGGGATCTTACGGGTCCGCCTCTTCATCCAAAAGCAAAAGGCCAAAGACAAGGAGCTGCAAATCGCACGCCAAGCGCAAGACCTGAACCAGAAATACCAGCTCGTCTTGAAAGCCAGCAACATGATGACATGGATATGGGACGTAAAAGAAGCACGGCTCGAATGTAACAATATTTACCTGACCCAAAGATCCATTCGCGACAAGGGAACCGACGGCCAATTCTGCATGTCGGCGGACGAGTTTTATAGCGGCATTCACCCCGAGGACTGGAACAGATGCAAGACGCGATCAATAAACTAATCGCCGGCGAGAGCATATCGATCGACGAGGAGATCCGTTATTTAGACGATACAGGGCTTGAATATACATGGATAGAGATCTTTGCGATCGTAGGGAAAACCGATCCGGAAGGAAAACCCGCCTACTTAACCGGAGGTACTACCCTCATCAACCAACGGAAAAAAATGGAACAAGAACTGAGGGACAAGGAGAAGATAGAGGAATCCAACCGGTTGAAATCCGCCTTCCTAGCGAACATGAGCCACGAGATACGTACCCCGCTGAACGCTATCGTAGGCTTTCCAACCTGCTAGCGGAAACTTGCCACTCCGAGGAGACGAGAGAGTTCTGCGAGATCATCGAGACGAACAACGAGCTTCTCCTTCAACTCGTGAACGATATCCTGGACCTATCGAAGATCGAGGCCGGGCAAATGGATTTCATCTATTCCGAGTTCAACGTATCCACGCTATTCCGGAGCTTATACCAGACCTTCCAAAGCCGGGTGAAAGACGGTGTCACTCTCTATTGCGAGATACCTGAACAGGATTGCGTTATCTATTCCGAGAAGAATCGCTTGACCCAAGTGATCACCAACTTCCTCACGAACGCCTGTAAGTTCACGTTCCAAGGGGCTATCCGCATGGGATACAAGGAGAGGGAAGATGGATTATACTTTTACGTAAAAGATACCGGAAAAGGTATTGAGCGGAAGAACCTCCCGCACGTATTCGAGCGTTTCGCCAAATTCGATTCCTTTATCCAAGGAACCGGACTCGGACTATCCATTTGCCAAACGATCCTAGAGAATCTTCACGGGAAGATCGGCGTAGAGTCGGAAGAAGGAAAAGGGAGTACTTTCTGGTTTACGATCCCATGCGCTGTATCAAGACCGTAGCGTAAGCCGAGATCCCTTCCTGCCGTCCGGTGAAGCCCAGCTTCTCCGTGGTCGTAGCCTTGATAGAGATATCCTCCTCTCCACGTTCATGACCTCGGCCAGCGTTTTCTTCATCAGAGGGATATGGGGATTCAATTTAGGGCGCTCGGCGGCTACGGTGGCATCGATATTACCCAACTCATAGCCCGCCTCTCTTAAAAGCCTCATGGTATCCCGGAGCAAGATCTTACTATCGATATTCTTATATTCACCAGCCGTATCCGGGAAATGATAACCGATATCCCGCATATTGGCCGCTCCCAGTAAAGCGTCGCAGATCGCATGGATCAACACGTCCGCATCGCTATGTCCCAATAGGCCCAACGTATGCTCGATCTTAATCCCGCCTAGCCATAATTCCCGGTCCGGCACCAAGGCGTGGACGTCATAGCCAAAACCTACACGTATCTTCATATCCATTTATCTGAAAAGGTTCTTGATTCCATCCATATCGAACGACAAGGAGAAGCGCAATGTCTGGTCCAACGGGTTACTCTGTACCGTACTGATCAGATAAGCGGCATCCAACTGGAAAACACTCATGCGGAAACCAGCACCGACTGAGAAGTACTGACGGTTTCCCTGATATTTATTCTCATAGTAATAACCGCCACGAACAAAGAACTGCTGATTGTAATTATATTCCAGACCGATAGAGGCCATAATCTCCTCTAGCTCGCCCTTGAAGCCATTCGGCGAGTCACCGAATGATTTGAAGATACCCGTGATCGGGGACATATTGTTATATTCATCATGTTTTTCCTTATAAGCAGCCTCATCCTCGGGAGTCGTACCTTCTTGAATAGGTTCGGTAGGAACTAAATATTTACTCAAATCCACATAGATACCGATTTGGTTATAATCATCGATCGGATACAGTAAACCAGTTCCAACCTTTAACATCGTAGGCAAGAATTGGTTGGTATTTCCACCGTCGTAAGAGACCTTCGTACCGATATTGGAGACATTAAAACCAAAGCTCCACAGGCACTCGCTATTCCCTAAGATCACGTATTTCTCCAGATAACCGGCGATATCAGCGGCAAAAGCGTTATCCGGAACCATATCCGCATCCGACGAGGCACCCATGTCCGAACGAATATAGCGCAAGGCGACCGCCATAGAGAACACATCCGATAATTTACGGCTATAACTTACATCAAAAGCATCTCATAAGGATTCAATATGAGCTGATTACCCATTCCTCCATCCCGGCTTTCCTGTACTTCTCCTAAAGAGAAATAACGCAAGGAAGCTCCGATCGCCTGCATATCGCTATCGCCTAATTTATAATAACCGGCCAGATATGCTAAAGCCACATCATTCACCAATTACGTAACCAAGGCGTATAGGATAAAGCGACTCCGGCCTTACTATAACTAAAAGCATACTTAGCCGGGTTCCAGTATTGGGAATTCACATCCGGCGTAGTAGCCACACCGTTATCACCCATAGCACCTCCGCGAGCATCGGGCGCAATAGACAAAGACGGTATCGCCGTATTAATCGGGGCGAATTTATGTTTAACATCGTCTGCGCCTCCTTGGGCATATAAAGCCGTAAATGCCGTCAAAAAGCTGAAAACCGCTAGTAACAGACTGAATCTTGAAACTCTTACCATATATTCTATTCTAAAAATACATTTACATTTATCATTCCTAGAGGGTAATAAACATACCCCCATGCTTATTATAAACTAATTACCCGATACTTTATTGTGCGAGAATGATTAATTTATTCGCTTTCGTCGCCTCTTTCGAGTTATTCGTGCTAATCGCCGCCCGATACAGATAAACTCCCGGGCGCAACCGCCTGCCACCGTTATCCGTCAGGTTCCAAGTTACGATATAAGCCTTAAACAACTCGGAGGAACCGCTCTTCTCTGTACTCCATAGGAACTTACCGGTCATATCATAAACCATAACCGTCACCTTTAAGTTCGACTCCGGACGATTGTGATGCAGAAAGAATTCCACCTGATCCCGTGCCGGATTCGGGGTGGCATACATCTCGATCAGATTAGGTTTCAACCCTTCCGCCACCTCAAAAGTAAAGGTATAGGTTGTGGAGTTATTTAAGATATCCCACACCTTAAACTCGGCCGTATGCATTCCCGGCTCCATCTCGGGGATGGAGACTGGACAAGTCCTTCGTTCTCACTATCTGGTAGCAACGCATAATAACTATTTAAGTTATAGCTCATAGAGGCATACTATCAATCGTCAACATCATATCATGCCCTACGCTACTGCCGGTTATATTCACGCCGCTCTTATCCCACAGCTTCGCTACAAAATAAGGAGTCGTGTTTACCTTATCGCCCGAAACAAAACTGGAATCATTCAAATAGATCTGCCGGATCTTGGGACCGATCGTATCAGTCTCCGCCGTATCCGAAGTCCCCCCCACGATAAAATCGAAGAAAGAACCCTGCGCCTCTTTTGTCTCGGAAGACGCATATAGGTTTAATTTACCTTTCTTATTGGAATAAGAGATATCCTTCGGGACCATAAAAGTAAAGCTGAACTTTCCATTTCGAACCGAGTCTCTACCTATATAAATCGTATTCGGATAATCGAGATAAGTGAATTTCTCAGAGCTATTCCCTAAAGTCGTAATGGAACTTTGGCTATCAAATATGGTCGAGCTTAATACGCCCGTGAAATCCGCGGCAAAAGAACCTGACGGATTCAAGATTTCACCCTCTACCGTAATCCGGGATAACGCCTTAAACTCAAAAGGCTCATCAGAAACAGCTTCTCCATTCACAGCCGTCACCCGAGCCTTATACTCTGGATACGCAAACTTTAACGCCGGGTCTCCGATTAAGATAAAGTTCAATTTATTTGAGTCATTGAGTTGACGTTTCGTATACATCATCGCCTCTCCAAGCGTATAACGGCTATTCGCGCCTTCTTGGAACAGGTTATCGATGAGTGCCTTATTTAAGTTCGCATTATTACCGGAGAACACGACACGGGTCGTCGTAAACAAAGCGATACCCCCACTGGTAGGATTCAAGAAAACAGATTCACCCGCAGAAGTTTTCACATCGTCAAAACGGGTAAAATCGCAGGTAGCCGTCACCCACACCGGCAGATGCTTATAGCTGGAATTATTGATATCGGTTTGTGTCCATACGCTTTCGTCCGCCCAATGGGTCGTACTGCCATGCCCCGTATAATTAATCAACAACTGACCACTTTTTAATAGTTTCTCAATCTCATTATGCACATCCGGATAAGTCCCGAGGCTGCTACGCTTATAAGCATCGAAATACACTTTATTAACTAGAAACCGGGTTGCATCTCTTCAATGGCCTCAGCAAGCTGATCTGCCTGCTTCATATGATTCGTTGTGAAACTATCCTCATTATTTCCATCATCCGCCACGAATGTCACGTTATTCTTCCAACTACCCGAATCCTTATTCTCCATATAAGAAATCGTCTTATCCACCATCTGAGTCGCCTCCGTTACTGTACGGATTGGAAAGCGCCCGACACCCAGACACATCTTATCTCGCTAAAATTACTGCCGGAATTATCCTCTAAAAACGCAAAATAATCATCTGTCGCATAAGAGTAGACATTCAATGACTCTTGAGACTGGAAAGTCAAGAGCATATTACTCCATGAAACACCTTGCACCTCACCGCTTATCCCCCGATTATCATAGATCCCGTCTCCGAAAAGCAATAAATATTTTGGAGGATTACCTAAAGAAGAACTACGATCGTAAAACATCTTCATCAAACGACGATATGCCGTCGCATCTGGAGTTCCACTAGAGAACTCATTATAAATCGCCTCTGGAGTTACGACTTCAACAGTCAAGCCATCTTTCTCACGGTGCGCAACCGCCAAACGCTCCGCCTGCTGAACCAAAGACGGAGCCGATATAATAATCATATCCCTCTGTTCCAAACCATGCAGATTCGAGGAAGCGACTTCTCCCACGACTTCCGGAGAAGGAAATGTTTGATTGGTTTGAACCAACACAACTCCCTCAATCTACCCGCTGGTATTGTAAATGAAAGTTCAGAACCATTCAGATCGGCTTCCACTCTCTTCACATTTAACGCATCGGTCACATCAAACACCAAGGTATTCGAATTCGCCTCGCTAATAACAAAGCGAGACGCATTTCCTACAGAAGTCAAGCTTCTGAAAAAAGTACAAGCCCCATAAGCGCAACGTACGGACAAATTGCATACGGATATAGTCCAAACGTACATTCGTATGTCCACTTGAACTATAGGAAACCACTACGTTATTTTTCTCACTTTTTGATCCCTTCCATAACGCGGTGGTTGTCCCGGGAATCGCCTTTGTATACGATCTGACATTCGAGCTTACCGTTTGGATAGAAGGTATGGTTATATCCAACAATTCGGAGTCATTGATACTTAAAGAAGCCGTACCGGAACCAGAGTTAATTCTTGAGATAAAACGCATGGTCACCTTACCGTCCGCACCCGTAATCCCGGGGATAGAAGAAAAGGTAGAAATTGTACGAGGGCGTGCCCCCACTAAAGTCCTCTCCAAAAAACTCCCGGCCGGATTGGTTTACGGAGACTAACTCTTGCTCATGCAATAGATAATCATCATAAGTCGTAATCCGAGTGGAAGCACCACTCGCTTGAGCCACGGAAGTCATATCATTCGTGGGTGTGGCATCGGTCACAAAATAATAACCATACAAAGAATAAGGATTATTCGTATGCACGAATGTCTGGCTCGACGAGTCATATTCCCATTTAACCGACCCTTTCCCGTAGAATAACAGGTAATCACTCCCACGCCAAACCGGAGTAGAAGGGACATCATCGATATATTCTTTACTGAAATCCTCATCCAAGGGCCATCCTCCATAGCCATGGACAGAGACTTTCGATGGGTCCGAGAAACCCATATTCTTCAAATCCGCATAGGATAATTTGTAGATTCCGGTCTTATCCACCCGGATCTTCACCCATTTCCCTTCCGATAACAGGGAGTTAGAAGCATAACGGCTACCATCCGCCCATGTATATGAGCAAAGTAATAAACCTATAATGAATATATATATTAATCTTCTCATCTCACATAAAAATCCAGAAGCTTCCGCTCGCCAAGATATCCCTCCAGATGATCGTCGATCTTCACGGACCTACGCCAGCAGGTGTTCCGGTATAAATCAAATCGCCTATTTTCAGCGTAAAGAAGCGACTTACATACGCAATAATCTTATCTACCGAAAACAGCATATTCGAGGTATTGCCTTCCTGTACCTTCGAGCCATTGATATCCAGATGGAATGGAAGCCGGTTTACATCCCCCGCTTGCTCCAGCGGAATAAAGGTCCCGATCACAGCCGAATTATCAAACGCCTTACTAATTTCCCACGGTAGCCCTTGCGCACGCAATTTATTCTGCAAATCCCGTGCCGTGAAATCAATACCGACCGTAACCTCATTATAATAACGATGAGCGAAACGCTCGGCTATATTTTTCCCCAAACGGTCTATCCGTACCACGATCTCCGTCTCATAATGAACTTCCGATGAAAAATCCGGAATAAAAAACGGTTTCCCATCTTTCAACAAAGAGGAGTCCGACTTCATAAAAATAGTAGGCTCTGATAATTCTAACGAATGATGCAGCTCTTTATTGTGAGCGGCATAGTTCATTCCAACGGCGATAATCTTCATATTTTAGTGATTCATTGAGTTCAATCGATTAAACATAACAGCTAAATGCGCATACATAGAAGTGTTCTGGACTACGATATGTTCCGGCACCGTATACGGAACGGGGTAAAATTCCAAAGAGCCTTGATTCCTCCTCGATAATCCGGTCTGTCACCTCCTGCGCTTTCTCCACCGGCACGGTGATCACCCCGATCGTCGCGCCATATTCTTTCTGCTTGGCAGGAAAATCATCCATATGAAAAACGGGAATGCCATTGATCATGCTCCCGTCCAAATCCTCACGGACATCAAAGCCCGCCACGATCTCCAAACCATATTGGCTCAGTCCGGTGTCATGCAACAAAGAAGCGCCCAGACTCCCTACCCAAACAGAAATGCCTTATGCTGGGATGTAAAACCGAGGAAATCCTCCAGTACGTCAACCACGCGTTAATATCGTATCCCACTCTCGTCTTCCCGGAGATATTCACAAAAGAGAGATCTTTAGCGACCTGACTAGGATCTACATTTATCTCCTTAGCGATCTGGGTAGATGAGATAAACGCTTCCCCTTTCCCTTTCATCAACTTTACGAACGCAAGATACCACGGTAACCTCCTTAACGTAGGTTCCGGCACTTTCCATGCCTGTTTTATATCATCGCTGGCCATTGTCTAATTCTCCTATTCATGTATAACATTCGTGCAAGCCTACAAAAGTACAAAATTAAAAAGATTCACCAAAAAAGCCCCGATCGAGAAACTGTATTTAACTACCACCTTAACAGTGGTCTCACATTCAACAATCACGGCTTCGATACCGGCAAGTATGGCGATCCTAGCGTTGTCGGTAATAAAAACTGTCTCTACGATCCTTTTTCCCGTATAAACCTGGGAGGCATTCGAATCTTTTTGTATTTTTACGCAAATTTCGAGATATCCAAAACCATAGCACAGATTTAGGTATCATCCACTTTTAACTAAAGTGTTCACACAAAAACTTCAATTATGACAAAGAAAGAAGCTATCAAGATTGCCATCAATGCCGGAATCGACATGTCGATGGTTCCTTATGAAGTGAGTTTCTGCGATTATCTGAAAGAGTTGGTTGAAGAAGGAGAGGTATCTATGGAGCGCATTGACGATGCAGTAGCCCGTGTGTTGCGTCTGAAATATCGCCTGGGATTATTTGACAATCCGTATTGGGACATTAAGAAGTATGACAAGTTCGGTTCTAAAGAATTTGCAGCCGTTGCCTCCAGGTACCGAGGAATCGGAAGTGTTATTGAAGAATGACGCCCATACCCTGCCGATTAGCGAAAGGCAAAAAAGATTCTGCTGACCGGTCCGAACGCAAACTCCATGCGTTGTCTGAACGGCGGATGGTCGTATAGCTGGCAGGGACACGTTGCCGATGAATATGCGCAGGCATATCATACCATCTACGAGGCTTTGTGTGAGAAATACGGAAAAGAGAATATTATCTACGAACCGGGAGTGACCTATGCTCCTTACAAGAACGATAATTGGTGGGAAGAAAACAAACCGGAAATTGAAAAACCGGTGGCAGCGGCAGCACAAGCGGATATTATCATCGCCTGCATCGGCGAAAACTCTTATTGCGAAACTCCGGGCAACCTGACGGATCTTACCTTATCGGAAAACCAGCGCAATCTGGTAAAAGCTCTGGCCGCTACGGGCAAACCTATCGTTTTGGTTCTGAATCAGGGACGCCCGCGTATTATCAACTGATATACGACTTGCAAAAGCTGTTGTCAACATCATGCTGCCAAGCAACTATGGTGGAGACGCACTTGCAAACTTATTGGCAGGCGACGCCAACTTCAGTGGAAAGATGCCAATTCACTTATCCACGACTTATCAACGCTTTGGCA
>ENA-OQAS01001369-OQAS01001369.1-human-gut-metagenome-genome-assembly--contig:-NODE-1369-length-11448-cov-2.111474_pt1 | contig 11448 bp, 18 predicted proteins | sample MGYA00242733_ERZ504523 | MGnify/ENA primary metagenome ERZ504523 (study PRJEB26092, sample SAMD00036239) | human gut metagenome | host: Homo sapiens | study: EMG produced TPA metagenomics assembly of... | reverse complement strand
ATAAAAATAAGTTTTGTGTCTACTTTTAGAATATACATAGTTGATAAAAATATAGATGGTGTCTACTTTTGAAAATTAAATTTTAAAAAATAATATTTTTCGTGTCCACTTTTGTTGACTGGTACAGAGCGAAGCCGCTTAAACTGTTATAATATATGAGCAGAGAAAAACTGCCCCGCCTTTTGTATCGAGGTGGAAGCTATGAAAAGAATATGTTTTCTTCCTGTTGTTCTGCTGCTGACCGGACTGCTCTGCGGCTGTACGGGTCAGCAGCAGAACGATCCCTCACCGCAGGAGCACAATCATGCGATGGAGGAGGGGACAGAAACACCGAAATATGACCATCTTACCGTTTACAGTCCGCTGCCGGAGTCGGAAACGCTGCTGTACTGCAGTGCCTTCCGCAAGGATACCGGCATTACCGTGGACTGTATTTATCTTCCTGCCGGAGAAATGACCGCGCGGCTCGAGCAGGAGCGGGACAACCCGCAGGCTTCTGTGCTGCTGGGCGGCTCGGCGGATAACTATATTCAGCTGCGAGAGGCCGGTCTGCTGGAGGCGTATCAAAGTCCCGAGCTGACCGATGTGCCGAAGCCTATCAGGATGAGCAGGGCGTGTGGAATCCAATCTACATCGGCACGCTGTGCTTCGCCTGCAACACCGACTGGTTTGCACGGACGGGAACGCCGATGCCGACCTGCTGGGACGATCTGCTGTCGCCTGCACTGGCAGGGCAGATTGTGATGGCAACTCCGAAAAGCTCGGGTACCTCGTATACTACGCTGGCAACGCTTGTGCAGATGCGCGGCGAGGACAAGGCGTGGGAGTATCTCAAAAAGTTAGATCAGAATGTCGGAGCATATTATACTGCATCGAGTACAGAACTGGTTAAACAGGTTAGCACCGGCGATTATGCTGTTGCGATCGTGTTTTATCACGATGGCCGCCGTGCGGTATTGGATGGCTATCCCATTGAGGTGCGCAGTCCGGCAGACGGCACCGGCTATGAGATCGGCGCGTGCGCGCTTGTGCGCAATGCACCTGCAGGAGAACGCGAAAATGCATGTACTTTTCTTGATTGGATGACTTCGGCACGCGGACAGGAGTGCTACATCGAAGCCAAAAGCTGTCGCCTTCCGGCAAACAGCACCGCCCGTGCAGCAGATGGACTGCGTCGTTGGATGAGCTCAATCTCATTTCCTATGATGCAGAATGGGCAGGAGGAAATCGCAGCCGTCTGGTTCGTTATTTTACAGAGAATATTATAAACCAATATTGAATGCACACCGGCCCACCGGTTCGCAGATAAACTGATTGACGAAGGAGGAATATCAAGGAGTAAAGAATAAGAAAGAAAAAAGAGAGGAGAAATGAAAAAATGAAAAAACTACTTAAGCGGTTTATGCTCTGCTATGGTCGCAGCTGTTATGGTCATGACCATGGCGCCGGCTGCATTTGCGGCTGACGGCGGCGCACAGTTCCAGAACGGCCCCTACCTTCTGGCACCAAAGACCAACAGCATGGTCGTCGTATGGGAAAGCACGGAGAAGGTCTCCGCGACCATCGCATACGGCACCGACGAGAGCAAGCTCTGTGACCCGATCAAGGTGGAGATCGACGCAGACGCACCCGACTTCAAGGGCAGCAAGATGAACCTGTTCCACTACAAGCTGGACAACCTGACCCCCGGTACCCGCTACTACTACGAGGTAAAGCTCGAGGGCGGCGCGACCTGCAAGGCCAGCTTCAAGACCCTGAGCGAAAAACCGGATCAGATCCGTCTGATCACCCTGTCGGACTCGCACATTTTTGCGACCCGCGCAGAACTCGATCAGGCCATCAAGGAATTTGACCCCGACCTGCTGCTGCACTGCGGCGACCTTGTAGAAGGCACCGGCGCACAGGCAGAGCAGTTCAGCTTCTGGTTCCAGGCAAGGTGGAGAACGACTACATCCACTCCTATCCGGTTGTCTATTCCTCCGCAACCACGATCAGGGCGGTGTATACTTCAACACCTATGTATACTCCATTCAGGATAAAGAATACGGCGCAGAGGTCGAGGGCGACAGCTCCTTCAATTACGCCGGTCTGCACATCGTTACTATGAACAGCAACCCGTGGGGCCTGTTCCAGATGAACTCCGAGGCGACCGGCCAGCAGGCTGACGCAGCCACCATCAAGACCATCGACAACGCGATGAACTGGCTGAAGAAGGATCTGGCGACCGACGCTGCAAAGAACGCCGAGTTCCGCATGATCTTCATGCACCATCCGGTATCGGATGCGTACACCAAGCGTTACATTCCGGCAGTCATTGAGCCGGGCAAGGTAGACCTGCTGCTGTCCGGCCATACACACAGCTATGCGCGCGCGGTATCCAGCGATCCGTCTGTCGGCGCTGGCACCATTTACCTGACCCATCAGGACGCGCGTACCTACAACAAGAAGGGCGACTTCTTCTACATCACCAGCACTCCCGGTTCCGGCGTTCTCGATGTCAAGAACTACGGCGCAACAGCAGCCGGTCAGGACTCCAAGGTAGCCAACGAGACGCTGGTAGCCAAGGACAAGCAGCAGCTTCGTGGTCGGATATCTCCATCACCCCGAGCGAAGTGCTGTACAACGGCGAAGTCACCGTTACCGCCAAGGTAACGAACAACGGCAAGGGTCTGGCGGCGGCTGTTATCCCGGTCGTGGACAACGGCACCACCCGTTACCTCTACAAGTTCGAGGACGCATCGTAACGCTCGATCCCGGCAAGTCCGCAACGCTGACCGGCACGCTCCGCATGGAGACGCTGGGCACGCACACCCTCAAGCTGGCGGACAAGACTGTCTCCGTCAACGTAAAGTACCGCCCCGCAACCTTTGACTACACCAACATCCGCACCCAGCAGGGTAACGGCAAGACCAGTGACATGAACAGCAACATCCTGCACATCAAGGCTGATGTCGTCAACATCGGCAACGATGCAGGCACCGGCACCGCTGAGTTCAAGGTAAACGGCGTGACCGTCGGCACCCGCCAGTACACCCTCAAGTCCGGCGAATCCCAGACTGCGGAATTTGCCTACACCTTTGACAAGGCCGGTAAATACGAAGTCACCATCGGCAACGCAAAGCCGGAGACCGTTTACATCGAAGGCTCTATCCAGGGCATGCCGATCGTCAAGGACAAGTCCGGCAATGGCAACAATGCATATATTCACGGTCAGCCGGAATTCGGCACCGATGACAAAGGCAAGCAGACTCTCGTACTCGATGGCAAGCGCGACTATATCGAGATCCCCGACAACGGCGGCTACACCCCCAAGGATGCCATGACCGGTATGGTCTGGGCAAACCTGCCGAGCGCAGGCACCACCAAGGGCGGCGTTTCCGAGCTGACCGAGCAGTATGTTGATCTGGACGGCAAGGCGCTATCCCGGATCACAACCCACTGATGGTCAAGGGCATCGGCCTCGGCTGGGGCACCCCGTATATGTTCCGCATGGCAGTCCGTGAGACCGGCAAGGTGACTTACGGTGTCTGCCTGCTCGACGACAACGGCGAGTTCAGCTGGAACGACGCAGTGATGACAGCTTCGGCATCAAGAAGGACCAGTGGGTTCAGTACACCAGCGCATTTGACTTACGACCGGTGGCGACTCCTACGAGAACGAGCTGCACAGCGCACATGTAGACAAGCCCGCTTTTGAGAATGCCCCCATCAAGACCTGGGAAGCGAGCCGATGTACATCGGTCTGGGCTTCAAAAATACGCTCCAGACCAAGCGCAACCGCGGCATGTATCACACCATGCTGCCGGGCGCAGTATCGCAGGCACGCTTCTACACCTCCAAACTGAGCGAGAACGAAGTGACCGCAGTCCGCAATAATCCGACTTCCGCAGGCGCTTCCAAGAACAGCCTGAAGATCTGGCTGGACTTCGAGAACAGCAATATCGAGACCAGCGGTTCGCACACCACCGAGTGGGTAGAAGCGACCGCCGCACCGACTGCACTGAGCTATAATGCTGCCTTCGCGGGCAAGGCTTCCATCACCGCGACCGTACAGACCTCGGACGACGGCAAGACTGTTAAGGAGGAGAAGTCCGCAGCGCTGACCTCCGGCACCGGCAAGATCGATCTGACCGGCATGGCAGATGCCAAGTATGTCCGCGTTAAGACCGCGTTTGTTTCTGATCTGAACAGCACAGAATCTAGCGTTCCGGTACTCAATGAGTACGCGCTGACCGCTGGTAAGACCAAGATCTGGAATACCCTGACCGACTGGGAAAAGGGTACGTTTGAGGGCGCGGCAGGCCATCAGCCGGTCACGTTTACCGCAACTATGCCAAGGATTTTGCCAACTACGGCACCATCGGTGACGTAGAGGACAGCTCCAAGACCGGTTTCACCGACGTTGCCAACCACTGGGCCAAGGATGCCATCAACTATGTGACCGACAAGGGCCTGATGAACGGCACCGGCAGCAATACGTTCTCCCGAATGCGTCCACCACCCGCGGCATGTTGATGACCGTTCTCGCTCGCTATGCAGGCGAGGACACCACCGGCGGCGCTACTTGGTACGAGAAGGGCATGAACTGGGCGAAGGCCAAGGGCGTTCCGACGGCACTCACCCGACCGTAAACATCACCCGCGAGCAGCTCGTTACCATGCTGTACCGCTACGCCGGCTCCGAAGGCTAACGGTTCGCTGAATAGCTTCTCTGACGCTGCAAGCGTAAATAGCTACGCTGTAAACGCGATGCAGTGGGCGGTCGCGAACGGCATTGTCAACGGCTTGAACGGCAAGCTGAATCCGCAGAATAACGCAACCCGCGCACAGGTTGCCGCAATCCTCATGCGTTTCTGCGAGATGAGCAAGTAAACCTCATACAGACAAAAAGCACAGCTTCGGCTGTGCTTTTTCTGTTCCTCCTCCATTTCGATCTATATATTATATCAGTAGAAGCTCCTGAGATATTCTCAGGAGCTTACTTTTTGTCCGAAAGGAGAAGCAAAATGTTCAACCATCAAAAATTTCTGACGCGCGGGATAGAAAGCGAGATTCCCGCATGGCTTGTTCATCTTATGTGGCACATGGTCCTGATGATGGAAGTATCCGAGAAGGATTACTTGCAGGTATTCACGCTGACGAAAACACCGACTGGCCAACACATCGTCCACGAGCAGGAGCAGCCGCCGTACCGTTACGAGCTCGATGTACCGTGTGATGATGCAGTAAACGCGAAGGTGTTCGTCATCGACGATTTGACGCATTCTACTATGCTACTCGCTGAAGAATATTAAGATTTACTATACGAAATGGAGGAACAGACAATGAGCGAAACAAGAATTTGTGCAAACTGCGGTGCAGAATACCCAATCGACGAAATGTTCCAAGCGGAAAATGACTGGCTCTGCGAGGATTGCACCGACCGCCTGACCGTAATCTGCGACCACTGCGCCGAGCGGGTCTACGAGGAAAACGCCGTCGAGGACGATACCCACACACTCTGCGACCGCTGCTTTGATGAATACTACGTCCGCTGCGAAGACTGCAACCGCATTATTCATCGTGACCGCGCGTATTGGGATAATGACGACAACGCCTACTGCGCATCCTGCTGGATGAGCATTGTAACATTATACACGAGTACAATTACACACCGGATCTTGTGTTTCATGGCAAGGGCCTGCGGCATTTCGGCGTGGAGCTCGAAATCGATGACGGCGGCACGGTAAACAGCAACGCGCAGAAGCTGCTTGATATTGCGAACAAGGATGCCGAGAACCTGTACATCAAGACAGACGGTAGTCTGGATGAAGGACTTGAGTTAGTCACTCACCCGATGACGCTCGAATATCAGCTGAACGAAATGCCGTGGGCGGAAGTCCTCCGCAAGGCGCAGAGCATGGGCTATCTCAGCCATGCGGCAGGAACTTGCGGCTTGCACGTTCACATCTCCCGCTTGGCATTCGGCTGTACCTACGAGCAGCAGGAGGCTGCAATTGCGCGGTTGCTCTACTTTGTTGAGAAATTCTGGACGGAACTGCTGCGATTCAGCCGCCGCACACAGTCCCAGATGAATCGCTGGGCGGCGCGGTATGGTATCCGCCTCACCCCGTCCGAGCAGATGAACCACGCGAAGAATTCCTGTGCCGGGCGCTATACGGCGGTCAACCTTACGAATGCAGATACGGTTGAAATCCGCATGTTTCGCGGCACGCTCAAACTCAATACGCTCAAAGCCACCTTGCAGATGGTCAACCATCTGGTCGAGGTGGCTGTTTCTTTGTCCGATTATCAGGTGCAGGACATGAGCTGGTTTGACTTCCTCGACGAAATCAAGGAGTCGGAGCTTATCCAGTACCTCAAGGAGCGCCGCCTGTATGTCAACGAACCCGTAAACGCAAGCGAGGAGGAATAATATGTGCAGTCTTTTCGGTTTAATCGACTTTAAGGAGTGCCTGAGCACCCATATGAAGAATAGAATTCTCAATACTCTTGCAAGAGAGTGCCAAGTGCGCGGCACCGATGCAACCGGCATCGCGTACAACTTCAATGGTCGTATGCGCATCTACAAGCGCCCTCTTCCCGCTCGGAAAGTGAAAATCCACCTGCCCCACAACGTAAACGTCGTGATGGGTCACACGCGCATGACCACCCAGGGCAATGCGCAGTTTAACCAGAATAACCACCCGTTCCTTGGTCATGTTGACGGCAGCAGCTTTGCCCTCGCACACAATGGCGTTCTCTGGAATGACAAGGAACTTCGCATGGAAGAAAATCTGCCGCTCACGAGTGTTGAAACGGACAGCTATGTTGCCGTTCAACTCTTAGAGAAAAATAAAGCCCTCGACTTTGACAGCCTGCAATCCATGGCTGAAGCAGTCGAGGGTTCATTTGTGTTTACTGTTCTGGATAAGGACAACTCTATCTGGTTCGCAGTTGGAGATAACCCGTTGTGCGTGATGTTTTATGATGGCTTCTTGATTTACGCTTCGACACAGGAAATCCTGTGCAAGACCATCAAGAAGTTAAAGCTGAACACACCCTCTGACATTCTGGAGCCAAAGGAGGGCGAGATTTTGAAGATTGACCGCAATGGCCGTATCACTACAGGCATCTTCACACCGCACACGACGTTCGAGCACTGGTGGCGCAAATATCCCTTCTATCGCAGCTATTATGAGGACACGCCGACAGGTATGATGACCTGTTTAGTGTGGCGAAGGCATTCGGCGTAACCGCCGATGAGGTGCAAGCACTTCTCGATTACGGCTGTTCGGAGGAGGAGATCGAAGAAATACTCTACGATCCTACTCTGTTGCATGAAATGACCGGTGAGCTGCTATATGCGTATTAATTGAAAGGAGGCGTTGCTTATGATTCCATTAGGCCCAATCTTTCAGGCCGTCGGCGCTGTGGTCGATTTGATTATCGAGGCCGTCGAAAATTTCTCTGACAGCTGAAATGGGGTAAAAAGATGAACGCAGGAAAAGTCATTCTCGGCGTACTGACCGTTATCGGCCTGCTCGCCGACCTTATCGATGACGACTAAGTATCCAACAAGGTCTACCTTCGGACAGTGTAAATCCGCAGCAAAAACCTGTCCGAAAAGGTCTAGCTGCAATAACGGAAATGTCCGGAAAGCGTAAAGACCTTTCCGGACACTTTTGTTATTCTATACAACGCAAATTTCCAAATCAACTTGTTAATTTTTGAAATATCAAACCAGTGTCTTAATCCAGAGACTGCGCGGTGGAATACACTTCGTATTTTGAAAACACGATATCACTGCTTTCTGTTATGGCGAGCAATCGCTTCACGAAGCAACTCATCCATTGTTGCCTTACCGGAATCCAGTCGGTGCAATGCAGTCCTCGTTTTAGAGGGAATCTGCATACCCTCCGCAGCAAAAGTACCGTGCAGACACCGGAGTTTCTGTTCAGCTGTAAGTGTAGGTTTCATTCCATTTCACCTGCCTGTCTCAGTAAAGTTATTTTATCACAATAAATATGAAATCACAACGGAGATGAGCAAAATGCACAAAACATTCTACTACGCTCGCGTCTCCACGCGCGAGCAAAATCTTGATCGTCAGCTCGAGCCTTTCGCGCGCTCGGCGCAGATGATCGAGAAATCATCACGGATAAGGAGTCCGGCAAAACCTTGACCGTCCTGGCTATCAGGCGCTCAAGTCTGCTATGCTGCGCTCCGGCGATACGCTTGTCGTAAGTCGCTCGACCGGCTCAGCCGCAGCAAGGCCGATATTCACAGCGAACTGCAATGGTTCAAGCAGAACAACATCCATCTCAAGGTGATCGACCTTCCGACCACCATGATGGATCTGCCGCCGGGGCAGGAATGGGTATTCGAGATGGTCAACAACATTTTGATTGAAGTCCTCGGCACGATCGCCGAACAGGAGCGCTTGACCATCCATCAGCGACAGCGTGAGGGCATCGACATCGCAAAAGCCAAAGGCAAACACCTCGGGCGGCCTTCCACTTCCCTGCCGGACAACTGGGAGGAAGTCCTTGCACTCTGGCAAGCCGGCAAAATTACCGCACGGGAGGCCATGCGGCGAACCGGCATGAAGCGAACAATGTTTTATCAGCTTGCCCGTAAATAAAGTGTGTATCCATTCCGCGCTGTAACTGCATCGCAGAAAATCGAGGATTCCAGTATCCTGTAAATGCATTATCAGAGGAGGTTCCTATCATGAAAACAAATATCGTCGTCAGCGCAGTGCGCGTAAACGGATACTGGTATCTCCGCGTCAAGTATGACGAGAATAACTGCCGTGTCCGTTATCAGCAAAGCACCGGTCTGAAAATCGATCAGTCCTACAGAAAGGTCGAGCAGGCTCGCCGCCGTGTTCTGGCCGAGCTCTACGAAATCAACCGTATGGACGAGCAGTGCGAAAAGTGGGACATCTCGCCGGAGCTGCGCTATCAGCCGGTATCCGAATGGCTGAAGCGCTGGCTTGACGATTGCCGCGAGTCGATTGCAGAAAGCACCCTTGTGCGCTATACCGCTGTTGTTCGTCACGCCTGCCAGTTCTTTGACGAGAAAGACTTAGCATTATGCCGTGTTTCTCCTATGGCAATGGAGGAATACCGCGATGCAATGCTCGCGTATGGCTATTCAGCGCGCACAATACAAATGCACTTTAAATTATTGCAGACTGCATTTACTGCCGCCTGCAGCTGTGGACTCAATCGCAGCAATCCAATCTGCGGTGTGCAGCTGCCGCGCGTGGAACGCAATATTCCGCGTCCGTACTCTGCCGCAGAACAGCAAAAGCTGCTGAAGGAACTGAACGGAACAGACTTGCATCTTCCCGTACTACTGGCGCTCCTGTACGGCATGCGCATCGGCGAAATCTGCGGTCTTTGCTGGGAGGACATCGACTGGGAGAAAAAGCTGCTGCATGTACGACATAATGCCAAGCGCGTCCATGATGAATCCAGGCGCTGCCGCATGATATGCAGCAACAAGCTAAAAACCAGTCTAGCTGCCGTTCCTTTCCTCTCCATCCGGAGGTAGAACAGCTTTTGCGTCAGCGTCAGCCACGCAGGCCGTCCGGTCCGGTAATGACAGCACGCTACGGACTTCCGCTCCATCCAGAGCGTTTGAGTGCGCAGTTCCGGCAGTTCTTGAAGGAACATGACCTGCGGCACATTCGATTTCACGACCTGCGCCACACCTGCGCAACCAGTCTGGCACAGCGCGGGTGCGAAACGACGGATATTCAAGCCTATATGGGGCATTCCAATCCGATCACCACATCCCGCTACATACATCCGGAGATCAGCGAGAACGCCCGCAGCCTGCAGCGGCTCGAGCAGGCACTTGCGTGTGTCAGCTGATTGGCAGCGGCTGCGCATAGCCAAAGATGGCGGTCTCGGCAAGCAGATTGCATTTCTGCTCAAAGGTCATGGTCTCCGATTGCAGGAACAGCGGCACGGCCAGCCGCCCAGCCAACGCAGCTATATGGTTGACAACTTGCTCAGTCAGCGAACCGTCATACCGGACAATGACTGCATCCGCACCGTCCTGCACCAGCCAGAAGCTGATGACATTGAGCGCGTTCAGTGTCACCGGTTCACTGTCCCGACAGTCCACCTCGCCGATTATGGCGAAATCGTTACCGCATTCCACTCCGATACCTCGAATCGCTGCCATATACTGCATATGATACTGCGCCCAGAGTTTCAGATGGATAGATTCTGCGTCATCTGTATCCTGCACCAGTTCTTTATATAAGGTATACGCCGGAAGGACAGTGCCGAAAAGCCGCTTTGCTGAGCCAGCAGGGCGGCTTTTGTGCTTTCCTCCGACCAGTCCTTATCGAGCGTTTTCAGTCTGTACATTGCCAGAACATGGTTTTGCTCCAGTTCAGCGATGTACGCCGCATGACTGTCAGCATTCTCTCCGCCGAGGAGCACCATGCCGCAGTCCCTTGCAACCTCCTGCGGTGCAGGCAGCTGAGCCGCAGGCAAATCAATTGACCCAGAATACGCCCATACATCTGCACAGGGCCAAATCGGATTTTGTCTGCTATCGTATTCCATACGAATGCTTCCTTGTGTTCCTCAAAAACATAGTCCACAGGTTCTCGAGATCCTGTTCGCCGAGCCACCCGTCCAGTATCTGTATAAACTGCTCCATCAGCGAGCGGGAAAGCGAATATGCACAGCGTTCCAACGCCATACGGTAAATCGTCCAATGCAGAATCTTGCGGTTTTCTTCGGATTGCTCCGCATACTCGGACAGTTCCTTATGCTCTGCGATATAGGTATTGATGCGCTCGGTCAGCGAACCGTCTTTGGCTATCAAGGCCGCATTTACAAAGCTCCAGCATTGCTGGGGCGTCAAGTTCTTCTTTCGCTCGATAGGTGCTGCCCCTTTGACTCACGCAGAAACTCAATGCATCGGTATCACTGCGTTTCCTACAGTAAAACTCATCGGCCTGTTCGAGCGTGACCGAAGATGATTCGCTGTACGGCATCTGCTTCCACAGCTCGCCGTCCATCGAAATCAGCGCATCGTACAGCGGCTTAAACAAGCGGTAAAGCGGAACCTCATTCGACAGCGTTGCACCGGTAATACCCGTGTCTGTGTAAATATCGAAGTTCGCGAGCAAGTGCTTTTGCAGGAAATGCAGACTGACTGATGGCTCAATCTCTTCAGCCATATCCGCACCAGGTATGACCGTTTTGCCATTCTCCTCGAAGTACTTCACCAGTTCCTCATACAGCCTGCATTGACGCTCTACGCGGCTATTGGATTTACGCTCTGCGCTCTGCATAGCCGGAAAGCCCTCCTGAACAAACGGCTTGAGCGAGAAATCAGCGGCTTTGGGCGAATCCGATACCAGATAAGTTTTCTGCTTATAGAGAGGATCGGCGTGTTGAACGAACAGTCTCCAGAAATATGCCGGGGCTATTCTCCGA
>ENA-OQAS01001368-OQAS01001368.1-human-gut-metagenome-genome-assembly--contig:-NODE-1368-length-11452-cov-1.648124_pt1 | contig 11452 bp, 15 predicted proteins | sample MGYA00242733_ERZ504523 | MGnify/ENA primary metagenome ERZ504523 (study PRJEB26092, sample SAMD00036239) | human gut metagenome | host: Homo sapiens | study: EMG produced TPA metagenomics assembly of... | reverse complement strand
GCAAAAAAACGCCATTTACCTAGGAATATGGGACATAGACAGGGAAGTAAAGTGGTGGAACAGATCATAGAAGATGCACATGATCTTGGAATTAAATATTTAACAGTTTATGCTTTTTCAACAGAGAACTGGAAACGCCCACAGGACGAAGTAAATGCATTGATGAAACTGCTTCGTGATTATTTAAAGACATGTATCAAGCGTGCAAATAAAAATAATATGAAAGTCAGAGTGATCGGAGATATCACAGGACTTTCCGAAGATTTACAGGAGAAGATCGTTGAGCTTGAGAAGGCATCCAAAGATAATACAGGGATCAATTTTACGATCGCACTGAATTATGGAAGTCGTGATGAGATGGTGCGAGCTATGAGACATATGGCAGATGATCTTTCTAGTGGAAATCTTTCCAAAGATGAGATCACAGAAGAAGTGTTTAATGGATATCTGGATACAAAAGAACTTCCAGATCCAGATCTGATGATCCGCACAAGCGGGGAAGAAAGATTGTCAAACTTTATGTTATGGCAGTTAGCATATACAGAATTTATTTTACAGATGTGCTCTGGCCTGATTTAATAAAAGGAATATAAAGCGATCGAATACTATAATGGACGCGACCGCAGATTTGGAGGAATATAAGTTTATGTTTAAGCAAAGACTGATCAGTGGGATCATTTTAGTATTGATCGCAGCTTTTGGGTTATATATGGGTGGAATTGTGACGTTTGCAATGACATTGATCGTTGCATTGATCGGATACAGCGAGATTTTAAGGATTTATCATATTGAGAAATCATCTTTGGCAGTGATCGGATATACAGGCACGATTCTTTATTATGTGGCATTGTTATTTGATCTTGATCAATGGCCACAGCGATCATTATTTTATTTTTAATCTTTTTACTCGGATGCTATGTGGTACGTTTTCCAAAGTATAAAGTGGATCAGATGATGGCAGGATTCTTGGATTTGTATATGTAGCGGTTATGATGTCCTTTATCTATCAGATCCGTGAATTACAAAATGGAGGAGAATTTGTTGTATTATTATTCCTTGCAGCATGGGGAAATGACACTTTAGCATATTGTACAGGAATGTTGATCGGAAAACATAAGATGTCACCAATTTTAAGTCCTAAGAAAAGTATAGAAGGTTTGGTTGGCGGAATTGTCGGTGCGGCAATTCTTGGTGCATTATATGGATTATATCTAAACACATATATCAGATTTAGTTTTAATCCAGTTACAATGTTCCCAATTGTTTGTGGACTAAGTGGAGCAGTTTCAGTCATTGGAGATTTGGCAGCATCTGCGATCAAGAGAGATTCAGGAATTAAGGATTATGGTACATTGATCCCTGGTCATGGAGGAATTCTTGACCGATTTGATAGTATTATTTTTATTGCACCTGTCATTTATTATCTGACAGTTATGATCTCAGGAGGAGCGATCTAGAATGAATATATTTCAATTATTGGATCTACAGGTTCCATTGGAACCCAGACACTAGATATCGTACGAAGTAATAAGACTGAAGTTACAGCCTTAGCAGCAGGAACAAGTATTGATCTGTTAGAGAAACAAGCAAGAGAATTTCAGCCAGTGATCGTTGCTGTATACAATGAACAGAAGGCAGAAGAGTTGAAACTTCGTCTGGCAGATACGAATATAAAAGTATGTGCAGGAATGGATGGATTATTAGAAGCAGCAACACAGGAGCAGTGTTCTGTTGTTGTCACAGCAATTGTCGGAATGATCGGAATTCGTCCAACGATCGCTGCGATGAAGGCTGGGAAAGACATCGCACTTGCTAATAAAGAAACATTGGTAACTGCAGGGCATATTATTATGCCAATGGCGGAAGAACTGGGTGTTTCTATTTATCCAGTAGATAGTGAGCATTCTGCAATCTTTCAGTGTTTACAGAGCGGGAAAAGAGATGATCTTGATTCTCTGATCATTACAGCATCAGGGGGACCGTTCCGCAAGAAAACGACAGAAGAATTAAAATATGTGACAGTAGAAGATGCGCTGAATCATCCAAATTGGTCAATGGGACGAAAGATTACGATTGATTCCGCAACGTTAGTGAATAAAGGACTCGAAGTGATCGAAGCCAAATGGTTGTTTGGAGTGGATTTTGATGATATTCATGTTGTAGTACAACCAAAGAGTGTGATCCATTCTATGATTCAGTTTAAGGATGGAAGTGTGATCGCACAGCTTGGAACACCGGATATGAAATTACCGATTCAATATGCATTATTTTATCCACAACATAGAAATCTTGCGGGAGAACGTCTAGATTTTGCAAAATTAAAAGAAATTACATTTGAAGAACCACCAGTGGATGTTCTAAAAGGACTTCCTTATGCATATAAAGCAGGTAGGATCGGTGGAAGCATGCCAACAGTCTTAAATGCTGCAAATGAAAAAGCAGTTGCATTATTTTTAGACCGTAAGATTCAGTTTTTAGATATTTACGACATCATTGAAGACACAATGAATGCCCATAAAGTTATTGAGAATCCGACACTGGAAGAAGTGTTGGAGACAGAGCAATGGGTGTATGAACACATAGAAAGCAGGTAGATCATTGAATATTATCATTGCAATTTTAATTTTTGGAATTATTATTATTGTGCATGAATTAGGGCATTTTCTGATCGCTAAGAAAAATGGGATTCAGGTAGATGAATTTTGCATTGGACTTGGACCAACGATTATAGGAAAGCAGGTTGGAGAGACTTTTTATTCTGTCAAACTGCTGCCATTTGGTGGTGCATGTATGATGGGAGAAGATGAAGACCGACCTGAAGAAAATGCGTTTAATAATAAGTCCGTCTGGGCAAGGATGGCAGTTATTTTTGGAGGACCATTTTTTAACTTTATCTTAGCGTTTATATTTTCAATTATAGTGATCGGAATGTCTGGTGCTGACATTCCGAAGATTTCCAAAGTAGAAAAAGATTCACCAGCATATGAAGCAGGAATCCGTAAAGGAGATACTATGATCAAAGTTGCTGGAAAGAAAATGCACAATTACAGAGAGTTTTCCTATTATATGTATTTAGATTATGATGGAGGGAAAATTCCGATCACGATATTACAAAACGGAAAAGAAAAAAATATAAAGCGTCACACCAGAGTATGATAAAGAACGAGGGCAATATCTGATCGGGATCACCTGGAATGGATATCAGAAAGTAGGTCCGTTAAAAAACGATCGAATACAGTTTCCGAGAAGTAGGATTGCAGGTAAAGATTACTTTAAAAGAGTGTAAAGATGTTAGTTTCACAAAAACTTGGTGTGAAAGATCTTTCAGGACCAGTAGGAATTGTCAAAACGGTCGGAGACCAATATACACAGGCTGCTGCCTATGGATTTAAAAACAGTATTTTTGACAATGGTAAACTGGATCATTTTGATCAGCGCAAACCTTGGTGTGATGAATCTATTGCCATTACCAGCACTTGATGGAGGTCGTTTATTGTTTTTGATCATAGAAGCAATTACTGGAAAGGCTGTGCCACAGAATATGGAAGCGCTGGTACACACTGCAGGGTTGATCTTATTAATGCTTTTGATGGTATTTGTAATGTATCAAGATATTGTAAAGATTTTCATGTAAAGGGGGATTTGCATGTATACAAGAAATCAGACAAGAGTTATTTCGATAGGAGATGTTAAGATTGGAGGAGGCAATCCAGTTGCCATCCAGTCTATGACAAATACAAAGACAGAAAATGTGGAAGAGACGGTCAAACAGATTCTTGCTCTTGAGAAGGCTGGATGCCAGATCATTCGCTGTACTGTTCCAACAATGAAAGCTGCCGAAGCTTTTACAGAGATTAAGAAGCAGATTCATATTCCGTTGGTCGCGGATATTCATTTTGACTATAAACTTGCAATTGCAGCGATGGAACATGGGCAGATAAGATCCGTATCAATCCGGGGAATATCGGTGGAGAAGAGAATATTTGTAAGTGGTAGAAACAGCAAAGAAATATCATGTACCGATCCGCGTTGGTGTAAACAGCGGATCATTGGAGAAACCACTTGTTAAAAAATATAACGGAGTAACTGCACAAGGACTGGTAGAAAGTGCCTTAGATAAAGTTGCTATGCTTGAAAAATATGATTTTCATGATATGGTAGTCAGTATTAAGTCTTCTGATGTTTTGATGTGTGCAGAAGCATACCGCCTAGTCGCAGACAAAATCAATTACCCTCTGCATGTAGGAATCACAGAAGCTGGAACAGTTTTTAGTGGTAATATCAAATCAGCTGTAGGACTTGGAATTATCTTAAATCAGGGAATTGGTGATACGATCCGTGTATCATTGACAGGAGATCCAGTCAACGAGATTGCCAGTGCGAAACTGATCTTAAAGACATTAGGACTTCGTTCCGGAGGAATTGAAGTTGTATCCTGCCCAACATGTGGACGTACGAATATCGATCTGATTCCACTTGCCAATCAGGTAGAGACAATGGCAGCAGATTTTGAAAATCTGAATCTTAAGGTTGCTGTTATGGGGTGCGTTGTAAACGGACCAGGAGAGGCCAAAGAAGCAGATGTGGGAATCGCTGGTGGAAATGGAGAGGGACTTCTGATCAAGAAAGGCGAGGTTATCCGCAAAGTACCAGAAGATCAATTACTTGATACTTTAAGATATGAATTAGAACACTGGGTGAATAAAATGGAAGTGACAACAAAACCATTTTTCAGTGTATTTCCAGATCTGAAAGTTTCTGACGATGTAAGATCTTTGTTTGAAGATGCGAATATTAGAGAGATCACACTAAAGAAAAAAGAAAACACGCTTAAGATTTCTTTTCAGTGTGATCATCTGATCTCAAGAGTCGATACATGGAGAATGGAACGCACGATCCGGGAACAGCTGTTTTCAAAGCGTTTTGTAAAGATTCGTTTTCAGGAAAGTTATCACCTGTCAGAACAATATAATCTCAAATATCTAATGGAGCATTACATGAAAAGCTTCCTCTTTGAGTTAAAAGGCAAAGGGGAGGTTATTTTTAATGTTGTGAGAAAAGGGGATTATAGAATTGAAGATGATGTGATCACCTTTTACTTTGAAGATACATTTGTAAACCGCAATAAAGCCCCAGAGATTAAAGAATTTTTTGAGATGATTTTAAAAGAACGTTTTTCTATTGATGCAAAAGTCGGATTTGATTTCTCTAAGACGATTGATCGAAGCCTTAAGATGGAAAGTGATTATCGCTTACAACAAGAAATCCATACGATCGTGGAGCACGCAGATATCGTTGAGAAAGAACAAAAAGAAGAGAAAAAGCAAGAAAGAAAGCAGCTGCAACGAAAAAAGAGCATATGTTTAAGAAAAAACCAAAATATTCAGATGATCCAACCTTATTATATGGACGAAATTGTGATGGCGAGCTGATGGAGATCAAGGATATCTATGATGAGATCGGGGAAGTTGTGATTCATGGGCAGATCACATTTCTTGAAACACGAGAAATCCGTAATGAAAAACAATCATCATTTTCATATTACCGATTTTACAGATACGATCAGCTGCAAGGTTTTCGTAAGAATGAACAGTTGCCCGATATTTAGATGGTTTGAAAAAAGGTGGATTCTATCGTATCAAAGCAGTTGCGATGTATGACAAATTTGATCATGAGATCTCTCTAGGATCTGTGGCAGGAATCAAGGCGATTACAGATTTCAGGGAAAAACGTCAGGACACATCCATGGAAAAACGTGTAGAATTACATCTCCATACAGTGATGAGCGATAATGACAGTGTGGTACAGATCAAAGATATTGTAAATCGCGCCTACGAATGGGGACATCCGGCGGTTGCGATTACAGATCACGGTGTATTGCAGGGATTTCCGATCGCACGTCATGCATACGAAGACTTGAGACTAAAAGAAGATGATCCATTTAAGATCATTTATGGGGGTAGAAGGATATTTCGTTGATGACCTTGGAGATTGATCATTGATTCAAAGGGCAGTCACTAATGGACAGTTATGTTGTATTCGATATTGAGACAACAGGATTTAACAGTGTCAATGATCGAATTATAGAAATTGGTGCGGTAAGAGTCGTGGAAGGAGAGATTAAAGAAACATTTAGTGAATTTGTCAATCCAGAGCGCCCGATTCCATATAAGATCACTCAGCTGACAACGATCACAGATGATATGGTAAAAGATGCGGGAACGATCGAAGAGATTCTTCCACAGTTTTTAAAATTCTGTGAGGGATCTGTTTTGGTTGCACATAATGCAGGATTTGATACAGGGTTTATCCGCGAAAATGCGAAAAGGTTGAATCTTCCATATGATCATACAGTTGTGGATACACTGGGGGCTTGCAAGATGTCTAATGGGACATCTTGGTAAATTTTACACTGGATAACATTTGTAAACATTTTAAATATCATACTGGAAACACACCATAGAGCAGTTGATGATGCAACGGCAACAGGGAAAGATTTTTGTAGAATTCATTTCTATGTTAAAAGAAAAAGATATTACAGATCTAGATCAGGTCAACGAATTTGCAAATGATAATGTCGATCTGATCAAAAAAGGACGCATGTATCATGGAATTATTCTGGTTAAGAATAATACAGGGCGTGTTAATTTAAACCGCTTGGTATCTGAATCACATTTAAATTACTTTAACCGTCGCCAAGAATGCCAAAGTCCCTGATCAATAAATATAGAGATGGACTGATCATTGGATCTGCGTGTGAAGCAGGAGAATTATATCAGGCATTGCTTGATGAACGCTCAGATGAAACGATTGCGAATATTGTATCATTTTATGACTATCTGGAGATTCAGCCAGTAGGAAACAATGAATTTATGATTGGATCCGAACGTGTTGAGAATGTGAATTCGATTGAAGATATTCAGAAATTCAATCAAAAGATCGTAGATCTTGGAGAACAATTCCATAAGCCAGTCGTTGCGACATGTGATGTACATTTTCTAAATCCAGATGATGCAATCTATCGTTCTATTTTATTAGCTGGAAAAGGATTTAAAGATGCTGACCAGCAGGCACCACTTTATTTTAGGACAACACAGGAGATGCTAGATGAGTTTGCGTATCTTGGAAGTGAGAAAGCCAAAGAAGTTGTCATAACAAACACGAATAAGATCAATGATATGATTGAAAATATTTCTCCAATCCATCCGGATAAATGCCCGCCGGTAATTCCAGATTCAGACAAAACATTAAGAGAAATCTGTTATAATAGAGCACATGAGATTTATGGAGATGATCTTCCAGAACGAGTGACAAGTCGTTTGGAAAAAGAATTAAACTCTATTATTGGAAATGGATATGCGGTAATGTACATCATCGCACAGAAATTGGTATGGGATTCGAATGACCATGGGTATCTGGTAGGATCACGAGGATCGGTAGGATCTTCCTTTGCAGCAACGATGTCAGGGATCACGGAAGTAAATCCGTTGCCAGCACATTATATCTGTCCAGAATGTCATTTTGTGGATTTTGACTCAGAACAGGTGCAAAAATATGCGAAGATGGGTATGTCAGGTTTTGACATGCCAGATGCATACTGTCCAAAGTGTGGAGCAAAGATGACGAAAGAAGGACAGGATATCCCGTTTGAGACATTCCTTGGGTTTAAAGGAAATAAAGAGCCAGATATCGACTTAAACTTCTCAGGAGAATATCAGGGAAAAGCACATGCTTATGTAGAAGTTATCTTTGGAAAAGGAAAAGCATTCCGAGCGGGAACGATCGGTACACTGGCAGAGAAAACAGCCTATGGTTATGTGTTGAAATATCTGGAAGAACGAGGAATCAGTAAACGTCGTTGTGAAATAGAGAGATTAGCACTTGGATGTACGGGAGTTAAGAGAACAACTGGTCAGCATCCGGGTGGAATCATTGTAGTACCGCATGATAAAGAAATTTATGATTTACAGCGGTACAACATCCAGCCAATGATATGAATACACCGATCATTACGACACATTTTGAATACCATTCGATTGACCAGAACCTATTAAAACTTGATATTCTGGGACATGACGATCCATCTATGATCCGAAGAATGGAAGATATCACAGGAATTGATGCACAGACGATCCCAATGGACGATAAAGGCGTTATGGATTATTTCATGGAACAGAAACCTTAGGGATCACACCAGAAGATATTGATGGGACACCGCTTGGATCACTTGGAGTACCGGAATTTGGGACAGACTTTGTAATTCAAATGCTTCAGGATACGCATCCACAGAGTTTTTCTGATCTTGTCCGTATTTCTGGCTGTCTCATGGAACCGATGTATGGCTTGGAAATGCTCAGACATTGATCGAGAATGGAGATGCGGTTATTTCCACAGCAATCTGTTGTCGAGATGATATCATGGTATATCTGATCAATCAGGGATTGGAACAGGAAGCGTCATTTAAGATCATGGAAGGAGTCCGAAAAGGAAAGGGACTTACAGATGAACAAGAACAGATGATGAGAGATCACAATGTGCCAGATTGGTATATCTGGTCTTGTAAACAGATCAAATATATGTTCCCGAAAGCCCATGCGGCAGCTTATGTTATGATGGCATGGAGGATCGCATGGTATAAGGTTTATCACCCATTAGCATATTATGCAGCATATTTCAGTATTCGAGCGAAGGCATTTTCTTATGAAGATATGTGTCTTGGAAAAGAACGTTTGGATGAAAAGATGAGTATTATTAAGAATACACCAAAACACGAAGTTAAAAATGCAGATCTTGATCTGTTACGAGAAATGAAGATTGCGGATGAAATGTATGCAAGAGGCTATGAATTCTGGCCACTGGATATTTACAAGGCAAAGGCAAAAGATTTTCAAGTGATCGATGGAAAGATCATGCCAGCACTTACCAGTATTGATGGAATGGGTGAAAAAGCGGCACAACAGGTAGAAGAAGCAGCCAAAGGAGAACCATTTACATCCTTGGAAAACTTCAGAAACAGAACAAAAGCACCACAAGCATGTATCGAGAAAATGAAAGAACTTGGAATTATGGGAGATCTATCAGATACTGATCAGTTAAGTTTCGATTTTCTTTGATAATATATGAAAAAACTCTTGTCAAGAGATATTTTTCATGTTAAACTAAATATAGCTTAAGAAAAGATGACTTAGGAGTGGGCATATGTCCACTCCTATTTTGTGTAACAATGAAGAAATAACACTACAAAAGAAAGGGTTGATACATTGGCAAGACGAGTTGATATTGAAACAAAAACAGAAGAACTGGTATTACCGATCATTGAAGCCAACAATTTTGAACTGGTGGATGTAGAATATGTCAAAGAAGGAGCAAACTGGTATTTAAGAGTTTACGCAGACAAAGAAGGTGGAATTGCAATTGATGACTGCGTGCTGATCAGCAGAAGCTTAGAAGAGAAACTAGATGCAGAAGATTTTATCGAAGATGCATATATTTTAGAAGTAAGTTCTCCAGGACTTGGAAGACCACTAAAAAAAGAAAAAGATTATGTAAGAAGTGTCGGAAAGTCCATTGACATCAAGCTTTATAAAGCAATTGATAAGCAAAAGGAATTTACTGGTATTTTAAAAGAAAACATGGAAGATCAGATTGTACTCACAATCGAAGATCAGGATATTACATTTGAGAAAAAGAGCATTGCAAGTGCTCGTTTGTCGTTAGATTTTTAAGGAGGAAGAAAGAGAATGAGTGAATTAATTGCGGCATTAAATCAGTTGGAGAAGGAAAAAGGTATTGATAAAGACGTTATCATGGAAGCCATTGAAAATTCCCTGCTTGCTGCATGTAAAAGAGATTTTGGAAGTGCAGATAACGTTGTAGTTAATATGGATCGTGAAAACAGGAGATATTTATGTTTATGCGATCAAAGAAGTGTAGACGAAGTTTATGATCCTGCTCTGGAGATCAGTCTTGGAAAAGCAAAGGCAATCGATCAGAACTTTAAATCTTGGAGATACTGTAAGAATTGAAATCACACCAAAAGATTTCGGACGTATTGCAGCAATGCATGCAAGAAGCGTTATTGTGCAGAAAATCAAAGAAGAAGAAAGAAGAGTTGTATATGATCATTTCTACTGCAAAGAAAAAGATATCGTAACAGGTGTTGTTCAGCGTTATGTTGGAGAGAATGTAAGTGTAAGCTTAGATGACAAAACAGATGCTCTGTTAATGAAATCTGAACAGATCAGAGGTGAAGTGTTCAAACCAACAGAGAGAATCAAACTTTATATTGTAGAAGTAAAAGAAAACAAATCGTGGACCACGTATCTTGTTTCAAGAACACATCCAGATCTTGTAAAACGTTTATTTGAGAAAGAAGTTGCGGAAATTCAGGATGGAACAGTAGAGATCAAGAACATTGTGCGTGAAGCAGGATCAAGAACAAAGATGGCTGTATGGTCCAATGATAAGAATGTAGATCCAGTTGGAGCATGTGTCGGATTAAATGGTGCCAGAGTGAATGCAATCGTCAATGACTTAAAAGGCGAGAAAATCGATATCATCAACTGGAATGAAGATCCTTGTGTATTCATTGAGAATGCATTAAGCCCATCAAAGTTGTTTCTGTGGCAGTTGATGTAGAAGAAAGAGTGCAGAAGTTGTAGTTCCAGATTACCAGTTATCATTAGCAATCGGTAAAGAAGGACAGAATGCGAGACTAGCTGCAAGATTAACAGGCTATAAGATTGACATTAAGAGTGAATCACAGGCAGCTGAAGAAGCAGCAAAAGTCAGTGAAGAACCAGAGGCAGATGAATTTGAGATTGAAGAAGATCTTTTTAACGAAGAGATCAATGATGATTTCGTAGAAGATGCAGAGAATACAGAAGAAGCTGTTGAAGATTTTGATGCAGAGGATATTGAAGAATAGGAAATATCAGCAGGTGATAAAATGAATCGAAAAATTCCAACAAGAAAATGTATCGGGTGCGGTGAATTAAAAGAAAAGAATCAATTAGTCCGGATCGTAAGATCAAAAGAAGGCGAGATCAGTCTTGATATGACTGGAAGGAAAAATGGGAGAGGGGCATATATATGCCCTGATCCACAGTGTCTAAAACAAGCATTTAAGAAAAAAGGACTAGATCGTTCTTTTAAGATAGGAGTACCGGAATCGGTCTATGAGACATTAAAAAAGGAGATGGAAGAACTTTATGAATAAAGGATTATCTCTTCTAGGTCTTGCATTCAGATCCGGTAATCTGGTCAGTGGAGAATTTGCCGCAAGAGAAGCTGTCAGGAAAAAGACAGCAGCTCTTATCATTGTAGCCAATGATGCTTCCGATAATACAAAAAAGATGTTTGAGAATCAATGTAAACATTATCAAGTACCTTTTTATTGCTGGGGATTAAAAGAAGAGCTTGGGCATGCGATCGGGAAGGAGTTTCGAGCGTC
>ENA-OQAS01001367-OQAS01001367.1-human-gut-metagenome-genome-assembly--contig:-NODE-1367-length-11453-cov-1.635882_pt1 | contig 11453 bp, 17 predicted proteins | sample MGYA00242733_ERZ504523 | MGnify/ENA primary metagenome ERZ504523 (study PRJEB26092, sample SAMD00036239) | human gut metagenome | host: Homo sapiens | study: EMG produced TPA metagenomics assembly of... | reverse complement strand
GTGTCTTTGGAGGGAAGATCGCATTTGCTTATGTGATTGTTGGACTTGTCATAGCTGTTATAGGGGGAACGATCATTGAGCGGCTGCACTGTCTGATTCTCGTTCATACGGTTCAGACATGCAATAACTTCGTACCCCGGCTCGTCCACTACATGAACGCATCCGCTGTTGACATCAAGTACAATATTATATCCATTGTTCTGGTACTGATGAATCACAACCGGTACCCCTTTCTATCCTTATTTTTCAAATTTTTCCTCATACGTCAAACGACAGCGGCTTTAAAGCCGCTGCCTGCTTGTCATACTTATTCACTACACTTACAAATATCTCTTATTTGCTGTGTTCGCAAGTCTGATTTCCTACTGTGCAAGAAGTCTTGCATGCTGACTGACAGGATGTCTGGCATTCTCCGCATCCGCCCTTCTTTACTGTATTGTTCAGAGTCTGTGTATTCAATGTTTTAATGTGTTTCATTGTAATATCCTCCTTCTTTGCTCATTATGTGATACAGTATAGCACATTTTCCAGCTTACCGTCAACGCAAAAATCCAATCTAAAACAAATGACAGGAGGTATTTTCCCTAGAATTTGCTACCTCCGCCACCGTGGGTTCTTCCTGATGAAGAAGTATGTGTACTGCTGCCGCCGGAAGAGCTCTTCTTTTCTTTCGCCGTTTTCGAAGTGGTTTCATAAAGGAACATATCTCTGCTTTCTGTAATATCCAGACTATCGTCTTTTACATAGCTGCCTGCCGCTGACTGGAAACGCACCGTTTTAAGCTGTGCTTTCATCCTGCCGACAATGATAAGTGACAGAACAACTCCTACCCCAAGGGAGATCAGAATCCAGATTGGGGATAATGGCTCCTTTGGAAGACTTTTCCTGTCATAAGGCTTTCCGTTTCTTGCCTGTGTAATGAATTCGTCACACAGCTCTGAAAAAGTCTGAAATGCCGAAAAATAATTTCCATTCTTCAGATCACTCGTCATTTCTTTTGAAATGTATTTGATCCCTGCATCGGTAAAAGCTGTGATTCCGTAACCACAGGTTGAAATATAACAGTCATTCTCTTCTCCCAGACTAATGAGAAGAAGGATTCCATCCTTATCCTGTCCATATCCGAAGTTTCCGTAATCATAAATATCATCGGCGTATTCTTGCACCGTTTTTTCATCCAGCGTATTTGTTGTCACAACGACAACATCCATTTTCTGTCGGATACTCAGTTCATCAAGTATGTCATTTAATTTTGCTTCCTCACTATCCGTCATAAGTCCCGCCATGTCCTGCACACGACAATAATCATTTGCAAATCCTTCTGCATCTTCGGCTGAAACCGAAAACGTCATCCCCAGCAAAGGGCCAGAACAAGCAGAAGTGATATTATTTTCTTTTTCATTCCGTCACCCCCTAAAACAGTCCGAGAAAGTGCAGAAGTGTTGCTGCACCGTAGGTTACTGCCGTGAACGTGGTCGCCAGCATCAGTGTCCAACGAGTTGCTGCCGCCTTATCTACCGGCAGTCGCCGACGAATTTTCCGTCTGTCCGTTCATTGCAAATGTATATTTGTTACCATTCCATGTGGTATTTAAAAGCCACACTGGATATAAAGCATACTTGCTTTTCCGCCATGGAACTGTACACTGGTATTTTCAGCTACTACAGTATCGTAACCAATGACTGTTTCGGCAAATGCCTGCTCCGTGGATTTTTTCACACGCTCATTCGCCCGGTCAATGCTTTCTTCTGCAGTCACATCATACTTATCTGCCAGGTAACCGGCAAGATAAGCCGTCTGGAAATCCACTGCCTCCCCGCAGTTAAACGGTTCGATGGATTCCATCAGATCATCCGCCATTTTTGTAGAACCGTCTACCGGAACATATTCAAATCCAACACTTCCGCCTCTGTGCACCATATAATAACTGGTCTGGGTATAATTGTAATACACTGTCACTCAAGTACGATCTGTTGCCTTATAACGGACCTTAGCGTCTACATCGGTATCAAATAGCCAGAACGTACATAGACTCCTTTGATCTCGTCAATATGGTTCTGATCCTTAAAAATCTTCGGCAGAGACGTTTTCCTGTAAGATGCTTCATGAGCCCTTCTTTTGCTGCTTTTTTATCCAGTTTAAACGGAATGACCAGATCCGGTTTCAGGGAGCCGGAGAATTGTCCCATCATAACGATTGGATTATCACAGAATGGGCAGGATGTTGCCGCTGTATTTGCGTCACCTACAATTTCTCCTCCACAGGATTTACACACATAAGTACGCAGACCATCCGTTTCTCCTTCTCCCCATTCACCGCCTGCTGCGGTTTCCCATTCCATGCTGTCTGTTTCTTCGTCCTGCAGTTCGGCATCATATCCCTTCAATGCGTCCATTTCGAACTCTGTGTCGCAATATGGACACTTCATCTTCTGGATCGTACTGTCAAAGGCTATCGCACCGCCACAGCAGGGACATTTATATTCCTGCAAGCCTGCCATAAAAATCCTCCTCTCTTAATGCGCCTGTCGGTCAAATTCCGCAAGTGCTTCTTCCGCTCTCCGGATCCATTCTGTACGGTCTCCGTAGATTGCACATTTGTTTGCCATAATTCATTTTCCTTTCAGCCAATGCCGGAATCCCGGACATTTTCTTTTCTTGTTTATGATTCTCCTGTTGCTTTTATGACCCATTTGGCATTGTCTACCTGGAAGCTATAACCACAGAAGGAACAACAATTGTGTTCATCCGGTATGAAATTGGCTCCACAGGATGGGCAATCTTTTTCCTTGAAAAATGCTCCGTCCGTCTTCCTTCTTTCTGGATATCTCGCCCTCTGCAAAACGAGTGTCGTTTTTGTTTTCTTTGTATACGGTTTTCCACTCTCAGGCAGGTAGGTTTCACTTCCATATGCCGTAGCGGTGATTTCTGTTGTTTTGTCTGTATTTACAACATTTTTAAGTATGATCGATCCGATTCCATAATCCATCAGATCCGGCTTGTTTACATCCTTATAAAGTGCATCATTGATGCAGGATCTCAGATAATTTTCCGAGTATCTGACGATCTCCTTCGGCAGCTTTTCCTGTTTTTCTTCCTTGGATTGAAAAATTTTCGCAATTCCCAGAAGTATAAGCAGTGTAGCAATTACACCTATAGTAAGAGAAATATCCGTGTCTTTGATCAGGTAAAGGCACAAGGTCAGACACAGAAACATGATGCCCGAGTAAGCAAGCAATAATAGTCCGTATTGCATGTTCGCACCCATTTTCTCATAAATTTCGAATACCTCTGTCTGCCAGTCGTAGAATTCACTTTGTATCACACCGCCACAATATGGACAGATGACTTGCTGACTGCTCAGTTCCACCTCAGCTCCACAGGATGGACAGATGATCGTCCTTTATCGGAATAAAATCCTTGTTCTTACCCTGACGGTCAGAATGACGGATATGCCTTGACTGAAGAATCCGAAGGTAACTGTTTTTCCGATAGATCTGATGCACTGTCTTACCAGATTGAGGAGAAATAAGACGTTCCAAAGAACTACATTGCAGGATAGACTCCCTCCACTCCCGTCCGTCATCATTCCATCTTTTGAAATTATTTTTTGGAAGTGGTACAACGTCCGTCACCTGGATATCTCGGCAAAGCTTACGCTTTCCCAGCAGTTCCACCTGATGAACCATCTTTCTGCGAAATGTAAGATCCATTCTCTTTGGAAGATAACCCTTATCTGCTTTTCCAAGTGGAAGTAATACATTTTCAAAGGAATCCTTGATGTCCTTCTGAAGCCTTGCCCCTTGCAACGGTGTTTCACGCTTTGCAAGAATTCTTTTCATTTTGCTTTTTTCAAATTCTTTGGCATAAACTGTTCAAAGTCTATGTCAATGATTTTCTCAGCAATGGCAAACGCACAGATTATGGTAGCTGCAAACGCAAACAGCATCGCCTCTGACAATCCCATATTTATCCCTCCTCATCTATCATTCTATCTGGTTGACCTATTGTTCCTTCTCTTTGCTCTTACCAAATATTTCATAGATCAGGAATATGGAGATAATGATTCCCGCCGGGATCATCATAACGGAGGTAATGTTATCACCTATATCGCCTGTGTAAAGCTTGTATTCTCCATTCAAAGCCCGGTAAGCCTTCTCTGTCACTTCATCCCCCCGGGATATATCTCTGGAAAATACATCTTTTCCTGTATAAGTTTTTCCATCCACTTCAAAGGACAGAATTGCGTGATACTTTACATCTTCATCGCCCTTTTCATCGGTCTTAACACTTATCTGATAATCTTTTACAACGGCGGTTACCTGACGAACATCGGAAGATAGTTATATTCTATACTGGAAAAAATATGAGTAATTCCATATACAACAAGCCAAATCGAACCAATCAGTAAGAATACACATATCACCTTATTTTGTGCTTTATCTGAAAGTACCTTCATGCAACTCTCTCCTTCCATACTTACAGTTTTCTCCCCTCTTTTTCTTCCCGATGATACTTGATAAGATCTTTACTTAATCCAATGAAACCAATGAGACCTAGCGGAATCATTGCAGCAAATGCAAGGAAGTAAATCGGAGTTGGTCCCGGTTCCAGTTTATATTTTCCTTTTGAGTTCCGGTAAACGGTGATCAGTACAGTATCTCCTCTCCTTATTTTTTTATTGCGAAATTCAAAATCATCATATGTTGTTCCATCGATTTCATAAGTAAACCTTACTTTATATTCTTCTTTTCGGTCTCCCTGATCGTCTTTTTCATGCGTTTGTTCACAACTGTAAACGGTTGCATGAAGCGTTCGAACATCCGTGGAATTCTTAAACTCACTGCTTTCATGCTTCGTATATATCATGCCGCCGATTCCTGCAATAATAATGAAGATACTTAAAATCAAAGCACCGATTGTGGTCTTATGTTCCTCTTTTTCTGATGGGAGTCTAAACATAGAATTCCCTCCTCTCCCGCGAATTACTGTCTGTCGTTCTCGTCAAAGATGTCGCCACATTCTGGGCAGAATTTTGGTGGGTGTGTCGGGTCTTCCGGTTCCCATCCACATTTGTCACAACGGTAAAGCAGTGCACCTTCCGGTTTCTTTGCTCCACAGTTCTGGCAGAATTTTCCTTTATTCACTGAACCGCAAGAACAGGTCCATCCTTCTTCCTCTACCGGTTTTGGTGATCCGCATTCCGGACAGAACTTACCGGTTGCTGTGGCTCCGCATTTACATTTCCATGCACCCGGTGCCGGCTGTGGTTCCGGTTTCTTGCTTCCGCATTCCGGACAGAACTTGCCGGTAACAAAGTTTCCGCAACTGCACTTCCATCCCTCTGCCTGCGGTGCCGGCTGCTGAACGGCTTGTTGTGCAGCCTGCTGCGCCGCCATCTGCTGTGCCTGTTGCTCCTGCTGTTGCTGACCCATTGCAAATAAATTCTGTGCGTTCATACCGCCGCCCTGATTCATTGCCATGCCCATGCCCATGAAGCCTGTCATTGCACCGGCCTGATTACCGGCTGCAGTCTTCATTGCATCAGCCTGTGCTCCGACCAGCGTTGCTGCTGCCATTGTAGGATCGCGCATGATCGCTGTACGCTGAGCCTGTTTTATAAGTTCTGCATCTTCATCCGGAAGTGTCACAGATCCAAGGGCAATACTTACAACCTTCAGTCCGCGAAGTGCGCCCCATTTTTCTGAGAGTGCAGTATTCATCGCATTTTCAAGATCTGTATTATGTGTCACGATCTGATTCGGACGAAGCTCCAGTCTGACAAATGTCCGAATGCCGGCTGCAAAGCAGAGATAAACTCTGTTTTAAGAGTCGCATCCAGTTCCTCTCTGGAATATTCCTGCTCCACATTTCCGCAAACATTAGAGTAGAACAAAAGCGGATCGGCAATCTTGTAAGAATAGACACCTGAACAGCGGATCGATACGTCGATATCAAGTCCGATCTTGGAATCCACAACACGGAACGGAACCGGATTCGGCGTTCCGAAGCGATTTTCCAGAATCTCCTTGGTATTAAAATAATAGATTCTCTGATCCTTTCCGGTATCTCCTCCGTAAGTAAAACGTTTTCCTACGGTTTTAAAGGTTTCTTTGATACTCTCTCCAAGGCTGCCTGCAAAAATAGACGGTTCGGAAGAAGTATCATAAGTAAATTCTCCCGGTTCTGCACAGACTTCTACAATCTTACCCTGTTCCACGATGATCATACACTGTCCGTCTGCTACAGCAATTCCAGAGCCATTCGAGATAATATTGTCATTTCCTTTGGTGTTCGCTGAACGTCCGGTGACACGTTTTTGTCCTTTTGTAACGAGTACCTCCTTTGGCATCGACTCACAGTAGAAAAATTCCTTCCATTGATCTGCAAAAGTACCTCCAAGAGCACCCATACCTGCTTTAATAAGTCCATAATATTTTCTCCTTTCCTTTTGAATGATCTTCCTCTATGTTATCCGGTTACACCGGAAAAACACGGTTTAATATGCGGCATTCCATGTGTCTGTAAAAACATCATAAATATAAATGAGATTATCACAAACGCCGTAAAGCTGTTCCTGCACAAACTGTTCTCCATTATCAGTTCCTAATACAAAAAGCATACAGCTGCCTCCGTTTATGATCTCTGATTCTCCTGTATACATAAGCTTCATTCCATTTTCCAGTCCCTGTCTGACCTCTCCATACTCCAGCAGGATCTCTGTTGCGATTTCAACTGAACGTTCATCCGGTGTTTCCTCATAGACTGAGAAATCATATACTCCGGCAAGTTCCGCCAGATGGCCGTCCATTAATGAAATCGACGGATGGAAATCTATAGCACCGCCACCATCTGTCACCGAAACCAGTACATTGGAATAGATCTCACTGAAATTACAACGCAGCACAAGCGCTCTCCCGGTTTTCCTTCAAATAACGGATGACTCTTATCATCTGCATATTCACCATTTTCCGTGATATCAGAAGGATAGACGGTCACTCTGCCTTTTTCATTTGGCGGAACGATGGCATACAGCTCCTGCCCATCCGCCATGTAACAGGCTGCTTCTGACAAAAACGGATACTCTTTTGTTAAATGATGAAATTCCAGGTAAAATGAAAGATATGTCCTTGTAAATTCACTGTCCACATACCCGAAAAGTGCAACCCCTGCACCGCAGCTGTTTTGATTGATCTGTTTTTGAGAAGTGACAGTTCCGTATCTTCCGTCTCGACGATTTCTGTCTTCCCCGGCTCTTCTTTTTCCTTCTCTTTTCTTCCTTCTTCTCTTCTTTTTTATCATCCTGCACTTTCACAAGACCGCTTTTATTCTCGCCTTCCACAGGCTTTTGCGGACTGCTCTTATGAGACAGTCTGCATCCGCATAATAAGCCGGTCTGCAGGATTATCAAACAAAACAGTAATGATATTTTCTTCATATTACATTTCTCCTTGTAAAGACTGAACCTTTTTTCTTTCTCCAAAACGCAAGCATCTATTTGCCGTTTTGGAGAAAGGGCTTTCCTGATCAGAAAGCCGCTTTCTTAGGTATGTCTATTTTCTTCTGTGGGAAACGGTTGTTAATCCTATAAAAGCAAGAGCAGCTGCAAGAATCATTGTAGTCCAGATAACCATCAGGCTGTCGTTACCGGTCTTCTTCTCGGTGGTTCTTCCATTTCCTTACATCGCATAAATCTGATCCATCAGATATTCAGCAGTCATGGATCCATAGAAGAACTGGTCGATAAGACCGTTTTTCTTCGCATCCCGAATGTCTTTTGCCGCCTGCTTTCTGTATTGGAATCCACGATGAAAGCAATTTTACGCAGGACACACCCTCTTTACTTCATCCCGAAGCTTCATTCTTTCACAAAGCTTCCACGGAGTATAGCCCGTCACCTCCATGATAAGAACAAACGGTTTATAAAGCTTACAAAGTTCAACCGTATCTTTTGGAGACTCCGTACGGACTACATCAATCTCATAATCCGATTTTTGAAGCAGTCGCTACGGAATCCGCAAACAGAAAATTCTGCATATCAACCACTATTTTTCGCATCGAACCATCCTCCTTTCTTTCAGCGATATATCCGATGTGTCTGCTATATTTCTTTTTTTCTTTAGTCTAACAGAGAAAAATAGCTCTGTCTGTCCTCATAAATGTGGACAAATAAGCATTTTACACAAAAAATCGCTCTACCTAATAAAAAAGCAGAGCAATTTTCACAATCTAAATCCCTATTTTATTTTCTTCTTATACGTCGAGCTGACTACTCGGTACGACCAGGCGTTTGCTTACCGCCGCAACCATCAGGCGATTGCGGTTTGTGTATCCTGTTTTTTCTAACATCCGGTTGATATAGGTACGAACCGATGATTCTGCCACATGAAGCTTAGCCGCAATCTCGGCATTCGTCTTCCCTTCACACAACAAACGTAAGGTTCCATTTCCTGATCGGAAAGGTCACAGGAAAGTGCTTTTCCAAGCTGCACAGCCGGCACCTTGTCCGGCCAGAAATTTTTACCTGCAAGTGTCCCTTCGATCACGCTAATAAGATCACCGGAAGGAGAATCCTTATACCAGAAGCTGTCCGCTCCTATTTTCCTTGCACGATCCAGAAATCGTCCTTCTAACATGGAGGTCACCATTACGATCTTGATCCGTGGATAGTATTTTTTGATTGCTTCAGCCGCATCTAATCCATCCGAATCATTTTCTGTACAAATATCCATCACCACCAGGTCAATATGCCCCTCACCACATCTCTGCAATGCTGCATCTGCCGGGTCAGGGCAGATGCACTTCACATTCTGTGCTTTTTTCTATGCAAGAGCACAAATACTTACGGGCAAGCATCTGATCTTCAACAATTTAGTATTTTTTTCACTTTCATTCCTCCTAACGTGTTAAATCTTAGGAATTTCTATTACCAGAGCAAACTCCGGAAAACTCTGTACGAGCATCCTTCCGCCTTCCGCTTCAATCCGGTGACGCAGATTGGTAAGTCCTCCACCTTCCCGGATTTCTCTTTCCGGAGCTGTCCGTTGTTATAGATCATCACGGTATAGCTGGTTTCATTTTCAAAAACATTTGCCTCCAGTTCTGTCGCTCTCGCATATTGAAGGGCATTATTCAGACATACCTGCATAGCAGCATACATCATCTCTGCTGCTTTTCCCGGTGGTTCCTTTCCTTCTATCTGCACAAGGACACCACTGCTTCTTGCACTGGCAAACAATTTCTCTTTTTCTGATAAATGTTCGACCTCCCGAAAAACAATATTCTTCTCCCATTCCCGCAGAACTGTTTCCACATCGATCCCGCCGAAATCTCCGGAAAGATACTGCTTCATTACAATAATACTGGCTGCAAGATTATCATGCATAGCAGATTTTGCCGTCAAAAGTTCTTTCTCCCGGGCAATCTTCTCCACATTTTCAGATAACCTTTGCAGATGTTCTTCATCCTCGGCAAGCTTCTTATTTTCCACAAAAAGCAGTCCGAGCACATGGCACAATTCCGTAACATCCGCAGCTGTAAGCTGGATATAGGTTTCTCCATATCGATCCGTTACTTCTGTTTTCTCAAACTGCCATATGGTATTATCCGGAAAACGATAGGTACCCTCCATATTCGAAAGCTGCAGAATTCCTTCCGGGGGGGTCGCAAGTGCCCGCTCAACTTCACCGAGATACTGCATATCACTTTCAAATAAATAATGACTCAGACGATACATCTGCCTGTTGCAAAGAACAATACTTCCTCTGCTGTCAAAAAAGCAGATTGCCGTAGGAAGCTGGTCAAATCCTTCCTTGATACGATTAAACCAAAGCGCCTCAACCTACGCATTATCCTCTCCTCCTATTGCTATACGTATCAGCCACAATCCATCCTCCCTGTCGACCGTTACCTCAGAAGAGATAATTGGGGACAAATCAGCCGCACATTCTACAGACAGATTCATCTCCTGATCGGACACGGAAATAAACAGCGAATGCAGCTCATTTATCGTCATTTCCGTTACCGTTTTTAGCAGTTCGAACAAACGCACAACCTCTTTTGATGCTATCGGTCTTGTGGTTAAATAGACCGCACCACATTCAATTTTGCAGGAATTCATTGCACGTACCAGTCATCGATCGTCAGCCTGAGTTCCTGCTGTGGAAGCTTTTCGTATTCCTGAGAAAGAAAATACAGATTCGCACTTCGCTTGATATAAGTACCGAGCAACAGAATCTCTTTCATACACGCCTGCATTACCTCAGGCTTTGTATTCTTACACTGTTCAAGAAGTTCCTTTATCCTCCTCGTCTGGGTTTTGTGTTTTTCTTCCAGTTCATCATAAATACGATTCTTTTCCGTTAGTTCGTATAGCTCCTTCTGCACAAGATAAGCATCCTTTAATTTCTTTTTGTTATTCTCTCTTTTTCTTTTATTCTCATCAAGCTGCTTGCGAAGCTTGGTAAGGTGCTGCAAGTTATCTCCCCAGATGACAAAACCATCTTTAATCGGTGCCGAAGAGATGCGCATTCCATCCGGATAAACGATACTCTCCCCATCTTTTGGACATACCATATCCTCTCCTGCTGTGCGGGAACGAAGCAAAATCCGCCCATTTTGATCTGCAATGCAGGAGGCAAGCGTTGTCGCCTCATATAACTCGACATACCCTGTGTTTGACTGTATCATACGGCAATGGATACAGCTTTCGTATATTGCAGCATAAAAGAGACAAAACATTACATTCATATCTCCAAAACATCACGGATGACCTGAAATCCCAAAGATAAAGTGCTCCATACAAGAGCATCACGCAGCTCAAAATAAAAGGCATCATTCTCCGCTTTCCAATACTTGGAAGCCTTGTTTTTCAGCAGCTGAAATACTGAAAAAAAATACACAGCCTATCGTCCATCCAACACTCACAAAATAAAGCGGACGATGGAAAAAGACTTTGTTATCCGGCACCCCGGAATTCCGCTCGCAAACGAAAATACTTGCTGGTGGAAATCATTTGTGATAACAGCCAGAAACAATGCTGTCGGAATCAGCGATAACAACCAGCTTTTTCTGGAAAGCTGATAATCTTCGGATTTTCCCAGAAAAATTGCAGTATATGCACCAAGCAGCGGAATAAAAAGAATCGGCAGGTAATAAAGATACCACAAATAACGTGCCACGTCAGATCTGTAACCACCTCATATTTCAAAGTACGCAAAGTCAACCAGATAAGCATCAGAACATCCATCAAGCGAAGGTATCTCTGCTCTTTTACTTTATATTTTCTCCTCAAATAATGTCAGAAAATCCTGTAATTCCGCCGGCATCCTGCCTTTCCTCCATGCAAGAAGAATTTCATTTGCAAGTCTTTCTTCCATTGTCTTCTCGCCTCTGTTACGAGAGTACAGTGTAAGCCAGCGAAGTGCAAGAGCCTGTCTTCTGTCTGCTCTTACC
>ENA-OQAS01001366-OQAS01001366.1-human-gut-metagenome-genome-assembly--contig:-NODE-1366-length-11456-cov-1.672434_pt1 | contig 11456 bp, 23 predicted proteins | sample MGYA00242733_ERZ504523 | MGnify/ENA primary metagenome ERZ504523 (study PRJEB26092, sample SAMD00036239) | human gut metagenome | host: Homo sapiens | study: EMG produced TPA metagenomics assembly of... | reverse complement strand
AAGGCCGGTCAGCAGACCGACAAAGAGGTGCAGCGCCTGCGGGAATCCTGCATCACCCTGCTGGAGCTGCTGGACGACCCGAAAGCCGTGCGCGGCATCCTGCTGTATGCATCCCGCCTGTACAGCCGACAGGAGCGCAGGAAGTCGCAGGAGGGCCAGCAGTGAAGGTAAAGATAACTTACACCCCAGAGCAGGAAAACGCCGCACAGGCCGCGCTGGACACCCTGCGCGCGATGTTCCGGCGGCAAGAGTACATGAAAGCGCGAAGAAAGCCGGGGTTTCTGCCGTGTTTCTGACCGTTACAAAACCGGAAAAGCCGCATAACACCAAGCAAAACAGTTGACCATCCCCCGGGCAAGTGGTATAATAAACCTATAAGGCATAGAGTACCGCCGGGCTGACCGGTTAGCTGATAAGGCACAGGGAAAACGCTTCGGCGGTTCTCTGTGCCTATTTTGTGCAATTTTGCCCGGTGTGGTGAAGATAAGGGTGTGGAACCAATCCTCATTCAAGAAATAGAGCAGCGGCACATTGGCGATAACCAGAAATATCATGGTGATGGCTTCACGCCGCGGCCCTTGCATCATTGCCTCAAGTTCCGACTGCACCACACGCACATCGGAGAATTTCTGGTTGATGGTAGGAAGGGTATTCTTCATACTGCGGTCGGACTGGCACTGGATGAGGGTGCCGCACCATTCATGGAAGACCCGGTTGGGAATCTTCATCTTCAGGCTGTTGATAGCACTGGTGATGTTGGCGTTGATCAATTCCGCTTCATAAACGAAGGCTTCAAAGTTGGCTTTTACCGGCTCATTGATATAGGGCAGGTTTTCCTTGACAGACCGGATCAGATCCTCGGTACGCAGGTAGGAAGTCGTGATGATGGAAATAGCGGTTTCCAGTTCTTCATTCAGGTGCTTTTTATAGCTGGCGGCAGTGCTGCGCAGATACCAGATCGGTATAAGAGAAAAAACCGATACCCCAGAATGGGGCACCATGTACACATTCCCCAATCAAAAGAGCCAGCACAGCCCCCCACAGCGAACAGAATCAGGGACAGTCGTTTTATTGCCTCATAGCGGTCCGCCCGTCCGGTACCCTTCAAGATCTGTTTCAGTTCGTAATCCTGATTAAAAAAAGCCCTTGGCTGGTGTGCCAGAAGAACATTCAGTTCATCCGACAAGGTGGCGGATTTTCGCTGGGAGCGGAAGAGGGCGTCGATAAAATCACCCGGCTTCACACCAAACAGAGCCAAAAGCCCAGCACTGAGCAGGATAAAACAGATAAGATAGATCCATTGCAATTAACCCACCTCCTTTGGCGGCTGCATGAATTCTTCCAATTCCTTGTTGGAAATGCCATTGTCCAGCAGCCTTTTCTTCAAGGAATCGGAGATCAAGCCAATTTTTTATGGTGCCCTACCACACGGGTTTCACCACGGTCATCAGTTACATTGTCCTCCACTTCATATTTGTATAGGGAATGGGCGATCAGCGCCCGTCCTGGTAGTCCTCGCCCTCGATGATCTCCATGATCTTACGGGAACGGTCCTCCAGCTGCTTGGTAAAGACGATGATGGGATACGCCTCTACCATGATCTGCATGAGGATGGAGTCATCCATGTTGTACTTGCGTTTGGCAAGGGTCATCATCTGCGGTAAGTACTGTTGCAGGAATTGGAGTGGATGGTGGTACATACGGTATGGCCGGTGCGGGAACTTTCGGCTGCGGACAAGCTTTCTGCTGCTGACCGCATTTCACCCACGCCGATGACATCCGGATGCTTACGCAGCACCCGCTCCAGAAGAAAATCCTGATTGATGTTCAACGCAGGGTTCTCGCTGGGGCGGGTCAGCAGATGTACTACGGAATTAAGGATATTGCCCTGCGCATCCCGCTTGACCAGATCAAATTCGCGGCTGCCTTCTTCAATGGTAATAAGGCGCCGGTTATTGGCACATTGGACAGCAGCCAGGCCATGATCGTGGTCTTGCCGGAGCCGGTGGAGCCGGCAATGCAGACAGACACCCCATATCGAATACAGGCAGTCAGAAAGTGAAGCATTTCAGCGGTGGCACTGCCGGAGTTCAGCAGTTTTTCTTCACTGACGGTCTGCTGATTGACAATACGGATGGAGGCATTGACGCCTACATCTGCATCCACAATGGGAGTTTTGTCCACCGAAATACGGATGTTCTTGTCCAGAAATCCCACAATGCTGGGCATAGTATCATCAATGACCATGCCGCAGGCGTTGAGCATTCGGCGGATCACATCGATGGCGTGCTGGGGCGAACTGAATTTATCAGGATCTTGATACTGCGCCCACTGGATTCGATCACTTCAATGTCGTTGTAGGCGTTGATGTTGACCTCCTCAACACCGGGCTTATAGATCCATTTCTTCAAAAAGGAGTAGCCGGCCATGTCTTCATAGAGCTTGGAACACAGTTCTTTTGTAGAGAGCCCGTCAAGGGCATATTTGCGTTTGACAATGTAGTGTTCCATCAGTCTTTCAGCAGGCTTGTGGCACGCTCTGCATTGCCTTCCCCAGCTTCGGCAATGGTGGAGGCATGGTTTTCGGCAAAATACCGCTGTACATCCTCCAGTATCTGGTCATAGGTCAGCTCCTGATTGGCGGCCGGTGTGAAGAATATATCATTCAAATTACTCATCGGCATCCTCCTCACATTCATACGCCACATCCTCCTCTGACTGCTCGGCCAGTTCCATTTGCTCCAGAATTTCCAGTACCTTGTTCAGTGAAGCAGTGTATTTGGGGTTACAGTAGGTGATAGCTTGAACATACCGCCTTCGGTAGCACAGCGGTCGATCTCCTTACTGTAGGGAAGCAGGCCGTCAAACCCGCCAATGATATAGCCCATTTCATCCAAGGCGTGGAAGGGACGGGCCAGACCGGCGAATGTCATATGCTCAGAAAACCGGAAGCGCTCGTCCACAAGCAGAGGCTGATGGGCTTTCAGGTAGTTGATGCCCTTTAGGTCCGGGGTGAGGATACGGATGACCACATCGCCGGCTTCAATGGCGGCGGGAGTGAACACATTGGTCATGCTGGTGCTGCAGTCCAGAATGACGAAATCTACCAGTTTGGCGGCAGCATGAATGAGCTGCAGTACATGGTATATTTGACCTCCGGGTAGCTCAGCGGGTTTTCTCCTGCCGCATAGCCCATCATCCCAATGAAGGGATAGTTTTTCAGCACTGTCACATGACTGGCAACCAGAGATGTATCAATCTCCACACTGCTCAAAACCTGGCCGATAGAGGTATTGGTCTGGATGATCTGCTCCGGCAGCCAGACCGGCAGCATAGGGACATTCATATCGGCATTGATAATGATGGCTTTCCGCTTGTCCCGGGTCAGGGCTTTTGCCAGAATACAGCAGAACATGGATTTGCCGCTGCCGGGGCTTCCCCAGACGGTGATAACTTTACCCATAACGAAGATCCTCCTTCCTTGATTTGATTATTCTGCCGAGGGTGCAGTTTCATTAGTGGATTGTGCAGACTCTGCAGTTTCCGTTTCCTGGGGTTCACTTTCAACATCAGAATTTTCCGCATCTGCAGCTTCTTCCTCAATCAAAGTTTCGGGGAAGTAGATTTCCTGCAGAGTCTTATCCTGCTCGGCAAGCAGCTCATCTGCCAGTTTGTCATTGTTGCGGGAGATAAGAGCCACATGAGCTACGCCGTCATTTTCAAGACCGGTAATGATCTTCGCCTGTTCAGGGCTTGCCAGCACAGTGATGGTGGCTGACTGCTGCTTTTCTTCATCCTCCGTGGGCTCTTGGCATTATCACATTGATGCCGTCTGAGTCGGTGACGGACAATACTTGACAAAACGCAGTTCCGGTACTTCGGCGGCGTATCAAGAAAGTGGTAAATACGGATGATGTCACCGGGCTGAAGCTTGTCAGAGAGGCCGGAAGCAAGTGTTTTGACGGTCAGCGAGATAGCAACCTTACCGGAAGGGATGCTGTTGAGCGCCACATCGGACGAAACCGGTACAGAGCTGATCTTGCTGGTAAGGATATAGTCACCCACAGCCAAGTCGGCGGTAGCGTAAAGACATTTACATCGGAGACTGATGGGCGATGTTGGAGGGGAGGTTATAGCCGCCTACCTCAACCACCTCGGCATTTTCTGACGAGATTTGCTCGCCTTTCAATACCGGCTGGGTGATACGGACGATTTCCTCTTTTCCATTGGTCTGACGGGCGATGGTTGGAAGTGCCACAAAGGCGATAACTGCCGCCAACAGCAGAGAGAGGATCCCGAAGATGAATCGGTTATTCAGTTTCATAAGCGTTGTCTCCTATCTTAAAAATAGTTGGGCCAGGGTCGCTGTACAGCAGCCACAGGCGAGAAATGGCAGGAACGGGATAGCAAGGGGCTGCCCAGTTCGATAAAGCCGCCTGAGAAGAAAGATCACAGGCATTGCGGTAACAGCGGCAGTCAGAAAGACCAGCGCCATGCCGGAAGGACCATAGACCAGCCCTAATATCCCGCAGAACTTGATATCCCCGCCGCCCAGACCAGTGCTGTTTGTTGCCAGTGCAGCTGCCAATGGAAATACCAAAAGCCGAGCAGCACCTACCAGGGCATGGGTAGCGACCGGCCGAGGAAGAAGACGGCGGGAGCCCGTGATTTAACAGGAAATACCCCTGCAGGACCGGCGCCAGGCAGCTAAGGGGATAAAAAAGACGAGTGCCCGGTCAGGCACCCGTCTGTAAAGCACATCGTAGACAGCAAAGCCGGCCACCACAAAAAATATGGTAAGCAGGTAAGCTGTCCAGAGGTTATTCTCGATTGGTATACCAGTCATCATAAAGGCTCCCTTGGATTGAAACATAGTCATTTAGGTTGATGGATAACATGCCGTCAGGAGTCCAGGTATCCCACACCTGTGTATAGATGGTGTAGTCGGTGGCATCGGGGAACCACAGCGGTGTGAAATGCACTGTCCGGTCATAGGTGGAAAACTCGTTGGGCTTGAAGATGAATTTTGCACTTTGGCCGCCGGAACGCTGCAGAAGCCGCAGATAGGTCTGATACTGGAACTCAGGAAATACGGAAAAAGCAGTTTGGGGATAAGTAATGTAGCTGGTCGGGGCATCTGTGGACAGCGTTGCCCGCACTTCGGTTTTAACGCCGTACCCGCTTTTCATCGTCTTGCCGGATGCTGTGGGTACAATATCGTCTGGCATTAGGACATCTCGCCGCTGATGGAAGCGGAGTAGCCCGTATATTCGTATTCCCAATATCCTTCATCCACCCAGTGTCCGCCATCTTCACCGTGGTCGCACCATACCCATACAGGCACCCAGTAGCAGCTCCAGACGCCCCAGTTGGCAGTGAGCTTCTGCGTTTCACTGGTAGGGGCGGCACAGAGTAGCCGGGATTGGTGTCGGTTGCCACAGGGTCAGGCGGAATGTGCTCATTCAGATCCACGATCTTTGCAACAAAGGTATCCTGAGCGGTATAGCGCCGCTGACAGATACCGTAATGGTCACGGTCTGCGGGGTGGAGGGGGTATGCCATTTGACCCAGACTACCTGACTGTCACCGGCTGGGATCACTATATCATTGACTCGGTAGGTGGTGCCGAGGATATGGAAGGTAACCGATGCCGGATTATCCGGCGTCAGATCCTGATCTGTCCGCAGTGTGACGGCGGTAATCACATCCGTATCTACTCGGTATTCTACATCAGGGGCCTGAATTTCTCCTTCCGGCGGAGCTTCATCAAACCAGACAATACCAACGCCGAGGGTGCTGATGATGTCGGAATTGTTCTGCTTTCCAGTGGTGCTGCCTGTCCAGGCGGAGATGCCAAGGTCGCTGAATTCCAGGAACATTGACAGCGGCAGATTTTTATGGGTAAGTGAGGTCATGGTTTTTCGCAGATTGCCGCCGGACATCTGATCATACAGGCCGGCTTCAGTAGCTGTCATACAGTAATACTGGCCGTTGTGCGTGAAATAGGCAATGGGCTCGATCAGCAGCTTGTACTCGCCGGCAATCATCCGCTCATAATCGACTCCGGCTGCCTGAGCGACCATCATGCACGCATATTCAGAACAGAAATACCGTTTGATGGCTTCGATGTTGCTCTGCCCCTTGCTGCTGACGATTGTGGGCATAGATTGTGCAGGTCTGATGCAGGAATAGGCAACGCCGGACTGAAGGGAGAGGCCGGCGCCGCCCAGGTATTGCAGTTTGTTGACTTTGCCAAAGTGGAGAAGACTGGTCTTCTGCGTCCGGTTTGAAAAGTCCAGTGGAGAAGATACGGCAGTTCCGCTGGATGCGTCAACAACAGTAATGCGGACACCATCATTGCCTGAATTCCAGAAGTTGCTGCTTGTGCCGTGACCCATGCTGCCACCGCCGCATCTATGTTTCCGTTTCCGCCCGTTGCAAAGGCAGAGGAGGGGAATAGACAGAAAACAAAGGCAAAGCAGCATAGGAAGGCGAGAAGTCGTTTCAAATACATCACGCTCCATTCCTTTTGAAAATAAGAAGGCCGCCACAATCCTGTGACGGCCAAGTAGTGCCATATTCAGTTGTAGTAAATCAGCCCATATTGCCGACCTGTTTGTTCAGATCTCCATCGCTGTCACCGGTGGACTGCTGTACATTGCCGGGAACAACCCAGCCAAACACCGGATCATATACAGCTCCATTTCCGTTGCTGGAGCCTGGAACCGGCTCATTGCTGGGCGGCGCTTGCTCGGCGGGCGGGGCAGTAACCTCCGGAACTGACGGGTCGGGATTGACGGTATGCTCCTGACCAGGATCTTTGATTTCGGTCTTACCTTCGGCACCGGAGGAGGCGTTTCTTCAAACTTTTCAGTATCGGTGAAGTCGATCACAACCTCATCCTCCGTTTGGGAGGTTACTTTGGGATATTCTTCTTCGGCATCTGTGGACTGGCCGGGAGCATAAGCATCTGCTCCATTATCACCATCTGTCTGTGTGCCACCATCTGACCAATCGCCGGTGACGCTGCTGGGTGGGGATTCATCCGGTCTAAAATCTCCGGTACGGTCGCGGCTTACGAACCAGCAGACACCCAGAATAGTGACGCAGAGGAGAGCCAGCGAGGAAACAATAAAGCCTTTGGATTGGAAAAACTTCTTCATATTTTACATACACTCCTTTTTTGCTGTTATATAAAGCCTATACGGTAGAATGTGCTGGGCTTTCAACAGTATTGTTAGAATTTTGTGTTGTGGTAGCCTGTCAGCTCTACCCGTTGGGTGATAGCCGGATAACTGTGGCCGAACATCCGCACATAAAACTCCACGTCACAGTAAAAGATGTACTCAACCCGTCCATCTTCTACATTGAACTCCAGGCTGATGTCGGAAACCTTGTAATCCTCCGTTGAAAGCGGAATCTTGGAGTCCAGGCCGCCTGCCACTGTAGCCTCCAGCATGTCGGTATAGTCACTGCTGGAGTAAGGTATTTAGGTACTCTTCAAAGTTAGTTTCACGCTGGGAACGGTAGGTATCTGCATAAATCGTGCCGCTAAGGTTATTTAACTCCATTTTAGCGCCGTTGCGGATGTTGATACAGGTGATCCGTATGGAAGCGTACAGGAGCAGGAAGGAAATCAGCATCACGATGCCTACCACAAAAAAGCAGGCGAAAAAGGTGATCTCGCCCCGTTCGTTTCGCAGCGGCTGTTTCAGTCGCAGGAATATGCGTTTCATAGGTCACCTCACTTCCAGTAGTGCTCACTGACGCCGCTGCCGCGGGCAACCACTGTAATGTTTACCAGGTCAAAATTCCAGAACCCGCCCAGTTTAGCATCTCCCTCGATAGTAATGAAGAAGGGGGTGCCCAACTGGATGGCATTTGTCATACCGGATGGCCTGGGTGATGTATAGGTAGCGTCAATGGAGTAGGAAATATTTCGGCTCCCTCGATCTGAGAACTCAAAAATTCAAACAGCTCATCGGTCTCGCTGTTGATGCCGCCGGACAGCTGGATCTGTTTGACCATCTGATCGGCGGCATGGTCAAGTTCCTGCTTGGTGGAAATGATGCTGAACAGGTCAATAATGAAGGCCAGCAGCAGGACAGCGATGAAGATGAAGACCACCGTACTGAAATAGTTGCCTCGCCCCGCTCGTTGTTCAGCACCTTCCGGGCTTTTTGAAAGAGAATAGAAACCACCACCTTTACTGAAATTGAAAACAGCCGCTCCAAACCGGAGCGGCTGCTATGCAAAGTTTTGACTGTACCAAGTATAACAGATATGGATTTACGGCGAAAGGGCAGGACTGTGCCAATGTAGAGACAATTTTGTGCCAATTACAGCCCACCCTTAATAAAAGGAATCGCACCATAACGGCCGATCAAATACCCCTTCTCAATTTTGGTATCTTTGCGGATAGAAAAAGATTGGAGGGAAAACAAATCGGTAGCAGCGGTCAGTTCATCTTTTTCGGTGAACCAGATCTGATCTCTCCTCAGCACATCCAAGTCAAGAAGATTGGTGTTGTGTGATGTGAAAATCAACTGGCCTCCATTTGGATTGAACTCCACGCTGTTAAAAAGCGAGACCAGATGCTTTGTCAGGAGGGGATGCAGATGAGCGTCCAGTTCGTCTACTATAAGGAGTGTTCCTTCATCCAGCACCTTTTTTACCACACCAATCAGTTTGAAATAACTGTTGGTGCCATCGGATTCCTCTGCCATATTCAGTGTGTAGGAAGAAGTATTTCCCTCTGTGTCTTGTACCGTGTGAATGGCCTCAATATTGGTGAAAATATCGCCCTGCTGAGAAGTGGTGGGTTCTAAATCACGCATTTGAAGGGACTGTATACCAAAATCTGCGCCACGCAACATAGAGGCGATCATATGCCGGTAGCCATCGTCTTTGAGCTGTTCTGCTTCAAGTTCATAAGCATCTGCAGCAGAATGTTTCGTGATGATCCGGCAGGAAGCAAACCACTCCAGAACAGGAATTACCTTGGAATAGCTCCAGTTTGATGCAACAGACAGATAGAGCTTGTTAGGTGAAGTACGATTTTTGAGCATGCTTTGTTCATCGACATCAACAGTAAAACGAAAATCGTTTGTGTTTTGCCGCTCAAAAATGATCGCCTGCCTGCCATTGGGATAGTAATATAGGTATTCTTCAATAACAACTTTGTCTGTTACCGAAAAGCCATACGCGTATCGGATGCCATTTGCGGTGAAGATGACCTCAAAGCTGCTGGGGCGGACGGGTGTTTCACGGTCAAACTTGAAAGGCGAACGTTCGATGGCTTTGTGGAGCTGCTGGTTATGCGAAGTCAGCACATAATTTACCATGAACCAGAATGCAGAAGGACATTTGGAGTCCGTACCGGATGGCTTGCTCGTAAATTCCGGCAGACTTCAAATACCGTTTGCTTCCATTCACAATCAGATGCTTCGGATGCTCTTTATCCTTACTGGCAAGCAGGGATAATACGACACTGCCTTTGATAGAGAGAAAGTTCTCTGCACGAAACTGAATCAGCATAAAATTGCCTCCTAAATCCTCGATTATATATATTATAACTGTATTTTCGTGAAAAATAAACGCATATAGAAGATAAAATTATGTATTGGGAAGTTTAGAAAGAGACGCATATACTGATAGTATGTGCTAAAGGGGGCAACAGCGACAAAACTAACTGAAAATGAGAAGCTGGTCTTGGAGTATATCTGTTTTTCTTCCTCCCATTGACTGCAACAAGAAAAAGTGTTATTATGAATACATAAAACGAAGGAAAAATGAGTATTATAATAACAAGTGCAACGGAAAGGAGATCTGTATGGAAAAGATAAAGTACCGGGATTTGATCATGCAGTATCTGACTGCTCTGGAGCCAGATCAAACAATTACAACCGAACAAGTCGCAGAGTATGTGGCGGAACGGCTTTTACTTGATACAGCGATGGTAAAAAAGACAGTCAATGTAAATATGGCTCGGCTTGAAAAAGAGGGGCAGATTATGCGCCTAACCAAAGGAATTACTGCAGGAGAGTAAAAACAGCATTTGGATATTATACTCCAGATAAAGAAACACTTTTTTTGTAAGCAGTTACTTCGGAAAGAAAACGAGATAATTGGATATGAAACAGGGTTGTCTGCATTAAATCGTATTGGTCTTGTTTCTCAAATGCCAAAAAGGAGATGCATTGCAACCAACCTGCATACAAAACGAATTCCCGAAGGAATGCAGATTGAGATTCGGAAACCGCCTATTGTAGTTAATTCTGGAAATTTTCGATATCTGCAAATTTTGGATGCAATCAGAGAACTGGATATGGCGCCAGTAGATACTGCAAAGCCGATTGATGTGGTAAGAGCTACTGTTGAGGAATTTACATTGAAACTGAGATGTTGATTCTGATGGCCAGAAAATATTATGGGCAAAAAACTTTGCTTCGGACCATAGACATTTTGTTGGAGGGTAGTTATGAAACTGCACGAGGATAAATTTGCTTTTTTGAATATTATCAATTTAATCCATGAGGATAGTAGCATTCGGGCTGATATTTTGGAGAAGGACTATTATGTTACGCTACTGTTGAGGGAGTTGGCAGGGAAACAGGTAACATTACCAGCCTATTTTAAAGGTGGAACAGCCCTGTATAAAGCACAGAAAAGTATCCGCCGGTTTTCAGAGGATATTGACTTGACGGTGTGCATCGATAATTGCAGTAACAGCCAGGCTAAGAAACGGCTGGAGATGGCAACAAAGAAATATCAGGCCTTGCCACGCACATCCAGAAGGATCTCGAAGATGATCGGAAAGGTAGTATCACAACTGTCTATGATTACACTCCACTTGTAGGCATTGACACGGATGATCCGCTCCAACGGTTTGGATATGTCAAAGTAGAAGGTACATCTTTTACTGTTAGCGAGCCTTTTACACCACTTGAAATTGAACCGATACTTTACACCTATGCCACCGAAGAACAGCGAAATATTCTTCGGTCACAATATGATGTTGTCCCTTTTATGATTAACACGATTCGGTTAGAGAGGATTTTTGCCGACAAGATTTTTGCTGCTGAATTCTATTATGAGCGTAAGATGTATTTTGATGTGGCAAAACATCTTTACGATGTCAGTGTCATGTTCGACTTAAAGCAGATTCAGGAAATGATTCAAAATCAGCAGATATTCCTTGAGATGCTGGGATATAAAAGGCTGGAAGAGACCCGAAGAACAGGCAGTGATCTGGCGGAAAAGAAGTTTTCTGATTTTCAGTTGCTCAGAGGGTTTTCTGATAATGAAGCACTTCGTAAGGACTATCAGAATATGCAACGTAACTATGTTTTTGCGGAAGAAGATACACTGTCTTTTTGATTTTGTGGTAGAGCAGTGGAAGAAACTCGGAGAGGTATGCTTGCGCTTGAGTAAGTGCAATATGAAACAAAACTGTGG
>ENA-OQAS01001365-OQAS01001365.1-human-gut-metagenome-genome-assembly--contig:-NODE-1365-length-11464-cov-2.170151_pt1 | contig 11464 bp, 12 predicted proteins | sample MGYA00242733_ERZ504523 | MGnify/ENA primary metagenome ERZ504523 (study PRJEB26092, sample SAMD00036239) | human gut metagenome | host: Homo sapiens | study: EMG produced TPA metagenomics assembly of... | reverse complement strand
CGGATATGCTCTATGCGTGGACAACGTGATCCGGCAAAGAGAAGAGCTTGCAGAACAGATCCGCGCCTCAAAGGCATGAAAGAAATGGCTGCTGCCTATGGATTCGATATCTCCGAACCGGCTAAGAACGCAAAAGAAGCATTCCAGTGGCTGTACTTCGGATACCTTGCAGCAATCAAGACTCAGAACGGAGCTGCCATGAGTGTCGGACGTGTATCTACCTTCCTTGATATCTACATCAAGAGAGATATGGAATCAGGAATCCTTACCGAAGAAGAAGCTCAGGAATTAGTTGACCATATGACAATGAAATTCCGTATGGTTAAGTTCGCACGTATCCCATCTTACAACCAGCTCTTCTCTGGTGACCCGGTTTGGGCTACACTGGAAGTCGGCGGAATGGGACAGGACGGACGTTCTATGGTAACAAAGACAGACTACCGTTTCCTGCACACCCTGGAAAACATGGGGCCTTCTCCGGAACCGAACCTGACTGTGCTTTACACAGAACGTCTTCCGAAGAACTTCAAGGACTACGCTTCACATATTTCTATTGAAACAAGTTCTATCCAGTACGAAAATGATGATGCAATGCGTCCGGTATGGGGCGATGACTATTCTATCTGCTGCTGCGTATCTGCAACACAGACAGGTAAAGAAATGCAGTTTTTCGGAGCAAGAGCAAACCTTGCAAAATGCCTTCTTTACGCGATCAACGGTGGTGTCGACTGCAAGTCAAAAGATCAGGTAGGACCGGCTTACACACCGATCACTTCTGAATACCTTGATTATGATGAAGTAATGGCTAAATACGACAAGATGATGGACTGGCTCGCTGGACTGTATGTAAACGTACTGAACCTGATCCAGTACATGCATGACAAATACTACTATGAAGCATCTCAGATGGCACTGATCGATACCGATGTACGTCGTACATTTGCAACAGGTATCGCAGGATTCTCTCATGTAGTTGACTCCTTAAGTGCGATCAAATATGCAAAAGTGAAAACAATCCGTGACGAAAACGGACTCGTTGTAGATTTCGAGACAACCGGTGATTTCCCGAAATACGGAAATGATGATGACCGCGCAGATGATATCGCAGTATGGCTTCTTCAGACATTTATGAAGAAACTGAAAAAGCATCACACCTACCGTGAATCCGAACCGACAACTTCTATCCTTACCATTACCTCAAACGTTGTATATGGAAAAGCTACCGGTGCTCTTCCGGACGGAAGAAAAGCAGGCGCACCGCTTTCACCTGGAGCAAACCCAAGCTACGGTGCAGAACAGAACGGACTTCTTGCTTCCTTGAACTCCGTTGCCAAGCTGCCTTACGAATGGGCACTTGACGGAATCTCTAACACCCAGACCATCAACCCGGATGCAATCGGACATACTCCGGAGGAGCGCATTAACAACCTGGTAAATGTTATGGACGGATACTTCTCACAGGGTGCTCACCATCTGAACGTCAACGTATTCGGAACAGAAAAACTTCTTGACGCTATGGAACATCCGGAAAAAGAAGAATACGCAAACTTTACGATCCGTGTATCAGGATATGCGGTTAAGTTCATCGACCTTACACGCGAACAGCAGCTCGATGTGATCGCAAGAACCTGCCACGATCGTATGTAATTACCGAACTTACACTTTTTTGCCAAACATATCGTTATGCTGGAAGTCATGCATTTTAAAATGCATGACTTTCGGCACATACAGAGATGCTGCTGGCAGCTTTTCCTGCATACTAAGGCATTTAAAAGACTCTGCCTGATCCGCAGTTTTCCAATCACACAATGAAAAAGGAGATTTTCATATGACTCAAATCAAAGGACTTATTCACTCTACAGAAAGCTTTGGTTCTGTTGACGGGCCTGGGTACGTTTTATTATATTTGTCAGGGATGTCACTGAGATGTCAGTTCTGCCATAACCCTGACACCTGGAATATGACAGATAAAAACGGCGCCACCTGGCGCAGTGCCGATGAGCTTCTTGCGCAGGCTCTGCGTTACCGCACTTACTGGAAAATGGCGGTGGAATCACCGTAAGCGGCGGAGAACCTCTCCTTCAGATTGATTTTCTGCTGGATCTTTTCAAAAAAGCAAAGGCAAAAGGTATTCACACAACGATTGATACTGCAGGCGGTCCTTTTACCAGAGAAGAACCATTTTTCTCCAAATTCCAGGAGCTGATGCAGTATACCGATCTTCTTCTTGTTGATATCAAGCATATCGATGAAAAATCTCACAAAGAGCTGACCGGAAAAACGAATAAAAACATTCTGGATATGATCCGCTTTCTCTCTGATATCAAAAAACCTGTCTGGATCCGCCACGTGCTCGTACCGGAGCGCAGCGACTATGATGAATACTTAAACCGGTTAAATGATTTTATCCAGACACTTAATAATGTAGAAAGAGTAGAAATCCTGCCTTATCACACACTTGGTGCCTACAAATGGAAAGAGCTGGGACTTGATTATCCCCTCGAAGGGATCAATCCACCTTCGAGAGAACGTGTGGAAAATGCAAAAAAATCCTGCACTGTTCGTAAGACATATTTTAAAAAATAGATGACAGCTTTCTCTTCATATTTTACCTGTAATGTGCTATGATTGGTGTAGTGTATTTAAGAGAGGAGAATTATAGCAATGAACGAAAGAATGGAACGCGTAATTGCAAAAAATGGAAAAAAAGGAATCGATCAGTTACTTGTATCTGATCCACTCAGCATCCGCTTTTTAACGGGCATCATGGTACATCCAGGGGAAAGATTGTACGCTCTGCTGCTTCGTACAAACGGAAAGCACACCATGTTCTTGAACTATCTGTATTATGTATCTGATACAGGATTTGAAGAAGTATGGTTCAGTGATATGGATGATCAGATTGGGGTTCTGACCAGTCATATCGACACCAAAGGCGTACTCGGTATCGATAAAGTATTTCCGGCACGTTTTCTTATTCCGCTTCAGGAGCGCTGCCCTGAGCTGAAGACCATATGGGGATCTGACTGTGTAGATGGTGTCCGCGCGGTAAAGAATGCCGAAGAAATTGAAATCATGAAACATTCTTCAGAAATCAATGATCTGGTAATGGAACGAGCTGCTGCTTATATCAAAGAAGGTATGACCGAAAAGCAGATTGCTGATTTTATCGATGCAGAATACCTCAAAGAAGGTGCGAGTGGTGTAAGCTTTGATACCATCGTATGTTTCGGTGCGAATGCAGCTGACCAGCATCATACACCAAGTGAGACAAGAACCTTAAAAGCCGGTGAATGTATCCTGATCGATATGGGCTGCGTATGGCATGGATATTGTTCAGATATGACAAGAACTTTCTACTGCAAGAGCGTAGATGATGAGCAGGCTAACATTCATGATATTGTCCGCACTGCTGTCGAAAAAGCAGAAGCTGCGATCAAGCCGGGAGCTCGTTTCTGTGATATTGATGCACAGGCAAGAGACTACATTGATGAAAAGGCTACAGCGAATACTGGAAGATCCGCCTTGGACACTTCATCGGACAGGAAGACCATGAATATGGCGATGTCAGTCCGATCAATAAAAATGTAGCTGAACCTGGTATGATCTTCTCCATCGAGCCTGGTATCTATATTGAAGGCAAGTACGGCGTCCGTATAGAAGACCTCGTTCTGGTAACAGAAGATGGACATGAAGTTCTGAATAAAGTAGAAAGAAATACCGCATTGTCGGCTAATTAAAAGATACCTGTTTTCTACATTTAATGCCCGGTTCAAACAGACTTTTTACATTCTGTTTGAAAACCGGGCATTGTTACTGTTTTTATGTTATGTTCCTGTAATCTCTTATCCGGTTATCTTACACTGTCATTCTCTTTTATACATGCAGATTCTTCTCTATCTCCTGTCGCATTTCTTTCCCTTTAAAAAGGACCAGTCCGATCAGCATCAGCACTCCCATCCCAATCGAAATTACAGACGGAAATACAATCTTTACCTTTCCTGTCACCAGAAAGAAAAACGGTAGGATCATTCCATAAAGTGCTGCCATCACAAAATATACCAGATAATCCTTTGCCTGGCGATAATACACCCTCGATATGATCAGCATCGAAATCATAATCAGACCACTTACTCCCGGAAGAACAAAATCGATCGACCAGCCATGCCACCTGGTCAGCCAGTCCCAGATGATACATCCTACTGTTACAATGATCAGCTGCCACATGGCATTTTCAGCAGATTATAACGCTTAAAAAATCCAACCGCAAGCGCAAGCCACATGCTGAATGCACCTCCACAAACGAATAGCGATAAATGAAATGTCTTATCAATACTATAATCCACGCCAAGTGCCGTTACGATAGCGATCATGCAAAGGAATGTAAATATTTTGAATATCTGCATCCCCTTCGCTTCTGTCATGACGCTTTCCGGATATTCCACCTTAAGGATCTCCGTTTTCACTTCCTGTTCTTTCAGAATCTGGAAAAAATTCTTTTTGATCGCATCACAGTCATATCTGGACGTAAATCCCAGATAAATCTTATCCCGGAAGGAACACATACAAAGCTCTACTTTCGGCGTACTTGTATAAACACCAAAATACCTGATATACGTCTCATAGCTTTCCGGCATCCGGATAATTCCCATGTTGGAAAAATAGCGGTCACATCACTTTCTGCCGTCCTCGCCCCGATATTGATACAAACATTTTTCAGTTCCAGCGGCGCAAATTTCAGGATTGGATGCACCTTGCAAGGCGAAGTAATCGTTCATCCGCTTCTCCATCTTTTCCGCTGTCAGTTCTTCTTTAAAGCATGCATTTACTTTTTGCACAACATCTGTGAACTCTTCTTTTCCACCCTGAAAATGATATCCCGGTTCGATCCAGTTGAAGAAATTGAGCATTGTATTGGTCGGAAAGAAATTACGCAGATTTACCGGAACCATCAGTACAACCGGCTTGCTTTCCTGCCGTCTTGTCATTGTCCGGTGAATCGCACACAGATATACCGCCGTCAGAAATACCGTCATCGATACACCATAAGTCTTTGCCTGACGCCTCAGTTCTTCGACCGGGATTTCTGCCTCTGTCGTCTGCAGGCTTCCAAGCTCGCGCCGGTTTCCGCGAAGCTGATGCGCTGCCGGTTTTTTCTCCTTTTTGCGGTCTGCCTGGCGGGAATAATATCTTTCAAATCCATCTGCTTCCTGATCGAAAAGGCTCTCCGAATACTCTGACAGAACCACATCCTCCAGTCCATCCTCATGATGTGCCAGATACAGATAATTTTTCACCAGCTCCCGTACAAATTCACTGGCACCGGTTCCGTCCGTCAGCACATGAAAGACCTCAAAATTGATTCTCTTTTTGTAATAAGTCACTTCAAAAAGCAGATCTCTCTTATCACGGATATAAAGGCTGCTGCACGGCTCCTTATACTCCTCTCTTACAACCGGTCTTTTATTACTCTGTTCCAGATAATGCCAGAACAGTCCCTTTCGCAGCACGGACAGAAAGATCGGATATTTTTCCAGTGTCCTGTCTACTGCCTTCTGCAGGATCTCCTGCTGTATATCCTCTTTCAATTCACAGTAGAACCGGAATACACGGGTATCCCTTTTACTGCTCGCCGCCGGAAAAAGCTTCGCTGCATTGTCCAGCCTTCTCCAGTGCTTTACATTTGTCTGCGGCATTTTCTATTCCCCCTCCAGAAAATGATTGATATATTCAAAACTTTCCTGTACATGCAGACTCCGGATTCCCAGTGCAAAATATCCGTGAAGTGCATCCTTGATCCGGTGTACTTCCACCGGTTACCTGCCTCTGCAAGACGTCTTCCATACGCTTCTCCCTCATCCCGGAGCGGATCAAATTCTGACGTCAGGATCAGTGTATCCGGCTGTCCTGACAGATCTTTCTCCAGAATCGGTGCAAAATATGGATTTAACTTGTCCTCTTCCGAACCTGCATAAAGATTGATATAATCTTTTAATTTGCCTGCCGTCAGAAGATAATCCTGCCCGTTCTCCCTTACAGAAGAGAACAGACTCTTCTCTGAATAATCATTATTGACTGCCGGATAGATCAGAATCTGTCTCTTTGGCATAAATTCGCCACGATCCCGTGCCATAATGGACAATGCAGCTGCCAGATTGCCACCTGCACTGTCTCCAATCAGAGTAATATCCTCCGGCTTTGTATCCGGATGCGTATACAATGCTCTTGCCACGGCATAGCAGTCCATAAGCCCGGTCGGGAACTTGTGCTCCGGCGCGAGGCGGTATTCTACTGCTGCTACAGTCTGCCCCGTCGCCTGTGCCATCCGGAACATACTCTCTCATAATTTTCCACATGCTCAGTCGCCCATCCTCCTCCGTGAAGGAAAAGCATGATCTTTCGTCCCTTGATCTGATCTTTTTCCAGACACGATGTTTCATCCGGGAAAAATACCCGGATCGGAACTTCATAATCGCCGTTATATACCTGCAGATCCATTTTTTTATAAAAAATTTTCATCGGATCCAGTCTTTTCAGATCCGCAATCTGCCTTGATACTTCTACATCAATCCCTCCAAAAGACAGGATTTTCAGGATTGCTTTTGTTGCTATATTGATTGCCATATTTTTCTGTCCTCATTTATTTTTTCATACAGATTTATTCTACCATAGAATGATGTCCCCTACCACTCTTTCTCTTTCCATCTTTGCTACATTAACCCATTTTCAATTTTTCAGATTTCACAATTATCTCATTATTTATTTGACACAGACTGTCAAAACAGTTACCATACACTTATGCACAAGGAGGGTGTATTGTTTTATGAATAATAAAAAAATATAGACGACTATTTTGATGACAACTTTGAAGTAACTTATACAGGCGATCTCCCGTCGATCCCTGTGGGGCAGGATGATTATGACGACCGGTATGACGACACAGACTACCTTAACGATTATGAAACTGACGACTACTACGATGAAACAGACAGACTTGCTCCTGATTATGACGATGATTATGAAGAAGAGGATTCTTATTATGACCGCCAAAGACCAGCCAGACGGACAGAACGGAGAAATTCCCGCAGACGTCCCGATTCCTCTTCCGAAGAACTGGCTGCTCCAATCCGGAATATTGCCCGCACCGGAAGTACTGCCGCTGAGAAACTGACCACTTTCATCCTTCGCCCGGCACCGGTTCTGATGTCCGCCATCATCCTGGCGATTACCTTTTTTTTCATTCTGGAATCAGCTGTCTGATTATGGAGATATCAATACACTGACATCCAATCCAGATCTTGCTCTGATTGCTTATCTGGCTGTCGGAGGGGTTATGCTGATCTGGATGCTGTCTACGTTCTTTTTCACATTAAGTGGCATCCGGCACGGAACCGGACGCGGACTTACTTATTTTGTCCTGGTATATGTTCTGTCCTACCTCTTCAGTCTAGCCGCAGCTGCAATTCCTGCTGATGTTCAGTTGCTGACCGGTATCCGAGGCGGTATCCTGGTATTTGGTTCTCTTTACCCGGCATATTTTCCATTCTGCGTGGTGGGAATTATTACTTGTATTTTACGGAAAATTTTGAAGTAAAACATTCCTCATACTAAGGCATATGCTTAGGGCATCCTCATATGGTGTTTTGCTTTATAAGTGAACAACAACTAATTACATGCGAAAAAGAGTAAGTCAAATCACTCATCTATCTGATTTGACTTACTCTTTTCTTACTTTTGTTTCATTCCCGATGTGTTTTCCAACTTTTGTACTATTTTTTCTATATCATATTCCGGTGCATAGGTTTTGGCAATATCATAGATTCTCTGTATTGTCAAGACTCCTCTTCCAGAAAGTCTGCAATTTCCTCTGCTGACATCCCTTTTTGCAATTTTTTTATAACAATTGAAACTAATGCTTCCCTGTACCCTTCTTTACGCCCTTCTTTACGCCCTTCTTTACGCCCTTCTTTACGTCCTTCTTCACGTCCTTCTCGCATCCCTATTATTTTTGCACTTTTCATAAACGAATTATGATCCCACAAATTTTTTGTCTTTTCTTCGTATTCTCTTCTTTTTCTTTCATCTGCACTCATCTTCTCCAGACATTCATAAGCTTCTTTAATATATTCATTTTGCTCTGCCATCTTTGCAAAATCCTTTCTGTTCTTTCCGCTCATAAATCGCATCCACTGGATGATCCCAGTTTCATTCTGACTTTCCGGTGGCAACTTTTTCAATTCCAGAATATGAATCTGCAGCAAGTCCGTCAGCACTTCTCCAGTCTCTTTATCACAGAACATTCCCGCATGATAACATCTGGTATCATTTTCAAAGAAATTAAAGTCCAAAATTCCAACATGAATGCACGGTTTAATTCTATCATAAGTATCCCCTGTTTTCATTTGATCCGTTACCATCTTTGACAGATAATAAAAGCTTCTCTGAAACCAAAATTCAAATGGCACCACTTGCATTTCCAAATCCATCTGCTCTCCATTTTTCAAGAGAACTCTTACATCCAGAATCCCGTATTTATCTTCCGGATATTCTTTCCTTAAAATTGTTGGCATCAACTTTGTTTTCTGAATTTCTTCTGGATCTTTCTTTAGAATTGCCGCAATCAATCCCTGTCTTACTTTTGCATTCTCCATTAATTCTTTGAAGCAGAAATCTACCGTTGGATGCATTATAAAGCTATCCTGATTTTCTGTTAATTGTTTCTTTTCTTCTGTCATATGATTCCCCTTTCTGCATTGTAAAAATATAGAAAGGAAAATCTGACTTTTCTACTATAAATATTTTAACATACTGTCATCCTTTGTAAAGGCAAACTCCCATACTTCTATATTTTCTTTTGCTTTGTTCATTGTCGGGAGTTTACTCGAAAATTGAGCACCGAAAATGAGATACCTTCTGATTATGGTTAATTAGATACTTTTCGATTTTAGAACTAAATCGAAGTAAAATAACTCTATCACATTTTCCTGAAATCTTATACCCTGCATAACATTTTCGAGCACTTTCGCTGCATTTCAATCATCAGACCATTTTATATGCATATCCAAAAAATCCCGTACTCCATGTACAAATCACATGAAATACAGGATCTTTTTATTTATCTAACTAGAATTTGATAACTCCAAGAATTATACCTGAGATCAGACAGATAATACTTACACCCCAGATCCAGAAGAAACTGTTCTTGATGTGGTCTTTGATCTCCACACCGGCAAGACCGGTTCCAAGGAAAGTAGCAGGAACAACCGCTGATGAAAGTTGCACAGTTACGGCAAACAACCATTGCAATGGCGATATGTGCCGGATTTACACCAAATTCGTTTCCGATTCCGATCAGTACCGGAAGCATTCCGAAGAAGAAGGAATCGGTATCAAACATCAGTGTAAGCGGTACAGATACCAGACCTACGATAAGCGGTAAAATCTTCCCATAGACTGTGGAACTACGTTTGTCAAGTACATTAGCCATATGAGGTCATGATCTCTGTTTGCTGCATCACTCCAAGGAATACACCTGCACAAAGAATCGTAGATGCCATGGTAAGTGCCGGGCCTGCATGGGATTTAATGATCTTACCCTGCATTTTTGCACCCGGGTAGTTTACAAAAAGTGCTACTGCACATCCTACCATAAAGATATAGTAAGACGGTACCTTTGCAAGAACCAGGTTTACGATCACTACCAGTGTTACGATTACATTGAATACAAAGCATTTCGGTCTTGCAAGCTCATTCTTTTCATCATCTGTTACGGCTTCATCTTCAATTCCGCCATACTCGATCTTTTCTGCTGAAGAAGTGCCTGCACCTCTCTTCTTTTCGATATTTCCCCAGATAAATGCTGTTCCAAGTGCAATAAAAATACCTACAACCTGCATTGGAATGATCTGTTTCCACAGTGCATTTGGTTCAATTCCAAGGACAGTAGCCGCACGCATTGTCGGTCCGCCCCATGGCAGAAGGTTCATAACACCCATTGCAGACACGCAGATAAGCATCAGGGTTGTCGGTCTCATATTCAGACGCTTGTAAACCGGGAGCATTGCCGGAATTGTGATCAGGAATGTAGAGGCACCGCCTCCATCCAGATGTCCGATCATGGCAATGATACAGGTCATCATGGCAACACCGACTACATTACTTCCGACTTTCTTCATCAATGCATTGATGATCTTGTCGAACATTCCTACATCTGTCATAATTCCAAAGAAAAGTACAGAGAAGATAAACAGTGCTGCAGTACCATGTACTCCGGCTACACCAGCTGTTACAAATTCCCCCATTTCTTCAATCGTAAATGTTCCGGTTGCTACAAGGATCGCACCTGTTACAGTTGATACACTGACAAATGCAAGAGCCGGTACCGTTACATTTCTTAAGAGCAACGCAATCACAATAATGATGGTTGCAAATCCCAATAAGGCAAGCATTGCTTCACTCATGGCATTTTCTCCTTCCTTTTGTACGGGTACTTTTTCGTACCATTTATTTGATGATTCCATTATAAAAACCCAACCTTACACTCTTACAGATTCCTCCTTACATTTTGTTAAGGTAAATCTTTAAAAGTATTAAGGTTGGGTTTGTCTTATCTTACACCTTACTGATATCTGCGTCTTTTTTCTTATACCGGCTGGCTGGCACAATTCCGAATTGCCTCAAGAATCGCAGTATCCGATACCGGTTTTTCTACATATCCGTCAATGATTCCTTTCTTCCAGGCCTCTGCCACCTCACGGCTGACTCCATCAATAATAATAAGCTTCAGCATGTCCGGATATCTTCCTGCAAGCGACATACAGAAATCCACTCCACTGCAATCCTCCATCGTCTCGTCTACTACCAGCACATCTGCCTCCTGCTGTTCCAGACATTTTTGCAGTTCTTCTCTTTTCATACAGGTCTGAATCTGGATCCCGATCTTCTCAAAATTCTTTTTCAGCAGCTGCAATACCTTTGCATTGTCATCTGCCACCACGATCCGATAATCCTTTCTGGGAATATTCTGCACAATCTGTGGCATATGCTCTGTATCCAGTACCGGAAGGTAGATATGAAAAGTACTTCCTTCTCCTTTTTTGCTCTCTGCATAAATATATCCCTTATGTGAAGTAATAATCTGCTCCGCAAGTGCCAGTCCAAGTCCGGTACCCTCTCCCCCTTTTTTCGTTGTGAAAAATGGATCAAAAATCTGACGCAGCGTCTCTTTATCCATTCCACACCCATTATCTCTCACCTGAATATGGATATACTTTTCCATACATCCGATAGCTTTTCAATCACTCCCTGAGCCAGTTTTTCTTTTTTTCTGAATTGCAGGATATTTTGATATTTCCTTGATTTTTTCCAATCGCATGCACCGCATTAACGCAGACATTTAAAAGCACCTGGTTCAGCTGTGTCGCATTTCCAAGGATCATTCATCATCTACCGAAACTCACTTTCC
>ENA-OQAS01001364-OQAS01001364.1-human-gut-metagenome-genome-assembly--contig:-NODE-1364-length-11465-cov-8.234433_pt1 | contig 11465 bp, 13 predicted proteins | sample MGYA00242733_ERZ504523 | MGnify/ENA primary metagenome ERZ504523 (study PRJEB26092, sample SAMD00036239) | human gut metagenome | host: Homo sapiens | study: EMG produced TPA metagenomics assembly of... | reverse complement strand
CGGCTCGCTGCGTGTCGAGGGCGTCGACGTGCGCGACTGGGACCGCGCGGCGCTGCGCGGCGAGTTTGCATGGTGCTGCAGGATACCTGGCTGTTTAACGGCACCATCCGCGAAAACATCCGCTACGGACGCCCGATGCGAGCGATGCCGAAGTCGAGGCCGCCGCACGCGCCGCACGCTGCGACCACTTTATCCATACGCTCGCCGGCGGTTACGACTTTATGATCAACGAGGAGGGCACCAACCTGTCGCAGGGTCAGCGCCAGCTCGTGACCATCGCCCGTGCCATTTTGGCCGACCGTCCGGCGCTGATTTTGGACGAGGCAACTTCCAACGTCGACACCCGTACCGAGGAACTCATTCAGCGTGCCATGGATGCGCTGATGCAGGGCCGCACGAGCTTTGTCATCGCGCACCGCCTGTCCACGATCCGCAACGCCGACGTGATCTTGGTGATCCGCGACGGCGACATCGTCGAGAAGGGCACACACGACGAGCTGCTCGCCCAGGGCGGCTTCTACGCCGACCTGTACAACTCGCAGTTCGACGAGGCGGCGTAAACCCGGCGGCAAACAACCGCAATGCCCAAAAACGGGGGCGCAGAATGAACTGCGCCCCCGTTTTGTGTCCTTTGGGTCTCGAAACGCCTCCCCTGGGGCCTGATTGACGCTCTCCCTCAAGGCCCCGTGGGCAAAAAATGGCAAATATGAGTACTGTCATCTTTTTAGTAACAGCCAAAACTGCCCAAACGACGTCTTTGCGGCCTAGACATGCCTTCAAATTGATCAAAACGCCCGGTAGCATGCTTCTGTGTGCCAACGTTAATGAACATATTTACTGTTGTGTCTATTATCTTGTAAGTCGATATGATACTAAGCTAGCAACAGTACTCATATTTGCCATTTTTTGTCCACGGGGTATGCCGCAGAAGATCCAACTTGCTCCAGCGTGCCGTACGCCAGTCCTCCCCTTCCGGCGAGTGCCGACATTTCCCCAGATAAAACCGACCAAAATAAACCTGTCCCTTTTTGGCAGGTTTCGGGGTGACAAGGGCTTGCACTTTAGCGTGCGACAGCGGATAATGCCGAACACTCGACAATACGCTTATTGTTCTTTCTATAGATTGAGGAGGCCCCGCATGGCCATGGATTTCAAACGCAGGCTGCCGATCCCCATGGAGATCCGCGAGGAGATGCCGCTTTCCGCCGAGCTTACTGCCAAAAAGCAGGCATTTGACGCCGAGGTCGCCAAAGTCTTTACCGGCGAGGACGCGCGCAAGGTACTCATCATCGGCCGTGCTCTGCCGACCGCGAAGATTCGGTGCTTGAGTACATGAACCGGCTGGCCAAGGTCGCCGAAGAGGTCAAGGACAAGCTCATCATCATTCCGCGCGTCTACACCAACAAGCCGCGCACAAAAGGCACCGGCTACAAGGGTCTGCTGCACAACCCCGACCCCGAGGCGCCCGATGACCTGCTCGAAGGCGTTAAGGCCATTCGCCACATGCACCTGCGCGTCATCGAGGAGACCGGTTTCTTTACCGCCGACGAGATGCTCTACCCGTCCAACTACCAGTACCTCGTCGACCTGCTGAGCTACGTCGCCGTAGGCGCCCGCTCGGTCGAAAACCAGGAGCATCGCTTAGTATCGAGCGGCATTTCGGTGCCTGTGGGCATGAAGAACCCCACCGCCGGTTCCACCACCGTCATGCTCAACTCCATCTACGCCGCCCAGGCACATCAGAGCTTTATCTTCCGCAACTGGGAGGTTGAATGCGACGGCAATCCGCTCGCACACGCCGTCATGCGTGGCTACATCGGTCTCGACGGTCGTACCTACCCCAATTACCACTACGAGCACCTGGAGCGCCTGGCCGAGCGCTATACCGAGCATGCCGGCTATGCCAACCCGGCAGCGGTCATCGACTGCAACCACGACAACTCGGGCAAACGTCCGCTGGAGCAGTATCGTATTTGCAAGGAGGTGCTCGACAGCTGCCGCCGCAATGAGTCCATCTCTAAGCTAGTCAAGGGCTTTATGATCGAGTCCTACCTGGAGGACGGCAATCAGCCGGTCGACGGCGGCGTCTTTGGCAAGTCGATCACGACCCGTGCCTGGGCTGGGAAAAGACCGACTACCTCATCCACGAAATCGCGGAGCGGTGTAGGTTACGGCGTTTTACCAAACGCCGTAACGGCCGACGCTGCGCGGGTCGCATTTGAACAATCTGACGTTCAACTTCAAGGGCGCGACCAGAAGGTCAGCGCCCTTTCGTTTCACGTCACCTTGTCTCAAATGCGACCCGCTCGCTGTCCGTCCTCTAACCGCGGCGTTGTCTTGCTCCGGATGTAGCAGTTAGGGACGCTCCTTTTCTGCCGGCAGTTTGGGACACTCCTTGGGTAGTCGTTGGGGACATTCTTGTTTGACTAGTCGTTTAAGAACGTCCCCAAGACTATCACTCTGTCAAACATGCCCTCGGGTCGCACGTTTCCCTTCGAATCGATCATACAAGCCCCCCAATCTGTTCGGTTTCCCCAGATTGTGAGCCCGCATACCCAAGCCGCACGGCCCGCCGTTCAGCTGAAACCACCTACCAAAAAGGGACAGGTTAATTTGGGCAGCTTTTATCTGGGCAACGTCCAAACCGCCGCAAGGGAGCTGCCTTCCCTCGTGGCGGTCTTCTAGCAGAAAAACAAAGTGAGTAGGCTTTTTGCAGAAGGCCAAGCACGCCCTAAAACGCCACAGCTCTGACCTGCGGTTTCATCGATCATTTGTCGCAATGTGCTCGGCAGGTTCAAAAAAGTCTACTCACTTGTATCTGAGACGCACCAGATTGGCAAAAACCGCCGCGAAAGGGTCCCTGGTCCCTTCGCGGCGGTCATACGCCTCTGATTTTGCGACGATTTTGCCCGCTTGTTACTCGCTGTAACGGGTGGCGATGGCAGCTTGTACCATGCCGGTGCTCATGAGATAGGTCACCAGGAAGTAGCCACCATAGGCTGCCAGGAAGATTGCACAGGTGAGGCCCACGGTGCCGCCGATGCTCATATTTCCGAAAATGCTCACCAGCTCGATGATCACCTTAAGTGCCACAAAGGAGTGTGCCAGGCCCACTGCCAGCGGGAACAGGAAGAATACCGCTTGCTGCGCCATCGCCGAATGGCGAATCTGGCGGTCGTCGCAGCCGATCTGTGCCAGCACACGATAGCTGCGGCTGCCGTCGGCCACGTTGGAGAGTTGCTGGATCGACAGAATCGCCGCGCATGCAACGACCAATACAAAGCCGATGTAGATGGCTAGGTAGCTAATAAGACAGTTCATTTGCGCTGCTTGCACGTACATCTCGGAGCGTGTGATGAAGGTTCCCCACGACCCCGGCTCCTTGCCGTCAACGAGCAGATTGTCGAGCACAGTGTATTTAATACTCTCGTCTGCCTCGGTCGTATCCATCCCCTGTTTGTAGTTAACGAGCAGGCTACTGGAATACGGCTGCAGATTAAGTTGGGACAACAGCTCGTCGGCAACGACGACGGTACCCGGATTACTGCCCATCGCCGAGTTGGCGATGGCCGCCGTATCTTCGTCCGACTTATCGGTTGCGGCTTGAGCGTATGCCCGCCCAAGGTAAGGGCATGGCCGCCAGCCATATACTTGGTGTACAGGTCGACCAGCTCGCCGCCCATATCACACGTGAGCAGATACTGGTCGTGACCGATGTGCACCGGCTCCTCGCCCATCATCTGACGCAGTTTGTTGTACTGGCTCGCCGGCGTCACAAACAGACCCATCGCATCGGCATTGCTACCCCCGAACGCCTTGGGAAGCTTTTCGCCCATGATCTTGCACATCTCACTTGGGGTCACCGAAGGATCCGAACCACCAAACGGGTAACTCAGATACGAATCGATCTGCACATGCTCACCGGCAACATCGGCGATATTGACCTTCTTGCCGGTCTCGTCGTTGTTGTCCGCCGACTTGCCCTTAATACCGTCTGCAACGTTATCGGAATCGATACGATCGCCGTGCCATGGATCGCCGTGCCATGCGGGGTACAAATCGACCGTTGTATCGGCCAGCACCATGCGATCGGCTTCAGGCGGATTGACGTACTCTTTGTAGTAGTCGAGCGTATCGGGCGTGTAATAGACATACGTCTGAGACACGTCAACAGGGTTATAGCGCTCCAGGTTTTCGTTCATCACGTTGGCAATCGACATACCGCACGTCACCGAGGTGATGGCCAAAAACAGGAGCATCGCGATGACGCCCATCGAAAAGCACACCGTGTTGACCTTGGCCGCAAGCTGGCGCACGGTAAACATGTTGAGGCCGCGCCAATACACGCCGCGCAGGCTCTGCAGCAGCTTGATGAGCATGCCTGAGAGTCCCCAGAACAGGGCAAAGGTGCCCACGGTAACCATAGCGGTCGTAATACCAAACTGGTTCATGGCCTCTTGCAGCTTGCTGTCCGTCGCGGTTAGCGGGAACCCATCACGTAGCAGACGGTAATAGGCCACGCCCACAAGCGCCACGCCCACGGCAAAGATGGCAATCGCAATCCAGGGGTTGCGTGTCTTGATGCTCTCGTTGCGACGCTCGGCACCCATAAGCTCGATAAGTTTGGTACGACGCACGGCGCGAAGGTTCAGCAGTAGCGTGAGCACAAACATCACGAGCATGCAGACAAGGGTCAGGTTGAACGCATGCACCGAGAAAAAGAAGTGGAAATTGGCGATCTGCGTCTTAAAGAGCGAGGCCGTAAAGAACGTCATGAGCTGGGAGAGTCCCACACCCAGCACAATGCCGGCGACAAAGGCGCCGACCGAGACAATCACCGTCTCGAGCGCCATGATCGTGGCGACGCGCCCGCGCCCCATGCCGAGCACCTGGTACAGGCCAAACTCCTTCTTGCGGCGTTTCATGATGAAGTTATTGGCATACAGCATTAAAAAGGCCATGACACCGGCCAAAAAGTACGTCAGGTCGCCGAGCATGCTGCCCATTACCTGCGCCAAGCCTTTTTCATCGATTCCGGCGATGTCGACCTGCATCGAGATGGTGTTAAAGGCATAGAAGACCGTGACACCCAGGGTGAGCGTCAAAAGGTAGACGAGGTAGTCGCGGCCGGCGCGGCGGACGTTGCCCCAAGCGAGTTTACAGAGCATCGGAGCCCTCACCGCCCATCATGGCAACGACCTCCATAATGCGGTCGAAGAACTCGCGACGGTCGGTGTCGCCGCGGCGCAGCTCGGTGAAGATCTTGCCGTCGCGAATAAACAGCACGCGGCTCGTGTAGCTGGCGGCAAAGCTGTCGTGCGTGACCATGAGCACGGTGGCGCGTAGGCGGCGATTGAGGGCCTCCAGGCTCTCAAGCAGCAGGCGAGCGCTCTTGGAATCGAGGGCGCCGGTGGGCTCGTCGGCCATGATCATGGTGGGATCGGTGACGAGCGCGCGAGCCGCGGCAACGCGCTGCTGCTGACCGCCGGACATCTGGTAGGGATACTTGTCGAGCACCTGGCTGATGGACAGGCGCGCTGCCACATCCTGCACGCGGGTCGAGATCTCTGCCGAGTTTGTGCGGGCGATGGTGAGCGGCAGGGCGATGTTCTCGCGTGCCGTGAGCGTATCGAGCAGGTTGGAGTCCTGGAAGATAAAGCCGAGCTCCTCGCGGCGGAACTGCGAGAGCTTGGCCTGCTTCATGCGCGTAACGTCCTGCCCGTTGATGCGAATGGTGCCGCTCGTGGCGCTATCGATGGTCGACACGCAGTTGAGCAGCGTCGACTTGCCCGAGCCCGAAGCGCCCATGATGCCAACAAATTCGCCGCGGTTGACGGTAAAACTGACGTCGTTGAGCGCGCGGGTCACGTTGCCCAGCGCTCCATATACCTTTTCGAGATGCGCGACCTCCAGTACCGGGGTCGCCATGTGCGTGGTTTGCATACCGAGTCCTTTCTTGCAATTAGTCTACGGCATCTATAGTCGCAAGAAGACGAGTCGGCTACCATCGATATGGCTTACGCTTGCCTTACCGTTGTGTAAGCACGGGTAGCTAGCCTGCCACGTCTTGATATTGAGAGAGGACTCCTGTTGAAGACTGTTCATGTTGCCGTTGGATCATCCGCAAGGAGGATCTGACGAGCTGCTTGCCGTGCAGCGCGGCTATGGCGACATGCAGGGACTTTGGGAGTTCCCCGGTGGCAAGCTCATGCGCGGCGAGACGCCCGAGGACGCCGTACGCCGCGAGCTCATGGAAGAGCTGCAGGTCAAAGTCACCAACCTGCGTGATTTCTATACCGTTGAGTACGACTACCCCGATTTCCATCTCTCCATGGAGTGCTACTACTGCTCGCTGGCCAAAGAGTCTGGCGAGCCCCAGAAGCATGACCGTCAGCTTGATATCCGCTGGATTCCGCGCACCTCGCTTGCCACCGTTGAGTGGATGCCCGCCGACAAAGGCTTATCGATGCTCTGATTGAGTTGAAGGAAGATCGGCTTGAGGCCAACGGCACTGCCAACAACGCCGAGGCCACCGCGACCGACGAGCCCGCCACCAAACCCAAGCGCGCACCTAAGCGCCGCAGCAAGAAGCGTCCCAAGCCCGGCCTGCTCGACGCATCGATACCTCGGACCTCTCCGCTGACGAGCGCGAACTGGTCCGCCGTCGCGCCGCCATCAAAAAGTCCATGAAGGGCAACAAGCGTGCGAACACCAAACCCGAGCTGCTCGTTCGCCAGCGCCTGCGGGCAGCGGGCCTTACGGGTTATCGCTTGGAATGGAAGGTTCCCGGTAAGCCCGACATCGCCTTTCCCGGGCGCAAGATCGCCATCTTCGTCAACGGCTGCTTTTGGCACCGCTGCCCCAAGTGCAACCCTAGCCAGCCCAAGCGCAATGTTGAATTTTGGGAGGCAAAGTTTCGCCGCAACGTCGAGCGCGACCGCGCTGCCATCGACGCGCTTACCCAAATGGCTGGACGCCCATCACCGTCTGGGAATGTGAGCTCAAGAAAGACCGCATCGATACCACCATGGAAAAGGTCATCGAGCAGGTGCGCGCCGCAGAGCCGCAGCGCTAGGAACGAGCCATCCACACGCCCCACACAGGCGAGCCACATCCGCGCCACAAACCTTAGAAAGCCCTTAAGCTCAAAACCTTTCAAGAGTGTTACTCGATACCTCTGACCTGCAGTTTCATCGTAACACTAAACCAGGTTAAGCCTTTCTTTAGCGCTTCTTTGCGGCAGCCGCGGCATAATGTAGCCAGCGCACGAGACCTAGCAGCAAACCCCGAGCGCATCCTTTTGGTGGATATCGAGGAGGCCGCAAAAGCATGCATTCTTCCAATGACGCAGCACAGCAGCCATCCCTAAAACATGCAAACCTTTTCTCCTTCCCCCCGACACAGAGAAACGGCCTCCTCGACTCCCCCACCACAAAAACCAAGCGCTCAGCCGATCAGAGCCTCAACTTACGAGCATCCTTCGAAAAGCTCCAAGCATCCCTAGACAAGGCGTTCCCCGAACAGGCAAGAGCAATCTAAGCCCATCGCGCTTTATACTGATGCCATGCGAAACATGGATCACATAGAATTGCACCGCGGAGGACGCGAGGAAGCGTTTCCCGAGACCGCCGAAGACTGGCCCTATATTGCCGAACGCGCAGAATTCGCTCGCTATCCGGGCAATTCCGTCCCCTGGCACTGGCATTCCGAAGTTGAGCTTTTCTACATGGAGCAGGGAGCGATTGACTATCGAACGCACGCGGCTCATGAGCACGTACGCTTTGAGGAAGGGTCCGCCGGCTTTATCAACGGCGCGTTTTGCACAGCACGCTGCAATCACCCAATTCGGCGCCAGCATTCAAATGCTGCATATCTTTCAGCCGTCGATGCTCGGCGATCCCGCGGGACGTCTCCAAAAGCGCTACATCAACCCATTGCTTCAATGTCGAGGCGTCGATGTGCTCAAATGGTCGCCCACCAATCCCGACGATATGCCCTTTATCGATTTGCTGAAGAGCTCCTTTAGCCACGACCTTCAACGGCCGCAGAACGAGATGGCGCTTCGAAATAGTTTGTCAGAGCTCTGGATTCAGATTAACGCCAAGACCGAACCGCTCTTTTCTTCCGACGGCGCCTCTTGGATGACCAGCCGCGACGTACAGTTCAAGGCAATCCTGGACTTTATCCGCGCAAACTATGCAGCCGCTATAGATGTGCCCCAGATGGCATCTGCAGCCGGCGTAAGCGAAAGAGAGTGCTACCGCATTATCGAAACTTGTGCAGGAACGACCCCGGCGGCATATCTACGCGCATACCGCATAAACCGTGTTTGCGAACTTTTGGCACACACCACGCGAACGGTACAGACAGTCGCGCGCCAATGCGGATTTATAACAGCAAGCCATCTTGGCCAGGTATTTAAAGAACAAATGGGGTGCACTCCTTCGAGCTATCGAGCAGCGAGGCAGAATCTCGATAGCACCAGGCAGAAATCCCGCTAGCCCTTCTTCTGTCACTGCATCAAACTTGCAGGCAAACAACAGAGAGGAGCAATCATATGAAGCACTTTGACCATATCGTATTTGACGTTGATGGGACATTGGCAGATACAGAAGAAAGCGTTCTGCCATCGCTTATCCAGATTGTCCAAGAAGAGACCAGCAAAACGCTTCCCCGACACGAGCTTGACTTTGCCCTCGGCATACCCGGCAAGGATGCCCTTGAGAAACTTGGGATCTACTCGCAGGCAACGTTGGATCGCTGGTGCAAGTTGCCGCCAGCTTTAAAAGCACCATCAGCGTGTTTCCAGGTTTGCTTGAAGTCATCGCAACACTCGCCGATAGCGGCTGCAAACTTGGCATCGTCTCCTCACGTGCGCGCGACGAATACGCAAAAGAAATTGCACCCCTTGGTTTCGATAAGTATTTTGAGCACATCATCCTTGTCGAAGACACAACCGAACATAAACCCGCACCCGCACCCATGCTCGAATATCTCCGACGTGCGGCGCGGAATCCTGGCAACGTCGTCTACGTTGGCGACACCGTCCACGACGAACAATGCGCAACTTCAGCAGGGGTCAGTTTTGCCCGAGCAGCATGGGGATCACACCAAGATATCCCAAACGCCACCTACAACCTCAAAACCCCCAACGACCTACTAACCCTAACAACCAAATAACCCACGCGTCCCACCCTTTCAGCCCCAACGCCACAAGGGCGATTGAGCAGGACGGCTTGGGCGGGTCCCCGTACTTAGTTTCCAAAATCATTCCGCAGCGCGAAGGCTTCTTATTATTTTCAGACCTAACGCCACAAGGGCGACGACCTCGAGTAGGTCAACTTGGGAGGGATGAGGGCTTAGTTCCCCAATCTTTCCGCAGGGGGCAAAAAGCCTCGCCGCACGAAGTGCGCAGCGAGCTTTTTGCATGCCCGAGACGATTGGAGAACTAAGCCTCATCCCTCCACGGGATCTATTTTGAGTCGGAGTACCCTTGCTGTTACTCTGCTTTGCCCACAGAGTTGAGGTTGGTCATGCGGATCTTAACCAGCTCGGTGATCTCACGCATGCCCTCCTTGGCCGGCTTCTTGGGATCGAAGCAGGCGGGGTTCTCGGCCATGTAGGCATGAAGCCCTTGGTGTAGGCCTGACGCAGCTCGGTGGCGTAGTTAACCTTGCAGATGCCGTTCTTCACGGCCTCGGCAACCTGCTCATCGGGCACGCCGGAGGTGCCGTGCAGAACCAGCGGTACGTCGACGGCGTCGCGGATGGCCTTGACCACGGACTGCTCGATGTGCGGGTCGCTCGTGTACACACCGTGGCTGGTGCCAACGCCAATGGCCAGCGAGGTGCAGCCGGTGCGATCGACGAACTCCTTGGCCTCGGCCGGATCGGTGTAGGGGCTCTCGCCCTCAACTGCGGGACCGTCGTCCTCCTTGCCGCCAACCTTGCCGAGCTCGGCCTCGACGGGCACGCCCATGGCGCGGCCAGCATCGGCGACGGACTTGGTCAGGGCAATGTTGTCCTCGAAGGACTCGTGCGAACCGTCGATCATGACGGAGGTGTAGCCCGTGCGGAAAGCCTGCATGCAGCGGTCATAGCCATCGCCGTGATCGAGGTGCAGGGCGACGGGCACGGATGCGCGCTCGGCGGCAGCCTTGACCATGCCGTAGAAGTAGTCCAGACCAGCGGTCTTAATCGTGCCCGGGGTGGTCTGCATGATGACGGGGGACTTGGTCTCCTCGGCAGCGGCCAGAACGGCCATAACGAACTCGAGGTTCTCGACGTTGAACGCGCCGACGGCGTAGTGGCCGGCCTGAGCATCCTTGAGCATCTTTTCGGTGGTAACAAGTGCCATGAGCGTTTGCTCCTCTCCCTCGCCCGCATCTGGACATCGGGCGTACGTGTCCGCAAGGCGTTTTACCTTGCGTTTTGCTGCGTTCATTGTATGAAATTCAGCGGGTATGCATGTGCGAGATATTGTCATCGCGCGAGGTCCAACCTTCATTTTTGAAAAGCAAACGGAAGGGGTCGAACCCGAGCGTGCGTGTTCGAAATTGAGTTTTGAGCCTTGATCATCTTTCTTTTATAGAAAAAGTAAGTAATCGAAAGGTGTTTTCTTACTCAAAAAGAAAATGAACGAAAATAGACTCAACACAATTCCTACAAATTTAGCCGAGAATGGAGCAGATATGGCCCACGCAACAACCCGAGCTTTCGCCGACGAGCGTCGTTCCGCCATCATGGAGATGCTCGAACATAACGCCTCTGTGCAGGTGGCAGAAATCGCCCAGACCTTTGGCGTATCCTCCGTCACCGCCCGCGCCGACCTGGACGCGCTAGCCGAGTCCGGCAAGTTGCGCCGCACGCACGGCGGCGCCGTGTCGCTCCAGAAGCGACTGACCGTATCCACCAGGATCGCCGTATCAACGTCAATGTCGCCGCCAAGCAGGCCATCGCGCAAAGCGCCATCGAACTCGTCAGCGACGGTGACACCCTGCTCGTCGACTCGGGCACCACCGCGCTCGAATTTGTCCGCCTGCTCGACCAGCGCGACGGCATCACCGTCATCACGGCCGACATCACCATCGCCGATTATATCGACGAGAGCATGCCCTCGGTCGATGTCGTCATGCTGGGCGGAGCACTGCGCAAAGGTCATCGTTATTTGTACGGTCCGCTCACCATGCAGGCGCTCCAAATAATCCATGCCGATCTGGCCGTCATGTGCCCCGGCGCTTTTGTCCCCCGTTGCGGCTTTACGACCGACTTTCCCCAGATGGCCGAGACCAAAACGGCCATGATCGCCGCAGCCCATCAAAGCGTCGCCCTCATGGACGCCAGCAAGGTTTACGGACGCGGCATGTACCGTTTTGCTGAGCTTGCCGACGTCGGCACATCGTGATGGACCGTGACCCCGATCATGCCGTCGCCACCTCAATCGCCGAGACTCGTCGACAACGCCCG
>ENA-OQAS01001363-OQAS01001363.1-human-gut-metagenome-genome-assembly--contig:-NODE-1363-length-11467-cov-3.579365_pt1 | contig 11467 bp, 13 predicted proteins | sample MGYA00242733_ERZ504523 | MGnify/ENA primary metagenome ERZ504523 (study PRJEB26092, sample SAMD00036239) | human gut metagenome | host: Homo sapiens | study: EMG produced TPA metagenomics assembly of... | reverse complement strand
ACGAGAGCCGCACCGAGGATATCTTCGATTACATCCCGCCCCAGAAAACCAACCAGATCTTTACCCCAAGTGGGTGGTGAAAAAGATGGTGGACCTGTTGGAGCAGGAAAACCCTGGCTGCTTCGATGACCCCGCAAGACCTTCCTGGATCCTACATGAAGTCCGGCCTGTACATTACGGAAATCGTCAAGCGGCTCTACCGCAGCGAGAAGATGCGGCAAGCCTTCCCGGACGATAACGCCCGACTGGAACATATCTTTGCCAAGCAGGTCTATGGGCTTGCCCCGACAGAGATCATCTACCGCATTGCCATCAGCTACATTCTGGGCTTTGCAAAGGGTCACGGCATCACCGCCCACCATATCCGTCAGCCGATACGCTGGAATTTGCCAAGGCGGGCACCATGGAAAGGGAACTGGATAAGATTTTCAGAGATTGAGAAAACAGAATACAGCATAAAACCAAAGGCGGCTGTCTGCATGGGTGCAGATGGCCGCCTTTTTGTGCTATGCCTGTTACAAAAATGAAAGCTGTTGAACGTCCGGCAAATCGTTTTCAGGTGTGGAATGATTGGCTTTTTCATCATGTTTCCAATGGTTTTTTGATGGTGGACTTGTTTTCGAGACTTTGCTTACGCATCTTTATATCATCGGTGTTCTTTTGAGTCGAACAGATACTGGATTTCAAGATATGATCGTAGAAGTCCAATGCCATGATATTCGTCCGCTCATTTATATCGATCGTGGACTTTCCAGCATATCGCTGAGCGATATTCCGTGCGGTTTGAAACATTGATGTTTCATAAATTTTAAGTTTGCTTGCGAAATCTTTTCCGTTACACCTCGAATTTAAGCTGTCCTCAAGGGGAATCAAATTCCCAATGATACCATTTTCGGGGGAATTTGTATCATCCAAGATATGCTCGATCGTGAAGGCAGCACACTGCTTACTGGCACATTTGTATCGTTCAAGGACTTCCAAAACAACTTGCACACGTTCCTTGTTTCGGTCATCGTCGTAATACCCAGCGTGATGTGACCACCCTAAATTGGAGAATGCTTTGAGAAAGACTTCTTTGCTGGGAAGTTTATTCTTTAACTCTGAGATAAAGCATTCCAATGCGGAGTCGGAGTAGTGGTTTTCGAGAATACTGGAATTTTTGTAAATCGCATTTGTTATTTTGTTCGAATTTTCTTGTCCAATAATGGTATAGCAGATGAAAAATCATAGAGAAACAGAAGGGTCTCCTCGTACTTCTCTTGGCTGAGGTGACCGAGTTCATATTGATGAATTAGACTTAAAAGGATAGGACGAATTTGTTCTTGCCGATGCTTTTTGAAAAAAGCATATACTTTAAATTCAACATTCGAACAGTTTGCAGATTCCTCAGATTGAGAAGGAGAAAGAAGGCGGTTGTAGTAGATGGACTTCTGATAAATATCGTCAAGAAGCGGAACAGTTGGAATGCCTTTGTTGGAATCACGAATGAGTTTATAATCGCTGACACCTTCCTGAACAGAGGTTCTATATTTGTGGGTTGCATAATGTTTTACAAAGCGTTCGATGTTGTTACCTAAAAGCGATTCGATCTCCGACCAAGTGGTTTTCGCAGTGTCGACATCTCCATCGGGTCTAATGCCTCTTAGAATAAAGTTCTTTAATAGTTCATGTCCTTCCAATGCTGAGCCGCGAGCGTTTAGAATTTCAAATATCGTGTACGCATCTTCCTCGGAAGATGCGGTAATATCAACGTATAGCAGATTGTCCGTGATGGCGGTTAGTAAATTGAGTAGGACTTGAATTGGGGAAAGAGTAGATTCTTCAATATGTTTATAGATGCTGTTTATGAAAAACACAAAGGCAGCTGCGAGATTCTTGTTGTTTCGAGAAAACTGCTTTACAAGTGCTGCGGTTTCAAAACACTTTGCCATATTTGGAGAAATTGAAAAGAGCCCGGTAATAATTCGCTCCAGTGCAATATATTGCTCAGACTTGATGACCATGGCTTCCTGATTTAAATCGTCACGAGTGAACAAATACTGCTTTGTTCCTCGAAATTCGTCGTCAAATTCATAGCAATGAAGGCAAAAGGCTACACTTGCAAGAAAAATTGTTAGGGAAATAATTCGTTGTTGACCATCTACAATTGTAAAATATGAGATGCCGTTTTTGCGGTCGTTCTCTTTGTAAAGAACGATACTTCCGATGAAGTGGGTTGCTTCTTTTCCGGTAGCAACGAGCAAGACATCATCAAATAACTCTTGCCAGTTTCTTTTGTTCCATACATACTGTCGCTGGTTTCGGGGCGTTCCATAACAACGCTTGGTGAAAAGGTCGTAGACGTGTTTGTCATCTGCTTCAAAACTCAATGAAAGTCACCTCTTTTTCAGTGGATGGATTTGACCATTTGCTAATTAAGTTCATTTTAACCCATGAGAGCCAGAAAATCAACATTAACGCTATGATTTGGAAGTTGCGGTTTACCGATGAAAAAACGAAATGGACTGAAAAGCTAATAATATAGAAAAACCAATACTGACTTCTACATAATCGCAAGCGACAGTATGCTAGTGCAGGCTTCATCTAACGGATGCGGTTTACGGGTTTAGGTGTTCCCAATAAACATTCCGCAAAACGAAATGCCGTTATATGCTGACGAATTGTTGGCTTACGCTACGGAGACTCCTAGGGGGCTTTCCAAATTTCAAAGCCATTTTGTAAACCAGACCGTCAGCTTTCAACTTTGACTTGAAACTGGCGGTTATTTCATAACCTAGATGATTTTCGAGTTCACAACACCATATTAAACAGGATAGGCTACCTTGTTCTCTATCTTTTTGCCAAAGTTTTCAGCGCGTTTTCTTGCACACTGCCGAAAGTGGCGTGTTTTCAAAACTTTTTGTTGACATGGCTCGATTTTTGTGGTAATCTATCCCAACAATTTAATATAACATATTTACTTAGAGTTCCAGCTCGGCTCCCGAAGGAGTCGGAGCAAGTTTTTAACTTTCTTATCGCTACATAACGAATCCGAACCAAGGCCATCCCAGAAGGGACGGTCAGGTTCAGGTTGTTGTGTGGCGATTTTTTATTGCAAAATCAGCAACGAACCTTGAAAACCGCATGACCGTCTGCATGGAATACACGGCGATGACCCCGCAAGGGAGAGCCGGAAAACGCCGCCGGAAGGGGGCAGGAAAGCCATGCAGGGAGAACGGCAACTGACATCCACTCGCTCATGTGTTCAAAATGAGCACATGAGGCGAAACGGACGTTTATCTACTCGTTGAGGTAGGAGAAATCAATGTGGACAAATTGTCCACATTGATTCTGTTCGTGCTACGCTTAACCTCGACTTGACATTTTGTCAAGCCACGGTGAGATCTGGTAAGTGTCGCTTTCCGGTATTTTCCAGATTACTGTAACACGATTACCCCATGGTGGGTTACGAAAACCGTAACTCACCACTTGGAAGTGGTAAATGGACAAATTGTCCACTTACCACCCAGCCATAACGCACAGATTTTAGTTGGTGATCATTTTGATCACAACCAGACAATCGTAACGCTTTATTGTGCAAAAGTGGCTGTTACCATTTTGATAACAGCCACGCTTCCGTAACACTTTTGGCAAATAATGCTTTTCATTATCCACCACACACCCGTAACAGCCAAAGGAGGATGCCTATGACAACAGAACAATGGGAACGCGAAAATCAAGACACCTTGATGGAATATTTCATTGATGGCGACCCCAGTGTGCGCAGAATCCAATGTGAATACTGCCGCAAGGTCATCTACACCCAGACCCGAAACCGCAAATACTACAGCTTCCAGACTTGCGGCCACAAGATGCTGAATCTGCGGAAAAGCCTTAAAAAGCGTGCCGAACGTGGAACGTACACCTGCGCTTGCTGCGGGAAGCAGTTCTTACCAATTCGGGCGGATGCCAGATATTGCAGCAATGCCTGTCGTCAGAAAGACTACCACCATCGTAAAACGGCCGCACACACTTCTCTTTTAGGAACTTGACAAAGTTTGTCAAGTTCCTTATCTACGCTCGCTTTTATCCAGTAAAGTGGCACTTCCCATTCTGGGAAGTGCCAAAATACCGTAACTCTTAATCGCTCACTCCCAAATCCCCAAAGTGGGAATTCGGGCTGTCATCTGAAATCAGGTTACGCTTTCCGTAACTTGATTTGCAACTCCCGCCGAATCAAGTTCCCACTTTGGGAACTTGATTGTAGCCGTATCAAAATCAAGTTATCAAAATGATAACTTGATTGCATCCGTGGCAGAGCACCGGAGTTCTCATTTTGATAACTTCGGTTTTATCTGTTACACGTCACTCCCACTCCGTAAAAATCAGGTGGTCAAAAAGACCACTTGATTCCACCTGTAACGAAATCAGTGGGTCAAAGTGGCCCACTGAAAAAGCCGGACGAGCTGCGGGCAGGGATTCGCAAATCTTTGCCCGCCAGCTTGCCAAAATCAACGGGCCAAAATGGCCCGTTGAAGGGAGTCAAGGGGGAACGCCTTGCCCAGTGATATGATGCTGTGCGTCATATCCTACTGGGTATTATCTGGCGCAAAAAGGCGGCAGATCCAGCAGCTTCGCTGCTGCGTTCTCCCCACCAAGCTGTTGAAATGGAGGAATGTCTATCTGAAATTAACACGACACAACGGACGAGCCGGAGCCCACGGCACTTATAACCCCAAGCACAACGACCGGAATTTCAACCTCACCGACAGCGAACACATCGACCGGAACGAGCCAAGGGCAACATCTACTGGGACTGCTTCCATGGTTTCCGCACTGCTTTTGACCCACAAGACCCAGACGATCTGGTAGCAACCTTCTCGGATGTGGAACGGCAATTCTATGAAACCCACTACTCAGAGTTCATCGAAAAGCAGAACGAGCGCAACGCCAAGATCCGGCACACCGAACGCAACCGCTCCATCTCTGACCTTTTGTCCGGCCGCAAGACCTGCCCGGAAGAGACCATTTACCAGCTAGGAACGCTGGACGAACACGCTTCGGCAGAGGACTTGCTGAATATCGTCACGGAGTTTATCGAAGAGTTCAAGGGCAAATTTGGCGAACACGTTCATGTGCTGGACTGGGCATTGCATCTGGACGAAAGTACGCCCCACATCCACGAGCGTCATGTGTTCGACTGCGAGAACAAGTACGGCGAGGTAGCTCCCCAGCAGGAAAAGGCGCTGGAAGCACTGGGCTTTGACCTGCCCGACCCGGCTAAGCCCTCAGCCGCCGCAACAATCGCAAGATCACCTTTGATGCCGCCTGTCGGAAAATGTTGTTTGAGATTGCCAAGCGGCATGGGCTGGAATTGGAGGAAGAAGCGGAGTACGGCAACCGCAAATATCTGGAAAAACAGGACTTCATCCTCGCCAAGCAGAAGGAGCAATTTGCCGCCCAGCAAAGCAAGCTGGACGAATTGACCTTGAAGTTTCGGATATGGAGACCCTGCTGGAAAATGTTTCGGCCCCGGCCACTCTGCCCGCCTTTGCGACGTAGCCGACCCGGAGCTGACCCAAGCCGCCCAGTGGGCCATCGAGCAGGGCTACCTGAAAGCCCGCGCCGACGGCAGCTTTAAGCCGGACAAGGGCGTTGCCAAGTGGCGCGTCATCCGCGGCTACCGGGCAGTGACCGAACCATGACCGTGCAGGTAAAATAGCCCCACAGCACAAGGCCCCGCAGACTTTGAAAAAGGTCTGCGGGGCCGCTGTTTGTTTATTGCAGCGTCTCCTTGGTGCGCAGGCGGCGGCAGGCGTCTTCCTTCACCAGCTCCAGCACCACCGCCGTCAGCGGGATGAAGAAGAGGATGCCGAGGATGCCGAAGAGCTTGCCGCCGATCATGGCTGCCACAAGGGTGTACAGGGGCGAAAGCCCCACCGATTTGCCCACCACCCGGGGGTAGATGAACTGGTTCTCGATGAACTGCACCGCAAGGTAGACCAGCAAAGCGCGCACCGCCAGCAGGGGGTCCACCAGCAGCACCAGCAGCACGCTGATGACGCAGGAGAGCAGCGCCCCCACATAGGGGATGATGGCGCAGATGGCGGTGAGCATCCCCACCAGGCTGCCGTAGGGGATGCGGAAGAGGGAGAAGGCGAGGCTCATAAGCATGCCGAGGATCACCGCCTCGCTGCACTGGCCCGTGAGGAAGTTGGCGAAGGACTGGCGGAACAGGCGGCAGAACTTCAGCACCCAGGCGGCATGGCCGGGCTTGAGGTAGGCGCGCACCAGGTGCGGGCCTGGTGGCCCAGGCTCTGTGCCCCCAGCGAGAGGTAGACGGAGATGATCAGCGCAAAGGAGGCCGTCACCACAAGATTCACCGTGGCGGAAACGGCCCCCGCCGCGTTCACCAGCACCGTGTCGAGGCCGGAGGTCACCTTGTGCAGCAGCTGCTCCCAGTCGATGCCCTCCAACCGGCTCATCAGCCAGCCCATGTCGGGGTCCTGGGCGTGGAGGTAGGCCGTCCAGCGGGGGATGTTGGCTTCAATTTGCAGATACAGGCTGTGGAAGGACTGCACCAGCTCCGGGATCAGCAGCGTCAGGGCCAGCACCAGCACCAGCACCACCCCCAGCAGGGTGAGCAGAAAGCTCAGCAGGTGGAGCGCCTTGCCCGAGGCTGCTTTCTCGCTTTGGCAAACAGCCGCCCCAGCCGCTTTTCCAGCCCGGCCATGGGCACGCTGAGGAACAACGCCAGAATGCCGCCCGCCAAAATGGGCAGCACCAGATCCACCAGCTGCGCGGCAAAGGCCAAAACGTCCGAAAGCCGCAGCAGCGCCACAAAAAGCGTCACGCCCACCAGCGTCACCAGCAGGGCCTGTTTCGTGTTCGATCTCATCCAAATGTTCCTTTCCCGGAGCGTCTCCGAGGTTTTTTCTATTGTATCCAGAAAAAACCAGCTTGTCAAGCAGCCGGGGCGCGGCGCAGCACGCGCTTTACAGCCGCCCCTGGAGCTTCCGGCTTAAATCGGCCAGACACCATGCGATGGCCATGCCGCCCGCAATGCCCAGCGCCGCCAGAAAGGTCTGCTCCCCAAAATGCTCGGCGGCGGGCAGGTCGTTGGAGACGACGGCGTTCATGCAGTAATATAGGGTGCTGCCGGGGATGAGGGGGATGGCCGCGGTGATGAAAAACGGGGTAGAGGGGGCGTTGCGGCAACGGGCAAGCACCTCGGCGTAGAGAGCCGCGCAAAACCCGGCCAGCAGGTTGGCCAGAACCGAGAGAAGATTTCAAGACACGGTCTTGAAATGCGAGACCCGTTGCTTAGAAGAATTGTATCACTTCTGTGATTTGATCGCACGAGTGGCCGTACACAAAAAATACAGGAAAAGAGGGATGTCTATCTGAAATTAACGCGACACAACGGACGAGCCGGAACCCACGGCACCTATAACCCCAAGCACAATGACCGCAGTTTCAACCTTTCCAACAGCGAGCACATTGACCCGGAACGAGCTAAAGGCAACATCTACTGGGACTGCTTTCACGGTTCCCGTTCGGCTCTCGCTCCACAAGACCCGGACAATCTGGCGGCAACCTTCTCAGATGGCGTATTCTATTTGAGAATGATGCAACGTCTTTTCTATTCGATATCGGTGGAAATCGCATGGTCGGTATGGTATACTAAAATTAACCCCTATATGCGCTTTTCACAGAAAGGAGCTTCTAAATGCCTGAAAAGCGCAAGGATAGCAAGGGCCGTGTTTTGAAGGATGGCGAAAGCAGAGAGCAAACGGCACCTACGACTATCGTTATACCGATATCCACAAGAAACGGCGTTGTATTTACGCTAAATCCCTGACAGAGCTGCGGAAAAAAGAGGAAGAACTGTGGCGCGATCTGGCAGACGGCATCGACTATGCTGCCGGAGAGATGACAGTGGCTGATCTGGTTGACCGCTATATGAACCTGAAACGTGGGTTGAAACCCAATTCACTTCGGTCGTACAACACAGCGGTCAAGCGGATTCATGCTGACCCTTTCGGGCAAAAAGCCATCAAAACGGTAAAATTGTCCGATGCGAAAGGCTGGTTCGTGTTTCTGCATGACAGCGGTTTCAAGCAAAACACCATAGGAATCCTGCAAAGCGTTGTCAGACCGGCGTTTGAGATGGCGGTAGAGGATGACATCATCCGCAAGAATCCATTTAAGTTCAAGCTGTCGGACGTTGTGCCGAAGGACGCTTATGTGCGCAATGCCCTGACCAGAGAACAGCAGGAGAAATATCTGCAATTCGTTCAAGACTATGGCGGCAACTATTATGATGATATCGTCATTCTTATGGGAACCGGCTTGCGTGTGAGCGAGCTGTACGGCCTGACACGAGCAGATATCGACTTTGAACGGCACTGTATCCATGTCCGGCGGCAGCTTTGCCGGACGGCTGAAAAGCCCTACTTTGTCACACCGCCGAAAACAAAAAGCGGTATCCGCAATGTTCCCATGACAGATACCGTTTGTGCAGCGTTGCGGCGTGTAGTAAAAGCCAGAGCGTCCACGAAAGTGGAAGCGCTGGTGGATGGTTGCAGCGGATTCCTCTTTCTGGACAAGTCCGGAATGCCGAAGGTGGCAATGCACTTGGAAAACTATATGCGTGGCGTGCAGGGAAAGTTTGAGAAGGCGTACGGCAAACCGGTTCCGCGCATTACACCTCATGTGCTGCGACACACCTTCTGCACCAATGTTCAACAGGCCGGGCTGGATGTAAAAAGCCTGCAATACCTGATGGGACACTCCAATGCCAGTGTGACGTTGGATGTCTACACGCACAGCAGCTTTGAATCGGTTGAAAGAGCCTTTGAACAGATCGCCGGCAACCTGTGATTTTCGACGTATGAAGCGGAATTGCTTACGCCGAAACTTACGCCAATCGCCCGGTAAGTGGCGTAGATTTGCGTAGAAAAGCGTGGATCGTGCAAAAACGGAGAATCTGGAAAAATCGGCTTGTGGCCTTGATAATTCTACAAAAGTCTACGTTTCCCGATATTCGTGATTCGGCTCCAAAAGTGTGGTTTGAAGGGCGGCATGTACTAAGCCAAAACCGCCGCTCCCAAGAATCCCAATTTATAAAAAGAACGCAGGCAGAACTTTTCGCAAAGGCGAAGGCTCTGCCTGCTTTTTTGCACCCCTGCCGCACTTTTCTCTTCGCCGCAAATGTGCTACAATAGCCTTAGCATAAGGAAAAGGGGAACGCGCATGGCCAGAAACAGGCAGAACCTGAACATCATCTACATCTCGGACCGAATGCGGGAGACGCTGCGGCCCATAGCGTCCTGTGCGCTCACGGCGGTGGTGGCCCCCATGGGCTACGGTAAAACGACGGCGGTGCGCTGGTTCTTGGCAGAGCAGGCCAAGGCGGGGGCCGTGGTGCTGCAAGCCAGCATCTACTCGGATAACCGCTCCATCTTCTGGAAAAGCGTGCAGAAGGCCTTTGCCGCCGCCGGGCTGACGGTGCTGGAGGGCTACGACTGCCCCGCCGACGCCAGCGGCGCGGCTTTGCTGCTGGAGGACCTGTGTGCCGCGCTGGGCGGCAAAACGCCCTACTATCTTTTTCTGGACGATTTCCACCTGCTGGGGGACGAGCGGGTGGCGCAGTTTTTGTGTCGGCTGGCCTACCGCCTGCCCGAGAACGTCCACCTTATCGTGGCCAGCCGCAACCGCTTTCTGCCCGGGGAGCAGGTGGTGCGGCTGGGGCGGCGGCTCCACCGCATCGAGCCGACGGCCTTCGCCTGAACCGGGAGGAGCTGCTGGCCTACACCCACCGCTGCGGCGTGGAGATCACCGCCGCCCAGGCCGAGAGCCTGCTGCGCTCCTGCGAGGGGTGGTTCTCCGCCGTCTACCTGAACCTCCATGCCCTGGCCGAGCGGGGGAGCCTGCTGCAGCTGGGGTCGGACATCTACGCCATGTTCACCGCCGCCATGCTGGAGTCCCTGCCCGAGAAGACCCGGGGCTTCCTCGCTGTGATGGGGCTGGCCGATGAGTTCACGGTGGAGATGGCCCGGGCTGTCACCGCCCTGCCCGACGCGGAGGAGGTGCTGCGGGCCCTCACCCAGCAAAACGCCTTTGTCACCCGCCTGCCGGACGGGGTGAGCTTCCGCTTCCACCACATGATGAAAGAGTGCGCCGAGCGGCTCTTTGCCCAGCTGCCCGCCGCCCGGCAAACGGATGTCTGGCAGCGGTATGGCCGCTGGTATGCCCAAAAAGCCCAGTACCTCCACGCTTTGCAGGCCTTTGAGCACTGCGGCGACCGCGACGCAGCCCTTGCCGTCATCGAGGCGGACGCGGGGGATCTGCTTGCCTCCCTCAGCCCCGCCGAGCTGCTGCAGCGGCTGGACCGCTGCCCGGTGGAAGCGCTGCAGCGCCACCCGCTGGCCATTCTGGTGCTGATGCGCCGGATGTTCACCTGGCAGCAGATCCCCAAAATGATGGAGCTGAAAGCCTGCTGGAAGCTGCCGTGGCCCAACACCCCGAGTGGCCCGCCGCCGAGCGGGGCAACCTGCTGGGGGAGTGCGACCTCATCCAGAGCTTCTTGTTCTACAACGACATCACCCAGATGAGCCGCCTCCACCGCAGCGCCAGCCGCCAGATGAGCCGCCCCGCCGTCACCCTGCGCAACAGCGGCAGCTCGGACCTTCGGCTCCCCCTCGGTGCTGATGATGTACTACCGCGCCCCCCGGGGAGCTGGGCAAAGAACTGGCCGAAATGTACGAGTGTATGCCCCATTACTATAAAATCACCAACGGCCACGGCCGGGGGGCCGAGCTTTGATGGACGCAGAGGCCGCCTACCTGCAGGGGGCGTGGGAGAAAGCCGCCGTGCTGCTGGAGCGGGCCCGGGCCGACGCCGCCGGGCAGGAAAACATGACCTCTGCTGCGACTTTTGGCCCTGCGGCTGGCCCTGTGCGGCAAGGGGAAAGAGGGGTACGATTTTGCCGCCAAGCGCGCCGCCCTGCTGCAAAAGCACGACGGGGTGCAGGTGCATCTGCTGGAGAGCATCGCCGCTTATTTCTACGCTTTGCAGGGCAGGCCGGAGCAGGCCCCGGAGCTGTTCCGGGAGCACAAGCTGGCCGAGGTGAGCTTCTTTGGGCCCTGCCGCCCCATGATGTCCCTCATCGAGCAGCAGGTCTGGCTGGCGCAGGGGGAGTACGTGAAGGTGATCGCCCACAGCGAGGGCCTGCTGCGCCGGTGCGAGGCCATGCACTACGGTCTGGTGGGCCTGCAGGCCCGCATCCAGCTGGCGGCGGCGCAGCTGCGCTTTGGCCAGCGGGCCGAGGCCCGGGCCACGCTGGCAGCGGCTTTGCTGGACGCTGTGCAGGACGATTTCTGGGTGCTCTTTGTGGAGCAGTATCCCGCTCTGGCCCCCTGCTGGAAGGGGAGGACTGGGCCGTGTGCGAGCTGGGGCCTTTCGTGGCCCGCATCCTGCCCGCAGG
>ENA-OQAS01001362-OQAS01001362.1-human-gut-metagenome-genome-assembly--contig:-NODE-1362-length-11487-cov-2.831250_pt1 | contig 11487 bp, 16 predicted proteins | sample MGYA00242733_ERZ504523 | MGnify/ENA primary metagenome ERZ504523 (study PRJEB26092, sample SAMD00036239) | human gut metagenome | host: Homo sapiens | study: EMG produced TPA metagenomics assembly of... | reverse complement strand
CTAATAATCTGTGAAAACTAAAGAACCGCCGTATACGGAACCGTACGTACGGTGGTGTAGGAGGACGGTAAATAAAATAATTATTTACCTCCTACCCGATTTTATTATTCTACCATTTATAGTGATGCAGCTGTCCTTCCATCTGAAATGCCTTAAATCCCTGATGTCTCAGCACTTCATAGGCAACGATCGCTACAGAGTTAGATAAATTTAATGACCGGATATGTGGCAGCATTGGGATTCTTATAGAAGTCTCTTCATAATTCAATAAGATTTCTTCTGGAATTCCAGCGCTTTCTTTTCCAAACATGATATATACATCTTCGTCATCTTCATATGCTGGTACCGAATATACATGTTTTGCTTTTGTTGTTGCCATGTAAATCTTGGGATCATTGTTCTTCTCTAGAAAATCCTCAAAATTGATATATGTACGTACATCTAATTTATCCCAATAATCAAGACCGGCTCTCTTGATCATCTTTTCGTTTAAACGAATCCTAGTGGTTCGATCAGATGCAGAACAGCACCGCATGCCACGCAGGTTCTTCCGATATTTCCAGTGTTTGCCGGCATCTCCGGCTCATGTAATACTATGTGAAGCATTATTAACTCTCCAATCTCTTAACTTTTTATCTATTGCTTCTTTGGAAGATGATTGATAAATCGTTCCAGGCGCCCTAAAGCTTCTTTTAGTTCTTCAATGGAATATGCATAGGAAACTCTGAGATATCCTTCTCCACAGGCTCCGAAGGCAGATCCAGGAACGATTGCTACTTTCTCTTCATTTAACAGTTTTGTTGCAAATTCTTCAGATGTCATACCAAATTTCTTAATGGATGGAAAGATGTAAAAGGCACCTTCTGGTTCAAAACATTCGATTCCCATTCGTTGAAACTCATGTACCAAAAATCGTCTGCGCTGATTGTATGCAGTCCTCATCTCCTCGACTTCATCATCACAGGAACGCATCGCTTCGATCGCTGCATACTGACTAGTCGTCGGCGCTGCCATGATACAGAACTGATGAACCTTGACCATCTGTTTCATCATGTACCTTGGTGCTGCAACATAACCAAGTCTCCATCCAGTCATTGCAAATGCCTTGGAAAATCCATTAATTACGATCGATCTGTCTTTCATCTCTGGCAAGGATGCGATACTGACGTGATCTCTTCCATAGGTAAGTTCTGAATAAATCTCATCAGAAATTACAACAATATCATGTTCTTTTGCAAACTCTGCGATCGGTTCTAACTCTTCTCTTGTCATGATCGCACCCGTTGGATTGTTTGGAAATGAAATGATCATTGCTTTTGTTTTATCTGTGACAGCGGCTTCTAACTGCTCTTTTTTAAGCTTAAATTTATCTTCTTCCTTAAGACTTACGATCACAGGAGTTCCACCTGCCATAACAACACATGCCACATAAGAAACGAAACATGGCTGTACAACGATGACTTCATCTCCTGGATCAAGGATTGTACGCATCGCAATATCAATCCCTTCACTCCCGCCAACGGTCACTGTGATCTCATGATTTGGATCATAGACCAATTCGTATTTTCTTTCTAAATATTCACTGATCTCATAGCGCAGCTCCTTTAACCCTGCATTCGATGTATAAAAGGTTCTGCCTCGCTCCAATGAGTAAATTCCTTCTTCTCTGACTCTCCATGGCGTATCGAAATCTGGTTCCCCTACACCTAAGGAAATGGCATCCGGCATCTCGCTTACAATGTCAAAAAACTTGCGGATTCCGGATGGTTCCAGACTTACAACTCTCTTTGATAAAAAATCTCTCATTATGGAGTCACCGCCTGTCTCTCATCCACTTTCTTTGCTTCAAGAACAGTTCCATGATCTTTATATTTCTTCAATACAAAATGTGTTACTGTACTGACAACAGATTCCAGTGGTGCTAATTTGGATGATGTGAACATAGAGATCTCTTTCATCGTCTTTCCTTCTAACATAACCATGAAATCATATCCCCCAGACATCAGATAAACGGCTTTTACTTCTGGAAAATTATAAATACGTTCTGCAATGCGGTCGAATCCCTGACCTCTTTGTGGTGTTACTTTTACCTCGATCATCGCTGTCAGTTGATCCTTGCTTGTATTGTCCCAGTTGATCAAAGTATGATACCCACAGATGATATGTTCTTTTTCCATATCTGCGATCTCATTGGCGACTTCCGTCTCCGCGACATCTAGCATCACCGCCAGATCATGGATCGCTAAACGACTGTTTTTCTCGATCAATTTTAAAATCAGTTCTCTTAATTCTGTGTTCATACTGTTTCCTCCATTTTTCTCTCTGAAAATTATCTGCGATTATTTTCAGAATATATTTTATATAACTCGTCCTGTCTAGGTGCCTCCAGATTCGCTGCCTTTCCCTGACGATAGATTACTTTATCTCTGGAATCTGTTGTATGACCAATAATGGTTGCTTTGATGCCTGCCTGTTCCAGTTCATTGACTAATGTTCTTCCATGATCTGTTGTGATCAGCATAGATCCACTTGAGATCAATTGATATGGGTTCAGATCATATCGTTCACAAAATTCGATCGTATGTTGTCTTAATGGAATATCTTCAATGCAAACCTCCACCCCGACACCAGATGCTTTGGAAATCTCCCATAAAGCACCATAAACTCCGCTTTCGGTGATATCATGCATACAAGATGCATATTTTCTGGCGATCAGACCTTCTGGCACGACAGAGATATCATCTAGAAATGCCTTTGCATCATCAATAAATGTATCAGAAAACCATTCTTTTAACTCGTCTTCTTTTTCATTTGCGATGATTCCCGTTCCTTCCATACCAAGATATTTTGTGACTACGATATCCTGACCTGGTTTCGCCCCGCCAGATAGGATCAATTCATCTTCTTTCACTTTTCCAATCCCTGTCACAGATAATACTGCTGCGTAACCGCTGCCGTAATCTCTGTATGGCCGCCTAATACCATGATATTTAATTTCTCACACTCTGCATTGATCTGCTGCATCATCTTCTTGATCTGTGCTTCCTTGATCATTGGTGGCAGAAGTGCTGTCACCATAAGTCCGATCGTCTCAGCTCCTGCGGATGCAAGATCGTTGCAGTTACATGAACTGCCAGACGTCCGATTTCTTTTACCGTGCCTGTGATCGGATCTGTTGATGTGACAAATACTTCTCCTTCCTGAAGTTTCAATGCCGCACAATCTTCCCCGATTCCAGGTCCTACTAAGACTTCATCTCTCCTTGTATGCAATTGCTCAAACACAACTTTCTGCAATGCAGATTCTGATAATTTTCCTATTTTCATCCTTAATTTCCTGTGCTTCCCTGAGATTTCACAGCCGCTGATCTCTTCGCTGTTGTAGACTTCTGTGCTGCCGTTGTAGATTTATGTGCTGCTGTTGTTGTCTCAGACTTCTGTGCTGTTGTTTCTTTTGAATCTTTTTTCTTATCCTTTTTATCGTCTTTTTTATCTTCCGCTTTCTTTGTTCCTACACGATAAACCGTTGGTGTTGACATATATGTGGAAGTATTAAATACCTTTTGGATACCTGTTTACCATTGATCTTCACGATCTTCCAAGTCTTGCACTGTATCCTGTATGTCCATAGCTTTCCAAAACTTTCTGTCCTTCGGCAAGCGTATTATCGCTAACTGTACTTTCAGAACTTTCTTTTACCTGTGTTGTCTCAGATAAGAATTCTACCGTACGTTTTGGATCTTTTTTCTTTCCATAGACCGTAAATGTGATCGTTGAACCATTTGCTTTTCCTTCAATATAGATCGGAGTATCGAATGTATTCTTAAACTTCATATCCTTATGCGTTCCTGCGATCGCTGCATCTGCAGATCTTGGTACATAATGTACGGTCATAGAATGTGGAAAACGTTCTACGATCTTTAATTCTGCACGGATAACTGCATTATACAAAGTAGTAGATACCTGGCAGATTCCACCACCATATGTCTGAACCGTCTGTCCATTTTCATAGGAACCTGCGAGTGCATATCCATTTTCTTTTGTAAATGGTGATACGGTTTTATATACAGATAATGTCTCTCCTGGATAAACAATGCTTCCATTGATCTTACTTGCACCATTAGCAACATTTACTTTACGACCATATGGAGATCCACCGTATTCGGTTGTATAAGTTCCAAGTACATCTTTGATCTCTGCCATATCTTTTGATGTATATTTTGCTTTTTTCTTTACAACATCCAGTTCAAATTGATGTTTTCCAGCTTCAACTGCTTTTTTGAAATTCGCAAATGTTTCATTCATATTTAATGTATAACCTGTCTTTTCTTTGATCACGACAAATTTGCCAGCCTTACGTTTCACACTTGCATTTCTTGGTTCTGAAACAATCTTCTTTGTTGCTTTTTTTACATTCTTTTCAAACTTCGCTTTATCATATTTGCGATAAACCGGAAGTTTATGTTTCTTCTCTTTTACATCGGAATACTTTGTAAAAATACTTCCGCTTCTCCCAAGTGCATAAGCTTCTTCCACTGTCTTGTCTGCCTCAGCGAATGCTCCAAGATCTTCGATCTTGCACTTGATCTTTCATCGTCTACATAAAGTGTGATCTTTTCCTGATGAATCTCCTTCATATGAGATTCAATCGCATCTTTTGCTTCTGATCTTGTCATTCCACCGATAGAAATTCCCTCACATGAAACCCCTTTTATGATCTTTCCATCTTTTACTGCACTGCTCACCTTATGGTTAGGTAAAAAGTTCCACCTGCTGCCAAAATAACGATCACTGCGACCGCAATGATAATTTTTTTTCTTCATCGTCTCTTCCTTCTTCCTCTCCAAATTCATTCTTACATCATCAAATATCCTGCTACCATTGTTCCAACCATCACAATGATCAGAAGAACCGCAATAACGGATACAAAAAATCTTTTCTTTTTCATTTCTTCATCACTCCATAATTTAATATAATATGATCAATCTTCTTTGATGCTTCTCTCTGTGTCATCTGATCAATATCTAAGCACTCCCCTATCGCATGATATTTCATCAGATTCTCTAGATACTTCTTTTGTTTTGGTGTAGCCGGACGTTCTTTCTTTACCTTGAATTGAAGCTGCTGTGGCTGAAAGATTTCCTCTTCTGTTGGAAATTCTTTCTTCATCTGCTCAAACACAACAGCTGTTGCCAATGCATCATCGTAAGCACGGTGTGCTGCCTGATTCACATAATGATAATGAGCACAGAGTGTCTCCAGCTTCTTATTTTCAAGTCCAGTTAATAACTTCCTTGCTACTTTTAGCGTGTCAACTCCTGTTTTCTCAAACGGATACTTAAATGAAGCTGCTGCCATCTTCATAAACTTATAGTCAAACATGACGTTATGTCCAAGAACCGGAAGATCCCCGCTAAATTCCAAAAATTCCTCAACACCTTCTTTCAGTGGAATTCCCTTCCTTAACATATCCCTGCTGATTCCTGTTAAATTGATGATAAAATCACTGACTTCGATCTCTGGATGAATGATACAGTTATACTTTCCACTGATCTTCCCATCTCTGATCTTAACAGCTCCAATTTCAATAATCTGATCTGAATCTAGGGATAACCCCGTTGTCTCCAGATCAAATGCAACATAATCTTTCATCTGTCGATACCTCTGAGAATTTATACTTATTTGTGCAAGCACAAACGCAATTTATACTTATTGACACTTACATCATATTATACACAAATCAACTTTTTGCCTCAACCCTGTTTTCTACTATATTTTTATGCTTTTTTATGTTACGATTAACCTAGATATAATTAGAAAACAAAGGAGGACGGCAAGATGATAAAGCTGATCGTTTCTGATCTTGACGGAACACTGCTTAACAGCAAACAACAAATCAGTGATCGTACACTCCGTGCGATCAAACAAATTCAAAGAAAGGGACTCCGTCTTTTGATCAATACGGAACAGAATTATTTTGATGCCAAAAAACTCCTCGATGCATACGATATTTCTTGTGATATCGCATGTTTTGGCGGTTCCTGCATCTTTGATACTTCTGGGCACCAGCTGCATGCTTCTTATATTCCAACCAAACGTATCCCTGAGATGCTGCGGATCTTTGGTTCCTGTCGTACTTTTTATGAGATCCACAGTACTCGTGGATTATGTGTCTTGGGTTCCAAGGAAGGATATGCAAATTATCTGTCTTCTGAAGTTGTTCCCGCTTTGAGAGAAGAATTTCCAAGCCAAATACTAGACGAAGAGTCTTATATCTGTGAACGACTTGAAAATGCTCATTTTTATGATAATGGACAACTTCTTCTTTCTGAGAATCCACAGATCATTAAAATCACAACGCAGTCCTTAGACCAGCAAAAACTTGAACAGCTTACAAACAGCCTTCACACACGTCCCACACTTTGCAGTATCCCATCAGAGTCCATATCGTCTCGATATCACAGCTGTAAATGCATTAAAAGGTGCAGCCGTTCATTTTTATACTGAGAAATATCAGATTTCACTGAAAGATACCATGGTTATCGGTGACAGTGAAATGATTATTCTATGCTTGGACTTCCTTATATCGAAAGCATTGCTATGGGAAATGCAGATGATATCATTCAGGAGATCTGTCTGCATCATACAGCTGATAACGATCATGACGGCGTTGCGATCGTGCTGGAACAGATTCTTTCCAGACAATGATCATTGAAATATATTTTAAAGCAATTTGGAATGTTTTATCTATTCCAATTGTGATACTATAAAGATGAGAAGAAATTACACCCAATACAGGAGGCTATCACATGATTAAATTAATTTCATCCGATATGGATGGTACTCTTCTTGACAGCTATCGTCAGATTACCCCGATCAATGTCGAAGCGATCAAAAGAGCTCAGGAAAATGGTATCAATTTTATTATCAACACAGGACGTGAATATCCAAATGCACGCGGTCTTGTGGAAGCAGCCGGATTAAAATGCGACTTAATCTGCAGTAATGGAGCTTGTGCTTTTGATAAAGATGGAAATCTTTTATTCGAGCATATTCTTGACAAAGAAACTGTCCGCACCATTTTGATGCATTTAATAAATACGGAATGGAACCTGCATTATTACAACAGAAGGACGTATTTCTCTTCTTCCATTAGAAGAACGTGAAATTTATACAAGAGATGTATTCATTCCTGCCATTCAGGTCAATCACCCAGATATGAAATATACTTTAGATGATTACCGTGAGTTAGTTGATGATGTTATCTTTGTTGATGGTCAGGAGGCGTTATTAAACAGTGACCACCGCATCCTAAAGATCACATCAAACTCTCCAGATCATGAATCTTTAAAGAAATTACGTGTAGAACTCGAAAAGATTCCGGGACTTGCTGTTGTATCTACGGTTCCAACGGATATTGAGATTACTTCTATCAATGCTCAGAAGGGAAGCTCTTTACTAGATTATGCAAAAAAGATGGATTAAAACCAGAAGAGATCATCGCGATCGGTGACAGTGAAAATGATTATTCTATGTTATCTATCCCTGGTATTCATTCCGTTGCTATGGAGAATGCTTGTGATATGATCCGCAATATCTGTGTTTACCAGACACGTGCGAATACTCGTGATGGAATTGCTTATATTATTAATTGTATACTTACAGATCGAGAGAATTTCAAGTTGTGATCTGTAAGTAGTGTTGGTCATGTATGAGTATTTATTATAATTTCCTGTCTGCCGCTACAAAAATTGAAAACCGATGGCTTTGACTGTTATCAGTTTATACCATCGGTTGTTTCATATCCAGCTAACCCCTGAACAGTGATCCCCTTCACTTTTTCTTAATTTGTTAATGTAAACTCATATTTCATCTCTAATGTTACAAAAGCTGTTGCATTACCTTATTTGCAATTTCACGAATATTTAAGTTCTCTATATAAGATAAAATAGCTTCTTGTTCTTCTTGTGGCACTTTAAACACAGATAGACTCATTGAAAGGAATCGTGCCAGCTTACGTTCTAATGTAAAATACATATCGCAAGGTCTTGCCATATAACCTCTCATAAACGCAGCGGTACCAATCTCCATTTCATAAAAATCACTGGCACTATAACCTGGTAAATACGAAGCAAAAATCTTTTGCAGTTGTACTGCTGTTTTTTTATGAATAAGTTCTATATTTTCAGGTACAGTATACGCTTCTACGTAAATTTCTCTTAAATTTTCATTTAATTCTGCAAGCGTGAGCTGAAGGCAAGTTTCTACTGCATATAATAATACTGGATTTGTACTCTCTCCACTATCTTACCTGAAATATTAAATTGGTTGCCAAACATAAATTCTGTAAGTTCGGTTAAAATACTCCCTTTCGTATGATAAATATTATAAAATGTACTCGGTGTTACACCAGCTTTTTTTAAAATTTCAACTGTGGTTGTCTTTTGATATCCCTTTTCAATAAACAACTGCACACAAGCAGATAAAATTCTTCTTTTTGAATCTTCTTTTTCGTATCTACTAGCCATTTTTCACCCTTCTAACTATTTCAATATGTGTTCTAATATATTCCATTTTTCTTTGAATTGCAAGGTTAATGACTGGAAACTTTTTATTTGGTGATTTTTATAGATTTTGCATTTGAATAACTTCCATAAATGTTTTTACCAGCTTTTACATAGTAAGCCCTTACTTTTATAATAATAAGTTTTTTTCTTACTAAGTAAAGTATTTTTATAGGTAAGTTTTTTCGTTGTTGCAATTTTACTATATTTACCCTTTTTTCTGGTCGCTCTATAAATTTGATATTTTTTGCTCCAGCTACTTTTTTCCAGGATAAACTTGCCGTTGATTTCTTTTTGTTTTTCACCCTTAAAGATACTTCTTTAATGTGCCTACCTGTAATACAACATCACTGGCTTCTCCATTGATTGTTGTTGACTCATTTTTATAATAAGTCGCCACTTTATAATAATAGTTTCGACCACCTATTATTGAAGAATCAGAATAACTAAGAGCTTCTGTTGTATTCAACAACTCATATTTACCTTTTTTCTTTTTTGCTCGATACACCTTATATCCTGATGCATTGATTACTTTCTTCCAACGAATTATCGTAGTTCCATTGGTGGATTTTGCTGTAATACTTGGCTTTTCAATCGAAATCTGCATACCACATTCCGTACATTTACCATTTTTCCACTGATGTGCTGCCTTTTTTACGGCAATAGCGTTACAACAGCTATATCTCTGTTCATGTGTTGTTGGTGTTATGATCCATTTTACCTTTTCCACATGATTGGCAGAATCTAATTCCCCATATTCCATTTTGCAAATATCACAAATCGCTTTTGCTTTACAAGTTGCTTTCCCTCCAGTATGGTGATCATTGATGGTTACTGTAATCTCTGTAACATTATCATAATCGTCAGTAGCAGTTATAACCTGTTTACCTCTTCCGGAAAGTACATACTGATTATTTTCATCTAATTCAATTCGTTTTCCATTCACTTTTACATCTCTTAAATGCTCGTCGATTACAGTGATCGTTCGAGTAAGACAGTACGTCTTTCCATCTTCAACTCCACTAATTTCTGGTGCAGTCATATCTTTTTTAATATTTTTATATTCTAATGTTGTCGTGGCTGACTTTCCAAACTTATCCGTTAAGCGAATCGTATAAGTTCCATTCTGCGTAATAACATAAGGAAAACCGTTTCCTGCTTTCTCTATCTTAGTATAATCCTCATCGCCCTCTCTCTTAATCTCACAACTTGCCGCTTCGTTATTTTCATTTGTTTTTTTCATTAAAACGACAATTCGGTTACTCTGTATTTGATGTATCGTATCTGCATTTGCTATATCAATACCAAAGTCTCCACCCTCATATTTGCACGTAATGGTTACATCTTCTGTTTTAAAGGTTTTAAATGCTCCATCTTCTTTTCGGGTCTTCGTTACTACCGCATAAACTTTCACTTGTTTTTCATCTTTTATATTTGCAAAAATATCCTTTAAATCAACTGAAACACTGTTTCCCGTAAGATCCAAGCGAGTATCTTTTCCATCTTTCACCCTGTAATACTCATACTTGTAGCTAATGCTATGCTGTTTTTCATAATCTCTATAACCAAATGGAAGAATAATAAAGGGATCCCTTAACACTCCACCGTCAAGTTCTTTTGTTGTTGTAAGAAGCTGTACTTTACTATCCGTAAGATTGGTAATCATTCCTTCATTACTGTAGCTGTCAAAATCTCCTCGTTTCACATAAAGATTATAGTAAAAATTCTTTACTTCCGGATAGGATGCTTCGATTGTAATTTCATAGGTTGCATCTTTATTTACAGTGTCAAAATAATAGGAATCTGGAAATGGCCCTCGTTCATTTTCTTTTTCCACACCGTCCATTCTTGTAACTTTCAACTCCGTACCATTCTCTTTTACAGATGTAACTTTATAATACTTTCCACTATCGTATACGCTAGGAAATTCTAACGAAATCCAACCACCTTCTGGCACATCAAATTCTATATCCTGACCTGTGATCTGCTTTGTAGCTCCGTTATAGTCTCTTTGATTATAAGTTATTATGTCTTTATCCGTCGCTTAATATTCCATTTTAACTTAATATTGGCCTTATTATAGTAATTTGCATATACTTCTTTTTTCTCATTCGGTGGATCGTAATCAAATCCTGGATTTTCACCTACTTTATAACTTGTATAGTCCTCATCTGGTATCATATCCAGTATCTGTCTGTAAACATATCCCCACTGTTTCTGCAGCTGTGCTAACGGCTTTTTTTGTATAGGAATAAAAAGTTTTGTATTCTTTATATTTAGGCTGTGGAAGCTTATCTGAATGTTTATACTCGACTTCTTTATCATGTATTGTATATGTATTTTCCACAAGATCCTCTGCATGATAAAGATATAGCGGCTGGCTATTCGTTGTAACTTGAAGTCCATTCGCATCTACATTCAGGAAAAGATCTCCCGTTTTATTGTCAACAATTCGAAATAAATAATTACTTCTTGTCTCTGGGTTTACGATCCATTCTGTTTTGCTGTTTTTATAAAACCCCAATTTATTTACATTACGATCAATGTTCAAATAATATTTGACATCCTGCTTTATAATGTAAATATAGTAATGCGTATCCGTACCTTTCTTTTTTTGAAATTTTAAACCATATTCCTTAATATTTTTTCTATTTCGCTCTGACATTCTTTCGTCCATACGCAACACTATGGAACCCATTCCTTTACTTATAATTTTAAACTCATCATAAAGTATTCCCCTGGTAGGATTTGATCCATCACGGATCGCAATTTCATCCATATTATGACAATAGTAAGCATACTTACTCTCCTTGCCGGCAAGATAGAAGTTTCTATTCTCAGCAATGTCCGAATACAAAGTATCTATCGGATTTACATACCAGTAATAGGAGTATGCATGTACCGTCTTAGGGGCAAAAACAAAA
>ENA-OQAS01001361-OQAS01001361.1-human-gut-metagenome-genome-assembly--contig:-NODE-1361-length-11490-cov-2.286984_pt1 | contig 11490 bp, 12 predicted proteins | sample MGYA00242733_ERZ504523 | MGnify/ENA primary metagenome ERZ504523 (study PRJEB26092, sample SAMD00036239) | human gut metagenome | host: Homo sapiens | study: EMG produced TPA metagenomics assembly of... | reverse complement strand
GTGTACCAGTATAGGAACCACCTTTCAAATGCTTACGATCACATATAATCATCACATCTGGTATCACATAATCATTATTCTCCTGTGCATGATATTTATAATCCAGATTCTCCATGAATGCTAAACACAGTGTTCCCTGTAAACCGGTTGATATGATTCGATAAATATTACCATCTACAAGCCCATGCTGAATAATTTGGTGATGGTGACATATCATAGATTACACCATTAATCTTCTCTTCTTTCTATATTCCTCTTCAAGTAATGGCATATTATCACCTCCAAGTGAGTTTGGTTATATGTACATTATAATATAGGTTATGTCTGTTCAGCAAACCTGTTTTTGATTCTGACAAAACGAATATAGATATCCGGTTACTGTTCAGTTTTGACACCATTTTCTCACAGTTTTGACACCATTTTGACACCATTTTTCATAAAGATGCGTAAAAATACGGTAAGATAGTGAAATTGAACTTCTCGCAAACCTTTTAAATCTCGCTGAAATCCGGTGTTCCATACAGGTCGAACGGAGTTGACTGGTAGACATAGTAATTCAGCCAGTTTGTATACAGGTTGTTCGCATGTGCTCTCCACATAAGGAGCGGTCTGTTTTCCGGGTTGTTGTCTTTGTAATAATTCTCCGGGATTTCAATGGGCAGGTTTTTGCTGACATCGCGTTTGTACTCACCGTCAAGAGTCACACGATCATATTCAGGATGTCCCATTACAAAGATCTTGCGGCCACCGTCTGCCATTGCAAGGAAAAGCCCTGCTTCATCGGATTCAGCAAGCACTGTCAGCTCTTTACAGTTATGGATATCCTCGATGGGAACTTCCGTATGTCTGGAATGAGGTGCAAGGAACATATCGTCGAATCCGCGTACCAGCGGAATCTTACGGTTCATCACTTTATGCCAGAAAAGACCGAACATCTTCTTATCAAGTTTGCGTTTTTTCAGTCCATAGTGGTGGTAGAGTCCTGCCTGTGCAGCCCAGCACAGATAAATGGTGGAGGTAACATGGGTGTTTGTCCAGTCCATGATCTTTACCAGTTCCTTCCAGTAGTCTACCTCTTCGAATTCCATCTGCTCTACAGGAGCACCTGTGATGATCATTCCATCATATTTGTTATTTTTCAATTCCGGAATGTCTGATAAATTTATTCAGATGACTCACAGATGTATTCTTCGCTTCATGGCTCTGTACTGCCATAAAGGTGACATCTACCTGCAGCGGTGTGTTGGAAAGGGAACGCAGAAGTTGAAGCTCTGTCTCCTCTTTCAGAGGCATCAGGTTCAGAATAAGGATTTGAATGGGGCGGATATCCTGATGGGATGCACGTGACTCATCCATCACGAAATATTTTCTTTTCCAGAATCTCTTTTACGGCAGATCGCTCTGTATTTTAATTGGCATTATCTTATCTCCTGTTCTTATTATTTTATTGTTGTGCCATCTTCAGGAAATCTTCTTCCGAAAGGATTGGAATTCCCAGTTCTTTGGCTTTTTTATTCTTTGAAGAATTGGAAGTTGTGTTATTATTGATCAAGTAGTTCGTCTTCGATGTTACTGATCCGGTCACCTTGCCTCCCAGAGACTCAATAAATTCCTTTGCCTGTGCTCTGTTTGCAAAGTGCTCCACACTTCCTGTGATAACGAAATTCATGTTCCGGAAAATCTGCTCACCTGTCTTTTCTTCTTTCTTAACAGTCAGATGGCTCATCAGATGATCCAGTTTTCTGTTATTATCCTCGTTTGAAAAATAATCAGTCAGACTTCCGGCAATTACCGGTCCGATGGTATCAATAGAGCTGATCTCCTCTTTATCTGCATGACGGATCTTCTCCAGATCATCATCAAAATGCCTGCAGATCACTTTTGCATTGGCAAGACCGATATTGGCGATTCCAAGGCTGTAGATCACCTTCGCAAGAGTAGTCTCCTTAGCTTTATCAAGGCTGGTCATCAGGTTCTCAAAGGATTTCTCCCCGAATCCGTCCATCTCCACAATCTCATCACGATGCTTTCCAATCTCAAAAATATCTCCGAAATCATGAATAAAGCCTCTTGCAATGAATTTCTCCAGTGTTGCTTCTGACAGTCCGTCAATGTTCATGGCATCCCTGCTTGCAAAAGTGCAAAGGATTTGATCTTCTTTGCGGCACAGTCAGGATTTGTACAGTAAAGTGCCTCCACATCATTTACCTTCTGTATCTGTGTTCCATGGCCACATGCAGGGCAGGTATCCGGAATTTCCAGTTTACTGCTGCGTGTGAGGTTTTCTGCAATCTGCGGAATGATCATATTTGCTTTATATACAGTGATCGTATCCCCGATACCAAGCTGCAATTCTTTTAGAATGCTCACATTGTGTACGCTGGCGCGGCTCACAGTGGTTCCCTCCAGCTCAACCGGTTCAAAAACAGCCACCGGATTGATCAGCCTGTTCTTGACGGGCTCCATTCGATCTCCAGAAGATGGGTTTCTCTGATCTCATCTGCATTTGAATGCAAAAGCATTTCTGGGAAATTTCGCCGTTCTTCCAAGGGAATCTCCGTATGCAATATCATCATAAAGAGCAACCAGTCCGTCCGACGGAAAATCATTCTCAGTGATCGCAGTTGAAAAATATTCCATGGCTTCATCCAGCGTTGAAGCTGTGACTGTCCTGTATTCCACTACATCAAATCCCTGTTCTTTCAGCCATTCAAACTGCCGGGCTCTTGAATTATGGAAATCAACCCCGTCGGCGCTTACCAGCGTAAATGCGTAGAAACGCACATTCCTGCGGGCTGTGATCTCATTGTTTAACTGGCGGACAGAACCGCTGCATAAGTTTCTCGGATTCTTGTATTTCGCATCAACGTCTTCTATGGATTCATTGATCCGTTCAAAGTCTGAATAGGTAATGATCGCTTCCCCGCGTAACACCAGTCTTCCCTGATACGGGATTTTAAGAGGAACGTTCTTAAATACTCTGGCATTATTGGTGACAACCTCTCCTGTCACACCGTTTCCACGTGTAACTGCTTTGGCAAGTCCTCCATTCTCGTAGGTAAGAACGATCGTCAGTCCGTCCAGCTTCCATGACAGAAGCGTTTTGTGTTCCCCGATAAATTCCCTCAGAACTTCTCTGTCCTTAGTCTTGTCCAGAGACAGCATGGGGGATTCGTGTTCTTCTTTTGGAAGCTGGTCAACTGCCTCGTACCCTACGCTTATGGTTGGGCTGTTTGCCAGAACAGTGCCTGTCTCTTTCTCCAGAGCCTGAAGCTCGTCGTACATCTGATCGTACTCTCTGTTGCTTATGATCTCTGTATCCTGCTGGTAATACGCCTTTGCTGCCCTGTCCAGCTTTTGCACCAGCTCTTTCATTCGCATGATCGCTGCTGTTTCCATTCTGTTCTCCTGTTCTGATCACTGTTTCACTTGTGGAAGATTCCAGTAAATGGTTCAGTTCTTCCCACTCCTGTGCTGTGATCTCTCTGTATTCGCCTTCTCTGATCCCGTCCAGAGTCAGATTCATGATCCTGATCCTTTTCAGCTTCTGTACCTCATATCCCAGATACCGGCACATTCTGCGGATCTGCCGGTTCAGTCCCTGTGTCAGAATGATCCGAAAGCTGCATTCTCCTGTCTGCACCACTCTGCATGGTCTGGTCACTGTATCAAGAACAGGGACTCCCTTGCTCATCCTTCGGACAAATTCCCTGTCCACCGGCTTATTCACTGTCACAAAATATTCTTTCTCATGATAGTTTCCGGCGCGCATGATCTTATTGACCAGATCTCCTTCATTTGTCAGAAGGAGAAGGCCCTGTGATTCTTTATCCAGTCTGCCCACAGGATAAACACGCAGAGGATAATCCAGATAATCTGTTACCGTCGTCTCATCAAACTGCTGCTTTGTGCTGCACACGATTCCTCTGGGTTTGTTAAAAAGAAGCAGTACTTTTTTTTTCATTTTTATGGACAGGTATATTGTCTGCACAGACTCATCTTCCAGGCTGACTTTCTGACCGCTTTCTGCTTTTTTTCCGTTTACCGTAATCCTTCCCTCTTCGATCATCCGGTCGGCTTCCCGTCTGGAGCATATGCCTGCCTCGCTTAAATATTTGTTTATTCTGATTTTTTCGTCCATTGTTCTATTATATAATTTTTTTGTACATCTTATCAACGGTGAAATTTTTCTGGAATTTTTCAAAAGAGCAGGAATGGGGAATCGCCTTGTATTTTGTCAGATTTTATTGTATGATATCGAATGACAGGATATCTTTTTGTCACTGATTTTATCAAAAAGGAGGCTTTCATGTCAGATAATTTACCACGTACAAACCGGTGGCTGATCGCACTTTCTGTTATTCTGTGTCTGATACTTGGAGGAATTTTCACCCGTTCTTCCGCTGTGACTTCACAGGCAGATGCCATCAGCGATGCCGGAGCTTTCGTGTCAGAAGATCAGGATTCTGCGGAGTTTACTTCTGAGGAAACATTGACTGATAGCAATGATAATTTTACGGATTCTTCTTCCGGGAAACTGTTTGGACGCACTTCTTCAGATTCATCTGAGACTTCTCCGGGCGGTCCTGCATTAAGCACTGATATCTCGCCTGAGGCATCAGAGGGCAGCTGGGCTTCCAGCGGAAGTAACTGGATGTTTCTGGTGGATGATAAACCATACACAGGATGGTTCACAGATACAGATGGGAAACAGTACTATATGGATGAGACCGGTATTATGCAGACAGGCTGGACAGATATCGGAAAGAAGCGGTATTATTTTGATATGGATGGCATTCTGCAGACAGGGACTGTGATAATAGATAAGAAAACTTATGAACTGGATACAGATGGTTCTCTGAAAGATTATACACCAAAGAAAAAATCCTCGAAGAAGAAATCTTCAGGTAAGTCAGACACCTCTGACAAGTCCGGTACATCTACGGCAAAGAAGTCGGTCGCCCTTACTTTTGATGATGGTCCCAGTTCTTTTACAGACCGTCTTCTGGACTGTCTGGAAGAAAATAATGCAAAGGCAACTTTCTTTATGGTGGGTACTGAGATTGCCAGTTTTCCGGACGAAGTAAAACGCATGAAGAAACTGGGCTGTGAACTTGGAAACCACACTTATGACCATAAGGATCTGGCGACTCTTTCTTCGGATGAGATCAGTTCAGAAATTGCAAGAGTGGATGAACAGCTTGTAAATCTTACAGGTGAGGGAGCTTCGGTGGTCCGCCCGCCATATGGATCTGTTAATGATACTGTAAAATCAACTGTGGGAACCCCGATGATTCTGTGGTCCATTGACACCCTGGACTGGAAAACGCAGGATGTGGAATCTACGGTTGAGGAAGTCATGAATAACGTAAAAGATGGTTCCATTATTCTGATGCATGACATTTTCAGCACCTCTGTAGATGCAGCCGAGATCCTGATCCCGCAGCTTATCGAAGAAGGCTATCAGCTTGTAACAGTGCACGAACTGGCTTCCCTGCATCAGACAGAATTATCGACAGGAGTTACATACGGTGAATTTAATCGAATCAAGTAAGTCCCTTGCGGAAGTTGCGAAAAGTAATAAAGAACAGCAAAATCTCCAGCAGAAGCTGACAAGAACAATGTCAGAAAAACGGAACTAAAAATACAGGCAGTTACCACAAGGATAACCGCCTGTATTTTTACGTTCCATATTCAATTTTATTCAAGTAAATCTCCTCTGATGTATCCGGTCTGACCGTCGTAGTCGATCTGAACCCATTCACCATCAGTACCTGTCTTCTGAACCTGATCACCTGCTGAGATCACGCCAAGGATATCAGCATCTGTGCTGGCTTCTGCGCGTACATTACATTCCTCCGAAGCAGTAAGCATCGTGCCATCTTCTGCCTCTGTTGACACACCTGCTTCCTCCCCAAGACCATTCAGGAATTCTTCAAGAGACGGATCAGATTGCTGTGCCTGATCCAGTTCATTCTGCACCTTCTTTATAAGAGCTGAAACATCACTGTCTGATAACTGTTTTTCCATATATGCGGAAATCTCAGAATCCTGTAAAGCTCCGTTATTGATCACCCAGTTTCCTTCGCTGTTCTTATATACATAGACTGAGTCAGTGCAGGGGCCTTGGTCTCAACGCCCTGACAGATATACGAGAAACAGGCGTAAACCACGTAAGAATCATCTGTCATACCTTTCTTCGTGTACACATCGCCTACTTCATACCCTTCGATATAATCTTTCAAATTTGTGACTTTTGACTCATCAGACGGTGTGAAATCATCTTCCAGAGTCTTCAGCGTTGCAATATCTTTTTCCCCCAGAGCCTGATAATAGCTCGTGATCAATGCAGTAACGTCTGCATCTGCTGTTTCCATGGGATTGGCGTCTTCTTTCTTCTCGTCAGACTCCCCTTCACTTATCGGAGAAGAAGGAACATTTCCCTGGTCTTCGGATGTGGTTTTCTGTTCATCTCCGGAATTCCCCTTATTACTTCCGGAACAGGCTCGAATGCCGCAAAACAGGACAACCACAATTATCAGAATAGCTCCACCCAGCATAAAATACCGGAGATTATCTGATAACCATTCTCTAAAATCATCCAAGTTCTTGTCCTCCTTATGAGTTACCGTTTGCTCCGTTCACTGCCGCCATACGATTTCTGACAGTTCCCGATTCTGATAACTCCTGTGATACAACGCACCGGAACTGTACATACGTCCCAGGCAGCACGCCTGAAGGGAATCGAACCCCCGCACATGGTACCGGAAACCACTGCTCTATCCACTGAGCTACAGGCGCGTATCTTTGAAATCTGAATTTTCAAAGGATTTATATAATTTATTTAATACAAGGTCTATATTATCATAATTACCGAAAAAAGTAAAGTTTTTTATTTTGTTACAAAAGATGCATTATTTTGTTACAAGTCAAAAATTATGGGCAGTCATGCATTGTGCTGACTGCCCGGTTTTATTTACATTTTCAGATCGTCGAATTTTAATCGGATGATCACCAGGGTGATCGCCATAAGAATGATCCTGCCGGAAGTGCGATCCATGCTGTCTGTACAAATCCTGCGATAATATAAGTCAGGAAAGATACTGCTGCTGCAACCATTGCATAGGGAAGCTGTGTGCTGACATGATTTACATGTTCACACTGTGCACCTGCTGATGCCATGATGGTTGTATCGGAAATCGGTGAACAGTGATCTCCACATACAGCACCTGCCATACATGCAGAAATAGAGATGATCATCAGTTCATGATTTGTTCCTGAGAATACATTAACAACAATCGGGATCAGAATACCAAAGGTTCCCCATGAAGTACCTGTTGCAAATGCGATAACAGCCCCGATCACAAAGATAATTGCAGGAAGGAAATTCATCAGCCCGCCTGCAGAGCTTTTAACAATTGCAGATACAAATACAGATGCACCAAGGCTGTCTGTCATGGCCTTCAATGTCCAGGCAAAAGTAAGGATCAGGATCGCAGGTACCATTGCCTTGAATCCGTCCGGAATACACGCCATACAGTCTCTGAAATTCATAACACGACGTATCAGATATAAAACAATCGTGATAACCAGTCCGAAGAAGCTTCCAAGCACCAGTCCCACAGATGCATCACTCTGTGAAAATGCAGTTACAAAATCAGTTCCGCTAAAGAAACCACCTGTATAGATCATACCGATTACGCAGCATATTACAAGGCTTACAATCGGAATCAGAAGATCGATCACCTTGCCACGCGGATTACTTTTCTCATCTTCAGCCGCGTTTGCATAAGGACGTGCAGGTGTTGTGTAGATATCGCCTTTTAAAGCATTTGTCTCATGAACACCCATTGTTCCGAATTCTACTTTCATAAGAACCATTGCCACCATCATGAAGATCGTAAGCAGTGCGTAGAAGTTATAGGGAATTGCATGTACAAACAGGGTAATTCCATCCTCTCCTTCTACAAATCCGCTGACTGCCGCAGCCCATGAAGAAATCGGTGCAATGATACATACCGGTGCTGCTGTGGCATCGATCAGGTACGCCAGCTTTGCGCGGGACACATTGTGCTTATCTGTCACAGGACGCATAACGCTTCCTACTGTCAGACAGTTAAAATAATCGTCAATAAAGATCAGTACACCAAGAATGATGGTTGAGAGTTCCGCACCAACTCTGCTTTTAATCCTCTTACCGGCCCAGCGTCCGAATGCTGCGGAACCGCCTGCCCTGTTCATCAGACATACCATGGTTCCCAGAATAACAAGGAAGATCAGGATACCCATATTATAAGAATCTGTCAGAACGCTGATCATTCCGCCTTCAAAAATATGAAGGATTGTTCCTTCGAAATTAAAATTAGAGTAAAACAGTGCACCAACCAGTATTCCTACAAACAGTGAACTGTATACTTCTTTGGTGATCAGTGCCAGTGCAATGGCAACAAGCGGCGGAACCAACGACCAGAATGTGCCGTAAAATTTCGCAGATGCAGCCACCTCTTCCTCTGCTGCAAGTACAGTCAGCGGACTTGCCAGTATCAGCAGCATCAGTGCTGAAAGGCAGAACGAAAGTCTTTTTATGTTACTTTTCATTTCTTTTCTCCTTCTCTTGTAAGATATATGATATTTCGATCATAGCACGCCTCTTAATTAATGCATTTGAAACAGCTTGGCAGAATTTCACGCTCTGATGAGCCGGATCAATATGCATTATTTACGAGGATTGCTATAATCAAATCTGTAAATGTAGCAAGATTCCGTCTGTGCGATCAGTTCACAACCACACTCTGTCAGAAAATCATGGTCAACCAGCCCGATCTGTGTTACTACGAAATCTGTCTTTGATTTCTTCAACGCAGCCTGAAACCCTTCTTTATCTTCATAGATATGATAATCGATCACATCCAGCAATGCTTTCTGTCTTTTATAGAACTGCTGTTCTCATCATAGTTTCCCGCCACTGTACTGCCTGATCTGTAGATACTTGCATTTCTGCTTATTACAGTGGCGATCCCCGCATCATACTGTCGCACAATGCTGTTAAGACTGCCGTCAAAAACAACCCTTGGAAAATCATTCTCCTGGTTCTGGTGGATCACGTCGCAGACTGCACGCAGATCATTGGGCACCTTATAAATATTCTCTGCCATTGCAAAATTGGTCACTACCCCGTCCAGCGGATTTCCCAGGATCACAAAACCTGTCAGCGCAGCTGCAGCCATAAGAACTTTTATCCAGGTCTTTCTAAAAGCGGTCACAAGTCTGACTCCATAGTAGCAACCGCCGGGATCACAGGAAGAATCCAGATAAACCGGTAATATTCATTCTCAAACTTCGCCTTTGCAATAAGATATTTTACAACTAGCGGATTATATACTGTCAGCAGCAGAAATACTGTATAGCCGATAAATATCCCGGACTTCTTTTTCTCCCCAGGACCAGTGTGCAGATCAGTCCTACAGCAAACAGAAGAGGATACCAGCAGGAACCCCAGTACAGCTTCATACATGCATCAACAAAGCGCAGTCCCAGTTCCTGAATTGTTACACCTGCCATTTTTTTCTCCTTTCTGTATTATGATGCAGCCAGCGTCAGCAGACCAATTCTGCATGCAAAAAATACAGCTGCATATAATGCCGACGGAAGCATACACACTGCACAATATACCAGCCCTGAAAATCTCTTATTCATAACTGCCGCCGGAGCCATTCCCGCTGCGATCACGATAGGAAAGATGATAGCAGAACCGGAAAATGTCAGCGCACTGACCGCTGTGACAAACAATATGATCCAGACATTCCTGCTGTTTTTCTCCTGCAGATACCAGACGGCACACATGAGAACTGCAGGGATGGCAATGTTGGCAAGGATGGCTTTTCCCTCGTAGCTTCTGGTAAAGAAAAAAGTTCCGGAGGAATAAATCGTACCGCAAAACAGCTGTAAAACACAGACAAAGACAAGCATCAGATCTGCTTTCTTCCTGTTTCCGTCAAACAGTCTCTTACCGATCTGATAAATGATCAGATTGGCAGTCACTACATTCATACATGACATTACCTGCTTTGCCTGCACAATGGGATGGATTCCCAGAAGTCTGCACCACACTGCATTATGCATCGGATATGCGGAAAAAACATATCTGGCCTGAAATGCCTTCTGGATCGCTCCGTTAAAGGGATTATATCTGCCAAGAGTATCTGTGTATACAGAAGTACTCACTGTACCTACATAATACGCCGCATCTATGTTGTATCCTCGTAAAAGATCACAATCAGACACTGCAGCAATACTACGGCACCTGCAAGGATAATCATCACAGAGTGATTTTTCCATATTTCAGAAATGCTTCCAAAAATCCCACTACATGTTTCCATTTGTCCGGCACGTATTCTCCGTTGTTTTTTTATTGTGCAGATCACAGCTGCGCAGATAACCAGAGCCATAATTCCTGCCCATATATAAGCCGCAGCTGTCAGAGATACCCATTTCAGTGTCATCGGTACGATCACCAGTTCAAACACTGCAAAGTAAACCAGATATCCCAGTATGAAAGTCAGGAACAATCCCCTTTTACTTTCAATATCCGGACCAGAACAATGCCTGTTGCATAAAAAACTATAAACTCCAGGGCAAAACCTGCACAGGCAAGGCATAATTCTCTCATTCTTCCACCTTTGTCCCTGACCGGATGGATTCGCGGTTTTTCAAAATCTCCATGGCAATCTTCTCAGGAGTCATCGGAAGCTCTGTCAGACGCACACCTGTTGCATTATAAATTGCCTCAGCCAGTGCCGGACATGGAGTATCAATTACAAGCTCACCAATGGATTTGGCACCAAAAGGACCGCTCTTTTCGTAACTGCACTCGAAATCCACGCGGATATTTCCGATATCCTGTCTGGTTGGGATCTTATACTGCATAAAAGAGTTGTTGCGGATCTTACCTTTATCTGTATATTGTACATCTTCCAGAGAGCCATGCCAATTCCCTGTGCAATACCGCCCTCCGTCTGTACACGTGCAAGATTCGGATTGATCGGTGTACCGCAGTCAACAACCGCCACATAATCCAGGACATCCACACTGCCTGTCTCTGTATCCACCTCTACTTCTGCCATACCTACCATAAACGGCGGCGGCGAGATCGGTGAAGAATGCTGTTTCACAACCTGAAGCTCGATATTGTTAAAGAAGGTGCTCTTTAATGCAATATCTTCCAATGAAACTTTCTTCTGGGCATTTTCAGACTGATGGCATCCATATCAACACTATAGCCCTCTTCTGCATCTGTCATATGACCTGCTGCATTTCCGTCTGCCCCATCGCTTATCTCAAGTGTCTCATCATAGAATACACAGGAACCGTCAAAATCAACTTTTCTCTCATCTACTTCCATCATCTCTGCGCCAAACTTACAGATTTTTTTCTTCAGCTCCTCACAGGCCTTCATAACCGCTACACCGGTGGTATAGGTTGTGGCGGAAG
>ENA-OQAS01001360-OQAS01001360.1-human-gut-metagenome-genome-assembly--contig:-NODE-1360-length-11494-cov-4.879124_pt1 | contig 11494 bp, 12 predicted proteins | sample MGYA00242733_ERZ504523 | MGnify/ENA primary metagenome ERZ504523 (study PRJEB26092, sample SAMD00036239) | human gut metagenome | host: Homo sapiens | study: EMG produced TPA metagenomics assembly of... | reverse complement strand
CGCCTTGACCACCTCCACAACGTAAACGCCGTAGGCATTCACGCCCAGTTGAGAAGCAGTCTGTGCGTCGGTCACGGCCAGATAGGTGATGCCCAAATAAGGCCGTCCGGTCACATAGCCGTTCTCCAGCAGTTCCTGTGCCACCTTGATGGCATCGTTGATGGGGATGGCAAAGCCCAGACCCTCGGCGTCGCTGGAAGAGGATTTTGCATTCACAATGCCGACCAGCTCACCGTTCATATTGAACAGGCCGCCGCCGGAGTTGCCGGGGCTGACCGAAGCATCCATCTGGATCAGGGACATGGTGTTCACAGAGCTGCTGCCCTGAATGGTGACGCTGCGGTTCAAAGCGCTGATCATACCGCCGGTCACGGTGCCGCCCAGCTCACCCAGCGGGTTGCCCACAGCCATCACGCTCTGGCCCACCTTCAGGCTGTCGCTGTTGCCCACGGTGGCGGGGGTCAGGCCGTCAGCATCGATCTTGATGACCGCGATATCGCTGGTGGTATCTTCGCCCACAAGGGTGGCGGTGTAGTCCTTGTCACCAATGGTAACGGTGATGGTGGAAGCGCCGTCCACCACATGTGCACAGGTGAGGATGTAGCCGTCCGAGCTGATGATCACGCCGCTGCCGGCGCCGCTCTCCACCTGATTCTGGCCGTACCACGACCACTGAGAGTAGACCACCTGCTCCGTAGTGATGACCACCACGCTGGGGCTGACCAGATCAGCACCTGTTCAGTGGTCAGGCTACTGCCGCTGCTGGATGCTGCGGTGATGGAACTATCCGAACCGGATGCACTGTCGGCCGTAGAGGAAGGTGCCACCTGCTGAATGACCACCTTGCCGCTGCCGCCAAACTTTGCCCCCACAAAGCCGCCCGCAAAGCCCATGGCTGCGGCCAGCACCAGCGCCACGGCGCTGCGTGCAACGCGCTTGCCGTTGAACTTTTTCTTCTTTTTAGGGGGCTGCGCGTCCTGCGGCTGTACCGGATGTACCGGCGGCGTTGCACCGCCTGCGCCGTTGTCTGTCTGCGGGGCGGTGTAAGCGGTCTCCGGTTCCGGCTGCGGGTCGTTGTACTGGTTGGCGGTGTTCATGCCGCTGCTGCCCACATTGGGATAACCGGTATCTCCGCTTTCGTTTTTATCCTGAGAGGAATAATCATATTCCCATTTGTTCTCATTGTCCATGCTGATACTTCCTTTCCGTAAGGGATACGTCCACAGGAGCCCTGTTCCTTTGAACTGCTCCTATTGTAACCGTCAATTGTGAAAATCAATCGCGCGCGCCGTGAAGAAACTGTGAAATAAAGACGCGCTTTCCGCCCTTGACAGCGGCCTTTGCGCTTGCTATTGTAAAAGCGTAAATTCAGGAGGAACACACCATGGAACTGCACCGCACAGACGAGGGCTTTGCCCTCTATAAGGAAAAAACACAGATCGGCTTCTGCGCGCTCACGCCCGCCGCAAAGGGGGCTGCCATCACCGCGTTTGGCATCGAACCGCAGTGGCGGCGCAAAGGCTACGGCTCCTATCTATTAAAAGAAGCTTTGCGCGCCTACGCCGGATACGACCGCGAAACGGCTACCGTATTTACCGCCCCGCTGCCCGCCGATGCCGCAGAGCTTGCGTTCTGGGCAAAGTTCGGCTTTGCGGCAGAAGACAGGCAGCTGGTGCGCCGCCGCACGCCGGACCTGACCGCCGTCAAGTTCGTGCAGGACTTTCTGGCCGCGCGGCTGGCACAGCCGCGCCTTTGCATCGATGCTACCTGCGGCAACGGCGGCGACACGGCCTTCCTGTGCGGCATCACCGCGCCGGAAGGAAAGGTAGTCTTGACGTGCAGGAAGCTGCCATTGCATCCACCGGAAGCATCTGGAGCAGCTGGGCGTGCCTGCCGCCCGGTATGAGCTGCACTGCCAAAGCCACGCAGACCTTTTACAGATTGTGCAGCCCGGCACGCAGATGCGGTGATGTTCAACTTTGGCTGGCTGCCCGGGGCCGACCACGCAGTGTTCTCCACCGCGCAGAGCAGCATCCCCGCCCTGCAGGCGGCTTTGGAAGCCGTGCGCCCCGGCGGCGTGGTGAGCGCCATCCTCTACAGCGGCAGGTCATCGGCACGGATGAAAAGCAGACGGTGCTGGAATATCTCCGGGCACTTCCGCTCAAAAGTTTTACCGTTCTGGTGTGTGATTTTGCCAACTGGGCCGAAACCGCCCCTCTGCCCTGCATCATCCTGAAAAAATAACGAAAACACTTGCATTATGGAGCGTTTTCGGATAAAATAGGGTACGTATGTGTAAAAACGAACTCCTTCAGTCTCGCATTCGCTCGACAGCTCCCTCTGGGAGGGAGCCTTTGACGCTGCGGGAAGGCAAAAGCTCCCTCCTTGAGAAAGACTTTCCCCGGTCGGGGGGAAGATGTCACGCAAGTGACAAAAAGGGAGCAGTGGCATCGCGGAGCATGACGGAAGGAGTTTTATCCGTATAGGAGAAATACTAGTTTATGACAAATCGTGAAGAAATCGAGCGCCGCCGGACGTTTGCGATCATCAGCCATCCCGACGCCGGTAAGACCACTCTGACCGAAAAGCTGCTGCTGTACGGCGGAGCCATCAATCAGGCAGGCTCCGTCAAGGGCAAGCAGAGCGCAAAGCACGCCGTGTCCGACTGGATGGACATTGAGAAGCAGCGCGGTATTTCCGTCACCTCTTCTGTCCTGCAGTTCAACTACGCGGGCAAGTGCGTGAACATTCTGGACACCCCGGGCCATCAGGACTTCTCGGAGGACACCTACCGCACCCTGATGGCGGCAGACTCTGCCGTCATGGTCATCGATGCCGCAAAGGGCGTTGAGGCCCAGACCATCAAGCTGTTCAAGGTGTGCACCCTGCGCCACATCCCCATCTTCACCTTCATCAACAAGATGGACCGCGAAGCCCGCGACCCCTTTGAGCTGATGGAGAACATTGAGGAGATTTTGGGCATCAAGACCTACCCCATGAACTGGCCCATCGGCTGCGGCAAGGAGTTCAAGGGCGTGTTCGACCGCAACACCGCAAGGTGCTGGCATTTTCCAGCGATGGCCGCGCCAACGGCGTGAAGAAGGTGGATGAGACCGAGGCCGAGCTGGGCGATCCCGCACTGGACGAGCTGCTCACCCCGTATCTGCACCAGCAGCTGGTGGATGAGATCGAGCTGTTGGACGGCGCTGCCGAGGAATTTGACCTCGACAAAGTGCTGCGCGGCGAGCTGAGCCTGTGTTCTTTGGTTCCGCTCTGACCAACTTCGGCGTGGAGCCTTTCTGGAGAACTTCCTGCGGCTCACCCCCACCCCGCTGGCCCGCGTGGACAGCCTGACCGGCGAGACCGTGGACCCCTGCCGCGACGAGTTCTCTGCCTTCATCTTTAAAATTCAGGCCAACATGAACAAGGCCCACCGCGACCGCATCGCCTTTATGCGCATCTGCTCCGGCAAGTTCGAGCGCGGCATGGAGGCCTTCCATGTGCAGGAGGGCAAGAACATCAAGCTGGCCACCGGCACCCAGCTGATGGCGCAGGACCGCGCCATCGTGGACGAGGCCTACGCCGGCGACATCATTGGCCTGTTCGACCCGGGCATCTTCTCCATCGGCGACACCTTGTGCACCGGCAAAAAGAAGGTCCAGTTCGCAGGCATCCCCACCTTCTCGCCGGAGCACTTTGCCCGCATTGAGCAGAAGGACACCATGAAGCGCAAGCAGTTCGTGAAGGGCATGGAGCAGATCGCGCAGGAGGGTGCCATCCAGATCTTCCGCGAAGTGGGCGGCGGCATGGAAGAAGTGGTGGTCGGCGTGGTCGGCGTGCTGCAGCTGGAAGTGCTGGAGTACCGCCTGAACACCGAGTACAACGTGGAGATCCGGATGCAGCAGCTGCCCTTTGAACAGCTGCGCTGGGTGCAGAACGACCCCGATACCTACAACCTGCGGGATCTGGATCTGACCAGCGACACCAAGGCCGTGGAGGATATGAAGGGCAACCGCCTGCTGCTGTTCACCTCCGACTGGGCGGTGCGCTGGGCTGAGACCCACAACGAAACGCTGAAACTGAGCGAGTTCGGTAATATCTGAGTTGAAAGAGAGCTGCGGTGCGGGAATGTCCCGCGGCTGCGGCTCTTTTTTATAAAACACAAAAAATACAACGAAAAATGCCAGCTACAGAATGAGATGCTCCCATTGCGGGGAACACTGCTGGCATGGAGGGAAAGTATATGCAGAACATCAATATTGGCAAAAGCGGCATTCAGGTGCCATTTCTCGGCATGGGCACCTGGGCCATCGGCGGCGGTGCATGGTGGGGCGATAACGACGACAGCCTTTCAGTCAAGGCCATCCAGACTGCTGTGGAGCAGGGCATCCAGTGGATCGACACCGCGCCCATCTACGGCCTGTACCACAGCGAGACCGTGGTGGGCGAAGCATGAAGCACATCGACCGCGACAAGGTGGTGCTTTCCACCAAGTGCGGTCTGGAGTGGCGGCATGAAACACCGGTGCTGCACAAGGTCGTGGACGGCACCACCGTTTACCGCGACCTTTCTGCAAAGAGCATCATCGAGGATGTGGAGGACAGCCTGCGCCGCCTGCACACCGATCATCTGGATGTGCTGTACACCCACTGGCAGACCCCCGATTTCGGCATCTACCCGCTGGAAGAGACGGTGGAAGCATGATGAAGCTGAAGGAGCAGGGCAAGATCCGTGCCATCGGTGCATCCAACGTCACTGCGGACATCATCCGCGGCTACTGCAAGTACGGCCAGCTGGATGTCATTCAGGAAAAGTACAGCCTGCTCACCCGCCGTGTGGAAAAGCAGCTGCTGCCTACCTGCAGGGAGCTGGGCGTATCCGTGCAGGCATACTCTCCGCTGGAGCAGGGCCTGCTGACCGGCAAGGTGACTATGGAAACCACCTACCCCGAGGGCAGCACCCGCAACTCGAACCCCAGCTTCCAGCCCGCCCGCCGGGCACAGGCGCTGGACATGCTGGCAAAGTGGGGCGACCTGACCGAGAAATACGACTGCTCTCTGGCACAGCTGGTGATCGCCCTGACCGCCCGTATGATCCCCGGCCTGCATGTGCTGTGCGGTGCCCGCACTCCGCAGCAGGTGATGGACAACGCCGGTGCGCTGAACATCAAACTGGACGGTGCCGATGCCGTCCGCATGAAGTGGGACGTGGATGCCATTTCCTGATGGTTTGACCATCGGAACCGCCTCCGCTTCGCTCTGGCCGTATTTAGAGGAATTATTCTTTTATGTTTGGGTCCTGAAAAGCCTGCGGGCTTTTCAGGACCCTTTTTCACGCAAAAGATCGAAACCGGCAGATGATGCCGTTTTTCTTTATGACTCTTTCTGTGAAAATGCAATGCCGGACAGCCCGCAGGCCGTCCGGCATTGCTCTTATAAAAATAAAAATTCCGCTGTTTATGGCCAGAGCAAAGCGGAGGCCATTTAAAATCGTCAGCTATTCTCCTTCCAGAACAATCCGCCGCTGGTCTGGAACAGCATCCACGGGTTCACGCTCTTGCTGCCAAGCTTGAAGTCCATGGTCAGCTCCTCACCCAGCACACCCACAGCCTGCCCCTTTTCCACCGTCTGCCCGGCAGAGGCGGAAAGAGTCTGCAGCCCGTACAGGTAGCTGCGCATCCCGCAGCCATGGTCGATGACCACCGTGTTTCCGGTAAGGGCCAGCTCTGCGGCCAGCACCACCACACCGTTTGCCGGGGCGCGGCAGGGCTCGCCGGGAATGGTATAAAGCTTTGTGGAGTTGGAACGGCTGCCCTGCCTTCCGTTGACCACCCTGACCTGACCGTAATCCACAAGGGTGGTGTAGCTTTCCACCGGGTTCACAAAGCCGCCCTGCCACATTTTTTCCCGCGCGGGCGCTTCGTACAGGCCCCAGACTGCATTGCGGAACTGGGTGTTTGCCGCATCCGATGCATCCGGTTCCGGCTCCACGTCCACCGTGCCAAAATCCTTGGGCAGCACGATGATGCTGCGGGTGATGGTCTCGCCGTTCACGGTAATGTTCACCTCATGCCCGCCGGAGGAAGCGTTGTATGCCGCCGGGATGTAGGCCCGCCAGCCATCGGCTGCACGCACGCACTGCACATTGCCAAGGTCGGTCTCCACAGTGGTGCTGCATCGCCGGTCATGCCGGAGATGCGCAGGCCCACAATGCCGCCCTGCTCCACCCGCTCGGCGGAAAGCTCCACCTCCGCGCTGGCCTGCAGGGTGAACCGGAAGGCATAACGATACCAGCCGGTGGGCTTTGCGGGCTTTTCCAGCCCCAGATTTTTGCGCACTGAGCCGGTGCTGCCGCCCTCGAACTGCATCACGGTGCCGCCCTCCGGCACCCGCCAGACGGTCAGTTCGGCCTTGTATTCGCCATTGGCCGGGAACAGAAAGCTCTCGTATTCACTGGCGGTGCCCGTGAACACCGTCTCGCCGGAAGCCGTCCGGATGGTCAGGGTGGTGTAGCTGGCCCAGTCCGGCAGTGTGATGGCCGGGTGGGCCGTGTACAGCGTGCCCAGCTTCTGCACCGTGAGGGTGGCGGGGCTGGCGAACACCTTATCGAGCTTTCCGCCGATGAGCGGCACCTGCCAGCACCAGCCGTTGGGTTCCAGCGCTTCGGTGCCAAACTGCACGGTGCTGTCCGGGCAGCCGCCCTCGGTGGTAAAGGCATAGCTCACGCCCATCACCGCGCCAGAAAGATGCCTACGCCCAGCACCACACCCACGAGCCAGAGCAGAAAACGCTTCATGATACACTCCTTCTATGTAGCAAAAAGGGCGCACCGGCACAGCCTTTTGCAGACTGCCGGTGCGCCCGAAGGTTTACGGTTCGTGTTTTTTATTCTGCAGCATCCTCTGCAGGGGCAGCCTCTTCGGCAGCAGCCTCCGGCTCTACCGTTGCAGCATCGTCCTCGCCGAACAGCAGACGCTCGTACTCGTCCAGCTCCTTCTCACGGCGGTGCAGGTAAACAGCAACAGCAGCAAGGGCACCGGCAACAGCGGCCAGAACAGTGATCACAGCGACCAGACAAGATCTCTTCATAGGTTCAATACACTCCTTTTTTCGTTGAAACGATGTTTCAGCTTTCATTCCAGTGCTTGTTGGCTTTTATTATACCCGTTCCTGTCAAAAATTACAACCATTCAGGTCAAAAAGGCCAAAATTTCATACTATAAGCTTCCTGTATGCCTTGAATGCGCCGGGCAGCGTATACTCGGCCTGCAGGGCTTCCCGGCTTGCCCACACGCAGCCTGCCGGGGCATCTTGGGCGGGCACATGCAGCAGGATGCCGTTCATATGCCACTCGATGTGGCTGAAGATGTGCTTTGCAGCGGGCAGCGCTTCCGGCGCGGCGGTGCCGGTATCCACTCCCATGGCCTGCAGGCGGGCAAGGACCTCTCCGGCTGCAAGGGCTTCACCCTCCCACAGTACCGGCTGCCACAGCCCGGCAAGCAGGCCCTTTTGGGGCCGCTGCTGCAAAAGGAAGCCTGCCGGGCTTTCCAGCAGGGCCAGCGTCACAGGCTGCAGTCTGCGGGGCTTGGGCGCTGCTTTGCGGGGCAGCTCCAATGCAGTGCCCGCAGCACGGGCGGCGCACAGGTGGGCGAGCGGGCATTTTTCGCACAGGGGCGCACCGTTCGGCACGCAGACCAGTGCTCCCAGCTCCATAAGGCCTGATTGTAGTCGCCGGGCGCATCCGGCGGCTGGTGCTCCATCACGCGGGCGGTGAACGCTTTTTTCACTGCCGGTTCCGTGACGGCAGCGGGGTCGTTGTACAAGCGGGAGAACACCCGCAACACATTTCCGTCCACCGCAGGCACCGGGATGCCGAAGCTGATGGAGGCAATGGCCCCCGCCGTGTAGTCCCCGATGCCGGGCAGGCCCGCAGGCATCATAGTCGGCGGGGAGCTGCCCGCCGTACTGCTCGCAGACGATGCGTGCAGCCTTTTGCAGGTTGCGCACCCGGCTGTAGTAGCCAAGACCCTCCCAGAGCTTGTGCAGCTTTTCCTCTTCGCAGGCGGCAAGGGCCGGAATGTCCGGCAGGGCGGCGAGAAAGCGTTCGTAGTAGGGCAGTGCCGCCGAGACCCGGGTCTGCTGCAGCATGATCTCGCTGAGCCACACATGGTATGGGCTGGGGTCGGTGCGGAAGGGCAGGATGCGGTGGTTTTTGTAAAACCAGTCCAGCAGGGCAGAGGAAATGTTTTCCACTTGTTTTGTGCTCCTTATCAAAAACGGGCCGCCGCAAGGTGCAGCAGCCCGGTAAAAGTATGCGCGCTTATCAGAAGCCGTATGCAGTGCGGGGGAAGGGCAGCACGTCACGGATGTTCTGGATGCCCGTGAGGTACATGATCATGCGCTCGAAGCCCAAGCCGTAGCCGGCGTGCTCCACGCCGCCGAACTTGCGCAGGTTCAGGTACCAGTCGTAGTTGGTCTTGTCCATGCCCAGCTCGTCCATGCGGGCCACCAGCTTGTCGTAGTTCTCTTCACGCTGCTGCCGCCGATCAGCTCGCCGATGCCGGGCACCAGCATATCTGCGGCTGCCACGGTCTTGCCGTCCGGGTTCTGCTTCATGTAGAAGCTCTTGATCTCCTTCGGGTAGTCGGTGACGAACACAGGCTTTTTGAACACCACCTCGGTCAGGTAGCGCTCGTGCTCGGTCTGGATGTCCACGCCCCACTCCACAGGGAACTGGAACTTCTTGTTGTTCTTCTTCAGGATCTCGATGGCCTCGGTGTAGCTGATGCGGCCAAACTCGCAGTTTGCCACCAGCTCCAGACGCTCGATGAGGCCCTTGTCGATGAACTGGTTGAAGAAGGCCATTTCATCCGGGCAGTTGTCCAGCACGTAGCGGATGACGTACTTGGTCATGGCCTCGGCGGTGTCCATGTAGCCGGACAGATCGCAGAATGCCATCTCCGGCTCGATCATCCAGAACTCGGCGGCGTGACGGGTGGTGAAGCTCTTCTCGGCACGGAAGGTGGGGCCGAAGGTATACACCTTGCCGAATGCCATAGCCATGGCCTCGGCTTCCAGCTGGCCGGAAACGGTCAGGTTGACCGGCTTCTCGAAGAAGTCCTGGGTGTAATCCACGGTGCCGTCCTCGTTCTTGGGCACATTCTCAAGGTCGAGGGTGGTCACGCGGAACATTTCACCGGCGCCTCACAGTCGGAAGAGGTGAGCAGCGGAGAGTGAGAGTAAACGAAGCCGTTCTCCTGGAAGAACTTGTGGATGGCGTAGGCAGCGGCGCTGCGCACGCGGAAAGCGGCGTTGAAGGTGTTGGTGCGGGGGCGCAGGGTGGGCATGGTGCGCAGATATTCCATGCTCATCTTCTTTTTCTGCAGCGGATACTCGTCCGCCGGGCAGTCGCCCAGGATCTCCACACTGTCGGCATTCAGCTCAAAGGGCTGCTTTGCCTGCGGGGTGAGCACCAGCTTGCCCTTGACGCGCAGGCTGCTGTACAGACCGGTGTGGATCACCTCATCGTAGTTTGCCAGCTTGCCTGCTTCCAGCACGACCTGCAGAGTCTTGAAGCAGCCGCCGTCTGACAGGGCGATGAAGCCGATGTTCTTGGAGTCGCGGATGTTCTTTGCCCAGCCGCAGACGGTGATCTCGGTGCCGTCGGCGGGGGTGTTTTTGAACAGCGAAACGATCTCAGTGCGTTCCATAGTGTTTGTTCTCCCTTTCGATATAAAATGAAAAAGACAGCTTTGTTCTCCCTGAAAGTTCAGGGCGAACAAGCTGTCTTGTAATGTCCGCGGTGCCACCTGAATTACCGGAAGTGTCCGGTCGCTCACGCGCTCAATAAAAGCGCTGCCCCCGTAACGCAGGGCCTGCGGCGCACCTACTAATGGCAGCTGCCATGTTCAGTTTGCTGCTCCCGGGTGTTCGTTCACGCGGCGTGCGGGCGCGGCTCTCAGCTGTGCCGCACTCTCTGGGCCGGACGGCCCGCGCTACTTTTCCCGATCTTTGCATTTGACCTTTAAAAAATAGCACTTTGGCGGCGTTTTGTCAAGCACCGCCCAGCAATGCGGCAGCAAGGCCCTTTGCCGCCAGCTGCCCGGCATAAAGAGCCTCGTTCAGGTTATTGCCGTGCCCGCCGATCTCAATGAGCAGGCTGCCGGTGGTCAGATCCTGATTGTAGAACCGGTAGCTGAACAGCACCGGCCGGGTAAAACCGGGTACATTCCTTCCATGCTGCGCTCCCACGCAGCGGCAAAGCGCAGGTTCTGCCGCCAGCCCGGCAGCCGGACGGTGGTGCCGTTGTCGCACCCGCAGATGATCATGACCTGTGCGGCCTGCCGCCCGTCCACCGTGCACACCGGGGCATAGCGGCTGCCGCTTTCCGTCTCGATGGCATCCCGGTGGACATCCAGCACCACCTTGATGCTGGGATACCGGGCCAGATACTGCTGCACCACGGCCCGGCTGTTGGCATAGCTGCCGGTGTAGCTGGGGTAGTCGTTCAGGGTCTCGTCGTGCAGGGTGTTGATGCCTGCCGCATTGAGGGTATCGGCCACCACACGGCCCACCGCGCACATGTTCATGCTGCAGTCGGTGCTGCGGGCACCATCGCCGGGGGCAAACCACAGCCCGGCCGAAAGGCGGTAGTCCTCGGTGGCGTGAGTGTGCATCACCAGCACCTGCGGGTCGGGACTGTTCGGCTCAATGGCAAAGGGCAGCGGATTCTCGATCTCCGCCGCAATGTCTGCCGCCGTCTGCCGGGTATTGTTTTTGATGCTGCCCGCCCCGCAGGGAATGTACTTTTCGCCGCTGCCCTGCGGATAATTTTTTTCAATGACAGCACCCGCATCCGCCGGGCGGGCTTCCTCGCCCAGCAGCGGCACAAGGTAGTCCTCAATGTTCCCGTCAGCGCCTGCACGGCCTGTGGCAGAGAGGATGCCGCCGCTTCCGGTGTGCTGTCCGGTGCTGCTTCCACCTGCACAGATGATGCGGGCTGCTCCTGTGCGGACTGCCGCCCCAGCCAGAAAAGAGTTTCGGCCATTGGCAGCGGTGCAGTAATGGCCGCAGCCAGCATCAGTGCCGCCGTGCGGGCAAAGATGCACAGTGCGGCAAACAGAGCAGCCGCTTCCAGAAACGGCACGATATGCCCCTGCGCCCGGGCGGGCGGCAGTGCTTTGCTGCGCATAAAATAACCTCCCTTCCGGCCCACCGGTGTTACCCCGCCAGCCAGAACAGCTGCGCCACGCTGAGCCTTGGCTGCAAGGCCCGGTTGATGGCACCGGCCAGAAGAGCCGAGCGTGGGCGATCACGCTGTCCAGCGCCCGGGGCGTGACCACAAGATCTGCTCCTTCGTCCGAATCCATCAAGGTGGGGATGCCCGCCGCGATCACCGGCACGCCCAGCGCTGCCGCGTCCAGATGCTTTGCAGATCCGCCTGCGCCGGGTACAGCCCGGTGTCGGAGAATTGCACGCTGCGGCCCAGCCGCGCG
>ENA-OQAS01001358-OQAS01001358.1-human-gut-metagenome-genome-assembly--contig:-NODE-1358-length-11498-cov-1.856037_pt1 | contig 11498 bp, 15 predicted proteins | sample MGYA00242733_ERZ504523 | MGnify/ENA primary metagenome ERZ504523 (study PRJEB26092, sample SAMD00036239) | human gut metagenome | host: Homo sapiens | study: EMG produced TPA metagenomics assembly of... | reverse complement strand
GTTCTCTGTGTCTGTCAGATCATCGATAAAGTCTGTCAGAGTGAAGCCTGCTTTCTGATCTTTCAGCTTCTCTGCTGCATCAGCTACCTTTTTGTCTGCATATTTCTCAGGAGAAACCTTCTTGGTTACAATCGGAACCTTCTCGATCAGCATTACAGGTCCAAGTGAATCGAAGGTGGCTGTAACTTCGCCTGTGGCTTTGTCCAGCTTCTCAATTGCAACAAAGGCAACCTTTCCTGTTGTCGGATCGATCTGCATCAGAAGTACATCTTTCTTCTTACATCCTTGGCAGCTTCGATGGTAAGGGTTGTTTAATAGTCTCATTGTTTCATATGTGATCTTATCATCTTCCTTAATAACCAAATCTACGAAAGGTGTAAGAGGCTCATACAGGGACGGATTTACCTTCTTCTCTGTGTTTGTTTTAATTGTTTCTGTTGTATCTACCTTAAGGTCTTTCAGAATCTCATTCATGTTTACCTTGGTATTATCATCATTTACTTTTGTTACTACCTCTGCAACTTTTTTATCCTTGTAGGCACCTGTATCAACATCTTTTACGATCAGCTGCTGGTTGTTTGACAGATTTCCCTCAACTACCTTTGGAGCTTCCGGAATGATCTGTCCGATACTTGGGGCTGCATATACATTGGCAGATGCTGCAATTGTCATTGCTGCAAGTAAATGCTGAAATATTTTCTTTTCATAAGAATGCCTTCCTTTCTGTCTTCTTCTGGCTCTATTCTTATTAATTTACGGTTACTTTATAACAAGGCGGTTGAAAAACAGCAGCCTGTCATACTTTTTCATAAAATAAACGGATGATCAGTTCCCGGAGTGCATCTTCATCCACATGGAACTCATCATGAAGGTCTCCCTCCTGGTCTGTTCCCGGAAGCTGCTCGATACTGTCCTCTGTGAACTCTGCTTTCTTAAGAGTCTTCACAAGTCCCAGATACTGGTTGCGTGTCACACTTGTCTGGATATAATCGTCCATCACCTCGAGGGAATCCCATGATTTCTCAAGATCATTCTCATCCATGGACTGCATCTTCTCAACATAGGCTGTGAGATAGGCTTTCTGTCTCTGCATACGGCCCTCATTGCTGAAGGACTCCTCTGTATTCCTGTACTGAAGGAAATCCTTTATGTTGCTGTCATCCAGGGTAACCTGTACACCCTCTGCCATCTCCGGATATTTCTCCTGAAGATCGTTGTTTGGCACTGTAAGCGTGATCCCGCCTGCCAGCTCATTGATATAGGGCATGGAATCCTGGTTTGTCACTACATAGCGCTTCACAGGGATATCCCCAAGGAGAAGTGATACTGCCTCGCAGAGACTCTCACAGCTTACCTTTCCCCCATCGCCATAGCTGTAGGCATATCCGATGTGCGTGGTATAGAGTCCCTTGTCATTGCCGTTCATTGTATATCTTCGGATATCAGTCATGGTATCACGGTTAATGGAGAGAATGGTCATCCTGCGGTTCTTCTCATCCATCACCACCAGAGCAATACTGTCTGCCCTGGCTTTATTTCCATACTGGGAGGAAGCTTCCAGCTTGCCTGTGGAGTCCACACCGGCATAGAGAATATTTGTGATACGGTTATTATACTGATATTCCTGACCTTTGTAAACAATATTTCTATAACTGTTGCCCACATTGTGGGTGTTCCCTGCAGTGATCTGCATAGATTTCTGCTTTGTCTGTTCCATATGGATAAAACTGCTGCAAACAAAGCTACAGCCAGGCAGATCACCAGACTGATGATGATCTGTTTCTTATTTACAGAGTTATTTCTTCTTTTCTTTCTCATTCTTCTTAGCGCTCTTTCCATAGCCGTATCCGTAGCCATAGCCGTAACCATAACCGTAGCCATAGCCATAACCATAATGTTTCTCATAAACCGGCGCTTTGTTCAGCACTGCGCCGAGGAGACGGATACCTGCATACTGTATCTGCTGCTTCGCCTTATCAGCTGTGCCCTGTCTGTCCTTCCGCTCTCCACAACAAGGACAGTTCCGTCGCACTGCTTGGCGATCAGCAGCCCGTCGATAACCAGATTCAGCGGCGGAGTGTCTACAATCACATAATCATAAACGCTTCGCACGAATTCCATCAGCTCTGCAAATAGCGGACCTGATACCAGCTCACTTGGGTTTGGTGCCACTGCACCTGTAAAGATCATATCAAGGTATTTGTCATCTGTGCGGTAGATGATCTTCTCTTTGCTGATATTTCCGCACAGGTATTCGCTTAATCCCTTCTTCTCACCTACAATATCATATCTGTTCTGTATGGTAGAATTACGGATATCGCAGTCTATAAAGAGGATCCTCTTCTCAAGCCCTGCCATGCTCTTTGCCAGGCGGAAGGCTATAGATGATTTACCTTCATTTGCAACGGAACTTGTTACAGCTATTGTTTTAATATTGCTTCCACTTAACTGGATGTTTCCACGCAAAACATTGATGGCCTCATTTACGCGGAAAGATACATCTGATACGTGTGGATGTATTACCTCTGTCTGTCTTCCCGTATATCCGGATTCTTTTACAAGATCCTGAAACAGGATTCAATATTGTTATCTTCTCTGTCCATCTTCTACTCTTTCTTCTCTTCGTAATAAGGAACCACGCTGAGTACCGGGATATCCAGATATCTCTTAAGGTCATCCTCTGTCTTTAATGTAGTGTCTGTCATATAACGTACGCAGATCAGTCCGCAGGCTGCGATAAGTCCCAGCAGAAGTCCGATCGCCAGATATTTTGTCAGTGCAGGAGTGATCTCATCTACTGCCTCTGCCTCTGAGTAATCGATAACTGTAGGTTCGCTGCTTCCTACCACCTGGTAAATACGGTCCAGTCCGATATTCATCAGACTGTTTGCAATATCTCTGCACAGTTCCACGTCACCGCAGGTAACTGTGATGGTAATAATATGGGAATTGTCCGGATTTGTTACACTGACCAGTTTACTGAGTCCTCTGTAGTCCAGATCCAGATCCAGTTCTTTGATAACCTGTTTGAGAACATTACGGCTCTTGATGATCTTCGCATAGTCCTCTGTAAGCTCTGAACTCAGCTGCAGATCAGAAACTGTGATCACGGATTCATTGTTTGTGATAAAAATGGACGCATCTGCCTGATAAGATGGTTTCACTCCCACCAGATAATAGACACCTGCCAGCATTGCTGTAATCAGCATGGTAAGCAGGATAATTTTCCAACGGTTGACCAGTACCCAGAAAAGTTCCAGAAGGTCTATGGTGTCTTCCTGCTGTATGATCTTCTCAGTGACCACAGGCTTACAGGCTTTTCCTGGATATTCTTTGCCTCTTTTATCAAATTCTTGATTCTCCTTCCTTATATGATCAAACCGGAGTTACAGGCCGGTCCGTACTTTATAGATTGTAATATGATTTCTGACATTCTTCAAGTGCATTTGACAAATTTTCTCCTGTTTTCCCCATTTTTACAATTCCGGAAGGATTTTCAATAAAAATTTTGTCTGCATATTCCTGTCCCATTTTGCTGATGACTTTTCTGTATGCTTCTCCTGTGCGGCAAATCCTGTGCCGGCTGTCGTGGCAGTCAGAACCTACGAAGTGAAGGAGATCTTCTTTCATCAGCTTTCTGCAGAATCTTTTTTGTATAGAATCCGCTTTTTCCCAGAATGCTGTCTGCATTCACCTGCATATAGGCTCCCATCTGTGCAAGGTCCCTGATCACTCCCAGATCACCCAGATATTGTCGCAGCGTTCTACATGTGCGATGATGGGGCGGTAGCCTACGATGATAAGGCTGCGGAGCGGTCTTCTATGTAGCTGTATTCTGCATTTCCTGAGAACTCCACCAGAACATAGGCGGAATCTGCCATTGTACTGACACTTCCCTCATCCAGTATTCTGCTCATCTGCATGTTTGCATGGAATTCACAGCCCAGATATATTCTCAGTCTGTCTTCCTGAGCAAGCTCCTGATTGAATTCCTGTACGCATTTCTCCACCAGAGCGAACTGGCTGGCGATGGTGCGGATGGATGTATCAAACATCTGATCTCTGTAATGTGGGGTTGCGATAATGTTTCTAACTCCCTGTTCATATTCCATGCGGAGCAGTCTGCGGGTTTCCTCCAGGTCCTGTGCTCCGTCGTCCACTCCCGGAATCAGGTGGCAGTGAATATCAAATAAACCGTGATCTGTCATATTTCTCTTTCATCTCCCTTTATTGCAAATAACTGCAAAACATAACTGCAAAAACACCGTCCCTATATAAACTCATACAGGGACGGTGTCTGAATATCATGATTATGATCTATTATTCTTCTGTAGCTTCCTCAGCCGGTGCTTCAAGAGCTTTCATGCTCAGGCTGATCTTCTTGTCTTCGCCGTTGAAGTCAACAACTTTAGCTTCGATCTCCTGTCCGATTGACAGTACGTCTGCAGGTTTTGCAACGTGCTCTCTGGAAATCTGAGATACGTGAAGAAGTGCATCTACACCTGGTGCAAGTTCTACGAATGCGCCGAAGTCTGTCATACGTGCAACTTTACCTTTTACTACGTTTCCTACAGCGAAGTCCTCAGCTGCTGTGAGCCATGGATTTGCTTCCGGGAATTTGAGGGAAAGTGCAATCTTCTCTCCGTTGATCTCTTTGATAAGAACTTTGACTTTATCGCCAACAGTGAATACTTTCTTCGGGTTCTCTACTCTGCCCCAGGACATTTCGGAAATGTGAAGAAGTCCGTCAGCTCCGCCCAGATCGATGAATGCACCGAAATCTGTAACGTTCTTAACAGTTCCTTCAACTGTATCGCCAACATGGATTCTCTCCATTAATTCTTTCTGTTTCTCTGCTTTCTCAGCGAGAAGAAGCTGTTTACGGTTACCGATGATGCGGCGTCTTCTCGGGTTGAATTCTGTGATAACGAATTCGATCTCCTGATCTGCATATTTGGAAAGGTCTTTCTCGTATGTGTCGGAAACGAGGCTTGCAGGAATGAATACTCTTGCTTCGTCTACGTTTACACAAAGTCCGCCGTCAAGTACCTGAGTTACAGGAGCTTTTAATACTTCCTGATTCTCAAATGCTTCTTCAAGACGTTTGTTGCCTTTCTCTGCTGCCAGTCTCTTGTAAGTAAGAGTTACCTGGCCTTCTCCATCGTTTACTTTGAGAACTTTTGCTTCCATTGTGTCTCCAACGTGAACAGCATCTGTGAGTACAAGGCTTGCATCGTTAGAGTATTCGTTCTTTGTGATAATACCGTCTGCTTTATAACCGATATTCAGAATAATCTCATCTTCTTTAACATCGATGACAGTACCCTGTACAATCTCTCCATTTCTGATAGTCTTTACGGAATCTTCCAGCATCTGTTCAAAACTTAATTCTGACATGTTCTTGAACCTCCTCAATAATTTTGTTTGGGGTGGAAGCCCCTGCTGTAATACCTACATAACTACTGCATTGGAACATTTCAGAATCCAAGTCTACAGGTGTTTGTATATAGTAAGTATTTCCACATTCCTTTTTACATATTTCAAACAGCTTTTGAGTATTGGAACTGTGCCGGCCGCCTACGACCAACATAGTGTCTACCTCTCCGGCTATGTTTTTTGCTTCTCTCTGCCGTTCTTCGGTAGCATTACAAATAGTGTTTAAAATATTGAGAATATTTAAAACATTATTATCATACCTCTTTTTGCAAAGAATTTCAACTAAATCTTTAAATTTGTTGTAATTAAATGTCGTCTGGGACACAATGCTTATTTTTTTGCCTTTTGGGGGTACAAATGCTTCGGCTTCTTCTTTGTTTCTGATCACCGTGTACGGTCCCTGACACCAGCCGCAGATTGCCCTGTACTTCAGGGTGGTCTTTGTCGCCGATGATGATGATGTGGTTTCCTGCAAGGCTTTCTTTTTCCACGATCCTGTGGATTTTCAGAACGAAGGGGCAGGTCACATCTACGTAGGAGATGTTTTTTTCTTTCAGCTTATCGTAGATGGGTTTACCTACACCGTGAGAGCGGATGACTACTGTTCCGTTCTGCAGGGTGTCATCCGGGGAATCCAGGTCTGCTTCTGTGATAACATGGACGCCACGGGCTTCCAGATCCGCTACTACGCCTTCATTGTGGATGATCGGACCCAGAGTGAAGATTGGTTTCTGTTCTGTGTCGATCAGCTCGTAGACTTTGTCCACTGCACGTTTGACGCCGAAGCAGAAGCCTGCTGTTTCTGCTACTTTTACTTTCATAAAATAATCCTTCTTAAATTAATTATTTCTGCACTTTTTCCTTATATACATTAAGAATCGCATTTACAACATCATCAATTCCCATTTCTGAGGAATCTACAAGCACTGCGTCCTCTGCCTGTTTCAGAGGGGAGATTTCGCGGTTCATGTCGCGTTCGTCGCGCTCGATGATGTCTTTTCGGATCTGGTCCAGGTCGAAGGATTCTCCCTTCTGTTCATATTCCAGTGCTCTTCTTTTTGCTCTGGTGTCTGCGCTTGCTGTGAGGTAGATTTTTACTTCTGCGTTTGGAAGGATGGTTGTGCCGATATCTCTGCCGTCCATGACTACGTCGTTTTTCTCTGCCAGAGTTCTCTGAAGTTTCAGAAGATGAGCTCTGACTTTCGGGTTTGCGGAGCTTTTGGATGCCATGTTTCCTACCTGTTCGGTGCGGATCATAGCATTTACGTTCTCTCCGTTGAGGATGACAATCTGTTCTCCGTTTTTGTATTCGATGGAAATGTCAGCGCCTGAACATACAGCCTCGATCTCTTCCTGGCTGTCTCCGTTTAATCCTTTGTTCAGAAGATATAAGGCCATTGCCCTGTACATGGCTCCTGTATCTACATAGATAAATGATAATTCTTTTGCTACTTTCTTTGCGATGGTACTCTTACCTGCTCCTGCAGGTCCGTCGATGGCTATGTTACATCCCATTTTCGTGGTTCCTCCTGTTTCTATTATTCAAACAGATTTTCTCTGTTTTATTATTGATTGATGTTTATGAATCGGTAAATAACGTATAGCTGAATCATATCATAGATATCATCCACCTACAAGGTACTCATCATCTGCTTGTTTCAGCTTACTGTATAGCCGTTACTGTGAACGGAGTGAACAGTAACGTATAGCCTGCGCTGCCAGATATGCGGTAGACCAGGCAATCTGTAAGTTATATCCACCTGTCACTGCATCCAGATCCAGTACCTCGCCTGCGAAGTAAAGACCTGAGATTTTCTTTGATTCCATTGTTCCGGGGTTGATCTCTTTGACAGAGACGCCGCCTCTGGTGATGATGGCTTCTTTGAACTCACCCATTCCTGTGATTGTGAAGGGGAAAGCTTTGATAAGGTCAATGAAGTGCTGGCGTTCTTCTCTGGAGATGTCGTGGATTTTCTTCTCTGCGGGGATTCCACCCAGTTCCAGCATTACCGGAGTCAGAGATGATGGGAAAAGTACGCCAATCACGTTCTTGAACTGTTTGTTTGGTCCTGCTTCAAATTCGCGCAGGATCCTGGCATCCAGCTGTTCTCTGGTAAGTGCCGGCTTCAGATCCAGATATGCGGACAGTTCGCCGTTTGGTGCTTTCGCCAGTTTTGCACCAATGTGGGCACTGGCGGAGAGAATCATGGGGCCTGTGACTCCGAAATGGGTGAACATCATCTCTCCGAAATCCTCATAGAGTACTTTCTTTCCATTCTTTATGGTAAGTCCTGTATTCTTAAGGGAAAGTCCCTGAAGCTTAGGGACATAGTCTTCTTTTGTCTTTAATGGCACAAGGAGGGAGCAATGTCCGTGACTTTCAGTCCCAGTTCTCTTGCGAAGCGATATCCGTCACCTGTGGAACCGGTACTCTGATAAGAGAATCCGCCAGTTGCCACGATGACTGCATCGCCTTCCATGAAGGTTCCGTCTGTAAGGATGACTCCTGTAATCTTCTCCTGCGGTATGTCAGGTGATTTTTTTCCTTTTCTGCCTTTTCCTGCATCAAATCCTGATTCTGTTAATGCGGCTTCTGATTCAAGGGTATTTACGAATCTGTTACAGATTCCGTTACAGATTCCGTTACAGGTTTCTTTACAATTTCCTGTACGGCAGTATGAAGATGAATCTTTGCTCCTGCTTTCTTCAGTTCACGTTCCAATGCGCGGATGATGTCTGAGGAATGGTCAGACTGCGGAAATACGCGGTTTCCACGCTCTACCTTCAGAGAGACACCTGCTTTCTCAAAGAACTCCATTACATCCTGAGGGGTAAATGAATAGAAACTGCTGTAGAGGAACTTGGGATTGCTCATCATTGCAGGAAAGAGTTCTTCTGTGTCGCAGGCATTTGTCACATTGCATCTGCCTTTTCCTGTGATGAAGACTTTCTTTCCCAGTTTCTCGTTCTTCTCTAATATATGAACTTCATGATGGTTACGGGCTGCAAAAACCCCTGCCATCATTCCGGCGGCTCCGCCGCCGATTATTATAACTTTGCTCATGGAATATTCTCCTGTATTTATTTTACCCTGCAGATTGTCTATTTCATCATGGTTCCACGTCTCCGCTTCGCTACGATCAATATAGATATGTACCACTGGCATCATATACCATTGGCACATTATATTCCCGGGTATCATATTCTTTCATAATAACGCAAAGGAGCCTGCTTGCGCAAGCTCCTTTTTTCGTTTGGACATATTTAATTACTGATCAATTATACAGGATATGCTCCGTTCTTTTTGTCAGCTGCTTTCTCGTCAACTTTTGTTTTCTGAGCCTGACGGTATTTGAAGAAGTCCATAGCTACCTGTGGGAACAGTGCGTATGTTAATACGTCTTCATCCTGTTCCTTGTACTGAGCCATTTCGCTCTCAAGTTTCTCAAGCTCGTTGTCAAGAAGGTCTGCAGGACGGCATGTGATCGGTTTCTCATCGCCGATGCACTTCTTCTGTACTTCCGGATTAAACGGTTTTACAGTTGCGCCGTATTTTCCTAACAGGATATCTTTTGTTTCTTTTGTAACCATTTTGTATCTCTCGCCCATGAGTACGTTGAATACAGCCTGTGTACCAACGATCTGAGAAGACGGAGTAACAAGCGGCGGTTCACCAAGGTCTTTACGTACACGCGGAACTTCCTCGAGAACATCGTAGAATTTGTCTTCTGCGTGCTGTTCTTTCAGCTGGGAAGTCAGGTTGGAGAGCATACCGCCCGGTACCTGGTACAGTAAGTTTTGATGTTAACACCAAGGTTCTTCGGATTGAGCAGTCCGCTGTCAAGAGCTTCGTCACGGATCGGACGGAAGTAGTCAGCGATCTCGGAGAGAAGCTTCTGATCAAATCCTGTGTCGTATGGTGTATCTTTGAATGTCTCAACCATAACCTCTGTTGCAGGCTGGGATGTTCCCAGTGCAAATGGAGACATTGCTGTATCGATGATATCCACACCTGCTTCTACTGCTTTTAAGTAAGTCATGGAAGCTACACCTGAGGTGTAATGTGTATGAAGGTCGATCGGGATCTTAACTGTTTCTTTTAATGCTGTTACAAGCTCTGTAGCTTTGTTTGGAAGGAGAAGACCTGCCATATCTTTGATACAGATAGAATCAGCGCCCATATCTTCAATACGTTTTGCAATGTCTGTCCAGTATTCCAGTGTGTAAGCATCTCCTAATGTGTAGGAAAGAGCTACCTGTGCATGAGCCTTCTCTTTGTTTGCAGCGCTTACTGCTGTCTGCAGGTTACGAAGGTCATTGAGGCAGTCAAAAATACGGATGATGTCGATTCCGTTTGCAGCAGATTTCTGTACGAAGTATTCTACAACGTCATCTGCGTATGGACGGTATCCAAGGATGTTCTGTCCACGGAAAAGCATCTGAAGTTTTGTGTTCTTGAAGCCGTCACGTAATTTACGAAGTCTTTCCCATGGATCTTCGTGAAGGAAACGAAGGGATGCATCGAATGTTGCACCACCCCAGCACTCTACTGCGTGATAGCCGACTTTATCAAGTTTATCTACGATCGGAAGCATCTGTTCTGTGGTCATACGTGTTGCGATCTGGGACTGATGAGCATCACGGAGAATGGTTTCCACAATTTTAACAGGTTTTTTCTCTAATTCTGCCATTATTAAATCTCCTTTATAGTTCTGTTTAATCGGATATTCGCAATCCGCTTCGCTACTTGCTCATAACCAAATAGCTGCTCCGCAGCTTATCAGAAGGAGTTGCACTCCTCCTGATACAAGCAAGATAGCTTGCTTGATTTGTTATACTCCGAAAATAGCCATGAATGTTCCGGCTGCTACGGCTGTACCGATAACACCGGCAACGTTCGGGCCCATTGCGTGCATCAGAAGGAAGTTTGTAGGATCTGCCTCTGCACCCACTTTCTGGGATACACGGGCTGCCATAGGTACTGCGGATACACCTGCGGAACCGATCAGCGGGTTGATCTTTCCATGAGTCAGTTTGCAGAGCAGTTTACCAAGCATACATCCGCCGAATGTACCGATTGCGAATGCAACAAGACCTAAAACTACGATCTTCAGAGTATCTGCGTTTAAGAATGCTTCTGCACTTGTGGAAGCACCTACGGATGTACCCAGAAGGATAACTACGATATACATCAGGCATTGGAAGCTGTTTCTGTCAGCTGTTTTACAACACCGCACTCTCTGAACAGGTTACCAAGCATGAGCATACCAACCAGCGGAGCGTTGTAGGCAGAATCAGGCAGACAACGATTGTGATAACGATCGGGAACAGGATCTTCTCCAGTTTGGAAACCGGGCGAAGCTGATCCATTTTGATCTTACGTTCTTTCTCTGTTGTGCAGAGTTTCATGATAGGCGGCTGGATGATCGGAACCAGTGACATATAGGAATATGCTGCCACTGCAATCGGTCCCATCAGTGCAGACTGTCCAAGTTTACCTGCAAGGAAAATGGAAGTCGGGCCTCAGCACCACCAATGATGGAGATAGCTGCCGCTGCTTTTCCGTTGAATCCAAGAAAGATTGCAAGGAAGTAAGCTGCATAGATACCAAGCTGTGCCGCAGCACCCATCAGGAAGCTGATCGGGTTTGCGATAAGCGGACCGAAGTCTGTCATGCACTACACCCATGAAGATCAGATGGTAAGATACTCCACTCATCAAGGATGTAGAAATAATGAAGAAGTCCACCTACACCATTGGACATATCTTCCGGGTTTGCCATAATGTCCGGATAGATATTTACAAGCAGCATACCGAATGCGATAGGAACAAGCAGAAGCGGCTCAAATCCTTTCTTGATAGCAAGATAAAGGAATACGCAGGCTACTGCGATCATCAGGTAATTGCCCCATGTCAGATTGAAGAATGCTGTCTGGTGAATCAGGTTGGACAATGTTTCTGTTACATAAGACATTTGACTACCTCCCGTCTTAGTTCATTGTTGCTAAAGTATCTCCGTTTTCTACAGAGGCACCTTCTGCAACATCAATGCTTGCGATAGT
>ENA-OQAS01001357-OQAS01001357.1-human-gut-metagenome-genome-assembly--contig:-NODE-1357-length-11498-cov-1.992701_pt1 | contig 11498 bp, 19 predicted proteins | sample MGYA00242733_ERZ504523 | MGnify/ENA primary metagenome ERZ504523 (study PRJEB26092, sample SAMD00036239) | human gut metagenome | host: Homo sapiens | study: EMG produced TPA metagenomics assembly of... | reverse complement strand
GGCAGTTTTGCGACTGGCTTCCAATTGCATTTTCTAATAAGATTGGAAAGAATAAGACAGAGATCATTCATCTACGGAAGTTCTTTTGGAAGATCAACACGGGCATCAAATGGAATTTCTTCTTTTTGGGCAAGTGCATAATAATATCCGATTACGTTATCAACAGACTGATTTTCACAGAAGTGATAATCAAGGGTGGGAATTTATCCAATGCATTTTGCAGGTATTTTTTGATCTTTTCTAAATCACCGTCTTTGGCCATAGCAGATAGTTGTATAAAATGATGACGAATATCATGTCGAGCCTGTCTGGCTTCTTCTATCGCACTTCTTAAATTCTCATATCGTTCCTGTTGTACAGAAAGAAAAAGATTTTCCTGCTGAAGTTTTTTGTTTTTATTCAGGATATTAGCCATCATTAAAAACATCGAGTAAAATAATGCAAGGATGAGTAGAAGAGCATAAACAATCACTATGTATCCACGCAGAAAACGCTGTGTGTGCAGGATGGTGTTATATTTTGGAATCAAAGCAAGGTTCAATCCGATGACCAGAACCGGGAGAATCCAGAAAACATACCAGGTCTGAGCAAGATTTTCATCTTCTACCATTTCTTTGACGGAATGGGAGGCTGGATACCATATGAGAAGGACGAAAAGAATGCAGAAAAGATTATACAGGATTCCAAAAGTAGAAAAATCGGAAAATGCAAGGTGTTCAGAACCAAAATTCAACATTGCAGAAGCAGCTCTGGAAAGGCTGTTAAAGCAAGAAAAAACTGCACAGACGGCAAGATAGATGCTGACAGATTTCCAAAGTGAAATTAACAAAGTGCTATGATATAGAATAAATAGAACAAATAAAAGAGGAAGAAGAACAGATCTTGTTGACAAATGAAATCTATGGCATGCAAAACCACAAAAACAAGAACATATAATAAGAAGCGGAAGTATCCAGACAGCCAGCTTCTTAGGTGTTTGCTTCAGAGATGATCTTACCGGCAGATAGGCAAGCAGCATACCTGGAATCAAAACTGTAAATTCCAAAATCTGGAAAATTAAGTCCGCATCAAATCCCCCTTTGAAATAGATAATCCATAAAGTGCTGCCGTGCAGGTTTGCACAGTTCTCTGCTGACAACAATCTTGCTTCCATCGTCTAAAAGAAACATTGTTCCGTCAAAATCAACAGCATGTTCCATGTTGATGATCGTCCTCTGTTGCAGATAAAAAAGCGGGAATCTTCTTTTAATGGAGCAGTAAAAGCCCCAAAAGACTGTCGGATGACAAGTTCTTTTTTCTTTTGTTGTATGAATATGGATCATATGAGAAAAATGATCTGCGTGAACGATCGTTTTAAATGGTATCTGAAGATCACTTCCATTTACTTTTACTGTCAGTTTTTTCTCCGAAGCCGGAATCCGGGACAGGATTTCATCGATTAAAGAAGCCAGTTCTTCTTCCGTATAAGGTTTTACCAGATAATGCATGGCACGTACTTTAAACCTTCCAGTGCATGATCCAGAGATGTTGTAGTAAAATCAACAGACAGTCTTTGTTGGTATTTCTAAATTCACGGGCGATTTCGATTCCATTTGCCCCGTCCATATAAATGTCCAGAAATAAAACTGTGAAGTCATGTTCTTTTGAAGCCTTGAGAAATGCTTCTCCATTCTCATATTCATAGCAATGAAACTCTACATTTTTCTGATTTAATATATTTTCTAATCGTGTTCGAAGCAGAATACGCTCTTCGGCAATATCATCAACAATAGCGATTAACATACGAATATCCTCCCTGATTTGTATCTATTTTAAAATAAATACAACGTTTTGACATAGGACTAGTATACCACAGAATGACGATTCGTGCCATTTTCAGACAGTTCATGCCAAAAAATATTGAAAAATCGGGTTTCAAAAATATAATGATAAGAAATATGATTGCCGATAATATAGCAAAATACAAATGAGGAGGAAAAAACAGATATGAAAACAATAAAAAGGGTAATGGCAGCGCTCATATGTATGACGATAGCACTTACGGGGATTCCAATCAGTGTAAAAGCGGCAGATTCAAGTGGAAGTATGTCAACAGAGATGGAGACAAATAGTGAATTATTTATTACACTAGAAGAGAACAAAGACTATCGCTGGAACGTAAATGATAATGCAGGGAAAAATAGTGTTGTTCATTTGGATACTTCAGAAGGAAATAATTGTCGTTTCCGTTTAGATCATATAGAAAAGGAATGGTATGGGATTAAACATATTAAAGTAGATGGAACGGATCGTTTTGCAGACGTGGATGGTAAAAGTAAAGACAGCGGTGCAGTACTTCATTTATGGGAGTCTTCAGACAGTGAAGTAAAGGGAAATAATCACCGCCAGTTTGCCTTTTATTATATCGGTAATGATGCAAATGGAAATGCGAGATACTATATTAAGAATAGAAACAGTGGAAAATGGATCGGATATGAAGGAAAACTGAATAATAATAATCCGAAAATCATCCAGACAGATGAGAGCAACAGAAAGTCTGCTGATCACAATCCGTAGTTCCACTCACGGGAAAAGAAAGTCAGGTTTTAAAGAAGAAGATACAAGTGCTATTTGTGAAATTCATGAAGCAGGAAAACTTGATGCTTTAAATAGAGTAAGCAATCTGTCAGCTCCAGGATCTCATCCAACATTTCAAGTAATGGGAATAACCAGTAAATGGAAATTGAAATGGAAATCAGAGTATCATGCTTATCAAATAGATGCGGTCTCTGATGGTGAAAGCAAAACGAATCTATCTTTAGATGTAGAAGGAGAATCTGGAAAACTTAATGCAAGTGTGAACGTCTGGACGACTGAAAAATTTGACAGGAATCAGAATACAAGTCAATTGTGGCGATTTTTTAAGCAGAAAGATGGTACGTATAAAATTCAGAATGCCAGAACTGGATGGTATATCGAAAATAGCGTCCCAACTTAGTGTTTGGGAAAAAGGGAATGAATGTAGAGTTATCTATTTTAGCAGGTAATACAGCTGCAACAGCTTACAGTTATGCGAATGAATGGATGGCAGGCATTCCAGATGAGGCACTACTGTCTTCTGTTAATATTCCGGCAACACATGATACCGGAACAGCAGGGGTTGTGGATGATTTAGTTCCAAGTGTATCCATTACATCCTGTCAGAATCTTTATTATGATGAACAGTTAAATATGGGAGCACGCAGCTTTGATATCCGTGCAAATGCGACAAAAGATGATGCTTCTGCAGCAGACGTAAAGATTGTACATGGAGGCGAATTATGGCAGTGTCAGGAAAAAAATGGAAGTGATCTTACATTACAGTCAATCCTCAATACTTCCCTCGGTTTCTTAGAAAAGCATAAGTCAGAAACAGTCATTCTTACAGTAAAATCAGATGCCGGTTCTACTGTTGGACTGGAGCATGCGGTCGCTGAATTTATTGAAAAAAATAAGACAAGGTCTACAGTGGAGGGATATCCCATCAATGAAGGAAGCAAGGGGAAAAATTATATTTCTTCGAAGATTTAATCTGACCAAGAACTACGACAGTTCGGTTGAACGTGCGATGGGATTTAACCTTACGAATGGGATGACATAAAATATAAAGATTATAAATATGCGTACAAGTTATATGATGATGGAAAAAATCATGTGTATATTCAGGATGCATATAATACATATGGAAGTGAGAAGTGGCCGTATATATTAGAAACGATGAAGCAGACAACAGGACAGGATACAAGCCATCCGATCGAGTACAATTCTTGGGTATTTAATTATACTTCTTGCTCACAAGGAGCACCGTTAGGATTGACACAGGAAATTAATCCGAGATTATTTAAAGACGAAGACAATTGTATTGACAACCGATTCCTTGGAACAGTAATGCTTAACTTTATTGATGAACCAATGTCACGGTTGATCTATGAGACAAACAGTAACATGATATTTGAACCAAAGCTTCCTACACCGGAAGTAGAAGTTGAATATGGTCAGACATTAGCAGAAGCTACATTGAAAGGGATTGAAAATGCACCGGCAGGAACATGGAAGTTTGAAGATGCAGCTCATGTTGTGACAGATCAGGAAGTAGCGGATCAGACCAAATTTGAACTGACTTTCCAGCCGGCAGATAATAAAAAATACAAAACTGTTACTATGTGGGTTCCGGTAAAACAGTGAATAAGTCAGAAGTGATCACAGCCTATCTCGGATATGAAGAAATTTCCTATGGTGAAACTCCGAAGATGTCATACGTTGTTGCACCAACAGAAACACTGAGTGTAGATGAAGTGGAAGAACTTTTGCAAATGTTACGGATGAAATGAGAATCCAGGAGACAGGACAGTTATTAAATGAGACAATCGATGCAGGAAGCTATAAGATTGATTGTCCGGAAACAGTAGGCGGATTCAAGGTGAATTGGATTCATTTGAAAGAATACGATCTTAATATCAATCCAGTGAACACAACAGAAGCAACAGGTTCCAAAAGCAGTACAGCAGAAAATACGACATTAGAAAATGGCGCAGTTAGTAGTGCACAGAGAATCATTGTCCGTGCAGAAAAGAAAACAAAGACATATGGAGATGCGTTGACCAGTGCAGATCTTACATTTACGATCAGTGATTCAGAAAGGGCGAAACTTCTTCCGGGAGATACTGTTGAAAGTCTCGGACTGACATTGAAAGCAACAACCATCGAACCGGAAGATATTCTGAGAGGAAGCACAACAGATGCAGATGGAGATGACATTCTTGGCGCATATGGCAATGAAGGAAGATATGTCATCCTGAAAGATAATGTGACAAATACAAATTATGATGTTGTAGTTCTTCCGGCATTCCTTAACGTATCACCAAAGGAAGCGGAGATAGAATGGAATGCAGCGGCACAGTATACATATACAGGAAATGCATGTGGAATAGAAGCAAACGTGAAAGCAGACAGCCTTTTGGAAAATGATAGCTGTGCAATTAAAAAACTGCTGAATGCAGATCATACAGAAGTTGGAAATTACAAGGCGCTTGCAATAGGTCTGACCAATGAAAACTATATCTTTTCCGGCAAAAACCGCGTGCATCTATGGGAATATGAGATTTTGCAGGCAGATCCGGAAGTGACTTTCCCGGCAGCAGAAGTGATTTATGGAGACAGCTTAAAGAAAGCAACACTTTCCGTCAGTCGGGAGAAGGTGTATTCCGTTTTGGCAGACGATACGACAATGCTTACAGTAGCAGAGGATCAAAGTGAACAAGAGATGATCTTCACACCGGCTAATCCGAACTACAAGACAGTTACATCAAATATTCCTGTAACAGTAAAATCAAGAAGCATTACGATCAGACCGGACCGTAAGGAGAAAGAATATGGACAGACGATCACAGAGTATACCTGGTCGATCAGTGATGGAAGTCTGGCAGGGGAAGACTTACTGGATGATCTGAATGTGAATGTATCACTGACAGCAGGAGATGCAGAGAAAGAGAGCTGTGAAGTTGGTACTTATGAAATAACAGAAAAGGCTCCAACAACAGTAGAAAATCAAAACTATGTGGTTATATTTGAACCTGGAATATTGATCGTACAGCCAAAACCGGTAGATGTTGTATGGAATACAGACGGAACTATCATCTATACAGGAAAAGAAGTGAATGTCACAGCAGAATTATCAGGAGTACTGTTTAAAGATGAATGTAAGGCAGTAGTAGAAGATGGAAACGCTGTGGAACCTGGAAAATATACAGCAAGTATTGTCGGATTGACAGGCGAGCAATGTTATAATTATGTGCTTCATGGAGATGATGATGAGTATCAGATGGAGTATCAGATCGTGAAGAAAGAAGAAACAAAGAATCCAACCGATTCAAAGGAAACATCGACAGGTACTGCAGGAAAGAAACCAACAGGAACTTCAGCGTCAGGAAAACAGGTGAAAACAGCAAAGACAGGAGACAGCATCAGCTACCTCTGGATTCTGATGATTGCGGGATCAATTGCAGTGATCGGTGGAATGATTTATGTTATTAGAAGAAGAAAACAGAAGTAAATTAAAGTGAATCTATAAACGATAGATAGAAAGGTGTCAGGCATATGGGGAAGGTGTTATTTTAAGCTTCGGCCTGACACTTTTATTGAAAAAAAGGTGAAATTAGTATATTATGAAAACAGATGCCGTATATCCTAAACATGCAATAAAAAGTGCTTTTGACCGCATGCGTTGAGAGAAAAAGGAGGGTGAAAATGAGTGAATTAAGTAAAAAAGCAAGAAATAGAACAAGAGTCCAAATGGTACTGACTATGTTGGTTATTGTCTCCATTATCAGACAATTCTTTCTTGGAAACTATCACAATATGTTTCTTGGAATTTTAACATTGATTTTATTTATGGTACCACAGTTTATTGATAAGAAACTTGGAGTGACAATTCCGGTTGGCTTGGAAACGGTTATTTTGATCTTTATCTTTTCAGCAGAGATACTTGGAGAGATCAATGCATTTTATGTAAAGATTCCGGTATGGGATACCATTTTGCATACAACGAATGGATTTTTGATGGCGGCAATCGGGTTTGCGCTGATTGATTTATTCAACCGAAGTGATCGATTTTCAATTAAGATGTCCCCATACTTTGTGGCATTTTTTGCATTTTGTTTTTCAATGACAGTTGGTGTTTTGTGGGAGTTCTTTGAATTCAGTATGGATTGGTTTTTCGGATTGGATATGCAGAAAGACTGGATCGTTCCGGCAATCAATTCAGTGAAACTGAATCCGACAGGAGCAAATATCCCAATCCATGTAGATGTCCAGTCCGTTGTGATCAACGGTGAGACTTGGAATCTGGGCGGATATTTAGACATTGGAATCGTAGATACAATGAAAGATCTTATGGTGAATTTTGTCGGGGCTGTTGTATTTTCTGTAATTGGAATTTTATATCTGAAACATCGTGGAAAAGGAAAACTGGCAGCTTCATTAATTCCACAGGTGAGAGATACGGATGCAGAAGCATCTGAAAAATAGAAAACGTAAAGATAAGAAAAAAGTGGAAAATAAAAATTCCGTTGAGTGAAAACTCAGCGGAATTTTTACCCTTTTTGAGATGTCTTCCAGTTCTTCTTTGGAAAGCTCCGGGAGACGCTCTAATTTATCCAGGAACATCATTGCCGTTTCACGACGCTGCATCTCTACAATCTGTCCGTAATAATTGACAACAACACCGGTAACGATTGCAACAACGAAAATCGTATAGATTGTGACGAGTACAGAAACCAGTTTGCCAACGAAAGTCATTGCGACAATATCGCCGAATCCAGCGGTAGAAAGTACCGCATAGCAATACCAGAGGGCATCACCATAGCGGTTGATGTCAGGCTCTACCAGTTGAATGATGCAGCGGATGCAAAGAGAAATACGATATAGCCGGAAAGAATCTGGGTTGCTTTGGTGCGTTTTAGGATCATCCATAAAAGTTTTAGTTTTTTCATACTTTCCCCCTATTCAGAATTCCGTTGAAGCGGCTCATGAATGTGATTGTTGTGATCGCGGCTGCAACAATATCACTGATCGGTTCTGCAAGAAAGACTGCAAATACCTTATCCTGAATAAAGAGTGGCAGGATAAAGATCAGCGGAATCAGCAGGATCAGTTTTCTTAAGCAGGCGAGCAGCAGACTGACCTTTGCCTGTCCCAATGCCATGAAACTTTGCTGACATGCAACCTGGAATCCGAGGGAGAAAATACCTGCCATATAGATTCTCAATGCCCATGCGGTATAAGTGATCAGATCCGTATTATTGGAAAAGATTCCTGCAAACAGCTTAGGAAACAGTAGCATGATCAGCCAGAAACAACTGGTGAAAATCGTACAAACCTTAAACTGTGTAAAGAAGGCTTTTTTACACGCTCTTTATTGCCGGCACCGAAGTTATAACTCATGATCGGCTGACCACCCTGGCAGATTCCCTGCAGTGGTAATGTAGCAAGCTGGCTGACACTTGTGATGATCGTCATGGCTCCAACAGCAAGGTCTCCACCATATCTTGACAGACTGGAAGTAAAGCTGATGGACAGAATACTTTCTGTGGACAGCATGACAAAAGTGGAAATGCCAAGTCCAAGACAAGGCAGGATAACGTCCTTTTGTAATCTGAAATTTTCTTTTCTAAGATGAAGGATCGTCTTCTTTCCGGATAAGAAGCGAAGAATCCAAATCGCACCGACAGCCTGACTTAAAACAGTGGCAAGTGCTGCACCTCTTACACCGAGATGGAATACGAAGATAAAAATCGGATCAAGAATGATATTGATCACAGCTCCGATCACAGTAGTCATCATACTGATCTTGGCAAATCCCTGCGTTGTAATAAATGGATTCATTCCCATTACGATTAAGACAAAGATACTTCCAAGGATATAGATTCTTGCGTATGCTACTCCGTACGGCAGTGTCTTTTCGCTGGCACCAAAAAGTGTCAACAGCTGTGGCGCAAATGTAAAGAAGACTACAGTAAGTACGACAGCCATAAGGATGAGAAGTGCAAAACAGTTTCCAAGAATTTTTTCAGCTGTTTTATTATCTTTCTTTCCCATAGATATCGCAGCACGCGGAGCACCACCGGAACCTGCAAGCATAGCAAAAGCGTTGATCAGCATAAGGATCGGTGTAAATAATCCAACGCCGGTTAATGCCGCGGCTCCAACACCGGAAATGTGTCCGATATAGATTCGGTCTACAATGTTATATAGAAGATTGATGATCTGGGCGACAACCGCAGGAATTGCAAGCTGTGCCAGAAGGCGTGGAATCTTTTCTGTCTCCATCGCCTGAGAAGTCGATTTGCTATTCATATCTGTTTACTCCTAAATAGTTTTAAAATCAAAGAAGATTATACATCTCATGTAATGGAAAAATCAATAAGAAATCAAAAATTACAGGTATTCAACCTAACGAAATCGTGATATAATCAAAATATGTTTGAATGAGAAATATGGAGGTAGCTTATGGGCGTAAGTTATAACAGATTATGGAAAATGCTCATAGAAAAAAATATGAAGCGGATAGAGATGCAGTACCTCACCGGGATCAGTGGTAATATTCTTGCCCGGATGGGAAAAAACCAGTATGTATCAATGGAGACGATTGAGAAGATCTGCAAGAAACTGGACTGTACCGTGGATGAGATGATGGAATTTACAGATGATGAGTAACAGGAGCAGATATGTCAAATTATTAAATCTGGCAGACTGTTTCAGAAGTCGAAAAAAGAAATTGAAAAAAGATAACACGCCGGATACGGCATAATTCTCTTAGCAAAGCTAAGAGCGCACTTCGATACAGGCAATTACATTTGCCTGTATCGTGCGACCTGCGGTGCTATCCCTGATTTGGGAAAATCTCAATCCGGGAATTAAGCGAAATCAGAGATTTCGTACAAGGGAATGGATTCCCTTGCGGCACAGGTGCCTATCCCTGAAGTTTGTGAGTGAATACCTCAGATACAAACATATGGGGTGAAAGCAAGCGTGAAATCGGAATTTCGTGGGAGGTGTTATACAAATGAAACTGGCAGACTTATCAACTGGACCAGACTGGGTAGTATATGTTGGATTTATAATATTTGCTGTACTTTCCATAGTTTTGATTTCTGGACATGGAAGTTGGTTAATTTCCGGATATAATACAGCTTCAAAAGAAGAAAAGGCAAAATATAATGAAAAAAACTATGCAGAACAATGGGAATTGGAATGTCTGTTATAGCAATTCTTCTATTAATTATGGGAGTGTTTGAAAATATTTTACCGGCATTCTTTGTGTATATTGCATTGGGTATTATTTTAGCTGATGTAGTGATAATGATTGTCTTGGGAAATACGATATGTAGAAGGTGACAAATTGGAATTTTGGAGGTTACTATGGCTTTTGATTTTAAGAAAGAATTTAAAGAATTTTATATGCCTAAGAATAAACCAGAGATTGTAAATGTACCTAAGGCAAATTATATTGCAGTTAGAGGAAAAGGCAATCCAAATGAAGAAGGTGGGGCATATCAACACGCAATCAGTATTCTATATGCTGTTGCATACACATTAAAAATGAGTTACAAGACCGATTATAAAATTGAAGGCTTTTTTGAATATGTTGTTCCGCCATTGGAAGGTTTTTGGTGGCAGGATGATGTCGTGGGTGTAGATTATACAAATAAATCTGCTTTCAACTGGATTTTTGTTATTCGTTTGCCTGATTTCATTTCTAAAGCTGATTTTAACTGGGCGGTAGAAACAGCAACGAAAAAGAAGAAACTCGATTGTTCGTCAGCAGAGTATCTTACGATTGATGAAGGATTATGTGTTCAAATTATGCATATAGGTTCTTTTGATAATGAGCCAGCAACTGTTGCTCTTATGGATGCTTATTTAGAACAAAATGGGTATGTTAATGATATTAACAAAGATAGATTGCATCATGAGATTTATATGTCTGATGCAAGAAAGGCTGCCCCAGAGAAATGGAAAACTGTAATTAGACATCCGATTAAGAAAGCGTAAACTCGGAATTTACTAAAGAGGTACAGAACATGAAGAAAATCAGTTTAGTGGTTTTGCCAGCTATAACAATAGCGTTAGAAATATTGCCGCTCGGGGCAGTTTGTATTTTTGCTCCATCTCCGACAGAAAGAGTAAAAGAAACATTCTCATACTTTAGTACAATACCGTTTGGCTATGCAAATTTTGCCCCACTTATTACAGCTGTACTTACTGTTGTTATCTTGTTACTGTCGTTGATTTCATTAAAGAAAAATGGAGTTTTCAATTCTATGTTTGTTCTTTCAATTATTACAGCAGTTATTTCTCTTTTGCCGTTGGTGTATGGATTGAGTTATTTCACCTTTGTGGGAGCCTTAATAACGATGGCACTTGTAACCGAATGCATTTTGATTAAGATGCAACAGAAGTAAAGTAAAGCGACAACTTCAAGTTTGCCGAAATATATTTCTAACTTTCCCTATTTTACAGGCTTTCCAGCCTGTGCACTAGCGAAACGATATGTATTTTCCCTTATTTTTGCCCTTATGAGATAATCGTAAGGGAAATAAGGGAAAGTTTTATTTAGTCATTGCCTGCCACTTTATCAAGTAACCTTGCAGATTCCCGCTTGGCTTTTCTTGTAGAGTGTGCATAGACATTCATGGTGGTACTGACATCTGAGTGCCCTAACAGTTCCTGCACATCCTTTGGTGCTGCTCCATTTGCCAGAAGGTTGCTTGTGTAGGTGTGTCGCAACTGGTGAAAATGAAATCCTTCAAATCCATCCAGTTTCTGAGCAATCTTCCTGCAAACAATTCCTAACGTGCTTGGCAGTTCCAAACTTCCATCCGTCTTAAGCAGACAAAGGATATTTCCTTATAATCTTCTGAACATTCTCTGTTCCGTCCAGATGATAGAACTCATAGTAAACTCTGTTTTGTCTTTACTTC
>ENA-OQAS01001354-OQAS01001354.1-human-gut-metagenome-genome-assembly--contig:-NODE-1354-length-11507-cov-1.806766_pt1 | contig 11507 bp, 17 predicted proteins | sample MGYA00242733_ERZ504523 | MGnify/ENA primary metagenome ERZ504523 (study PRJEB26092, sample SAMD00036239) | human gut metagenome | host: Homo sapiens | study: EMG produced TPA metagenomics assembly of... | reverse complement strand
GGGTGGCGCAAGCCAGCAGTTTGCAATGATTCCAATGAATCTGATGAAGAACAAAGTAGCGGATTATATTGTTACCGGGCAGTGGGCCAAAAAGGCAGCTGCTGAGGCATCCAAATATGGAAAGGTGAATAAGATCGCATCGTCCGAGGATAAAACCTTTTCGTACATTCCTGACTGTTCAGATCTGCCGGTTGATGAAGATGCAGATTATGTATATATCTGCGAAAACAATACAATTTACGGAACCAAATTTAAGGAACTTCCGAACACGAAAGGCAAGACACTGGTAGCGGATGTATCATCCTGCTTCCTGTCCGAGCCTGTAGATGTAACAAAATATGGTCTCATCTATGGTGGAGTCCAGAAGAATGTCGGACCAGCGGGTGTTGTTATCGCGATCATCCGTGAAGATCTGATTACAGAGGATGTACTTCCCGGAACACCGACCATGCTTACATACAAGACACATGCAGACGCAGGTTCTCTTTACAATACACCGCCGGCATACGGAATCTATATCTGCGGTAAGGTATTTAAATGGCTCAAAAAGATGGGCGGACTGGAAGTTATGAAAGAACGCAACGAAAAGAAAGCCAAACTGCTCTATGACTACCTGGATCAGAGCAAACTGTTCAAAGGTACGGTAGAAAAGAAAGACCGTTCTCTTATGAATGTACCATTTGTGACAGGCAGTGACGAGCTGGATGCCAATTTGTAAAAGAGGCAAAAGAAGCAGGTCTTGAGAATCTGAAAGGACACCGTACTGTTGGGGGTATGCGTGCAAGTATTTATAACGCAATGCCATACGAAGGTGTGGAAGCCCTGGTTGCATTTATGAAGAAGTTTGAGGAGGAGAATCTGTAATATGTATAAATATTTTTGCCTAAACCCGATTTCTCCTGTTGGACTGGAGAAATTCAGTGATGACTATGTGCCTGCCGGTGAGATGGCAGGAGCAGATGCGGTACTTGTAAGAAGTGCCGGAATGCATGAACTGGAATTTGATAAAGATTTAAAAGCGATTGCCCGTGCCGGGGCCGGTGTAAATAATATTCCACTGGACAAATGTGCGGAGCAGGGAATCGTTGTATTTAATACACCAGGGGCAAATGCCAATGGTGTAAAAGAGCTGGTGATCGCCGGTATGCTGCTTGCATCCAGAGATATCCTTGGCGGTATCAACTGGGTACAGGAGAACGAAGAGGATGGCAATATTGCCAAAGATGCAGAAAAAGCGAAAAAAGCATTTGCAGGCTGTGAGATTCAGGGAAAGAAGCTTGGTGTGATCGGTCTTGGTGCAATCGGTGTCCTGGTTGCCAATGCGGCTACGCATCTTGGGATGGAAGTGTATGGCTATGATCCATATGTTTCTGTAGATTCTGCATGGAGACTTTCAAGAAGCATCCATCACACTAAGAATGTAGATGAGATCTACAAGGAGTGTGATATATCACAATCCATGTACCGGCACTGGAAGATACAAAGGGTATGATCAATAAGAATGCCATCAGTCTGATGAAAGAGGGCGTTGTGATCCTGAACTTTGCAAGAGATGTACTGGTGAACAGTGAAGACATTGTGGATGCACTTGTTGGTGGAAAAGTCGGACGCTATGTAACTGACTTCCGACACCGGAGATCGCAGGAGTGAAGCATGCGATTGTTATTCCGCATCTGGGAGCGTCAACTGCTGAATCAGAAGACAATTGTGCAAAGATGGCAGTAGAAGAGCTGAAGGATTTCCTGGAAAATGGAAATATCCGTAATTCTGTCAACTTCCCGGCATGCGATATGGGTGTAAGGGATAAAACAAGAATTACGATCCTGCACAGGAATATTCCGAACATGATCGGTCAGTTTACTGCGCTTCTGGCAAAGGATAATGTCAATATCGATGATATGACGAATAAGAGCCGTGGCAGCTATGCATATACGATGATCGATGTGGATAATGATGTGGCAGAAGACGTGGTAAAAGGTCTGGAAATGATCGAGAGTGTTCTGAAAGTCAGAGTAATTGCATAAAAAGTGACAGAGGGTGCGTTTGAAAAAGCGCATCCTTTTTTGTTAAAAAAAATGGGAATCCTGTTAAAAAAATAAGAATCCTGTTAAATGATTAATTACTGCCATTTCGGTAGCATTTCAAAAAAAGTGTGTTACACTCGCAATAGATTGTGGCGGACTGTTATTGCAAGGGAAGAAGATACAAAGAGTATCAATATGTCATATACAGGGAGGTATTTAATATGGCAATAACAATCGGCATAAACGGATTTGGACGTATTGGAAGAGTTGCATTCCGCATTGCCATCAATCAGCCGGAAAAATTTAAAATTTGTGGGATTAATGTGAGAAACGCAGATCTGGATTATATGATTTATATGATCCGTTACGATTCGATCTTTTGGACGTTTCCAGGGAAGTCTGGAAAATATGAGGATGGAATTGTTGTAAATGGCGAGAAGATCCGAGTGTATTCAGAAAATGATGCTGCTGACATTCCGTGGGGAGAGTGTGGAGCAGAATACATTATAGATGCGACAGGTGCTTACTGTACGACAGAAAAAGCAATGGCACATATCCGGGGTGGAGCAAAGAAAGTGGTCATCTCTGCACCGGCTAAAGATCAGGACACACCGACATTTGTGATGGGAGTGAATCATGAACTTATCAGTCATCTATGCAGGTCGTTTCAAATGCATCTTGCACAACAAACTGTCTTGCACCGATCTGTAAGGTATTGGAGGATAATTATGGAATAGAGTATGGCCTGATGTCTACTATCCATTCAGCTACAGCAAAACAGAAGGTAGTTGACTGCCGTTCGCTGAAAGACTGGCGTACAGGTCGTGCTGTATTCGGAAATCTGATCCCATCTTCAACAGGAGCTGCAAAAGCAATCTCACTTGTTATTCCGGCGTTAAAGGACCGTATGAATGGAATTTCTTATCGTGTACCGACTTCAGATGTATCCATTGTGGATCTGAATGTCGCGTTGAAGACAGAAACCACTTATGAAGATATCTGCAAGAAAATGAAGGAAGCTTCCGAAACAACTCTTAAGGAGATTCTGGATTATGTGGATGATGAAGTTGTTTCTTCCGATTTTATCGGAGATAATCACGCATCCTCTTTTGATGCAAGGGAAGGAATCCAGGTAAACGGTCATTTTTTCAAACTGATCAGTTTTTATGATAATGAATGGGGATATACCAGTCAGATCTTCCGCCTGATTTCGCATATGTACCAGGTGGACCATGGTGTAAAATAAAACAGATTGTAAATGAAAAAGTAAAACGTATATCAGCAGTAACAGTCAGAAGCCATGAAAGAAAAGAGTATCACGTGAACAAGAAGAAACGTGATACTCTTTTTGTTACATAGGAACATTCATTCTTATTTGGTATTCAAATTTTTCAAAATGTTTTTTTCAAAGGCAGAAAATATCGTCTTTTTTATAACGATGCTTGCGTATTTTGAAAAATATGGTATGATAAAGGACAAAAGTAGCACTTTACAGTGTGAAAATGTAACGTAGGAGGAAGAGATAATGGCATACGAGATTACAGGACATACAGTCCTTACCGGATTACTGGGGAGTCCGGTAGCACACAGCATTTCCCCAATGATGCATAACGAGGCATTTCGCCAGCTGGAGCTGGATTACGCATATTTGGCATTTGATGTTGGAACAGATAACTTAAAGACAGCAGTAGATGGTCTGAAAGTCATGGGAGTCAGAGGATTCAACCTGACTATGCCTGACAAGAATCTGATGTGCTCACTGGTTGATAAACTTCACCGGCATCTGAGATCGGTGGGGCGGTCAACACTGTTGTAAATGATAACGGTGTCCTGACAGGTTATACGACAGACGGAATTGGATTCATGCGTGCAGTCAGTGAGACAGGCGTTGATATCATTGGCAAGAAGATGACACTTCTTGGAGCGGGTGGAGCCGCAGCAGCGATTCTGATCCAGGCAGCACTTGACAAAGTAGCAGAGATTTCGGTATTCAACATCCGTGATGAATTCTTCACACGTGCGGAGAAGACAATCGAGAAACTTCATGAGAAGACAGACTGCAAGATCAACCTCTATGACTTCTCTGACCCGGAAGTCCTCAAAAAGGAGATCGCAGAAAGTGCAATTCTGGTAAACGGAACTTCTATCGGTATGGCACCGAAGACAGACAGATGTATCATCACAGATGACAGTGTGTTCAGAAAAGATCTGTTTGTATTTGATGTAATCTACAATCCGGAAGAAACGTTATTCCTGAAGAAAGCAAAAGCAGCAGGATGCCAGACACTGAACGGTCTGAACATGCTGTTATATCAGGGTGCTGCATCATTTGAACTCTGGACAGGAAAAGAAATGCCGGTTGATATTATCAAAGAAAAATATTTCTCGCGTTAATTTGCTGAAAAATGATTGACAAAGCCTATTGATTCGTGTAACATAAGCTTTAGATTTTAAAAATTACATATTCTACTATCAAAATACAATGAAAAGAAGTAGTAAATATAAAAAGACGTCACAGAGAGTCCTTTATCGGTGGAAGAAGGATACCGAAGATTATATTGAATTCCTCTTGGAGTAGGATACTGAATGCATTCTTTTGAAGAATTGTTAATAGGTATTTCCGGTAGCAGCCGTTATCTGCAAGGGTATAACCGTTATGAACGACGTACCTGACGAGGCAGTTGTCGTGAGACAATTGTAAAATGAGGTGGAACCACGAAGTATATAATACTCTCGTCCTCTGTTTTTACAGAAGACGGGGGTTTTTTGTTTCATAGGAAATTCCGAAGGAACTTCTAAAAGACATATTCGATGATTAGTAGAGAGAAGAGAAAGGGAAAAAGATTATGATTATCGTATTAAAACCAAGAACAAGTGATGAAACGTAAAACGAGTTGAGAATATGGTCCGTGCAAAGGGACTGGAAGTACATACTGTAAAAGGTGAGGATCTTACAATTATCGGCTGTATCGGCGATACGGTCCGTGTGGATCCAAAGCTTTTCGAAGTAGACTCTTCTGTTGAGAAAGTTATGCATGTACAGGAACCTTATAAACTTGTAAACCGTGCATTCCATCCGGACGATACCATCGTAGATGTATCTGGTGTCAAAGTTGGTGGCGGACATCTGGCACTGATCGCCGGACCTTGTTCTGTGGAGTCAGAAGAGCAGGTGATCGAGATCGCAAAGGCTGTTAAGGCATCCGGTGCAAATATGCTCCGTGGTGTGCATTCAAGCCGAGAACAAGCCATATTCATTCCAGGGACTGGGTCTTGAAGGTCTGGAAATCTTATGTGCAGCAAGAGAAGAGACAGGGCTTCCGATCGTAACAGAGCTGATGTCACCGGAATATCTGGAAATCTTCGATGAAAAGGTAGACTGATCCAGATCGGTGCACGTAACATGCAGAACTATGACCTGTTAAAACAGCTCGGACAGACAAAGAGACCGATCCTTTTGAAGAGAGGACTTAATGCAACTTACGAAGAATGGATGATGTCAGCAGAATACATTATGGCATCCGGAAATCCAAATGTTATCCTCTGCGAAAGAGGAATCCGTACCTTCGAGACTTATACCAGAAATACACTGGATCTTCAGTCTATTCCGGTAGTAAGAAAACTCAGCCATCTTCCGGTAGTTGTAGACCCGAGCCACGCAGGAGGAAAATGGTGGCTGGTTGATCCGATGGCAAAAGCATCAGTTGCGGCAGGAGCGGACGGCTGATCATCGAAGTGCATAACAGTCCGGAAACGGCACTTTGTGACGGAGCACAGTCGCTGAAACCGGAAAAATATGATACACTGTTAAAAGAGATTACCGGAATCGCAAAAGCAGTCGGTAAAGAAATGTAAAAAACAGCAGCCTGGGAGGAACAAAACGATGAAAATGACGGTAGATTTAAAGGAACACAGCTATCCGATCTATATTGAAAGAGGAATTCTGAAAGAAGCAGCAGAAAGAATAGCGGAAGTATATCAGGGATCAAAGATCATGATCATTCCGATGACAGAGTTTATTCTTATTACGGAGAAGCGCTTAAGAAAAATCTTTCTGAAAAATATGAGTGTGCGGAAACCGTGATTCCACATGGAGAACCGTCAAAAGCATTCGAAACACTTCCGGGGGTATACAGCTCTCTTCTGGAAGCAAAGATTTCCAGAACAGACCTGATCGTTGCACTTGGCGGTGGAGTGGTAGGAGACCTTGCCGGATTTGTGGCAGCGACCTTTCTTAGAGGAATCAAGTTCGTACAGATTCCAACTTCCATTCTTGCACAGGTAGATTCTTCTGTTGGTGGAAAAGTTGCAGTCGATCTTCCACAGGGTAAGAACCTGGTAGGTGCTTTTTATCAGCCGAAGATGGTACTGATCGATCCGGATGTGCTGGAAACCTTGCCGGAGCGTTACGTGACGGATGGCATGGGGGAGGTTATCAAATATGGATGCATCAAAGACCGCAAGCTTTTTGATCTTCTGGAAAAATGCGGATGCTATGAGAATCTGAAAGAGCATTTAACCGATGTGATCGCAACCTGTGTCGATATCAAACGCCGCGTTGTGGAAGAAGACGAGTTTGATACCGGAGAGAGGATTCTCCTGAACTCGGACATACCCTTGCCCACACCATTGAGCAGCACTTCCACTATGAAAGAGAAAGCCACGGTGAAGCCGTAGCCATCGGAATGTACCAGATCACAAAGATTGCTGAAGAGAAAGGACTCACCAAAAAGGCGAAGCCGAGCACATCCGGAAAGTCCTGGAAGCTTATAAACTTCCGGTAAAAGCCGATGTCCCACTCCCACAGCTTACCGAAGCAATCAAGCTGGATAAAAAACACTGAATAATAAATTAAAAGTCGTCCTTCTCCATGAAATCGGAGATTCCTATACATACCCGACCGGACAGGAATTCTTTGATGGGGACAGGATAGTATAAAAAATAAAAATGCCGTAAAATCATGAAAAATACTGATTTTAGCATTTTTATATTTTCTTGCAGCGTCCGTCCGTCAATTAAACTTACTTTCCCGCCAACAAATTTTATCTCATATTTCTCTTCGCAAGCAAATCATGAATCTTATCCGTCGGATTCATAACCGCACTAATAGATGTAGAATGATTCATCGAATCAATGATCAGTGCAAGGAACTTACTCATATCTGCTTCAATGAAATACGGTTTATCATGAAGCTGAGGAGCAGATAGGTCAGATTGGTTGTGATCAGTCTGTCCAGATAGCCCTTTTCATAATATTCATCGAACTTGTCAAGACCTTCTGTGAAGAGACCAAAAGTAGTACATACAAATACACGCTCAGCTCCGCGGTCTTTTAACTGCCTGGTAACATCCAGCATACTTCACCGGAAGAAATCATGTCATCGATGATGATAACGGTCTTTCCATGTACATCGTCACCTAAGAATTCATGTGCAACGATCGGATTTTTACCATTTACGATGGTAGAATAATCACGGCGTTTGTAGAACATACCCATATCAACACCGAGTACGTTGGAGAAGTATACGGCTCTTTGCATTGCACCTTCATCCGGGCTGATGATCATCAGATGGTCTTTGTCTGCTTTCAGATCCGGTTCTGCTTTAAACAGAGCTTTGATGACTGGTACAGAGGTTGAAGCTGTCGAAACCATTGAGTGGGATCGCATTCTGTACACGCGGATCGTGTGCGTCAAATGTCAGAATGTTAGATACACCCATTGCGGTTAATTCTTCCAGAGCCATTGCACAGTCCAGAGATTCGCGTTTGGTTCTCTTGTGCTGGCGGCTTTCGTAAAGGAATGGCATAATTACATTTACACGGTGTGCCTTTCCTGTAGAAGCGGAGATGATACGCTTCAGATCCTGATAGTGATCATCCGGTGACATATGATTGATATGTCCGTTTACTGTGTATGTCAGGCTGTAGTTGCAGACATCCACCATAATAAAGAGATCTTTTCCGCGGATACTTTCGCCAAACATTCCCTTTGCTTCCCCCGAACCAAAACGTGGGCAACTGTTCTTTGCAAGATAAGAATCTGCTTCATAAGATGAATAGATTGCAGGATCCAGAAAATCATGCAGAGAATTTTTGCGGAACGATACGATGTACTGATCCACTTTTCTGCCAGATCCTTGCAGCTTTCCAGGGCAGCAATTTTAAGTGGTGCTGTCGGAAGAGCTTTTTCCATAAGTTCGATATTTGTCATGAGTGCCTCCTTATAATAAGCGTTTTAAGTGCTTTTTATCTAATCTTACTTATCTTTTATACCATTATTTAAAAGCAATGACAAGAAAGAGGCGTTAAAAAAATTGCATTTTTTGAAGAAATCTAGTATGATATAGAAGCAGAATTCCGAATAAATATCAGGAGGAAGAAAATATGAGTAAACCAGTTGTTGCCATTGTAGGGCGGCCGAACGTTGGAAAGTCGACGCTTTTTAATGCACTGGCAGGAGAAAAGATAGCAATCGTTAAAGATACGCCGGGTGTTACCCGCGACAGAATTTATGCAGAAGTGAATTGGCTCGATAAAGAATTTACGTTGATCGATACCGGTGGAATCGAGCCGGACAGCCGTGATGTGATCCTCTCCCAGATGAGAGAGCAGGCACAGATCGCCATTGACACTGCAGATGTGATCCTGTTTATGACAGATGTAAAGCAGGGACTTGTAGATTCCGATTCAAAAGTGGCAGATATGCTCCGCCGCTCCCACAAGCCAGTCATCCTTGTTGTCAATAAAGTGGACAATTTTAACAAGATGATGCCGGATGTGTATGAATTTTATAATCTGGGAATCGGAGATCCGGTTCCGATCTCAGCATCGGAACGAATTGGAATCGGAGATATGCTGGATAAGGTTCTGGCATATTTTCCGGAAGGGGCAGGTCAGGAAGAGGAAGATGACCGTCCGAGAGTTGCGATCGTTGGGAAACCGAACGTCGGGAAGTCTTCGATCATCAACCGTCTGATCGGAAAAGACCGTGTGATCGTATCCGATATTGCCGGAACTACAAGAGATGCCATTGACACGGAAGTAATGCACAATGGAAAAGAGTATGTATTCATTGATACAGCAGGACTTCGCCGTAAGAATAAGATCAAAGAGGAACTGGAGCGCTACAGTATTATCCGTACAGTTACGGCAGTAGAAAGAGCGGATGTGGTCCTGGTTGTGATCGATGCGGCAGAAGGAGTAACCGAGCAGGATGCCAAGATCGCAGGAATCGCACATGAGCGTGGAAAAGGTGTCATCATTGTTGTAAATAAATGGGATGCCATTGAAAAGAACGATAAGACCACGAGGGAATATGAGCATCAGATCAGGATGGTGCTGTCTTCCTGCCTTACGCAGAGATTATGTATGTGTCTGCACTGACAGGCCAGAGACTTCCGAAGCTCTTTGACATGATCGACACCGTTATTGAGAACCAGACGCTCCGTGTGGCTACGGGTGTCCTTAACGAGATCATGACCGAAGCTGTTGCAATGCAGCAGCCGCCGTCAGATAAGGGAAAACGGCTGAAACTTTACTATATTACCCAGGTAGCGGTCAAACCGCCGACATTTGTCATCTTTGTAAATGATAAAGAACTGATGCATTTCTCTTATACGAGATATCTGGAGAATAAGATCCGTGAAGCGTTTGGCTTCCGTGGAACGTCTCTTAAATTCTTTATCAGGGAGAGAAAGGAGAAGGACAAATAAGATGGAACGTCTTGTATGTTTGCTGATCGGCTATATATTTGGTCTGTTTCAGACCGGCTATTTCTATGGAAAAACTCAGGGGGTAGATATCCGCAAGATGGGAAGCGGAAATGCAGGTTCTACCAATGCACTTCGCACCATGGGAATCAAAGCCGGAATGATCACCCTGCTAGGTGACTGCTTCAAATGCGTGATCGCAGTTCTGGTGGTCCGCGGAATTTACGGACAGTCTCACGCAGATATTTTACCGCTCCTTTCGCTGTATACAGGTTTTGGGGCAGTGCTCGGACATAATTTTCCATTCTATCTGAAGTTCAAGGGCGGAAAGGGAATTGCAGTTACGGCAGGTATGATCTTATCTACAGATATTCGGATTGCGGCAGTATGTTTGATCGTGTTTATCGTAATTGTTGCTGTGACACGTTATGTATCACTGGGATCGCTGGTGATTTCCGTACTGTTCCTTGTCGGACTCGTCGTTGACGGACAGATGGGAATGTTTGGAATGGCGCAGAAGTATCTGTTTGAAATGTATGGAATCGGAGCACTTTTTGTTCTCTCTGCATTTATCCGTCACCATGCGAATATCGGACGTCTGAGAAATGGTACAGAGAGCAAGATCAGTTTTTCAAAAAAGAAAAATAAGAAGGTAATAATTTATGGCAGAAATCGGAGTTATCGGTTCAGGAAGCTGGGGAACGGCTCTGGCCCTGGTACTGAATAAAAACGGACATCATGTAACCATCTGGTCTTATTTAAAAGAAGAAGCAGATGAGATCAGAGAAAAGCGGGAAATCCAAGTAAGCTTCCGGGCGTTCATATCCCGGAGGAGATCGAGATCACAACAGATCTGCAGGGAAGTGTGGAAGGAAAAGATGTGGTCGTTCTTGCAGTTCCGTCTATGGCAACCAGAGCTACGGCGAAGAAAATGTGTCCGTATGTAAAGGAAGAGCAAATTCTGGTCAATGTGGCAAAAGGAATTGAAGAGGGTACTTTAAAGACACTTTCTGAGCAGATTGAAGAAGAGATTCCGCAGGCAAATGTAGCTGTTCTTTCTGGTCCAAGTCACGCAGAAGAAGTAAGCCGCGAACTTCCGACAACGGTTGTAGTCGGAGCAGAGACAGAAGAAACCGCCATTTATCTGCAGAAAATTTTCATGAATGATGTATTCCGTGTCTACACAAGTCCGGATATTAAAGGAATTGAGCTTGGCGGTTCCCTGAAAAATGTAATCGCACTTGCAGCCGGAGTTGCAGATGGACTAGGATACGGGGATAACACCAAAGCTGCACTGATCACCAGAGGAATTGCGGAGATCACAAGACTTGGTGTAAAGATGGGCGGAAAGCTGGAATCCTTTACCGGACTTACCGGAATCGGTGATCTGATCGTCACCTGCGCAAGTAAGCACAGTCGCAACCGTAAGGCAGGTGTTCTGATCGGTGAGGGAATGACGATGGAAGAAGCGATGGCTGAGGTCAAGATGGTAGTTGAGGGTGTGTATTCAGCAAAAGCGGCAAGAGAGCTGGCTGAAAAATATGAGGTATCCATGCCGATCGTGGAAAAGGTCAATCAGGTACTTTTTGAAGGCAAACCCGCAAAGGATGCGGTAAGCGAATTGATGATGCGTGACGGGCGCAGCGAATACAGTAACCTTCCGTGGGATTAAAGTTTCAAAGAAATTTCATAAAGTCTTAATGGAAAATCCTCCGTATAGGCGTATAATGACGTGTATACAGGAGGATTTTTTGTATGAAATTCGGAAAAAAAGA
>ENA-OQAS01001353-OQAS01001353.1-human-gut-metagenome-genome-assembly--contig:-NODE-1353-length-11512-cov-1.446640_pt1 | contig 11512 bp, 17 predicted proteins | sample MGYA00242733_ERZ504523 | MGnify/ENA primary metagenome ERZ504523 (study PRJEB26092, sample SAMD00036239) | human gut metagenome | host: Homo sapiens | study: EMG produced TPA metagenomics assembly of... | reverse complement strand
CTGGTGGAGATGAAACGTCTGAAGGGCAGATCCGGGAAAACGATGAGAAGCTGAAGATTGCGCAGGATGAACTCACTGAAGCCGGCAAAAAGCATGAAGATATGAAGGCACAGTATGAGAAGATCGAGCAGGAAGTAGATGAGATCGATGCCGGAATCGAGCATGCAAAAAGCCAGAGAAATGAGACAACACTTCTGAAGCAGCAGTTGGAAAACCAGATCGAGCTTTTAAAAGAGCAGATCAACAGTGTCCGTATGAATGATGAACACTATGAAAAACGCGCAAACGATATTCAGGCAGAGCTTGCAAACCGTGAAAGGCAGAAATCCGAACTGGAAGAAGAAAAAGCAGAGATCGACAGACATCTTGCAGCTGCATCTGAGAGACAAAAGCAGGCAGGAGAGGAGCTGGCTGCCCTGCAGAGCCGGATTGCAGAGATGACAGTGGAGATTGAAAAGAATCAGAACGATATCCGTGAGCTTCTGAATAACCGTGCATCCACGAAGGCAAAGCTGCAGCATTATGAAACGACGCTTGAACAGATCAAGGTACGCCGGGCACTGCTTTACAAACGTCTGGTAGAAGCGGAGAGTGATGTACAGAGGCAACAGGAACTTGCTGCGCAGTATACGGAAGAACTGAAGGCAGTATCAGGGAAGATCACGGATTCTGTAGAACAGATCAAAAACTATGAAACAGAGATTGCCGGACTGCAAAAAGAGATCGGACAGGCAAATGAAAACCTGCGAAACAGGCAGAATGCTTATCACAGGGAGTACTCTCGTTTGGAGTCTCTGAGGAACCTTACGGAGCGTTACGATGGTTATGGGAACAGTATCCGTCGTGTGATGGAGCAGAAAAGCCGTGAGCCGAAAATCCTGGGGGTTGTGCTGATCTGATCAAAGTAGATAAAAAATATGAGACTGCGGTGGAGATCGCACTTGGAGGCAGTATCCAGAATATCGTTACTGCAGACGAAGAGACTGCAAAGAAAATGATTGGTTATCTGAAGCAGAACCGGTATGGACGTGCAACTTTCCTTCCATTGACAGCGATTCATGGGGGACAGGGATTTGCCAGGGCAGAAGCCCTTCGCGAGGCCGGGTGTGATCGGCACGGCGGACAAGCTGGTTAACGGTAGAAGATAAATTTACATCTCTTGCCAGAGCATCTTCTTGGAAGAACTCTTGTGGCAGACAACATTGATACCGGGATCCGTCTGGCAAGAAAGTATCGTCAGTCCCTGCGTATCGTTACGCTGGAAGGAGATCTGATCAACCTGGCGGAGCAATGAGTGGTGGAGCATTTAAGAATTCCAGTAATCTGCTCAGCAGAAGACGTGAGATTGAAGAACTGGAAAAGACGGTTGCGCGTCTGAAAACAGAACTCCAGAAATCGGAAGCAGAAGTTGCGGCCGCAAAGGAGAAGCGGACGGCTCTGTATGCAAAGGTGGAAGAGATCCAGCAGGAATTGCAGAATGACTATGTGGTTCAAAATACTGCGAAGATGAATCTGGATCAGGTAAAAAGCCGTCAAAATGCGACCAGAGAAAATTCAGAAGGAATTTATGCGGAGCGCAAGAAACTGGAAGAACAGGTTCATGAGATCGAGGAAAACGAAGAATCGATCAAAATGGAACTGGAGACCAGCCAGCAACTGGAGGACGAGCTGACACGCCAGATGGAAAGTTCACAGAAGTGGCTGGAAAAAGAGCGTGAGGCAGAAGCTGCAGAAGTGCGCAAAAATGAAAATATTCACCTCAGTTTTGCTGCATTGGAGCAGAAAAAAGATTTTATCGAGGAGAATTTTGTCCGTATCCGGGAAGAGATGGGAAAATTCCAGGAAGAGCTTGCCACTTTAAATGCAAGCAAAGGAGAGAATCACGGTGAAATAGAGCAAAAGGAAGCACAGATTACCGAAATCCGTCAGATGATAGAGAATTCAAAGGAATTATTTGAGGAAATCAACAAAGAGATCGAAGAATCGCAGAAAAAGCGGGAAGAACTGAATCAGAAGCATAAGGCATTCCTGAAAAAGCGAGAAGATCTTGCAGCCCATATGGCAGAGCTTGATAAAGAATCCTTCCGGCTTACCAGTAAGAAAGAAGGCTACGAGGAAGCTTTGGAAAAGCAGATCAATTATATGTGGGAAGAGTACGAACTGACGTATAATCATGCACTGGAAATCCGGGATGAGAGTCTGACAGATCCTGCGAGATGCGAAGGCGGATCCAGGAATTAAAGACGGAGATCCGGAAACTCGGATCGGTGAACGTCAATGCGATCGAAGATTTTAAAAATCTTTCCGAGCGGTATGAATTTATGAAAACGCAGCATGATGATCTGGTAGAGGCAGAAGCAACGCTTAAGAAGATCATTGAAGAGCTGGACGAGGCGATGCGCAAGCAGTTTACTGAGCAGTTTGCAAAGATCAGCCAGGAGTTTAATCAGGTGTTCAAACAACTGTTCGGTGGTGGAAAAGGAACTCTGGAACTGATAGATGATGAGGATGTGCTGGAAGCCGGAATCCGGATCATTGCGCAGCCGCCGGGTAAAAAACTTCAGAATATGATGCAGCTTTCCGGTGGGGAAAAGGCGTTGACGGCGATTTCGCTGCTGTTTGCAATCCAGAATCTGAAACCCTCCCCGTTTTGTCTGCTGGATGAAATCGAGGCGGCACTAGATGATTCTAATGTCACGAGATTTGCACAGTATTTGCACAAGCTGACGAAAATACACAGTTTATCGTCATTACACACCGTCGCGGTACGATGACAGCGGCAGACCGGCTGTATGGGATCACTATGCAGGAAAAAGGGGTATCAAACGCTGGTATCTGTGGATCTTCTGGAAGATGAGCTTACAAAGTAGTGGATAGAGGATATGATGGCAGAAGAAAAAATGGGATTTTTTAAGCGTCTGGTAGCAGGACTTAACAAGACGCGCGATAATATCGTGTCTGGAATGGACAGTATTTTTCATGGATTTTCAAAGATAGATGAGGACTTTTATGAGGAACTGGAAGAGGTTCTGATCATGGGAGATCTTGGGGTAAAAGCAACTTACGCGATTCTTGATGATCTTCGTAAAAAAGTAAAAGAACAGCATATCAAAGAGCCGATTGAGTGCAGACAGCTCCTGATTGACAGTATCAAAGAGCAGATGGATGTAGGCGAGACAGCTTATGAATTTGAAAACCAGACTTCGGTTGTTCTGGTGATTGGAGTAAATGGAGTCGGAAAGACGACTACTATCGGAAAACTTGCCGGTAAGATGAGAGGTCAGGGCAAGAAAGTTGTGCTTGCTGCAGCAGATACTTTCCGTGCAGCTGCGGGCGATCAATTAAAGGAATGGGCGCATCGTTCGGATGCAGATCTGATCGGCGGACAGGAAGGTGCAGATCCGGCAGCCATCGTTTATGATGCGGTAGCGGCTGCAAAAGCGAGAAAGGCAGATATCCTTCTGGTGGATACAGCCGGAAGACTTCACAATAAAAAGAACCTGATGGAGGAACTGAAGAAGATTAACCGTGTGCTGGAAAGAGAATATCCGGAAGCATACAGGGAAACTTTGGTCGTTCTGGATGCAACGACCGGACAGAATGCGCTTTCACAGGCAAAGGAATTCAGTGATGTTGCGGATATTACAGGAATTATCCTGACTAAGATGGATGGAACGGCCAAAGGTGGAATTGCAGTTGCAATTCAGGCAGAGCTTGGAATTCCTGTTAAATATATAGGTGTCGGTGAGACAATTGATGATCTGCAGAAATTCGATTCCGACGAATTTGTACAGGCATTATTTACAACAGAAGAAAAGAAGGAAGAAGGAGAAGAATAATAGTATGCTGACATTGGAAAAATTTGAAGAAGCAAGCGAGATCGTAAAACGTGTGACACGTCCGACAAAGCTATCTACAGTGAGTATCTCAGTAGCCAGACCGGGGGGAAGGTCTATTTGAAACCGGAAAATATGCAGTACACAGGTGCATACAAATTAAGAGGAGCTTATTACAAGATCAGCACACTTTCTGAGGAAGATCGTGCAAAAGGTCTGATCACAGCTTCAGCAGGAAACCATGCGCAGGGTGTGGCATATGCGGCAAAAGCGTTTGGATGTAAGGCAACGATTGTTATGCCAACTGTCACTCCGCTGATCAAGGTAAACCGTACCAAGAGCTATGGCGCCGAGGTTGTTTTACACGGAGATGTCTATGACGATGCCTGTGCAAAGGCCTATGAGCTTGCAGAAGAGTACGGATATACTTTTGTACATCCGTTCGATGATCTGGATGTAGCTACCGGACAGGGAACGATTGCAATGGAAATTGTCCAGGAACTCCCGACCGTTGATTATACTTGCACCGATCGGGGGCGGCGGACTGATCACGGGTGTATCTACACTTGCGAAAATGCTGAATCCAAAGATCAAAGTGATCGGTGTGGAACCGGCAGAAGCAGCAAGTATGACTGCTGCAATCGAAGCAGGACATACTGTAACACTTCCAAGTGCCAACACGATCGCAGATGGTACAGCAGTAAAAAAGTCGGAGAACAGAATCTCCCATACGTCATGGAAAATGTAGACCAGATCGTAACTGTAGAAGACGATGAACTGGTCGGAGCATTCCTTGATATGGTGGAAAACCATAAAATGGTAGTAGAAAACTCCGGTCTTCTTTCTGTTGCAGCTTTAAAACAGCTGGATCTGAAAGGTAAGAAAGTAGTATCTATCTTAAGCGGCGGGAACATGGATGTTATTACCATGTCTTCAGTTGTACAGCACGGACTGATCCAGAGAGACCGTATCTTCTCTGTATCGGTACTTCTTCCGGATAAACCGGGTGACTGGTAAAGTGGCACAGACGATTGCAGAAGAGCAGGGAAATGTGATCAAACTGGAACATAATCAGTTTGTAAGTATTAACCGGAATGCGGCTGTGGAGCTTCGTGTGACACTGGAAGCATTTGGAACCGATCATAAGAACCGGATCATTGCGGCATTGGAGGCAGCCGGGTTCAGACCGAAGCTGATCAGTGCGAAGTTATATTAGAATGTTTAAGAGGACAGTCTTATCCCCTGGTGAGGGATGAGGCTGTCTTTTTTGAAAATAAGGTTGTTAGATCGGGCGAGAAAGAATCTCTTCCAATCCAGGTTGTGCAAACCATTCCGATGAACCTCTGAAGGCGAAATTATGTCAGCAGAGGATTCCATAATTTTTGAGTTTCATCTCCATTGCACAAAATAGGATTGGAAGAGATTCTTTTTCTCACCCGGCCAATGAACGGTATTGGTAAAAAGGGCAGGACTGCTTCATAGTGAGGAAGAGGGGATAGAGACTGCAAATGTGATTGGGTGCTTGTTGAAGACGGGAGATATAGATGGAAAAACATGAAAGTTTAACAAATTAGTGCTTTAATTGAGTGAAATATAGGCTAAAGTCACGAAATGGAGAAAATGGGGTTGACATTGGAAGTATAGTTGTATACAATGATACAAAAATACAGGTCAGGGAGTGACGGTTATGGAAAATAGGAAGGTTTATCTGGATAAGCATACAAATTTATTGCAACTTGAGGAGCATATGTACCCGCTGGTAGACGTGGACACACCGAATGTGTTCCGGAACCTGTTTCATTATGATGAGATTCCGAAGATTGCGTTTAATGATCGTATTGTACCGCACAGTATGCCGGATGAGATCTGGATCACGGATACGACATTCAGGGATGGACAGCAGTCGAGAGCACCCTATTCAACGGATCAGATTGTAACCATTTTCGATTATATGCACAGGCTTGGAGGTTCGCAGGGAAGATTCGTCAGAGTGAATTCTTCTTATATAGTAAGAAAGACCGTGATGCCGTATATAAATGTATGGAAAGAGGTATAAGTTCCCGGAGATCACAAGCTGGATCCGTGCAAATAAAAAGGATTTTGAGCTGGTAAAAGATCTGGGAATGAAGGAAACCGGAATCCTGGTAAGCTGTTCGGATTATCATATTTTTTATAAACTGAAGATGACAAGACGAGAAGGCGATGGAACATTATCTGTCAGTTATACGTGAATGTCTGGAGACCGGTGTCAGTCCAAGATGTCATCTGGAAGATATTACCAGATCGGATATTTATGGATTTGTAATTCCATTCTGTCTGGACTGATGCATCTGATGGAAGAGTATCAGATTCCGGTGAAGATCCGTGTCTGTGATACAATGGGATACGGAGTCAACTATCCGGGGGCTGTGATTCCTCGTTCCATTCCGGGTATCATTTACGGACTCAGAGTACATGCAGGTGTACCGAGTGAACTGATCGAATTCCATGGACACAATGATTTTTACAAGGCAGTCAACAATTCTACAACGGCCTGGCTTTATGGAGCATGTGGTGTGAACTGTTCCCTGTTTGGAATCGGTGAACGTACCGGCAATACGCCGCTGGAAGCGATGATTTTTGAATATGCGCAGCTTCGTGGAACGCTGGATGGTATGGATACAACGGTGATTACTGAACTGGCAGAATATTATGAAAAAGAGATTGGATATCAGATTCCGCCGCGTACCCCGTTTGTCGGAAAGAATTTCAATGTAACCCGTGCGGGGATCCATGCAGACGGTCTGTTAAAGAACGAAGAAATCTACAATGTGTTTGATACCGGCAAGTTTCTGAACCGTCCACCGCTGGTTGCTGTATCAAATACTTCCGGTCTTGCAGGTATTGCACACTGGATAAATACATATTATCACCTGAAAAATGAGAAACAGGTAGACAAGAATTCCATTTTAGTTGTAGAATTGAAGAAGTGGGTTGACGCGGAATATGAATCCGGCCGTGTGACCGTACTCACAGATCAGGAACTAATCCGGGAGATTGAGAGAATCTGTGACGAAAAGGGGATTACAATCTAACAAAATTCAGGAGAGAGATAAAATGGAAGAGTATTCATTGAGAAGTCAGGTTTTTCAAACTATCAGAGATGACATTCTGAAAGGTAAGTATGAAGAAAATGACGAACTCAGGGAAGCAACATGGGAAAGGAACTTGGAGTTAGCCGTACACCGGTAAGAGAGGCACTTAGACAGCTGGAACTGGAGGGACTGGTGAACATCATCCCGAATAAAGGAGCCTATGTTACCGGTATTTCTGATAAGGATGTACATGATATTTATATGATTCGTTCCATGCTGGAAGGATTATGTGTCCGTTGGGCAACAGAACATATTACACAGGAGCAGCTGGAAGAACTGGATGAGATCATTCTTTTATCCGAGTATCATATGGATAAAGGACATTCCGATCAGCTGACAGAGCTGGATGGAAGATTTCATCAGATTCTGTATGAGGCATCACAGAGCAGGATTTTGGATCATGTGCTTTCAGATTTTCACAAATATGTACAGCTTGCAAGAAGGACTTCCGTTAAGACAGAAGAGCGTGCGATCAAGTCGATTGGTGAGCATAACGAGATCCTGAATGCCATCAAGGCGAAGGATGCGGAAAAAGCCGGCAATCTGGCAACGATCCATATTATGCATGTTATGGAGAACCTGCATATCGAAGAAGAATAGCCAAAAAGGAGACGAAGTTATGAGTAAATTCAGATGACGACACCGATTGTTGAGATGGACGGAGATGAGATGACAGAATTCTCTGGAAGATGATAAAAGATGATCTTCTTCTGCCGTATATCGATCTTAAGACAGATTATTATGATCTTGGATTGGAACACCGCAATGAGACAGATGACCAAGTTACAGTTGATTCGGCTAATGCAACAAAGAAGTACAAAGTAGCAGTCAAATGTGCGACCATTACACCGAATGCGGCAAGGGTAAAAGAATATGATCTTAAAGAGATGTGGAAGAGTCCGAACGGAACAATCCGTGCGATTCTGGATGGAACGGTATTTCGTGCTCCGATCGTGGTAAAAGGAATTGAACCATGTGTAAAGAACTGGAAGAAGCCGATCACGATTGCCCGTCATGCTTATGGGGATGTATATAAAGGAACCGAGATGAAGATTCCGGGACCTGGAAAGGCAGAGCTGGTCTACACAGCACCTGACGGAACAGAGACAAGAGAGCTGATCCACAATTTCGATGGAGCAGGTATTATCCAGGGAATGCACAATATCAATGCATCGATGAAAGTTTTGCAAGAAGCTGTTTTAGTTATGCACTGGATACAAAGCAGGATCTTTGGTTTTGCAACAAAAGGATACCATTTCCAAAAAATATGACCATACTTTTCAAAGATATCTTCCAGGAGATCTTTGATGCGGAGTATAAGAACCTTTTTGATGAAGCGGGAATTGAATATTTCTACACACTGATCGATGATGCGGTAGCCCGTGTAATGAAATCAGAGGGTGGTTATATCTGGGCATGTAAGAATTATGACGGGGATGTGATGAGTGATATGGTTTCCTCAGCATTTGGTTCACTTGCCATGATGACATCTGTACTGGTATCACCGGAAGGCTTTTATGAATATGAAGCTGCACATGGAACAGTACAGCGTCATTATTATAAACACCTGAAAGGGGAAGAGACTTCAACAAACTCTGTTGCAACAATTTTTGCATGGACAGGATGCTTTGCGCAAGAGAGGAGAACTGGATGGGAACCAGGAACTGATGGATTTTGCAGACCGTTTGGAAAAAGCAACGATTGATACGATTGAAGAGGGTTATATGACAAAGGATCTGGCAATGATCACAACTCTTCCGGAGGTACATGTACTGAACAGTGAAGGGTTTATTAAAGCGATTGCAGAAAGATTATAAAAAGAGCAGGGAATGCATGAAGGGCGTATCTCTGACAGGAAAATGGGAAGAACTGGCTTATTCAGCCAGTTCTTCCCATTTTTCATAGAGTTCTTCGAGTTCTGCTTCGTTTGCTGCTTTTTCTTTTGCCAGTTCCTGGCATTTAACAGAATTCGTATAGACTTCTTCCTGCATCATCAGTTCATCGATTTTGCCATTACGTGTTTCCAGAACACCGATACGTTCTTCTGTTTTCTTCAGGTCGTTCTGCCTTTTACGGAGACGTGCCTGTTCTTCTTTCTGCTCCTGCCAGCTTAGTTTGGATTCGGAAACCTGCGCCGGTGCGTCTTCGGAAGCAACTGTGGAAACAGCCGGGGTCAGAAGATCTTTTTCTCCAGATAATAATCATAGTTGCCGATATAATTTACAAAGGTATTGCCGGTCAGTTCCAGAATACGGGTGCAGTCTGGTTGATGAAATAACGGTCGTGGGATACATAAAGTATCGTACCGGTATAATCGTTCAGAGCCCGCTCAAGAATTTCCTTGGAAGTGATGTCCAGATGATTGGTCGGCTCATCGAGGATCAGAAAATTTGCATTGGAGAGCATCAGCTTTGCCAGAGATACACGTCCCCTTTCACCACCACTTAAATCACCGATCAGCTTGAAAACATCATCTCCGGTAAAAAGAAAAGCCGCAAGCATGTTCCGAATCTGTGTGTTGGTAAGTGTCGGATAATCATCGGAAATTTCTTCAAAGATCGTCTTATCCATATGAAGGACGTGGTGTTCCTGATCGTAGTAACCAATCTCCACATTGGCACCCAGTGTAAAGGAACCGCTGTCTGCCTGGATCACATTGTTCAGAATCTTGAGAAGCGTAGTTTTTCCGGTTCCGTTGTCGCCAATGATGGCTACATGTTCCCCACGCTTGATCTCGAAACTGATATCTGTGAAAAGTGTCTGTGGCGGAAATGCTTTGCTTAATCCTTTGACAGAAAGGACATCATTGCCACTGACACGGGAAGGCTCCAGCTTCAGATGGATGTCGGTGTTGATCTCCATCGGTTTGTCTACAAGCGTCATCTTGTCCAGCATTTTTTCCCGGCTTTCGGCACGCTTGATGGATTTCTCACGGTTAAATGAACGGAGCTTTTCGATCACGGCTTCTTGATGTTTGATCTCACGCTGCTGATTCAAGTATTCTTTTAATCTGGCTTCTCTGAGCTGTTCTTTTTGACAGCAAAATCAGAATAATTGCCATATAAGTATGAAGCTGTCCCAGCTCGACTTCAATCACCTTTGTAACCACACGGTTCAGGAAATAGCGGTCGTGGGATACGATAAGAACAGCACCCGGATAATTCAGAAGATAGGTTTCCAGCCATGCGATTGAGTTCATATCCAGGTGGTTGGTTGGCTCATCCAGAAGCAGGACGTCAGGCTTGGTAAGAAGGAGTTTGCCAAGAGATACACGGGTCTTCTGACCACCGGATAAAGAATCTACGGGTTTGGTAAATTCTTCTTCCGTAAATCCGAGACCTTTTAGAACGCCGGTAAGCTCACTTTTATAAGCATAACCGTCTGCGTGCTCAAATGCAGAAGTCAGTCTCTGATAAGTGGCAAGACGTGCTTCAAGAGCATCTCCGGAAAGAGACGGAAGCTCGATCTCGATTGTACGGATCTGCTTTTCCATCTCAATGACTTCGGCTTTTGCCGTGCGGACTTCTTCGTAAATGGTATTGCCGCTTTCCATCTCCTGATGCTGTGCAAGGTAGCCGAGAGTTTTGCCTTTGGTAAGAACAACCGTCCCCGCATCGGGAGAAAGCTGTCCTACGATCATCTTGAGGATCGTGGATTTGCCGGCTCCGTTAAGACCTACAAGGGCAGCTTTTTCATGGTTCTCTATATGAAAGGATCCGTCTTTTACGATGACCTGATCCCCAAAACTTTTTTGACAGATTATGACATGCCAGTATCATTTTTATATCCTCCTGTTAAAGTGGCAATTATGTTACTGCTCACAGTAACATAATTATAGCTGAAATACGACAAAAAACAACTATAAAATTTGACTTTTTCACTGGATTCTTATATAATTAAAAATAATGAGTTAAAAAATAGGAAGGTGGAAGTGAAAGTGGCATCAAGAGAAATATCTCAGGCAGTAATAAGGAGACTTCCGCGGTATTATCGTTATTTAGGGGAACTACTGGAGAGCGGAGTCGAACGGATATCATCCAATGAATTAAGTAAAAGAATGAAAGTAACTGCTTCACAGATCCGTCAGGATCTGAATAATTTTGGTGGATTTGGACAGCAGGGATATGGCTATAATGTAAGTATCTTTATACAGAGATAGGTAAGATTCTTGGACTGAACGAGAAACATAAATTTGTTATCATTGGAGCAGGAAATCTTGGACAGGCACTGGCGAACTATGCAGCATTTGAAAATCGGGGATTTGTTTTAAAAGGGCTGTTTGACGTAAACCCAAGGCTTGCCGGATTGACGATCCGCGGAGTTGAGATCCGTATGATGGATGAATTGAAGGATTTTGTGAAAGAAAACGATATTGAGATCGGGGTTCTTACGATTCCGAAGACAAAAGCAGTAGAGGTTGCCAATCTCCTGGTAGATAATGGAGTTAAGGCTATCTGGAATTTTGCGCATACAGATCTGAATCTGCCGGATAATATTATTGTGGAGAATGTTCATTTGTCTGAAAGTCTGATGAGATTATCT
>ENA-OQAS01001352-OQAS01001352.1-human-gut-metagenome-genome-assembly--contig:-NODE-1352-length-11514-cov-1.911039_pt1 | contig 11514 bp, 15 predicted proteins | sample MGYA00242733_ERZ504523 | MGnify/ENA primary metagenome ERZ504523 (study PRJEB26092, sample SAMD00036239) | human gut metagenome | host: Homo sapiens | study: EMG produced TPA metagenomics assembly of... | reverse complement strand
AGCAGAGAAGGAGGACGCTTTTTCAAGGACTTGTCTTCCAGCCGTTCCAAAGAAACCATCACTTACTTTCCCAAAATCTACTACCGGATGAAACAAGGCTTGCTCCATATCCGTGTGGAAATCACCTTGGGAAATATCAGGAACAGCTCTTAAACTTGGAGAGAAAGCTGGAAAGCGGCTTGTACTGTGAGCTGACGGATAAGGAATTAAAGGATTCCTATGTGGAGTACACCCTGCTCTATGATACCATTGCGAACCGTATCTCCATTGAGGATGTACAGGCAAAGGACGGCAGGCTCCGGCTCATGGAAAATGTCTGGTGGGAGTATGACAAGCTCCCCCATATGCTCATTGCCGGAGGAACCGGCGGCGGAAAGACCTACTTCATCCTGACCCTCATTGAAGCCCTGCTCCGCACCAACGCCGTCCTGTTCGTGTTAGACCCAAAGAACGCCGACCTTGCGGATTTACAGGCGGTTATGCCGGATGTGTACTACAAAAAGGAAGATATACTCGACTGCATTGACCGTTTCTATGAAGAATGATGAAACGCAGCGAAGACATGAAGCTCATGGAGAATTACCGGACAGGGGAAAATTACGCTTATCTGGGGCTTCCTGCAAATTTCCTTATCTTTGATGAATATGTAGCATTTATGGAAATGCTCGGCACAAAGGAAAATGCCGCTGTCCTCAACAAATTAAAACAAATCGTTATGCTTGGGCGGCAGGCTGGCTTCTTCCTGATTCTCGCCTGCCAGCGTCCAGACGCAAAGTATCTGGGGGACGGAATCCGTGACCAGTTTAATTTCCGTGTGGCTCTGGGGCGGATGTCGGAAATGGGCTATGGAATGATGTTCGGGGAAACCACAAAGGATTTCTTCCTAAAGCAGATAAAAGGGCGTGGCTATGTGGATGTGGGAACCAGCGTTATCTCGGAATTTTACACGCCCCTAGTACCAAAAGGACACGATTTCCTCAAAGAAATAAAAAAACTGACAGACAGCAGGCAGGAAGTGCAGGCGGCGTGCGAAGCGAAAGCCGCAGAAGCGGACTGACTGCTGTGGCTGGTGTGCCGTAAGGCACGCCAGCATGAACCCCTCGTATCTAACAGAGGGGTACAAATCGACAGGCAACAATCAAACAACAGGGCAGAATCCCACGATACACAAGGGATTCTCCCATATCCGGCGTATGTCAACAAGACTCTGAAAGTTGACATACGCTTTTTTAGGCAGGAGGGATTTTCACTGAATGAAGAAACATGGGTACAGGACATCAAAGAAAAACGGGAAGTTTACGGCATCTCACAACAGAAACTTGCGTTAGCTGCCGGAATCACCCGTCCGTACCTGAGCGATATTGAAACGGGCAAGGCTCACCCATCCGAAGCATTACAGGAAGCCATCACGGAAGCTCTGGAACGCTTCAATCCAGACGCTCCCCTTGAAATGCTCTTTGACTATGTGCGGATTCGCTTTCCCACTACGGATGTGAAGCATATCGTGGAAGACGTGCTACGGCTAAAACTCCCCTACTTTATCCATGAAGACTACAGCTTCTATTCTTACACAGAACATTACTATCTGGGTGATATTTTCGTTCTGGTATCGCCGGAACTGGAAAAGGGGTGCTGCTGGAGCTGAAAGGACGTGGCTGCCGCCAGTTTGAAAGCTATCTGCTGGCACAGGAACGGAGCTGGTATGAATTTTTTATGGATGTTCTCATGGAGGACGGCGTGATGAAGCGGCTTGACCTTGCCATCAATGACAAAACAGGAATCCTGAACATTCCCCATCTGACAGAGAAGTGCCGGAATGAGGAATGTATCTCGGTCTTCCGCAGCTTCAAAAGCTACCGCAGCGGCGAACTGGTACGGAGTGGGGAAAAAGAATGTATGGGGAACACCCTGTATATCGGCTCCCTCCAAAGTGAGGTGTACTTCTGCATTTATGAAAAAGACTATGAGCAGTACAAAAAGCACGATATTCCCATTGCGGACGCAGAGGTAAAGAACCGCTTTGAAATCCGGCTGAAAAATGAGCGTGCCTTTTACGCCATCCGTGACCTGTTAGAACATGACAATCCAGAACGGACAGCGTTTCAAATCATCAACCGCTATGTCCGGTTCGTGGACAGGGACGATACGAAGCCCCGTTCTGACTGGCGTATCAATGAGGAATGGGCGTGGTTTATGGGGGAACACAGGGGAAGCCTGAAACTGACAACCAAACCGGAACCCTATTCCTTTGAACGCACCCTGCACTGGCTCTCCCATCAGGTAGCCCCCACGTTAAAGCTGGCTCTCCGTCTGGATAAGATGAACCACACCCAGATTGTCCATGACATCATCACCCATGCAAGGCTGACGGAGAAGCATGAAAAAATCCTGAAGCAGCAAGCCGCCGCTGCAAAGGAGGTGGTGCTTTAACGGCGGCAATTTTAGAACCTAAGAAATCTTACAGGAAAGAAAGGAGCTTTTATGAATTTCGGACAGAATCTTTACAACTGGTTTTTATCCAACGCCCAGTCCCTTGTGCTGCTGGCAATCGTGGTGATTGGACTGTACCTCGGATTTAAGAGGGAATTTTCCAAACTTATCGGTTTTCTGGTAGTTTCCCTTGTAGCGGTTGGGCTGGTCTTCAATGCGGACGGTGTAAAGGACATCTTACTGGAACTGTTCAATAAGATTATCGGTGCATAGGAAACCCTTGTTACACTTCCGTTATGGAGCAAGCTCTGATTGCTTCATGGCGGAAGTCCACTAGGGGCTTGGGGAGCGTAACTCCCCAAAGAAAGAAGATGTAATATGATAGTGTATGATAATTGAGATAAACTAAGAATGGTGGTATAATTTCTTTAATAGTAATTGAAAGTGGAGGAAATGTATGAAGGATTTTATTGATTTTTTGAAATTACCACCGAACATTTTAGGAGCTTTATCTATTGCCAGTGGTACATTATTATTATTGCCTCAAAAGTTAGCCCAAAAGTTTTATATTATAAATTTTCGAGAAAAATATGGTTTTACAATAGGCATTGTTTTTGTGATTTCCACAGCTTTACTAATCGTTTTATTACTATCTAAAATTTTTCATTTCTTTTATGACAAGTATGCTTCTAAGAGATTAGGAACTGCTCAGATTAAATATTTGAAAAATATGACACCAGAACAGGTGACAATCATTCGGGAGTTTTTACGTGAACCAACTCACACCCTGCCATTACCCATGAACAATGGATTAGTAATAGAACTTCAACATTTACAAATATTAACCCCTGCCGGACAAACTCATTTAGTAAGTATGTTAGACCCACAAATCAATTATTTTTTTCACCCTTGGGTAATTAAAAAAATCAATAGTAATGAAGAATTAAAGCGAATATTTTATTAGAAAAATGGCAACTGACAAACAAAGTTAGTTGCCATTTTTTGTTCTAAGAAAGGACGTGATACTGATTGAGGAAATGAGAATCTACATCCTGAACACCACACTGTTTTACCATGAAGATTTTGAGGCATATCCTGGGGCATGGTTTTCCTGCCCTGTGGATTTTGAAGAAATCAGGGAACGTCTTGGGGTTCAGAGTGAGGAAGAAATCGAAATTGAAGACTATGAGCTGCCCTTTCCATTGGAGGGCAACACAAGCTCTGGGAAATCAACTCCCTTTGCCGGATGGTACAGGAAATGCAGGGAACGCCCCTCTATTATGAAATGGATGTGGTACAAAAGCGGTGGTTTCCCAGCTTTACGGAATTTATCGACCACAAAGACCAGATACGCTGCTATCCGGTGCAGGACGGGGAATCCCTCGCCCGTTATCTGGTGCAGGAGGTACAGCTATTTGGAGAAGTACATCCAGACCTGTTGAACCATATCGACTACGCTGCCATTGGTCGGGAACTGGAAACCAGCGAAAACTACCTGTTTACGGGCAATGGTATCTTTTATTACCGCTAAAAGGAGGTAGAAGAACTTGGAGGAAATGCGGATTTACATTGCCAACTTAGGAAAATACAATGAGGGCGAACTGGTCGGGGCATGGTTCACGCCGCCTGTGGACTTTGAGGAAGTCAAGGAACGTATCGGTTTGAATGATGAATATGAGGAATACGCCATCCATGATTATGAGCTGCCCTTTGAGATTGACGAATATACCCCCATTGAGGAAGTCAACCGCCTGTGTGAAATGGTGGAGGACTTACCGGAGTACATTCAGGAGGAACTATCAGAGCTGCAATCCTACTTTGGCAGTATCGAAGAACTCTGTGAGCATGAAGACGATATTATCTGCCATTCCGGCTGTGATGATATGGCGGATGTGGCTCGCTGCTATCTGGAAGAAAGCGGACAGCTTGGCGAACTTCCGGCACACTTACAAAACTATATCGACTACGCCGCCTATGGGCGTGACATGGAATTGGAGGGAACCTTTGTTGCCACAAACCACGGCGTATATGAAATCTTACGGTAGACCCCGTCTGTATCTCTTTCAGGAAATACAGGCGGATTTTTTGATTCAGGGGCAGCTCGTTTGCTGCCCCCATCTTTTAGAAAGGACGGACAACATGAAGAAAATACGAAGCTATACCAGTATCTGGTCGGTGGAAAAGGTACTCTATTCCATCAATGATTTAAGCTGCCATTCCCCATCACATTTACGCAGATGGCGTGGTTCGTGGTATCGGTGTTTGCAGTGATACTCTTAGGGAACCTCCCTCCCCTTTCGTTCATTGACGGGGCATTTTTGAAATACTTCGGCGTACCCTTTGCCCTCACTTGGTTCATGTGCCAGAAGACCTTTGACGGGAAGAAGCCTTACGGCTTCCTGAAATCCGTACTGGCATATCTGGTACGCCCGAAACTGACCTATGCAGGAAAGCCCGTGAAGCTGGAAAAGGAATATCCGGCACAGCCCATCACGGCAGTAAGGAGTGATATTTATGGCATATCCGATTAAATATATCGAAAATAACCTTGTGTTCAACCATGACGGGGAGTGCTTCGCTTACTATGAGCTGCTTCCCTACAACTATTCTTTTTTAAGCCCCGAACAGAAATATCAGGTACACGATTCCTTCCGGCAGCTTATCGCCCAGAACAGGGACGGGAAGATTCACGCCCTGCAAATCAGCACCGAATCCAGCATACGGGCAGCACAGGAACGCTCCAGACAGGAAGTAACAGGCAAGTTAAAAGATATTGCCTGTGCAAAGATTGACGCACAGACCGAAGCCTGATTTCCATGATAGGGGAAAATCAGGTGGACTACCGCTTTTTTATCGGCTTCAAGCTGCTTGTCAATGAGCAGGAAGTCACCATGAAGCAGTTCCGCAGGGAAGCAAAGACCGCCGTTTCCGATTTTCTCCATGAAGTCAACCACAAACTCATGGGGGATTTTGTTTCCATGAGCAATGAGGAAATCTGGCGGTTTCAGAAGATGGAAAAACTGTTAGAGAATAAAATCTCACGCCGCTTTAAAGTCCGGCGGCTTGATAAGGACGATTTTGGCTATCTGATTGAGCATTTATACGGGCAGACCGGAACCGCCTACGAAGATTATGAGTATTATCTTCCGAAAAAACGGTTTCAGGAGGAAACGCTGGTGAAATACTATGACCTCATCAAACCCACCCGTTGTCTGATAGAGGAAAACCAGCGGTATCTGAAAATCGAACAGGAAGACGGGACGGTCTATGCCGCCTACTTCACCATCAACAGCATTGTGGGGGAACTGGACTTCCCATCCTCGGAAATCTTTTACTATCAGCAGCAGCAATTCACCTTTCCCATTGATACCTCTATGAATGTGGAGATTGTGACAAACCGGAAAGCCCTCTCCACGGTGCGGAACAAGAAAAAAGAGCTGAAAGATTTGGACAACCACGCATGGCAGAATGACAGTGAAACCAGTACAAACGTGGTGGACGCTTTAGACAGCGTAAATGAACTGGAATCCACCTTAGACCAGAGCAAGGAATCCATGTACAAACTGTCCTATGTAGTGCGTGTGACGGCTCCCGACTTGGAAGAACTGAAACGCCGCTGCAATGAGGTGAAAGATTTTTATGACGATTTGAACGTGAAGCTGGTTCGCCCCTTTGGAGATATGCTGGGGCTGCATGGGGAATTTCTCCCTGCCAGCAAGCGGTATCTGAACGATTACATCCAGTATGTCACCAGCGACTTCCTCGCTGGTCTTGGCTTCGGGGCAACCCAGATGTTGGGGGAACCGGAGGCATTTATATCGGGTACAGCCTTGATACGGGAAGAAACGTGTACTTAAAGCCTGCCCTTGCCAGTCAAGGAGTAAAAGGCTCCGTCACCAACGCCCTTGCTGCCGCTTTTGTCGGCTCCCTCGGCGGTGGAAAATCATTCAGCAACAACATGATTGATCTATTATTCCGTATTATTTGGGGCACAGGCTCTCATTGTTGACCCGAAAGCAGAACGGGGACGGTGGAAAGAAACCCTGCCGGAAATCGCCCATGAAATCAATATCGTAAACCTGACTTCGGAGGAACAGAACAGGGGCTTACTTGACCCGTATGTGATTATGGAGAACCCAAAGGATTCCGAATCACTGGCAATCGACATCCTGACTTTTTTAACAGGCATTTCCAGCCGTGACGGAGAGAAGTTCCCTGTTCTTCGGAAAGCCATCCGTGCGGTGACAAACAGTGAGGAACGGGGGCTTTTCAAGGTAATTGAGGAACTACGGGCAGAGGGAACCACCATCAGCACCAGCATAGCCGACCATATCGAATCCTTTACGGACTATGACTTTGCACACCTGCTCTTTTCGGATGGGGATGTCACACAGTCCATCAGCCTTGAAAAGCAGCTCAACATCATTCAGGTGGCGGATTTGGTGCTGCCGGATAAGGAAACCTCGTTTGAAGAATACACCACAATGGAGCTGCTTTCCGTGGCAATGCTCATTGTAATCAGCACCTTTGCCCTCGACTTCATCCATACCGACCGCAGCGTGTTTAAGATTGTGGATTTGGATGAAGCATGGAGCTTCTTACAGGTGCACAGGGCAAGACCCTTTCTATGAAGCTGGTTCGTGCCGGACGTGCATGAACGCAGGCGTTTACTTTGTGACCCAGAACACGGACGATTTGCTGGATGAAAAGCTGAAAAACAATCTGGGCTTGAAGTTTGCGTTCCGCTCCACGGACATCAACGAAATCAAGAAGACCCTCGCTTTTTCGGGGTGGATTCCGAAGATGAAAACAACCAGAAGCGGCTCCATGACTTGGAAAACGGACAGTGCCTTATCAGTGATTTGTACGGGCGTGTGGGAGTGATACAGTTCCATCCTATCTTTGAAGACCTGTTCCATGCCTTTGATACCAGACCGCCCGTAAGAAAAGAGGTGGAGGAATGAAGATAAGAAAGCCCATCCAGCAGGGGACAGCTCTTGTCCCTTGCCGGACAAAGGGAGAAAACTCTTTTAAAAAAATCGGGAGTATAGCAGGAAAAGTGCTTCTGGCACTCCTTTTCATCCTCCTGCTGTTTGCAGTCTTCGGCACAGCCGCCCACGCTGCCGGACTGGTGGATGATACGGTGGACGCTGCCAACGAATACAGCAAATATCCTCTGGACAACTACCAGCTTGATTTTTATGTGGACAGCGGATGGGACTGGCTCCCGTGGAACTGGCTGGACGGTATCGGAAAACAGGTGATGTACGGGCTATATGCCATCACAAATTTTATCTGGACAATCAGCTGTACCTTTCCAACGCCACGGGGTATCTGATTCAGGAAGCCTACTCGCTGGACTTCATTTCCTCCACGGCGGATTCCATCGGGAAAAATATGCAGACCCTTGCAGGCGTTACCACAGGCGGCTTGTCCTCGGAGGGATTTTATATCGGGTTCCTGCTGATTCTCATTCTGGTGGTGGGGATTTACGTTGCCTACACAGGGCTTATCAAACGGGAAACCACAAAAGCCATCCATGCCGTTGTCAATTTCGTGATGGTGTTCGTGCTGTCCGCTGCCTTTATCGCCTATGCCCCTGATTATATCGGGAAAATCAATGAATTTTCCGCAGACATCAGCAATGCCAGCCTGACCCTTGGTACAAAGATTGTGCTGCCGAACTCGGAAAGTCAAGGAAAAGACAGCGTGGATTTGATACGGGACAGCCTGTTTTCCATACAGGTAAAGCAGCCGTGGCTCCTGCTGCAATACGGCAACTCGGATGTGGAAAGCATTGGGGCTGACCGTGTGGAAAGCCTGCTCTCAACCAGCCCAAACGAAAACAATGGGCAGGACAGGGAAGAAATCGTAGTGGAGGAAATCGAAGACAGGGAAAATACCAACCTTACCATCACAAAGACCATCAACCGCTTGGGAACCGTCTTCTTCCTGTTCATGTTCAATATGGGTATCTCCATTTTTGTATTCCTGCTCACAGGGATAATGATTTTCTCACAGGTGCTTTTTATCATCTACGCCATGTTCCTGCCTGTGAGCTTTCTCCTTAGCATGGTTCCCTCTTTTGAGGGGATGTCAAAACGTGCCATTACAAAACTGTTCAACACCATCCTTACCAGAGCCGGAATCACCCTGATTATCACGGTAGCGTTCAGTATTTCCACCATGCTCTACAACCTGTCTGGGGAATATCCGTTCTTCCTGACGGCGTTCTTGCAGATAGTGACCTTTGCCGGAATTTATTTCAAGCTGGGGGATTTGATGGGGATGTTCTCCTTACAGAGTGGGGATTCCCAAAGCATGGGGAGCCGTATCATGCGAAGACCCGTATGCTCATGCACGCCCATATGCACCGTTTACAGCATAAGTTAGGACGTTCTGTGGCGGCTCTTGGGGCTGGTACGGCTGCCTACCATGCAGGAAAACAGGCTGGCTCAGACCAGAGAACTGCTTCCAGCTCCGGCTCTTCCAAACGGACGCAGGCAGACCACAGCAGACCAGACGGACAGGCAGCACCGGAAAAGGAATCCGCATGGAAACGGGCTGGCTCTGCGGTAGGTGCGGTGGCAGATACCAAAGATAAGATAGCCGATACTGCCGGACAGCTTCGGGAGCAGGCAAAGGATTTGCCTGTCAATGCAAAGTACGCCCTTTACCACGGGAAAACACAGGTATCAGAGGGAGTACGGGATTTTACTTCCAGCGTGACCCAGACCCGAACTGCCAGAGCCGAACAGCGAAACGCACAGGCAGAAAGCCGCAGACAGACCATTGCAGAACGCAGGCGGAACTGGAACAGGCAAAACAGCCGCAAAAGACAGCTTCCGAAGCACCCAAAGGGGCGGCTCCTGTCCATGAACGCCCTGTTACTGCAAAGCAGCCAGAAGATTTCCGACATCATGCAGGAAAACCAGCCATGCAGCCAGCTTCCCCATCCATCAGGAACGGGGACAGGTTTCTTATGGGGGAACTGTGGCGGAACGGGCTTCGGTTCCGGTGGTAAAAGCAGCTTCCATCCACCATGAGCAAACACCGCCAGTAAGGACGGAACGCCAGATACTCCCTCCGGTTTCCCCAGACAAACCAGAGGAAAGACAAAAGACAGCTACTACCCCTGCTGCTCCCCGTCCGGCAAGACCTTTCCAGAATGATACGGCTCCTGTGATACCGGAAGGAAAACGGGCTGCCCTGTGGTAAAAGAATCGAACTTACCATCCGGCGTACCACCGCCAGAAAGGAGTGGACAAAAACGGTAACAGCGGCTTCCAAACAGAAGAAAGGGGAGAAACCATGAAGTTAAGACACCTTTTCTTTGCCTGTTCCGGCGTGTTCGTGATGATGTTCTCCCTGCTCCTTTTGGTGGTAATTGTCTTCTCGGATGAGGAAGACGGCGGAAGCGGCGGAAACCTTATCTATGGGGGCGTGAGCGTATCACAGGAAGTCCTCGCCCATAAACCTATGCTGGAAAAGTATGCAAAGGAATATGGCATAGAAGAATACTTAAATGTGCTGCTCGCCATCATTCAGGTGGAATCCGGCGGCACGCTGGAAGACGTTATGCAGTCCTCGGAATCTCTGGGGCTTCCTCCGAACTCCCTTAGTACAGAGGAATCCATCAAACAGGGCTGCAAGTATTTCTCGGAACTGCTCGCAGCAGCAGAAACAAAGGGCTGTGACTTAAACAGCGTGATTCAGCCTATAACTACGGCGGCGGTTTTTTAGATTATGTAGCAGGACACGGGAAAACGTACACCTTTGAACTGGCAGAGAGCTTCGCAAGGGACAAATCCGGTGGAAAGAAAGTTACCTACACTAACCCTGTTGCCGTAGAGAAAAACGGGGGCTGGCGGTATTCCTACGGGAATATGTTCTATGTCCTCTTGGTATCGCAATACCTGACTGTGGCACAGTTTGATGATGAAACGGTACAGGCTATCATGGAGGAAGCCTTAAAGTATGAGGGCTGGACGTATGTGTACGGGGGCGATTCCCCCTCCACTTCCTTTGACTGTTCGGGACTGGTGCAGTGGTGCTATGGCAAGGCAGGAATCGCCCTGCCACGGACAGCACAGGAACAGTATAATGTGACGCAGCACATCCCCCTGTCCGAAGCAAAAGCAGGGGATTTGGTCTTTTTCCACTCCACCTACAACGCCGGAACCTACATCACCCATGTGGGGCTGTATGTGGGAAATAACCGGATGTACCATGCCGGAAATCCCATTGGTTACGCAGACCTGACAGGCTCCTACTGGCAACAGCACCTTGCCGGAGCCGGACGAATCAAACAATAAGAAAGGATGAACCGATATGATTCAGATTAGAAAAGAGGATAACCAGAAAAAGCAGAAAGAAAAGAAACTGAAAAGTTACAAAGTCAATACCCACAAAAAACCGTGATTGCCCTGTGGGTGCTTCTGGCGGTGAGTTTCCTGTTTGCCGTCTATAAGAATTTCACGGCGATAGACATCCACACTGTCCATGAAACCAAAGTGATTGAGGAAACCATCCTCGACACTCACAAGATAGAAAACTTTGTGGAGAATTTCGCAGAAGTCTACTATTCATGGGAACAGTCCGCCACTTCCATTGACAACCGGACAAACGCTTTAAAAGGGTATCTCACCGGAGAGCTGCAAGCCCTGAATGTAGATACTGTCCGAAAGGACATCCCCGTATCGTCTGCCCTGACCGATTTTCAGATATGGGAAATTACAAAAGAAAAGGAGCAGCATTATCAAGTGACCTATACAGTGGAACAGCGTATCACAGAGGGAGAATCCAGTAAAACCGTCCGTTCCGCCTATCAGGTGACGGTCTATGTGGACGGCTCTGGAAACCTGACGATTATCCAGAACCCAACCATCACCAGCGTTGCCGTAAAATCCGGTTACACCCCAAAAGCGGTACAAAGTGACGGCACGGTGGATTCCATCACCACGGAGGAAATCAACGAATTTCTCACTACCTTTTTCAAGCTGTACCCTACGGCAACCGCAAAGGAGCTGACCTATTATGTGAATGAGGCGTGCTGAAACCTGTGGGAAAGAGTATATTTCTCAG